>Ga0307379_10000212_pt1 | contig 101824 bp, 85 predicted proteins | sample UN2MG_FD_202237 | JGI IMG/M metagenome (GOLD analysis project Ga0307379, IMG submission 202237) | Soil microbial communities from Risofladan, Vaasa, Finland - UN-2 | ecosystem: Environmental > Terrestrial > Soil > Coastal area > Acid sulfate soil | place: Finland: Risofladan, Vaasa | collected... | reverse complement strand
TGGACTGGCGAAACGGCACCCGAGACATCAGTCTGAAAACCTGGACTTCATACAAACGTCAACATCGAGTCACAAGGCATGCTGCATGACAGCATCAGAAAACATAACTGACCAACCGAAAACGGCAGTAGCAAGAAGTATGCCGACACTTGGCCTCGCCCTATAATGGGGCAGGCGTGGGCCATGCGTCGTCGATGAGGGGTATGTGTCGACGGGCCGTGCCCATGCGGCCCGGTTTGGGCAAACAACTGGGGAGTCCCTTTATGGCTATGTTTCCAACTCAAAGGCGAGGCCCTCTCGATCGCCTGAATGTCCATGGTTCGCTGGGCGCGACTACTGGCAATCGCTCTTCGGCTTTCGGGGCCGCCGTCCTTACGCTGTCATGGTGTGTCGCCGCGTGGGGTGCCGCGCCGCCGTGGCAGCCTCCCTTTGCCGAGCAGCCGCCTCCGATCGACGAACTGGTAGTCGAGCTGAAGGACAGCGAGGGCAAGCCGGTAGCCGACGCGCGAATCGGTACGTGGGTCGGCCACGGCACGGAGCCCTCTGCTTGGGTCCATTGGAAAGTGGGGTGGCGATCGGGCAAGCTCATCAAGCGGCCCCTCGTCTCGGACGCAAACGGCATCGTCCGTACGACCGACCTTGAACCCTTCAAATACACATCGCCCGACGAAGCTGTCGCAGCCGTGTACGCATGGCACGCGCATCGCAATCTGATCGGTGTCGGTCAGTTTCATCGGGACCAGAAGACCGTGCGTGTCGTCGTAACCATGGTCTCGCCATGTCGCGTGCAAGCCTCCGTCGTCAGCTCGGAACTATCGCGGCTCGACCAGATGGATGACAGGGCCGGGGGATACATATGGTTTGGCGGTTGGCCGGTATTGTCTTGTTTCAGCGGACGCGGCTCCTTTTCGGTGGAGTTTCTCCTGCCGCCCGGGCAGTACGAGTTCCGTGGATCAATATCAGGTTCGGAGTTAGGCGCCAGAACCTTCGAGGTCAAGCACGGACAGCGCGAGCTTGACCTCGGCACGATCGACGTGCCGGCCCGCACGTTCACCCGGCTGCTGGACCGGCCGGCGCCCGAGTTGCAGGGGATCACACACTGGGCCTTCGGCAAGTCGGTCAGGCTGGCCGACCTGCGGGGCAAGGTGGTGCTGCTCCACCTGATGGGTCCGCGCCCCTCCCTCCAGGATTCGCTCATTGAGGTGTACCAGCGACACAAAGACGAAGGACTGGCCGTTGTAGCGCTGTACGCTGGCCTGATCGACTCACCCGAGCAACTCCGCGCAGAGGTACTGTCCCACCTCGACAAGCACGACGATGTACCGTTCCCCGTGGGCATGGACACCGGCGGCCAACTCCATACCGAGTGGCGTCTTCACCATAAATGGCAGACCCGCGGCCTCATGCACGATGTGTATGGATCGACCGGAGACCACACCATCCTCATCGATCGCGAAGGTAAGGTGTCAGGCCATGTGTGGCCCGGCCTCCAACCCCGATTTGATGACGACATTGCGGCGGCGATCAGCGAAGGGCCGTCAAACCCGAAAGGAAACCATCGGCAGAGCACCACCCCGCGCCCGACGACCCGCCCGGCGGTCGATCCGAACGACGCGTTGACCTTCCGAATCCTGGACCCCGATGCAAAGCCGGTCAGCAGCGCGAAGGTCGGCGTTAGGGCCGACTGGTCGTTTCGTCATCAATACCCCAATCGGCCTTATGTCAGGGTTGGCCGGTCGGTGGGAGGCCGTACGCCGGTCGCCGACAGCGCGGGTGTCGTGACAGTCTCGCGGGAGGAGATCTTCCGAGATGGCTGGCCGGCGGATCGGCCCATGGCGCTGTTCGTATGGGATGCCGCCGGCGCCCGTGCAGCACTGATCGAGGTGCGACTCTCCGATCTCGGCAGCAGTCGCCAGGTGACACTCTCTCCGGCGTGTCATGTCCAGGGCACGCTGACGAGCGGCGGTTTGCAGGAAATCGGCCAGGCTCTGGAATGGGCCAATACGTATGTGTACTGGAACGAACGTCATCGACCCGTTCAGTGCGCGTCAAAAGAGCAAGAGTTCGAATTCTGGCTGCCGCCGGGCCGCTATAAAGTGCGTGCATATGGAACGGACACGTACGACGCCACGCAGGATCTGACCATCCAGCCCGGCGAGATAGAGAAGAAGATCACGCTTGACCTGCCGGCGGACCACATATCGACGTTGATCGGCAAGCCCGCGCCGGAACTGCGCCGAATCAAGGGATGGAAAAACGGCGGGCCCGTCAAGCTGGCCGACCTTCGCGGCAAGGTCGTGCTGCTGGACTTCTGGGGGCATTGGTGTGGGCCGTGCATCCAGGGCATGCCGAAGCTGATGGAGTTGCACGACGCCTACGCCGACAAGGGCCTGGTCATTATCGCCATCCATGACGATTCGGTGGCGTCGATCGAGGATATGGACGATCGTCTTGCCCAGACCCGCAAGAAGTACTGGGGTGGCCGTGATTTGCCCTTTCTGGTGGCCCTGGACGGCGGCGGGAGCACGCCGGTCGAAGGGTCCGATCGCGAGGCGAAAGGCGCGACGACGGCCGCCTACGGTATCTCCAGCTTTCCGACGGGCGTCCTGATCGGACGGGACGGCACCGTCCTCGAGGAGTTTCACCCCCAGGACCCGGACGCTGTGGCCAGGCTGGAGCGACTACTTGGCGTCCAACCGTCACCTGCCGGCCGGCCGGCAGCACGAGGCGACGATGACTCGGCACCCTGGCGCCAACGGTTCGACGCAGTCTATCGTCTCGAGCCGGGCGAGGTGGTAAAGCGAATCGCGCCGCCGTTCATTCCCGAGCGGAAGCAGTACTACCTGGCCACGCTCAGTGGTCAGGCAGATGTGATTCCCGAACCGCCGGACTACTTCAAGTTCCTTTGGCCCGGCAGTCTGGCTCCTGACGGCTACGGATTCTGCGGCGAGGTTACGCTGTCCAAGGTGCTGTCAATCCTGGGGGTCGCTCGCAACGAATACGAAGCCCCGCCGGAGCTTCTAAAGTTGATAGTGCCGGGCGACTGGATTGTGCGCAAGGCGTCCTCCACACGCGAACGCCTCACGGCCCTGGAAGCGATCCTCAGAGATGAGCTCGGCGCGTCGATACGGTTCCAGCAGCGTCAGGTCAAACGCCCGGTGATCGTCGCACGAGGCAGGTTCCAGTTCCGCTCTCTTACGGGGCGGGCTACGTATGATCCGGACATGGTCCACATCTTCGCCGACGTGCTGGACGCTGACGAGGGCTATGGGCTTGGCCGCGGTACTGTCGCCGAGTTCCTCACCCGCGTGGGCGCCGAGCTGAACGTCACGGTCGCCGACGAGACAGAACCATCATCCGACACGATACTCACGATACTTGCGTGGGGCACCCACAGGTCGTGCCAGCTTAAGCGGATGCCCGAAGGTGCCCAGAAGTGGGCCAAGGTCGACCTGATCCTCGAGAATCTTAGCAAGCAGACGTCGCTGGAATTCACCAGACAAGAGCGCCTGGTCGATCTGTGGTTGGTCAGCCGCCAGGACGACAACTGACGCGCTTCCTATGGCCAAGCACGCATCTGGCGCATGGAAGCGAATCCCGAAACATGTGCTGACGCGGAGGTGTATGATGGCCACATTGCAGAAAGTCATCGTAGCGGTTGTGGTCGTCGCCCTGGTGGCGGCCGCCGGGGTTGTCGCCATCGGGCAAGTCGGTCGACCGATGCCGCCGGCAGCCAAGGCGCCCGAATTTGTGGTGCCGAAGGGCTCGTACACGCGGCTGATCTTCACCGGCATGGGCAAGCCCGGCGCCAGTCCGACCACGGTCACGATCAAGTACAAGCGGCAGCAGTTCCCCGTCTCGGTCGGTCCGGGCGTCACCGTCATCCTGCCGGGCTGGGAATTCGAGGAGCCCGGCACGATTGCCATGCCCGGCTTCGCCCCAACCTACCCGGTAGCCGCAGCGGTAAAAGTATGGGCTCTCACGCCGACCGGCCCGGTCGCGTTTGCCGAGTGACAGGCTCAAGTCCGTCGGCAAATCGATCCTGTGTGGACGACAAGACCGCACGCGGATTGCCCAACGGCCCTACTCAGCGGGCGAGACGCCGACGAGGCCGATCGAGAATCACGTAGGTCCCGCGCGAGACCTCGGTAAAACCCAGCTTGTGTGCGACGCGGAGCGATGCGAAGTTATCGCAGCCGGTCGACCAGACCGACGCCAGGCCAAGCTGCTGCGCGCGACGGGCGACCAGTGAGGCAGCCGCCGTGCTCAAGCCGCGATTACGGTAGTCCTCGTGCGTGAAGACGCCGATGTCGGCGTAGCGTCCTGTGTGACCCGACGTATGGGCGATCGCCACAACCCGCCCGTCCACAATGCCCGCCCCCGCCACGCCGTCGGCCAGCATGGTGTCGATGCTGCCCCAGCCGGCGCCCTGCAATTCGCTTGGCGCTTCGGACAGAAGGGCTACATCGTCCGACGACAACAGCCGCACCGCCTCGTGCTCGAACGATGCGACCGGTTCCTGCAGCACGAAACAAAGCTCGCCGTAGAGTCGGCTCGTCAGACCCATTTCGCGCTCGACGATCGCTGCGACGGCCCGCGCCAGCGACGAGCGCAGGAACACACACTCCCAGCCATCGACGCTGCCCAGCAGTTCCACGATTCCCTCGGCGTCGTCGCCAAAACCGGTCGGCTCGGCCGGCAGGAAGTCGTACTGGACGACGGCCGCCCGAAAGCGGTTAATCGGACCAAGCACCCACGCCTTGCACAAGCCCCTGCCCAGGACGTGCCGGGCGATGACGTTCTCCGGCGTGTCGGGCAAGGCCTCGGCCAGTGCCCGTCGGTCGGTTAGAGGGTGGTGATCCATGCTGCCCAAGTCAGCGCCTCCGGATCTCGCCTTGGTGTTGCCACCGCCATCATGGCAGCCGACCCACAGCTTGCCGCCGCGCCTGGCCGCTCGCAAGGTGTGCCTTCGAGGCGGGTGGAGGGGGCTTGCAGCGAGGCTGTCCCTCGTGGCGAGCCGCCCACAGGCCAATCGGGCGGCAACTTCCGCCGGGGTTTACCCAAGCAGGCCCCCCTTTGGGCCGATGTGACTGGCGGGAGAGGCACCGCCCTGGTGTCGGCTTCGGAGAAACCGCTCGTGACGGAACTGGCCCGACTGAACTTCGCCCCCGAGGTGACGGCCTTACTGCTGGCCCGGGGGACGGCTTTGCCGGCCCTGGTGTGGCACGCCCGTCCGAACCAGGGTGCCAAGACCACGCTTGACGCGATCGACGGCGCGAAGTTATTCGGACGCGACGCCATCACCGACGAGCCAATGGCGGCCGCCGTGCGGGCCTTGCTGTATCTGTGGAACGGCTGGCCCGACGACTGCCAGATGCACAGCCAAGCCGCCGGCACCGACGAGCGCACCTACCTCGAGGGCATTCGGCAACGCCAGGCCGGCAATGCCGAGCAGGCCAAAGCCGCCTTCCGTCAGCTCAACGGGCATCCGGCCCACCAGAAACTTGCGGCCTGCGCCTTGGATCTGATCGGACCCCACGGCGGGCCGCTGCTCCAGCGGCTCAAGCAGATCGTCGAACTCGACGGACAGTGGGAGCCGTTCATGTTCGTCGACGTATTTGAGCAGGCCTGCACCAGCAAGCTCGATTTGGTAGGTGAAGAACTCGTCCGGCGCATCCAGGCAGAAGAATTCGCCCTTCTGTTTGTCTACTGCTACCAGCAGGGCACCGGCAGGACGCTCGGCCCACGTGGGCGCGACGAGGCGACGACCGACGGCGAATCCAACCTCAAGCGGATGCGCGAACTCATTCAGAAGCGCAAGAGCGTCAGCGCCCGGCGCTCGGGGGTCACCCAACGCGGACGGCAACCGAGTCTCGCGCCGACAGGTGGGTCGCAGGGCTCCTCCGTCGAGTCCAAGAAAGACCAACCGGTTGCCAAACCGGCAAGCGGCTTCATCCGAGTGGTCTGCCCGAACTGCCGCCACGTCCTGCGACTGCCCGAGTCGGCTCGCGGCGGGCACCACATGTGCAGTCAATGCGGCATCATCTTTGCGATCCCGGCCAAGAAGGCTGCCCGGATGACCCCCTGACGCCTGCAACCGCACCCGACTCGTACACCAGCACTTTCCAGATGCGCCACCCAGGCAGCTCGACTCGGGCGAGCCGGTATGCGGTCACGACGCGTTGAGAATGAACTCGGGGTTGGCCTGCGGCCGACCGGTGCGATCGACGCAGGCCAGCGTCGACCAGGCCCGGCAGAGCACCTGCCCGTCACGTGTGAGTTCGTACTCGTGGTCGATGCGGGCCCGTCCGGTCCTTACCACCCGCGTAGTCAGCGTGAGCACGTCGTCATAGCGCGCCGGGCCGAGGAACTGACAGTGGATCTTTGAGACCACGTAGAAGATGCCCTGCTGCTCGCACTCATGGTAGCTGACGCCCATCTGGCGGAGCAGTTCGGTTCGGCCCATCTCGAAGTACACGAGATAGTAAGAATGGTGTAGATATCCCGCCCGATCGGTCTCCACGTAGCGAACGCGTGTCTGGATCTGACAGGAAGGGAGGTTCGTCGGCTTCTCTGATCGCGGCACGGGGGTCCTCTGCTGTTGGGTCCGATAACGTTGAATCGCCTGCCCTCTCCGAAGGCAAGGCTCTGTCACGCAATTACTTGCGCCGATTCTAGGCTTGCCCAAGCACCTGTCAATCGCCGGGCGTACGCCCCCGTCGGCGCCGCAAGTGCCGAGCCGACCGAGGTTATGGTTGCATGCCGGCCAGCGGCGGATATACTAGTTAGTTCGCGGCCTGAGGCGTCTCCCGGGCTGTAACGTGGCAAGTTCGGCTGTAACGACGAGGTTCGGCGTTTTATGATCAAGATTAAGGCTCGCGGCAACGAGAGCGTGGAACAGATGCTCCGCCGGTTCAAGAAGATGTGCGAGAAGGAGGGGCTGATCAAGGACATCAAGCGCACCAGCTACTACCAGAAGCCCAGCGAGCGGCGGCGGCGCCAGATGCGCAAAGCGATCAAGCGGGCCCAGAAGGTGCAGTCGCAGCAGGGCTTCGGGCGTTAATCGGACTCAGGCGCGAGGCTTCGGACCGCCAGCGCCGAAACGGGCGTTGGTGGTCTTTCTCTTTGCTCGGTCGGCTTGGGGGCCTACCTGGATAACGGCCGGCAACCGTGTATAGTATCGCCCTTGGCGAGCTCCCGGGGCTGTTTGCGGGCCCGTGGGCGAGTTGACGGCAAGGGATATCCTTTGACGCGGGGAAGTGGAGATAGCCAAAGGTGCAACGGCGACTGCGACTCATCGGATTCGGTTTCATCCTCGCGACACTGGCGATTGGTTCGGTGGCGTCGGCCTCCGAGGCCGCCGACGCCGAGGCGGCTGCACATGAGTTGATTGCCATCCCCGCGCTGTGGTGGCTGGCCCCGGTCGGCTCGATCCTGGCCCTGGTGTTCGCCTTCGTGTTCTACCGCCAGGTCATGCGCGCCGACGAAGGTGACCCGGCCATGCAGGAGATCGCCGCTCACGTGCGGGTGGGCGCGATGACCTACCTCAGGCGGCAGTACAAGGTGGTGGCCATCTTCTTCGTGATCGTCAGTGCCCTGTTGGCCGTGATGGCCTTCGGTTTTCGCGTTCAGCACGCTCTGGTGCCATTTGCCTTCCTGACCGGCGGGTTCTTCAGCGGCCTGTGCGGGTATTTGGGGATGCGCACCGCCACCAACGCCGCCCACCGCACGACGGCCGCCGCCCGGCAGAGCCTCAACCGAGCGCTGGTCGTCGCGTTTCGCGCCGGCGCGGTGATGGGCCTGGTCGTCGTGGGCTTCGGGCTGTTGGATATCACCGGCTGGTTCCTGATCCTGGCGTACGTCGCGCCGAAGTTCTTCCACGTGTTCATCGATCTGACCACCATCACCGTCGTCATGTTGTGCTTCGGCATGGGGGCCAGTTCGCAGGCGCTGTTCGCCCGGGTCGGCGGGGGTATTTTCACCAAGGCGGCCGACGTGGGAGCCGACCTGGTGGGCAAGGTCGAAGCCGGCATTCCCGAGGACGACCCGCGCAATCCAGCCACCATCGCCGACAACGTGGGCGACAACGTGGGCGACGTGGCCGGCATGGGGGCCGACCTGTACGAGAGCTACTGCGGCAGCATTCTGGCTACGTCGGCGCTGGGAGTGGCCGCCGCCTACTCGCTCGGGCTGGGCACCGATGCAGCCATGCGCTTCCTTACCGCGCCGATGGTGTTGGCAGGCATCGGCATCGTGCTGTCGATCCTGGGCATCTACGTCGTTCGCACACGGGAAGGGGCAACCATGAAGCAACTGCTTCGTGCGCTGATGACCGGCGTGCTGGGCAGCTCGGTGCTGATCGCCGTCGTGGCCGCCATCCTCTGCGTGTATCTGTTTGGTCCGGTGGAGGGCGTCAGTGCCTGGGGTATTTGGGGTTCGATCATGGCCGGGCTCGTCGCCGGCTTGGTGATCGGTCAGTTCACGGAGTACTACACCAGTTACGACTATAAACCGACGCAGGATGTGGCCAGGCATTCCGAGACCGGCCCGGCTACGGTCATCATCGCCGGCGTGGCCGAGGGCATGAAAAGCACCTGGGGCGCGCTGATGACGATCATCATCGCCATCCTGCTTTCATTCGGCCTACCGGGGGGATTTAGCGAGTTCACGCTCGGCCTCTACGGTGTGGGCATCGCCGCGGTGGGCATGCTGGCGACGCTGGGGATTACCCTCGCGACCGACGCCTACGGACCGGTGGCCGACAACGCCGGCGGCAACGCCGAGATGACCCACCAGGACCCCGAGGTCCGCCGGCGCACCGACGCACTCGACTCGCTGGGCAATACGACGGCCGCCACCGGCAAGGGTTTTGCCATCGGCTCGGCGGCGCTGACGGCGCTGGCGCTGCTGGCTGCGTATGTCGAAGAGGTGCGCGTCGGACAGGTCCGCCAGGCTCAGGACTATGTGGCGACACGTCAAGTCGCCGACCTCGGCCAGGATGGCGCAATCTACATCGGGTACTACAAGCTGGCCGGCGTGGACGACCAAGGCTGCGTACAGGCCTACATGGCCCTGGACGGGCAGCGCATGCTCGACGACATGAAGGTGGGCAGCCGCATTAACGGCCTGTCGGTGCCCGACGAGCGGAACGTCAGAAGCTACCGACGAGACGGCCACGAGCTTCGCATCGTGTCGGCTCACAAGGCGTCGATGGCGCAATACATGACGTTCTATGACGTGACATTGATGAACCCGCGCGTGTTGGCGGGTGTCTTCAGCGGTGTGTTGCTGGCGTTTGTGTTCTCCGCACTGACGATGAAAGCCGTGGGACGAGCCGCTAATCGCATGGTGCTCGAGGTCCGCCGGCAGTTCAAGGAGATCCCCGGCATCATGGAGGGTACCGGCAAGCCGGACTACGCGCGGTGCGTCGCCATCAGCACAGCCGGGGCACAGCGCGAAATGATTCTCCCGTCTCTGATGGCCCTGATCGTTCCGGTTCTGGTGGGACTCGTCTTCGGCGTAGGCGGGGTAATGGGTCTGCTCGTGGGTGGGCTCAGTTCCGGCTTTGCGCTGGCGGTCTTCATGGCCAACGCCGGCGGCGCGTGGGACAACGCCAAGAAGTGGATCGAGGCCGGTCAACTCGGCGGCAAGGGATCGGAAAACCATAAGGCCGCCGTGGTGGGCGACACGGTGGGCGATCCGTTCAAGGACACCAGCGGCCCCAGTCTGAACATCCTGATCAAGCTGATGAGCATGGTCAGCGTCGTGTTCGCCGGCCTCATCGTCAAATTCGCGCCGGCCGTGGCCCAATTCCTGGGAATGCGGTAGCTCGTGGACTCTCCGTCCAACCCAGTGCCTTCTGAATCGAACTCGCGTCCGCCGGGACGCGGCGACCGGACGGCGCAGCCTTCCAAGGACGCGCGGCAACCGGCTGAGCAACTGGCCATCGCTGCCGCGCGCGTCGCCGACGAACTCCGATGCGAGGATGTGGTTATCCTCGATCTGCGCGGTCTCAGTCCGGTGACCGATTTTTTTCTGATCGCCACCGGCACAAGCGACCGGCAGCTACGTGCCATTGCCGACGCCGTCGACGAGCAGGCCGCCACCATGGGGCACAAGCAGTACGGGCGCAGCGGCTACGAGCACGCCGCGTGGGTCCTGATCGATTACGTCGATGTCGTCGTACACCTCTTCGACCAGCCTAGCCGCGCCTACTACGACCTCGAGCTGTTGTGGGGCGACGCGCCGCGCGTCGAATGGCACGCGAAATCCCAACACTGACCTAGGAGTCTGTCGGACTTAGCTTGCCGGATTTCGACCATGACGGGCCAGAGATGGGTATCGTGCCCCGTGGGGAACACGGCCTTCTCGCAAACCCAGGACCGCCGGGATTCAAGTGGGGCCGAAAAGCCGCTTTGCTTACCCTGTTTCGGTGCGCGCAGCGGGAACCATCCATGGCTTCAGGCTGCTTGAAGCCGCCAAAGGCGCTTGACGTTGTACGCCAGGCGCACCAGTGACCACTCGCCCTCGGCCTTCGCCAAGCCCGGAAGCAAGAATCGCGTGAATCCGAGTACCTCTTTGATGATCCCAAACACCGGCTCCATCGTCTGCTTGCGTCTGGCATACAGCCGCCGACCTGTCTCTGTCCGCAACTTGTCACGCATGGCCAATAGACGGGGGTCCTTGATCACCTTCTCCGGCTTGTCCCGCGATGACGTCGGCCAGCACCTGCCGATCCACCGAGCCGGTCACCCGAACACACCGCCCATCCGTCAGCACGATCTCGATCTGCCGATCGGCCCGCCCCGGCCGCTCCTCGGTCACCCATATCGGCACAAACGCTGCCTTCTGCGTCTGCGCCGTACGGCGAGCCAGTTCCCGACGCCACCAGTAGAAACTCGACTCGCTCAACCCCTGCTTGCGGCACCAGGCCTTACCCGACAGGCCGCTGCGGCTTTGCCCAGCCACGACCCGCCGCCAGAAAGCTTCCTTCTTCAGGTTCCGTCGTGCCGTGCCGTTCGCCATACACCATGCCTCCCTTCATCACGCAAGCATGGTGCCCGAATCAGCCGCCAGATTGAAGATGCGGTTCACCGGACGGATACCGATAGGAGAAGCCGGCCGCCCGAGCAGCCCCATGTGAGGATGGAGCCTGAGCGTGGAACAGCGATATACGGTGGCCTGCTGTTGGGCGGCGGCATCGATGGCTTTCTGTAAGGCGGCGGTGTCGTCGGTCGAGCCGTCGCCGACCGCGCCGAACGCACGAACGTCAAGGGTGCCTGGTGCCGTCATGGGATAACTCTCTGCCAGACTGTTTGCAGAACTCGTCGGCCCGGTCGGTGTCTGACCCACCACCGCTGCCGTGTCGCCGCAGGCGGCCTGTAAGCTACCCAGCAGAACGACCAACGCCAATGCCCTTGCGTTTTGCACGATCATTCTCCCTTGAACCAGAATCCCGACAGCCTAAAGTATCGCTTCGGTGGCGCGACATACGTTGGTGCAGAGTTCGACATGGTGCGCATCGGGCGAGCGACGGTGATCGCGCCACCCGCGGAATTCTTCGTAACTTCGGGCGGCGCGTAGTCAGCATACTCAACGTCGTGCGGCTGCGTCCACCCGTCGGCCAACATCGGTCATGGGCGAGGGTGGTGCCACGACATCGGCTTTCGTGCGTAACGCGCTCGACGTACAATCGCTTGGCCGATTCACCTATGAGCAATCGGCAGGCCGGCAAGGAGCGACATGCCGCGTCATGTAAGGCAGCCGGCCAAACGCATAGCGGCGGCTGACACGTATGGTGTGGTCGTAACCGAAGACAGAAAGGCATACGAAGATGTCCGCGCCATCTGACGTTCGACGGTTCCTGCTCGACGCGCCTGCGTCGCACCTGCGTCGTCCCAAGGCGAGGATTCAGCCCATCCTGGCCAGACCGGGCACGCCAAGCATAGACGTAGGCAAACTGGCCAGAGTGATCGAAAGCGTAGCGGTTCTCGAACCGCTGATCGCTATCGAGTCACCGTCGCACTGGCAGCGGGTGGTGCGAGGTCTCGGCGACGAGATCGACGGCATGATCCCAATCGGCATCCCTGCGTTGCCGACGGAGGTATGGAACTCGCATCCCCAGGTGCTGGTCGAGCGAGGGCTGCCGTTTGTTTTCTGGCCCCTGATGGCCTACGACGAGCCGGACTTCTGGCGTTGGTCGGCGACCGACATGCTGCGGGCCATCGGCGTGCCGGTGTATTTGGTCAGCAACATCCGACAGGGACTGACGTTGCTGAAGTCGCTGGCGACGAAACGATGGCTGGCGAACTCGAGTCTGCTCTTGATCGGCGAGCAGAATTTCCCCTGGAACGCCCACGCGGTCGGCAACTTGTTGACTGATAGTCTGGGCATTCGGCTGATCGTCCGGGCGTTGGAAGACGTTCGTCGGTTGTGCGAAGGGTTTAGCGACAAAGAGGTGGACGCCGTCTGGGCGCAGCGCAGAGGTCGATACGTCGAGCGATCGGTTCGACCTGATGAGTTGCGGCAGGCGGTTCGTAGCTACCTGGCGATCCGGTCGATCCTCCAGGAGGAGCAGGCGGCCGGCTTCGGCGTGAACTGCTTCGGTGACCTGCTGATCGACGGCGGCCGCGACGTGCCCTGCCTGGCGCAGCTCTTGTTGCGCGAAGACGGGTACATCGCCTCATGCGACGGCGACTTCGTCACGATGGCCGGCATGATGATGGCAACTCACCTGACCGATAAGCCTTGCCTGATGTCGAACATGTACCCCCTGCAATACGTGGGGGCCTTGACGGATCATTTCGCCGACCCGTTGTCGCCGGACCTAGAGCGATTCGATCGATCGACCTGGCGGAATCTGGCGCGGCTGGGCCACTGCGGTTTCGTGGGCGTGGTCTCGCCGGAGATGACGCGTTCGGGCAAGACGGTTCTGAGCGATTGGGTGGGCACGCTGGAGATTCCGCGAGACGGCAGGGGTTGCGGCCTCGACGGCGACCTGCTCGAGGGCGAGCGTTTTACGGCGATCGAACTGTGTTTCGATGGCAAGACGCTCCTGCTGGCTGACGGCGTGTTCTGCGAGACCACGCGGCATGAGGGGCTCGGGCACGTGGAGTCGACCGCATTGCTTCGGTTTCGCGATCTGCCGGGCCTGGTCGAGCACATTTCACGCGAGCACGTGGTGTTCGTCTATGGCGATCATATTGAGGACATGAAGGTGCTGGCTGGTGTGTTGGGGCTGACGTGCAAGGTTTTCTGACAACGACGGGGGCTACCTATCATGCTACTGGGCATTGACATCGGAACCACCAAGATTGCCGCCGCCGTGATCGACGCGGCGGGGCGCGTTCACGCCTGTGTGTCGAGGCCCCATCAGGCAGACATGCAATCGCCGGCTGGCAGGTCAGAGCAGGATCCCGTGGCGCTGTTGGCGGTTGCGCGGGCCTGCGTTTTGGAGTTGCCTGGGGATCTGCGGGCAGCCGTTCGGGCTGTGGGCGTGACAGGCCAAATGCACGGCATCGTTCTGCTGGACGCCGCCGGGCAGCCCGTCTCGCCGCTTGTCACCTGGCAGGACCAGCGCTGCCTCGAAGGAGATTTCCTCAGTCGCGTCGCGCATTGCACCGGCCATGTGCTCAGGACCGGGTTCGGGCTGGCGACGTTGGCCTGGCTGGTAGAGCATGGAAACGTGCCGCCGGTAGCGAAATCCTGCGCAACCATCGGCAATCTGCTGGCGGCTCATTTGTGCGGACTGTCGCGCAGCATGATCGATCCCACCGATGCTGCGGCGTGGGGGTTGTTCGATTTGGCGACGATGGGGTGGGACGGCAGGGCCGTCGAGTCTGTTGGCATTGATATCCGGATGCTGCCGGATCTGACACCTTGCGGGGCCGCGGCCGGCGATGTGACGGGTAAGTCGGCCAAGCAATGGAGGCTGCCGGCCGGCACGCCCGTAGCAGTGGGCATCGGCGACAATCAGGCGTCGTTGTTGGCGACGCTGGACGATTGCGAGCATCAGTTGGCACTCACGATCGGCACGGGTGCCCAGGTCTCGGCTGTGATGCCGAAAGGATTTCACCCCAGCAGACCCGCGGCCGACTCTCCCTATGAGCATCGCCCGTATCCGGGAGAGAGGCTGGCGATTGTCGCGGCGTCTCTGTCGGGCGGGGTCGCGTGGGCGTGGCTGGCGCGGACCGTGCTGAGATGGCAGCAGGATCTGGGCCAGCCGGCCATCGACGGATCGGCGGTCTACGCCCGTCTGAACGAACTTGGGGCGCAGGCCGACGATGGCCTGCTTTTTGAGCCGCTGTTTGCGGGCGAACGCCACGCCCCGACGCGAAGGGCCACCATCTCCAGCATCGACTTGGACAACTTTGGCCTGGGCAGCGTGGCCAGGGCCTTGGCCAGGGGCATTGTGCGCAACTTGAAATCCATGCTGCCGCCTGAGGCATTTGCCGAACGCCGCGAGGTCGTGGGCAGCGGCAACGCCCTGCGCCGCAACTCGCTGCTTGCGCAAATGGTTACAGAGGAGTTCGAGCTGCCGCTGCGCCTTCGCAGCGATCGAGAGGAGGCCGCCGTCGGTGCGGCCCTTAACGCAGCCGGCCTTTCAGCCACATGACATCCGCCAGACCGCCGGCCCCACGTGCGTACAGCAAGACCCGCCGCCGTAGACGTCGGCTGTGTCGAAGAAGGTGATCCCCAGATCCAGCACCCGCCCTATTGCGCGGATCGACTCGTTGTCGTCGACGCGGCCCCATCCGACGGGATTGCCGTCCTCGGCCGTGAACGGCCCGCCGATGGCCCAACGGCGCCCGAGCGTCAAGAGGCCGGGTAGCCGGGTCACGCCAGCGTTGTTGATCGTCGAGCAGTTACCAGAAGATGTCGCACGAGATGACAGAGAGGGGTAGTGCGTGTGCGAGCCGCCAAGACCGCCCGACGTGCTCCACAAAGCGATTAACCGGGTGGCACGGCCCGGCTTGCTGCCGGGCCGTGTCGCCAAACCCCGGTTCAGTTGCTAACGCGTCATTGAAACCCGTTCGTCTAGGCCTTTCCCTTGCCCGAGCCATCCTGCGGCGGGCTGTAGTCGTCGTCCTGGCCGTTGGGGATGCCGTCCCCGTCATCATCCGGAGCGTCAGGGTTGCACACGCCGTCGCAATTGTCGCAGACACCGTCGCCGTCGACGTCCACATAGTTGTCGCAGACGCAGGTCTGGTCGTGCTGGCGATCACGCTGTTGACCTGCGGCAAACGTCAGCGATGCCAGCCCAACCACAAACAGGGCCACCAAAAGAATGTTCAAGTAACGGTGCATACAGCTGCCTTCCTTTCCACACAACAAGAACACACACTTCCGTCGGCCTGGCGCTTACGCTTCGCGCCGGGCACCAACCGCAAGACGGTGGCATCGGCGATGAAATGGGGACGCCAGCTTGCCACCTACCTCCATTCCCTTGCTCCGGAGCACCAGCATGCTTACCTGTTGAACGTTGCGGGCTTGCTCTTCCTGCGTTCTTCATTTGGCAGGCCGTCCGTCACCAGTCTCAAATCGGCCTCAACTGGTGCCATACGTTGCCGTGAACACATCGACCTTGTGAGCCGGCTGACGTGTATGCTGGCCCCGACGAGCCGTGGGCGATGCCACATCGACGCATGCCGCCGCGGGCGCCCCGCACTTGATTGTGCCCGGACGGCCCGCGATAGTGCCAATCAGCAGAGTTCAGGGCCGGTGGATGTGAGTGCGGATGCAAGTGACGATGCAGATCTGATGCGCGCGGTCGCCGACAGCGATATGGCGGCGCTGGGGGAACTGGTGCGCCGCCACGAGAAGAGGGCATTTGCACTGGCGTGCCGGCTTCTTACCCGACCGGATGCAGCCGAGGACGTCACGCAGGAGGCGTTCCTCCACGTGTATCGGGCGGCGAGGCGATACCGACCCGAGGCGAGGTTCACAACGTGGTTGTACCGCATTGTTGTTAACCTTTGTCTCGATGTGAAACGCCGAACCAAGCGGGCACCGGGGGAGCTTCCCGCCCACGGGCCGGCTGCCGAAGCGCCGACAGACTGTGATCGGCTCGAGGCCGCCGACCGAGCCCAGCGGGTTCGCCGGGCCGTAGACGATTTGCCTGGGCGGCAGCGGACGGCGGTAGTGCTCCATCGCTATATGCAGTTGAGCCACCGCGACATCGCAGAGGTTACCGGATGGAGCGTCTCGGCGGTCGAGTCGTGCCTCGTCCGCGCCTACGCCCGGCTTCGACAAGAACTTAGGGATTTGATGGAGAACTGACAGACCGGCGTGCAGGGAACGCCGTCTACGGACGTTTACTTAGTGAGGCCCGTATCATGCCACATGTCACAGACAGTGAGCTGATCAAGCACGTCGCCGGCGAGTTGCCCCAGCCGCAGCGCGCCCGGGTTGACGAGCACGTTGCGGCCTGCCGTCCGTGCCGGGATCGGCAACGGGAGATCAGCCAAACGTGGGAGGTGCTGGGCGATTGGCAGGTCGAGCCGTTAGCGACAGACTTGGCCGATGCCGTTCAGGGCACAGCGAGCCGACAGCATCAGGCAGCAACGAATCGACCGGCGCGTTGGCAGCGAAGGGCATCGGTGTTGCTTCGTGCAGCCGCTGCCATTCTGGTAGCCGTGGCACTTGGGCATCTGGCTGGACGCTGGACCGCCCCGTCGCCGTCGGACACCGCTTCGGCTGGTGCTGATCGTTTGGCTCGGTCGACCGACGCGGATGTCGTGCCGCTGGGTGTGCTGGAGTTGGGCTCGGCTACGGGGTGGGCCGACCTGATCCTTGATGATGCCGTGCCATCCGAGCAGGAGGGTTCATCATGACGCGCCACATGATGATCGTTGCGGCTTTGGCGTTGGGTGCGGGTGCAGGTTCGTTCCTGGCCACGCGTGCGGTCCAACCGGCGGCGGCTGGACCACAGCAGCAAACCGAGCCGGCGGACGTTCAGGCTCCCGGGCGCGGTCGGTCGCTGGCCCGGTGGCTGGAGCTGTCGCCCGAGCGGCAGCAGGCCGTTGAGCAGGCCGATCCTGACTTTTCCGCCGAATCGGCTGAGTTGCGCCAGACCCTTGTCGACGAGCGAATCAGGCTGGCCGCGCTGCTCGAAAACCTCGACACGCCGGATGAACCGATCCTCGAGCAAGTTGAACGGGTCATCGAAGCCCACGACAAGCTGGAGCGCAGAATTGCGCGTCACGTGTTGGCGATCCGGCCTCATTTGACGCCGGCGCAACAGCGGGAGCTGATGTCGGTATGCGCGGGCTGCGTTCGGCAGGCCGTCGGATGGCGCATGTGCCGCGGACAAGGCTGTGGCAAGGGCGCAGGCGGTTGCGACAAGGCCGGGCCGGGCTGCTGCCGTGGCGCGGGGCCGCCCCAATGCATCAACAAGCAGGCACCATAACAGTACGGTCGCGCCCGGTGTTTGTGGCATCTGCGGAACTTTGTGCGATGCGTGGGAACGAATTGTGGATACAGTGCGGGCAACCGACCTTGGCGAGCGAGTGGCGGTCGGGGCGTTTGCCTACCATGGAGGTGATTTTATGAGGAAGCAGTTGGTGGCAGTAGCAGTTGTTGTTGCGGGCGCAACGGTGCTCGTAGGTCAGGCCCTGTCCAACAGTAGAACGGACGACGCGCTCGGCGTGGCCGTGTCGCCGCAGGCTTTGCTGCTTGGGTCGGATCAGGGCGGGTCGGTAACCGTGCATACGGCCATTCCCCTTAGCGCGGTCGATCGTTCCAGCATTCAGCTTAGCGGTGTGGACGTCGTCTCTACCGAGGCCGACTCTTGCGGGAACCTGGTGGCCAAGTTCAGCGAGGACGCGGTGAAGGCCATTGTCGCGCCGCCTGAGGCCACGCTAACGCTTACCGGCGTGATGAAGGACGGCGAGAGTTTTGCCGGGTCGGACACGGTCCGCGTCGTGCCGTAGCTGGGAGACCGGGCCGATATCCAATACAGCCTGACGATCAGGCGACAGACGGGCCGAGTGGGGGGGGCGAGGTGGCGGTGTGCCGTGGCCAAGGCGCACAAACTGCCAGCCCCCTGCCGGCCCGAGCGAGCTGGTCGACGCTGATCAGGAAACTCATGAGGGACATCACTGCCGAAGGGGGGACTCGAACCCCCACGGGCTTTAAAGCCCATTGGATTTTGAATCCAACGCGTCTGCCAATTCCGCCACTTCGGCGAACAACCACTTGCTCAAGAGCATAATTGCCCAGGCATGGGTCGGTCAAGACGGCTGCGCAGCCCGCACTCACCGGCGCCCAAGGCGTACCATGCGTCGGCCCGTTTTCTGCTCGTTGGCCACCTCGGCGGGATCGCACCCAGAGGCTGCGCGTCTGGGGGGTTGCCAGGACGCCACATCACCCTGTACAAAAGCGGTGGAAGCGCGGATTCGGGCGAGGCCTTGTGCTGTGATTTCAGCTACGAACAAGAAATGGCGGCTGCTGCGGCAGTGGACGGCGCGCTACCCCATGTGGTGCGCGTGGCAGGTAACCTATCGCTGCAACTTCCGGTGCGGTTTCTGCGGCTACTGGTGCGACCCCCTGTCGACCGAGCCCGAGCCCACGCTCGAGCAAATCGACCGCGCCTGCGGCAAGCTCGACAAGCTCGGCACGACCCTCATCTCGCTGGCCGGCGGCGAGCCGCTCATCCGCGACAACATCGTCGACATCGTTCGCCGAGTGGCGAGGTTCCACATTCCGTTCATCACCACCAACGGGTGGTATCTCACGCCCGAGCTGGCGCGGCAGTTGTTCGAGGCGGGGCTGTGGGGCGTGTCGGTCAGCATCGACTACGCCGATCCAGCCATGCACGACAAGCGCCGCGGCGTCAAGGGGGCGTTCGACCGGGCCGTGCGGGCCCTCAACTATCTTCAGGCGGCGAGGGTCCACCGTTGGCAGCGGATCAACGTGATGACCGTGCTGCTGCACGACAATCTGGATCACATCGAACCGCTGCTGAAGCTGGCTTCCCGGCACGGCGCATACCTGATGGTCCAACCCTACGGCGTGCTCAAGACGGGCAATCCGCAGTTTCGATGTCAGCAGGAAGGCGTTTCGCAGCGGCTGCTCGATCTGAAATCGCGCTATGGCAACTTCCTGAGCAACAAGGTCTTCCTGCGGCGGTTCGACGAAGCACTCAACGGGGGAGTTTCCGGCTGCCGTGCGGGCACGGCGTTTTTCAACATCGATTCGCTCGGCCAAGTAACCATTTGCGTCGAGCGTCGGGCCCAGCCGGTCGGCAATCTGTACGACGACGACGAGCAGGATCTCATTCGCCGATTGCGGCGCGACGGCAGGGCAAACGACTGCCAGAGGTGCTGGTACAACTGCCGCGGCGAGGTGGAGATGCTCTACCACCCCGTCGGGCTGGTGCGGTCACTGCCCACGCTGCTGTTCGATCGCGGGCGCGCAAACTTGTGACGCCCGCCGTTGCTTGCCTGGACAAGACACCCGTGCTCTTCACACACGTCGATAAGACTAACGCCGGCTCCACGGTCGGATGCTTGTCCTAGCAGCCAGAGCAGTTGGCACTACGCTGCCAAGGCCATATTCAAGACCCAGTGACACACAATAGGCGGAACCAGGCTTCGACTACCGCGGTAAAGCAGTCCCAGGCCCAGGCCCGCCGCAGCGCGGAACAGCAGCGTGGCGCCCGACCCGCCAACACCGTGCCACAGAACGAACGCTGTCGTAGCCACTGCCAAAGCTGCAGGCAGACCAGCCACCGCTTCCAGACGCTCCTGCAACACCCCGCGAAACCAAGCCTCCTCCGCCATGGCAACCACAAACCAGTAACTGCTCAGAACCACGAGGCTACCGATGTAGGTCGTCTGACTGAACGCACCATTGCCTACATGCCGCGCCAAATAGATCGACGCTCCCGGCACAAGCGCTATCGCCAGCAGGATAAGCGCGCGGCGCGTGCCGCCCAAGCCGCTCATCCACATCCTCACCCCAGGAAAACGCCCCCAGCACCAAGGCAGCAAGAACATGAAGGCCAGCATCCCCGCTGCATCCATCCACGGAAAGTGGGCCCATGACGGAGCAAACCACGTTGACTCAAAGATGAGCCCGCGCGAAGTCGCCAATCCCAGTCGCCCAGCCACGTACGACGTCAGATAGGCGCCGCCCAGGCCCACGCCACACCACACGACCAACTCCACTAGCGGTCGGACCCACAAAGACCCGCCCGAGCCGTCTCGTGCGCCTGCGGCAACGGTGCGCATCGACATGCCCTATTTCCGCTCCACAGAGTAACGACCTGCCCAGGCTGGCGGGGGCGGCGCCTTGCCCTCCTCCAGCATCTTGCGCCACCGCTCGTCCGTCAGCCTCTGCGACATTGGCTGTTTGAATTCGTAGTAGGAGTACACCACGCCCTTGCACACCACCGGCTCGCCGTCCACCGGACAGACCATGAGCAGCTCCCACGGCCAGCCCACTGCTTCCTCCAGGACCTGTCGCGTGTTGACGTCCGTATGGACGTCCGCCACGATCGGCATCTCGTCGTCCGTCTCCGTCATGAAGGGCTTGCTGACGTCGCGGTGGTGCCGATAGCCCAATGTCGGCACACGGAAACTGTCGCCGATGTTCTCGATAAATCTGTACTCCTCCTCGGTGAGAGTATCCCCTGACAGTTCCTTCTTCGATATGTCTTCCAGCATGCTCACGTCGAGTGCAAAGCGGCTCAGATGCTCGACCAGAGCCTTGTCCTCAGGATACGCCAACGTGGTGATCTTGCCCCGCAGCACCTCCACGCCTTCCCGGATCGCTTGGTACACCGCAGGAACCGGCTCCACGTACCCCCGTGGGGAAGGGGGTGGCGGCGGCGCCGGGCCGCCTTTAGTCATTCCCGCCAACGCCGCCTGCGAAGCGGAGTAGCTCTGCTTCGTGTACAGGATCGTATCGTGCCGCAGCTCCGTCCAGGAGCCCAGGGCGGTGGTCAGTTGCTTCAGCGACCATTCCGGCCGACTCATGGCCGTGGGCAACGTGCCTTGCGGCGCGTCGGCCAGCAAAGCTGCCGCCCTGAGCCTCATGACGTACAGATCCGACCGCCACTGCTCCTCCGGCGCCGCAGCGATCTCGTCCTTGAGCTTGGCCAGTTGGGCGGCGTAACGTTCATACCGATCGTCCCCGTCATCGCGAAGCAATTCCTGGGCCTTCTCGAAGCCCAGCGCAGCCATCACGTCCAGCCCACGCGGGAAGCCGCGAATCCACAACGGACCCGCCCTGACGCACGTGAACGGCTTCGGCCCATCGCCGCCCCCGCGATACGCCCCTACCGACTCAAACACCAGTCGCTGCATCACTTCCGAATCCAGAGCATAGCGCGTGCCCAATAGCCTCATACCCGCGGTGCTCTCGCGCCATTTCGGCCCGCCCGCTGCTTCAGCCAGCATCCACGTCGACAGTATTCGAGGCTTACTCAGTCGACTGGCGGCTGCTATCAGTTGTGCCACGTGCTCGTCGTCTGCCGCGTCGTAGCCCTTCGGGCGCTGCCCGAGCAGCGCCAGGTAATCTGTCGGCAGCAGATCATCCGACCGGCCGGCGAAGAAAGCAGTCGTCTCGTAAATCCGCCGCCAGACGGCCAACGCATCCTCCCCTTTGACCTTCGAATTCTGTAGCGCCTGGCACATCAACAGCGCCATACGCGTCTGCCGTATCGCTTCCTGCGGATCCTCGCTCTTGAGACGAAAGGCCATGCGCCCGTACCACATCATCGCGCGGAAATAACTCTTGAACTCCTCGCTGCGCGAGTAATGCCCTCGCGGGGTGTACTGGCTGTAGTCCTCCCTGTAGCCAAACAACGGCGACACTGCCAAACCATCAGCCTCCCGGATGAGTCGTAACTCGCCCTCAATCTTGCTCTTCCATGGCTCTGGCGCTTCCTCGACCGAGCCTCCCTCCAGCAATCGCTTGCCCACGATCAGGTAGGCCACGTTCGCCAACGCCGCCTCTTTCACCTGACGCCGCTCGGCCTGGTCGTGAAACCCCATCATCTTCGTGCAAAGAGCATCCGTAAGATTGATCAGGTCTCCTCGCAGATGTGCGATTTCCAAAAACCGCTGATACCAATCACACAGCAGGTGCCACGTGTGCAGAGCCGCGTCGCTGGTAACGACCACAGGAAGGTGCTGATGTCGCCACAGACGGTACATTCGCGCCAGCGGACCCGAGGCATAGTCTGTTGGCACGACAGCAAACCCCAGCTCAGCCAGCATCGGCTCAACGTCCTTGGGCACGCGCACTTTCACTCGTTCGGAGGCTTGCTGCGGCGCTTGGTCGTCGCGCCCCGCTCGGCGCTGCCGTAATTGCCACTGCGCCAGGCCCTCGCCGGCAGCGGTCAGAGAAATCAAACTCACACAAACCGCCACATGTACTCTGTTCATGATCGTCCCCTGGACAGGATCGCCAGTACCCCTGCCTCCCGTCACCCTAAGAATGAGCCTAGATTCCCCATATCGCCTCGTCCCGGTCCGCCGCCGGGGCCCCGGCGTGTTAGTGTAATACCTACCGAGCAGAATCCAAGCCCCCAGTGTCGCTCGCTCCATGCGACAGCAGGCCCAACGGTCACCCGGAAGTTCGTGCGAGCCGCGTCGTAGCGACGCTGAGAGTCCGGCAAAGCCCCCCGTAGACGTCACGCGGCGAGCCTACTTCACCCACACCGACTTGATGTTGACGAACTCGCGGATGCCCACAACGGCGAGTTCGCGGCCATAGCCGCTGCGCTTCACGCCGCCGAACGGCAGGCGCGGGTCGGACTTCACGATGCCGTTGACAAACACCGCGCCCGCTTCGATCCGCGCGGCCAGGGCTTCGCCCTTTTGGGCGTCGCCCGTCCATATGGCAGCGCCCAGGCCGAAGTCGGAAAGGTTGGCCAACTCGATGGCGTGGTCGGTGTCTTTGGCGCGGACCACAGCCGCCACCGGACCGAACGTCTCCTCGTCGAAGGCAGCCATGCCGGGCTCAACGTGGGTCAGCACCGTCGCCGGGAAGTAGTAGCCCTTCCCGCCCAGCGGCTCACCGCCAAGGGCAAGCTTGGCGCCGGCTTTGACGGAGCGCTTCACCTGGTCGTGCAGTTCGCCGACCAGGTCCTTGCGGGCCATCGGGCCGAGGTCGTTACTCCGATCGGTCGGATCGCCGATCTTCAACTTGCTCATGGCCTCGACGAATGCCGCCTCGAACGGTTCGGCGATGGACTCATCGACGATGAACCGCTTGGCCGCGATGCAGCTCTGACCGGTATTGATGGTGCGAGCGACGGCGGCGGCCTTGGCCGCCGCGATCGGATCGGCGTCGGACAGCACGACGAACGGGTCCGACCCGCCCAGCTCCAGGACGGTCTTCTTGAGCGCCTTGCCGGCCTGAGAAGCCACTGCCATACCTGCCGGCTCGCTGCCGGTCAGCGTTACCGCCCGAACGATCGGATCGGCAATGACGGCTTCGGTGGCGGCAGGGGCAATCAGCAACGTGGTGAACGCGCCCTCGGGTGCGCCGGCCTGGTGAAAAACTTCCTCGATCGCCAACGCGCAGCCCGGTACGTTCGACGCATGCTTGAGCAGCCCGACGTTGCCGGCCATCAGCGCGGGCGCGGCAAAGCGGAACACCTGCCAGAGCGGAAAATTCCACGGCATGACGGCCAGCACCGGTCCCAACGGGTCGTAACGGATGAAACTGCGCGACGCGTCGGTCTCGACCGGTTCGGGTGCTAGGAACCGTTCGGCGTGCTCGGCGTAGAAGTCACACACCCGTGCACACTTCTCGACCTCGGCTTCGGAGGCGGCGATGGGTTTGCCCATCTCGGCCGTCATCACCGACGCATATTCCTTCAGCCCGTCGCGCAGCGCCTGGGCTGCCCGCTTCATCATGGCAGCGCGATCGGCGAACGACACCTCACGCCACGAGCGGAACGCCTGCTCGGCCCGCTGCAACAGGCGCTTCACATGCGATGCGTCGTGTTCGGGATAGTCTCGAATCAGCTCGCCGGTAGCGGGATTGATAGCCTTCATGAATTCACCTCATGCGGTTTCCGGCTCGGGATGCACAGCCGCTTCCAGTTTTCTGGTCAGCTCCAGATCGACCGACGGGTCCACCTTGACCTCGACGATGCACATTTCCTGCTCAGCCACCACCCGGCGCAACACATTCTCCAACTCGCGAAGGCTGGCGGGCGAGTAGCCGCGAATGCCGAAACTCTCGGCGAACTTGACGTAATCGGGGTTGGTCAACACCGTGCCGACGCTGCGCCCGTGGTGTGTATGTTGCTTCCAGCGGATCAACCCATAGTCGTTGTCGTTGAACACGATGATGGGGAAACTCACGCCGCAGCGGGTGGCCGTCTCGATCTCGGCTGCGTTCATCAGGAAGCCGCCGTCGCCCATGGCGCAGACCACTCGCCGATCGCGCATGGCCAGTCTGGCCGCCACCCCACCCGGCAAGGACAGACCCATACTTGCCAGTCCGTTGGAGATGATGACCGTGTTCGGCTCGTAGGCTGGGAAATTCCGCGCGATCCAGACCTTGTGGCTGCCCACATCGGAGATCAACGTGTCGGTGTCGGCCATCACCCGCCGCAACAGATGCAGCGTGCCGGGCACGGTGAACGGCTGGCCCTCGCGCAGTCGATACGAGTCGAGGTCCTGCTCCATCCTTCGCCGCACGGGCAGCGTCCAGTTTTCAAACAGCGACTCGCTGCTGCGAAGCTGCTGGTTCAGCGTCCACAACGTGCCCGAAATGTCGCACACCACCTCGACCTCGGGCTGATAGTGCGTGTAGATCTCGGCCGGCTCGAAGTCGATATGGACGATGCGGATGCGCCGGCCGGGGTTCCACTGTTTCGGATCGTACTCGGCCACGTCGTACCCGACCGCAATCACCACGTCGGCACACGCGAAGGCGTCGAGGACAAAATCGCGGGCAGTCATGCCGGCCGCGAACAGATACCGATCGTCACGGGCGGAGACGGCTCCCTTGCCCATAAACGTGGACACCACCGGGATGCCCGTGTACTCGACGAAGTCGCGCAGGTGCTTCGACGCCAGCTTGCGGATGGCCCCGTTGCCCGCCAGGATCAGCGGGAAGGCGGCCGAGCGGATGATCTTCAGCGCCTGGTCGACGGCTTTGTAGTCGGGCTCGGGGCGACGCACCCAGCGCGGCTCGAGCGGCCGGGCGTCGACCGAAAGTTTGGCGATGTCCTCGGGCAGCTCGATGTGAGTAGCCCCGGGCTTTTCCATCTCGGCCAGTTTGAATGCCTTGCGCACCACCTCGGGAATCACCGTGGGCGTGGCGATCGACGTGTTCCATTTCACCACGGGCTTGAGCATGTCGACGATGTCGAGCGCCTGATGGCTTTCTTTGTGAAGGCGATCCACGTCGCCCTGCCCGGTAATGGCTACCAGCGGGGCCTTGTCCAGATGGGCGTCGGCGATGCCGGTGATCAGGTTGGTCGCCCCCGGGCCGAGCGTGGACAGGCATACGCCGGCCTTTCCGGTCAGCCGTCCCCACACGTCGGCCATGAACGCCGCTCCCTGCTCGTGCCGGCAGGGGATAAACTGAATCGGCGAGCTATCCAGCGAGAAGAGCACATCCTCGTTTTCCTCGCCGGGCAGCCCGAACACGTACTGGACTCCCTCGACCTCGAGACAGCGGACAAGAAGGTCGGAAGCTTTCATCGCGCCCTGCCTTTCGATGTCGGCCCGTGCGGCGTAGACCCCTGATTCTAGGCACGCTGGCTTCGACGGCCAAGTTCAAAGAAGCTGCGCAGGTGGGTTTTGCTTCGGCCTCAACGGCGATCAGCAGGTCATCCCTTCATGCCCGTCAGGCTCACGCCTTCCACGAAACGCCTTTGGGCAAAGAAGAAGATGATCAACACCGGCAAGGCCATCAGCGTGGTCATGGCCATCATCCAATGCCACTTCGGCGCCTCGCCCATGAAGGAGCCTTCGAAGAACCGCAGACCCAACGTCATGGTGTACTTGTCGAAATCGTTGAGGAACACCAGCGGGCCCAAGAAGTCGTTCCACTGCGCCACAAAAGCAATCAGCACCATCGCCAGCATCAGCGGCTTGGCCAGGGGCAGCATGATGTGCCAGTACACACGCATCGCCGACGCACCTTCCAGCCGGGCCGCCTCTTCCAGCTCGACCGGAATGCCCATGAAGAACTGTCTTGCCAGAAAGATGAAGAATGCATTGCCCCCAAACCACGAGCCGAGCATCAGCGGATCGAACGTGTCGATCAGGCCCACCCAACGCCACAGCAGGAAGGTCGGCACGAGCGTAACCACCGACGGGATCATCATCGTGCTCAGCAGGACTACGAATAGCACGCGTCGACCGGGGAACCGAAATCGGGCAAACCCATAGGCCACCAGCGTTGCGGAAAACACCTGACCGACCGTCGCAGTGACTGTGATGAACAACGTGTTGAACAGGAATCGGGTGAACGGCAGCGCCGCCCACGCATCGCGATAGTTCTGCCACCGCAGCTCGGTGGGCTTCAGGCCGAGCGTGAGCTGATACGCCTGCTCGGGACCTTTCAGCGACGTGATCACCATCCATGCAAAGGGCACGAGGAAAAACACCGCGCCGGCTGCCAGCAGCAAATAGATCACACACTTGCCGAAGGCCGTACGCATCATTTGGCGGCCTCATAGTAGACAAGCGATCGCGAGCCGCGCAGCACCAGGCACGTCAGAATCAGGATGACGATCAGCAGCACCCATGCCAATGCACACGCATACCCCATTTGCAGATACTCCCAGCCTGTGCGATAGATGTGGACACTGTAGAAAAGGCCTGAACGTCCCGGCGTCCTGATAAACATCGGCTGGGTGAAGACCTGCATCGACCCGATGATGCCCATGATCAGATGGTACAGAATGACCGGGCTGATCTGCGGCACCGTCACGTGGCGGAAGCGCGCCCACCATCCGGCCCCATCGATGTGAGCGGCTTCGTGAAGCTGCGCAGGCACGCCCTTGAGCGCGGCCAGAAAGATTACCATGTTGTTGCCGGCCGCACCTTGCAGGCTCATCAGCACGAACGCCGGGATCACCCACTGCGGGTCGTTAAACCATCCGGGCTCGGGCAGGCCCAGCCCGCCCAGCACGGTGTTCACCAGACCTCCGCGAGGTACGAGCAACCATCGCCACAGCAACGCCGTCGAAACCGCCGGCAGGACCGACGGCATGTAGTAGATCGTCCGCCACACCCCCACAAGGCGAACCTTCGTGTTCAGCAGCATCGCCGTCAACAGGGAAGCGACCATGCCCAGCGGCACCGACAGGGCGGCGAAGGCAAACGTCACCTTCATCGCCACGCGGAAGTTCGGATCGGCTGTGAAGATCCGCCGGTAGTTCTCCAAACCGACGAACTCCGGCGGCTGCAAGACGCTGTAGCGCGTGAAACTCAACACCAGCGAAAACAGGATGGGATAGGCTGCAAAGATCAGCAGGCCCAAAAGCCAAGGCGTGATCAGGGCATAGCCCGACGCCGCCTCGTCGCCAACCCGAAAGCGGCGCAGCAACCGATAGACGCCCCAACAGCACAGCGCAATGACCACCCCGACAACGACGAATCGTGCCAGAGGCGCCCCATAGAGTTCCAGGTTTCGATACACCGTCGGTCTCGATCGTTCACCGACGCTGCCCACTACCTCAGCAGCATCTGCAGTTCAGGCGACGCCCGCTGGGCCAACGTCCGAGCGTCGGCTGCCCCGCGCAAGAGCGGCTCCTCGAATTCCTCGGTCATGATCGTATCCCACTGACGCTGCCGGGTGATGACGCGAAACGGTCTCATATACGTCATCGAATTGCGAATGACCTCGGCGGCGCGGGCCTTGCGTGGCTCGATGGTCTCCAATTTAGCCGCCAGGCTTCGGCGCGGCGCGGGAATCTTCCAGTTTTGGATCGCGTCGAGAAACAGCTTCCACGTTCGATACGCCAACTCCTTGTCCGCCGTACTGCGACTGACGCATAGCCCGGCGTTCCAGGCAAAGGTCGCGCGCGCCCCGTCGGGCCCGGCCGGCACCTCGCGAACGCTCACGTTCAACCCCGGTACACTGTCGAGTTCGTCGGCAGCACCGCCCATGAACATCGCCACCTTGCCGGCTCGAAACAGCTCGGAGAAGCCCTGCTCGGTCACGACCTCGAGCGGCGGGGCTACCTGATACTTATCGATCAGGTCGGCGTAGAACTGGGCGGCCTCGACGCACTTCGGGTCGACCAGAGTAACATGCTTGCCATCGGCACTGAGCGTGTCGCCGCCGTTCTGCCACACGAACATCTCAAACGGGGGCCAGCCATTGATGGCAAAACCCCAGCGATCGGGCAGTCCGTCGCCATTCAGGTCGGCCGTCAATCTCTTGGCGGCTTCGACGAAATTCACCCACTGCCATTGTCTGTCGGGCAGTTCGACGCCGGCCTCGGCAAACAATTCCTCGTTGCAGAACACCACCACCGGCTGGGCGATCCACGGCAGGCCATACAGCCCGCCGCCCCAGCGATAGTTCGATACAATCGATGGATAGTAATCAGAGAGATCAACCGCCGGATCGTCATCGCCTTCGATCCACCGCGTCAAATCCAGCAGCGCCCCGAGTTCGGCGTACTGCGGCACGTACTCGTCGGACAGATAGAACAGATCCGGCGGCTGCCCGGCCGCCATCAACGTCGCCAGTTTCACGTGGTAGTCGCGAGGGATGTAGATGACCTCGATCGACACGTTCGGCGTCTGCCGTCGAACCAACGTCAGCACCCGCGATCGAAACTGGTCGATCTCCTCCGCCCCGCCCCAGACGGCAATAGTCACCCTCGGCCCGGACGGCTGCCGGCGACAACCACTCAGACATACCGCCGCCGCCGCGACAGACGCGATCGAAAAAACGACCCCAATAATGGAAATGCCGGTCACCCGCACCGGAACCATTATACCCACAAGCCCGCAGACGTCGCGCCCCTGGCCTGTCCGGGCCCACAGCAGTTCGTAAGGTATCCAGGCACGCGGCTTCGACAGCCGCTGACGACTAGCGTATCACCGCCAGATCCACACGAAAGCCCCCCGACTGGCTGCTATCTTCCACAAAAGTGAAGATGACCACTGTCTCGCAGGTAAAGTCGATCCCGATGCGGATGGTTGCCGCGCTGGCCGTGCCCACCGTCGGCCTGCCCGCCAGATCGTCCTCCGGATCGGTATCGGAGAAGCTCACGCCCACCACAAAGGCGTCCTCGTCCTCGATTTCGACCTCGATCTCCTCCGCCAGCGCCAGCAGCGCCTCGCCCCCCACGCTGACCGCCCGGCGGCACGTCAGCGCCGCGCCCTCAGTGAAGCTCTCGCCCTCCAAGCGCAATTGCTGGAAGTCCAACTCCGAGTTCTGGTCCTGCGGATCGTACGTACCGAAGCTGAAGATCGCCCGGTAAGGCGTGTCGTTGACGAACGCAATGTTCACATCGCCCCTGCGGGCAATCGTGTTGAACAGGAACTGCCCCTGGTCGCACGAACCAGCCGTCGCCAGCACAATCCCTGCCATCATGGCCACGCCAAACCGCCGCCACTGACGCAATGCTGTAGACATCGTGCTCGTTCTCCGAACCTGCGCGGGCATCCTTCCTGTACGTAAGTTTTTGTAACCTATGGGCCTACGCTCTGTCAACAGGTTTGCCCCCCACTTGTGATTGCCCGCGCCGGCGCCCACAATACCCGCCAAGTTCATGAAGCTGCCGCCGACACGATTTCAGTTGTTCGGTCTGGGCGACCGGCCCAAACTGCTCTACCGCAGCGGCTCTGTATGGGACGTCTTGCGCCGATCGCGCGTACAGACATGGCCGGTCGTGGCCGAACACTTCCGACCCGCCGACTACGCGGTCGATCTGGACCTGTCCGATGGGCGGCGCGTCACCATCTGTGACGATGAGGATGCCTTGTGGATCGATCAGCAGGGACAACGCAAAGTAATCGGCCAATGCCCGGTTCGCCTGCCGCGCTTCGACGAGCACCCACACGCCCATCTGCTGCGGGTCCTGCTGGGTGAAATCCTCGTGACGATCGAGGCCGGCGCGCCCCTGCCAAACCATCTGGCCTACCGCAAGCCGTGGTATCGCGACGCCGCCATGACCGCCATGGTGCTGGCCAAGACCGGCAATCTGCACCTTATCCGCGATTGGATCATCCATCTGACAGACCCGTTCGACCGCAACAACGCCGGCGACGAGGAGCCCGACAATCTCGGGCAACTGCTGTATCTGATCTGGCTGACGGCCGATGCGTCGCATCCGCTGGTGGGTCGCGTGTTGCGCCAGGCCCGCCGTTTCACCGAAGGGCATCACATCGTCGGCCGCACGGACGGCGCGGTACATCCGGTCTATCAGACCAAGTGGCTCAAGTTCGGCCTGCGCTCGTTGGGGCTGGCCGATCCGTACCGCCCGCCCGACCTGCCGGACAGTTACTCGCCGCTGGTGTGGTGGGCCTTCACCGATCACAACCCGCAGCAGCCGCACTTTAGCCCGCGCCAACGCGAGTTGTACCCCTACCTCGCCTGGGCCGAGGACCACTTCTACGGCGTGCACGCGACGCCCCCGTCGATTCAGCCGGGCTGCCCGCTCAGCTACGAAGCCCATGCCAGCCAGGCAGACTACCAAGCCATGCGAATAGTGGATCCTGGGTACGTTACCGATCGAATCGCGACTCCCCATTCCTGGCACGCGGCGGAGATGTTCCTCTACTGGCAGGAAAGCCAAGCACGAGAGTCCTAGCCAACCCCATTCGAGCCCACCGGGCGGACGCCCAAACGACGTGGTCGCACACCCGCGGCGACTACGGAGCACTTGAGCCGTGAGAGTGCTCGGCTCGACCTGCTCGCGGTGGACGCTGTGGTTGAGGCGGTTCAAAACGGTCGATACCAGTTCTAGTGTTTTCGTGGCGCCTATTGAGGTCCGTTCCCGCCGTGGTCACGGTGACCGTGAACAGGTCGCCCCGGTGCCAGTTCTCCCAAATATCCAGGCCCAGTTCGCGGACGCCCTGCCAATAGGCATGATCTTCGAGTGAGCTTGTCCGCCTGAGGGCCTGAATCCTGCGTCGCACCTGGTCGCGGTACGTGTCCTTGAGCACGAGTGTTGCCGTACGCCCGTTGTACGTAAACGCCGCCGCCACCTTGCCCGCGTCGGCCTTGCCCTGAGAGAACAGAGCGCGGCCCGGTGTGCAGCCTGTCGCGACGATGATCCCGTCGTTGAGACAACTGACAGGCGGGGTGGGGTCAACATGGGAAACCACCGTCATGCCATGCTGGGGTGCGTTTAACACTTCGGCGGCGCGCAACCCCATCTTCACGCCGATCACGGAGTACGCTCCTAAGTGCTGATGTAGTTCATTCATCAGCAGTTGTGCGAACCACTCCCTACGACCGTGACGGGCAATGATGTGATCCCGCCTCTGGCGCACATCCGGCCGAAGGACCGACGCCGGAAGCGGCTCATCGGTAAAGACGACGTGTCGCTCGCCTTGACGACCCTCGGAAAGCAGGCGCGTGAAGCACGCGACCACTACCTCGGCATCCGCCGGCACCACCACGTCCTGCCGGTTGCCTGGCTTAAAGATCGATGGCTCGACCACATAGAGAAACGTCAGTTCGTCATAGAACGAGCTCAACTGGGCCACGTAGTGTTCGCGAACGTGGTGCGGCGCCAGCAGGCGTCGAAGGAATTGCTCGCCAACGGCTGTATTGGATCCGAGATTCAATTCGCCCTCTTGCCACGTGTCCGGCTTTCTGGCCGCGTTTTCCTCCGGCGCGACGAAGACCATGGGAATGCCCGATCCCCGAACGGTCTCATACGCTTCGCGGTCGTACTGGAGGTTCCAGTCCCGACCGACATCGGCCCAACCAGCGACAACAACCCTTTCGATGCCGGTCTTGATTTCGGGTTTGGCTTGCAGGGCGGCCGCCAGGTTGGTCAGCGGCCCCAACGCGAGGATCGTGGTCTTGCCTTCGTGCGCGGCGTAGGCGTCAGGCGCAAACGCGTGGGGGCGATGATCGTTGTCGGCCTGCGGCAAGGCTGCGCCCAAAGCTTCTTCGACGAGGCCGCGAAATGCGGGCGGCTTCATCGGCCGATCGGCGTTGGCCGGTCCGTACAGCACCACGTCGACACGGTTGAACTCCCGGAGCATTCGACGCAGGAACTCAGCACCCTTGCTGCCGTCGCACGCGCCCCCGCAAGCCACCACCGCCTCCACGTGTACTTCGGGGTTTTGCAGCGCCATCGCCAGCGTAGCTGCATCGTCGAGCCCCAGGTCGGTATCGATCGTGATTGGCTGCTCATGGCCCAGTTCGTCGGCCGGGGCGAACTCAACAAGGGCAAACGTCGTAAACAGGCCGAGCGTCACCAAGAGAAGTCTTGCTCTGTCCATGTAAGATGATTCCCATCCAGCCTGAGCGCTTACTGGCTTTGGACTGATCGTTCACGTACGCAGTGTTTGATCGACGACATCTGCTCAACTCGTCACAGAACATCGCATACACGCTGGCTGCCGCCCACCCTGCGCAGGGTCACGGCAAGCTGCTGATGAACTCGTCCTCCGTGCGTATCAGGGCAAGCACCCCCTCGCTCCGCAGGCCCTTTTCGGGCTGATACCATGTTCGACGCGGCACCGGGTAGTGAAGCAAATCCGATTCGTAGAACCGCTTCGGTCCAGACGGTCCGACGCTCCAGACCGCACATTTGACTGGTGAAGTCCGCTGATTGAAGTACGGCTTGTCTTGCTGCCAGGCGGAATTAGGGTCGGCCTCGGGGTCGTCGCGAGGGAAGTCGGCCGGCACCCAGACCGCCAGCCTGCTGGGATTGTTGTTGGCCCATCCCCATCCCGGGGCGACGTATTTGTAGAGCCGTCCGGGATTGAACAGATCCTCCAGGCGTGGGACCAGGCACTTGGTCTGCTCGAGTTCGCGTGACAGCTCGTAATAGTGCTCCACGCTCATGCCCCCACCCATGCAAAACGCCCGCGCAGGAGGATAGTCTCGCCACCCATCGCGCTCGTTCGACAGCCCCAGATCCAGATACATCTCCAGACCCTGCGCGATGTGGTACAGGTCTGCCTTCACGCGCACCAACTTGGCCTGCATCCGCGCGCGAGCCAGAGCCGGCATCAGAATTCCCGCCAACAGCGCGATGATGGCTACGACCACCATCAACTCGACCAGTGAAAAACCCCGCGTCGAACGCATGGCTTCCCGCGACGCAAGCTTATGGCTTGGCAGGTATACGAACGCCGAGACTGGCTTTGACGACGCCGTAGTCGGCGGTCGTCACGCGCCCACTGCCGTCGAGGTCGCAACGACCGTCCGTGTACTGGCCCAGATGGCTCTTCACCGTGCTGTAGTCGGCTGTGGTCACCCGCCCGCTGCCGTTGGCATCGCCCGCCAGCGTGCAAACGTCCAGGGAAAACGCCCTAACCGCCAGACTGGTTGAAGGCGACACGTTGTACCACGTCTGATTCGCAAGCCGCACACCATCCTCACTGGCCACAAGCGTGGAACCGGTAGGATCGTTCGGATCCACGTGGCAGACAAATGCACCGATGACGTCGGCCCCGCCGTCCAGCTCGACGATCACCAGTGGGTCGCCGCTGCCCACGAAACGGATCGGCTCGTCGAACACCAGCCTGATCACGTTGTTCTGCGTCTTGGGCAGCGTTCCGTCGGGAGGCGGATCGCTCGACATCAGCGACGCCGTGATGATGCCCGCGGAACTCTTCACCCAGATCCGGTAATCGGTGATATAGGGCGGGTCGGGCGGCGGCCAGGCGCCCAGACCGGCCTCCTGATCGAAGATACCGACCACGTCGAAGTCGCCGACGGGCCCCGGCACGCTATCGAAGTCGCCCTGGCCCGACAGGTGCAGCGGAAAGTTCACCCCCTCGCCCTGACTGACGTACACGTGCTCGTGGTTGTCCCATATCCCCGATTCGACGTACACGTCGTTCATCCGCACCCAGCGCGCCTGGTACTTCTCACCACCACCCGCTCGCGTCTGATCGAAGTAATTGCAGTCGCTGATGCTCGATATCAACGTCGGCGCCGGCATCCCCACGCCTTGCTGCAACACCTCCACATCGAAATTCATGTTCGGATCGGCTGAGTGACGCTCGTTGACGTTGGCCTTCCCCAGGTTATCGGCGACGAATCCCGTAATCCGCACACGGTCGCCCGGCTGAATGTCATCGGGATACTCGGGCCAGTACACGCTCTGGAAGAACATCCCCGACCAGGCGGCCGTTCCGCCCATGTCGGGCCCCTCGCCCTGCACGAATACCTGCCACATCTCGTTGGGGTCGAGCAACTCGTGCGGTGCATTGAGCGCGATCCCTTCAACGACCACACGGTTGCTCGGATCGCTCGCGTCCGCACCCACCTTGGGATGTGTCCCCAGGCCGTCAGCATCCACCGCCTGGATTTCCCAGTTCGTCTCCGCCGATGCCGCCTGCGTCCAGGCGACCGCCTGCATCGCGATCAGCAGCCACAACCCCATACGTCGCATCAAACCATCTCCTTCCCGGCCAAGCCGATGTGGCCCTATCTTGAGTAGCACGCTTTTAGAAATAGTAGCACGACGCCACCTTAGCTCTCCGCCGTCGGCGTGTCAAACCCGGACGGCCGCCGTGACGGGGCGCCCAGACCCACAGGCCCGGGCTCAGGGTCGCTACTCCTTGGTCACCAGTTCGCAGTTGACAACGGTAATACCAAGTAATACCTTATATACGACTCAATCGCGGTGACCTGCGTGCGATGGTGCCTCGCGGTGCCTTCGGGCACACTTGCCGTGCCGTTGGGTGGAGCGGCCAGAGCATGAAACGTTCACTTGAGTGTTGGCTTGCTGCCGTACTCTCACTCGCACTTGGTCACAGCAGGGCGCCGGCCGGTGAGGCCGCCGGCAACGCCTTCGAGGTGTTCGTCAGCATTCCGCCCCAGGCCTACCTGGTCGAGCGGATCGGCGGACCATATGTGACGGTCCACGTCCTTGTCCAGCCCGGCCAGGAGCCGCACACCTTCGAGCCCACGCCCAGGCAGGTCATGGCGCTGGGACGGGTGAAGCTGTTTCTCGCGATCGGCCTGCCGTTCGAGACTCGCCTGCTTGCCAAGATTCGCTCGGCGCAGCAGAAGCTCAGCGTCGCGGATACGACCGAGGGCATCACGAAGCGCAAGATGGCCTCAAGCCATCATCTCAGTCACACCCAGCCGTCCGAACACACCCCACAAGCAGATGACCATCGCCCTGCGGCAGACGCCGTGGCCGACGACCCGCACGTCTGGTTGTCGCCTCCGCTGCTATTGACCATGGCGCGCAACGTCGCGCGAGCTTTGCAGCAGACCGACCCCGGAAATACTGCAGTATACGAGCAAAACCTTGCTGCACTGACGAAAGACATCCAGGCCACACACCAGCAAGTCCACGACGTCCTGGCGGCTTACAGGGGCCAGTCGTTCTACGTGTTCCATCCTGCCTTCGGATACTTCGGCGACGCGTACGGCCTCAATCAGGAAGCGGTTGAGATCGGAGGCAAGTCACCCACGCCCAGGCAATTGGCACGCCTGGTCGCCAAGGCCAGGGCAGACAACGTGAAGATCATCTTCGTGCAGCCACAGTTCGACACGAAAAACGCCGAGGCTGTCGCCAAGGCGATCGGCGGCGCGGTGGTGCCCATGGACCCGTTGGCCCGAGACGTGCTGGGCAACTTCAGCCAGATGGCGACCAAGATCAAGGCGGCTTTGACCCCATGACCGGCCCAGACCAGACCGATGGCCGCACCGGGGACTTTCAGGCGAGCCCCCATCACGTATCGAGTCAACCGATTGTCTGCTTCCGGGACGTGTCCTTTGGCTTTGACGGCCAACGCGTGATCGAGCGCGCCAACTTCGACGTCGAGCCTGGCGACCTGGTCTGCGTGGTCGGGCCGAACGGGGGCGGCAAAACCACGCTGCTCAAGCTCGCCCTCGGCGCCCTGCGGCCGACCGAAGGCGAGGTCCGCGTGTTCGGCGATTCGCCGGCGCGCGTTCGGCACCGCGTCGGCTACATGCCGCAGCATCTGCACTACGATCCACAGTTTCCCGTTACGGTACGCGACGTGGTGCTGATGGGGCGGCTGGATTCCCACTTGGGAGGTCGCTATTCGCGCGCCGACAAGCAGGCCGCTCGATCTGCGATGGACGAGTTGGGCATCGCCGATCTGGCCGGCCGCCTTTTCGACGCACTGTCGGGCGGGCAGCGGCAGCGTGTTCTGATCGCCCGGGCGTTGGCGTGTCAGCCGGAACTGCTGCTGCTGGACGAGCCAACGGCTAACGTGGACGCCGCCATTGAAGAAAAGTTTTTTGAAACGATCAAACAACTCAGCGGGCGCATGACCATTGTCATGGTCTCGCACGATCTACGGTTTGTTTCGAGCCTTTTTGCCAAAGCCATTTGCGTCAATCGCCGCGTCGCCGTTCACCCGATCGGCGCCGTCACCGGTGAGGTGATCGAGCAGCTCTACGGTGCCCACCTGAGCGTGGTTCGGCACGATCACGAGCACGCCACGCAGGAGCACGCGCATGGCTGAGTTCTTCTCGGCCCTGGTCGATCCGAACGTGCCGTTCCTGCGCTACGCACTGATTGCCGGCATGCTGGCCAGCGTCGCCTTTGGCATGATGGGAAGTTACGTCGTAGCGCGACGGATCAGCTACATCGCCGGCGCGATCGCCCATAGCGTGCTGGGCGGTATCGGTGCGGGGCTCTATCTCCAACAAGCGAAGGGACTGCATTGGTGCCACCCCATGGGCGGCGCGGTAATCGCGGCTTTGGCGTCCGCTCTGATTATCGGCCTGGTCAGCCTGTACGCCCGCCAGCGAGAGGACACGGTGATTGGCGCGATATGGGCAACGGGCATGGCCGTCGGCCTGCTGCTGCTGGCTAAGACACCCGGCTACGTCGATCCCATGAGCTACCTGTTCGGCAACATCCTGCTGATCTCCCCAACGGATCTGTGGTTGGTGCTGGCGCTCGACGTGCTCGTGGTGGTCCTCGGCGTGTTCTTTTACAACAAGTTCCTGGCCGTGTGCTTCGATCAGGAGTTCGCCCGGATGCGCGGCGTTCGCGTGGAGCTGTATTACCTGCTTCTGCTCGTCCTTACGGCGCTCACGGTGGTCCTGCTCGTCTCAGTGGTGGGCATCGTGCTGGTGATCGCCCTGCTGACGCTGCCGGCCGCTGTAGCCGGGCACCTCTCGCGACGACTGTGGCAGATGATGGCGCTGGGCGTTGTGCTGTGCATGGCCTTTATCGTCACGGGGCTGGCGGGAAGCTACGTCTACGACCTACCGAGCGGACCTGTCATCATCATGGTAGCGGCCGCCGTCTATCTGGCCGCACTGGTCGGACGTCGCGTCTGGGCGCGGGCGATCGGTTGACCCCAAAAGCATATAGGGTGTCGCAGGATCGACCGCGCAAGGTCGGGCACGCCGGCGCCGACCCGGTCAGCCAGTGCCGGACACATAGCTCGCCAGCCGCCGAAGGGCGTGGTCCTTCTGGTTGGGGTCCACCCGCGCCCGGCGGACCGCGTCCTCGAGGATCGCGATATTCCGGTCGTAAAGCTGGTGGTCGACCGGGAACGGGTGCCCATCCTTGCCCCCATGGGCGTAGCTGAACGCCGCCGGCTGCAACCGCTGCCACGAGTGCGTACCGGGATCTTTTCGCGACGGCGAGGCGCCGTAAACCAGCTCGGCCACCAGCGCAAGGCTGCGGACGGCCTTCGGCCCGACGCCCGCCAGTCCCAGCAGCCGCTCAAAGTCTGCCGGCTGATGCTCGTATACCAGCCGCCACAGCCGGCCGAGCCACCTCGCGTCGGCGTCCTCGACCTGCACCTCGTGCCGCGCGGGCAAAAACAGCGAAGGGCCCTGTCCCACCTCGGCCAGGATTTTCGCCGGCTCGACCCGCGCCGCTTCGGCACACGCCTGCCGTGACGCCGACGCTTCGTCTGCAACCATGTTCAGCAATAGCTGCTGGCCCGACTGCTGCCGGCCGGCGACCGCGCTGTGCGGCTCGCAGACAAAACTGTCGATCCTGCTGCCCAGCCAATGATAACGCCGGGCATACCGGCTCTGCTGCGACATGCCCTGTTGAACCACGCACCACCGGCCCTGCACGCTCCAGAAAAAGCTGTGGTGGTATAACTGGTATCCGTCCTGCAAAGCCGCACTGTCCACCTTGGCCGACATCCGAGACGCGTACACCAGCGGACGTGGATCGACGCCCGTCCGCTCTCCGATCTGCTCGATCTGCCCGGGTGTCTTGCGTGACGTGCCGCCCTTGCCCCCAGCCACGCAGATGCCCAACTCGTCGCCCATTCGCAGATAGGCCTGACGCAAGGCCCCGCATGTAACCGTCGTCAGGCCCGAGCTGTGCCAGTCGAACCCCAGCACGCAGCCGAAGGCCTGGAACCAGACCGGGTCGGCCAGCCGGGCAAGCATCTCGTCGGCACCCCGCGCATCGACCACTAGCTGCGTGATCGCCCCGGCCAGCCTCTCCATCCGAGCGAACAGCCAACGCGGGGCACTGCCGCCGTGCAAGGGCAGATGGGCGATGGCACGCTTCAAGGGCTCGCCTCCTCGAACATCCTGGTCGCCAGGGGTGCGATTATAAACGATCGCCTCGCACTGTCGCCGCCATCGGCTGCACCGCCCCACCGCCCGCCCCGGATGGCCGAGGTCTGCGCAAGTCGCTGAATTCGCTCGGCTTGCACCGCGCAATCCACGCAAGCCTCTTGCCTGCGGCTGCGGACTGACGTACCATTTTTGTGTCCCGACCGAGTGTGTCTGGGGAGTCACGACGATGTGGAATCTCGCACGATTGACGTTCGTGACGGCGATGCTCGGCGTGCTGCTGGCTTCAAAGAGCCCGTCGGCCGAGCCGACCGCCGCCACGGCCCCGTCCGACCGGTTCACCAAAGGTGTGATCATCCCCATCGAGGGCGTCATCAGCGACGTCACCCTCGAGAGCCTCGGTCGAAGAATGCAGCGCGCCATCGAGGACGGCGCCGATTTGCTGATCCTCAGGATGGACACGCCAGGCGGGCTGGTGATCAGCGCCACCAAGATCTGCGACGAGATCAAGAACACCACGCAGGCCCACACCGTCGCCTGGGTCCGCCCCCAGGCGCTAAGCGCCGGCGCCATGATCAGCGTGGCCTGCGACGAAATTGTGGTGGCCAACCGCAGCAAGATCGGCGACTGTCAGCCCATCATGATCGGTCCACAGGGCGCCGCCGCCGCTCCCGACGACATCCGCGCCAAGGTAACCAGCCCCATCCTCGAGGAATTCCGCGATTCGGCCCGCCGAAACGGTTACGACGTGCTGCTGTGCGAGGCCATGATCGAGCCGGAGATCGAGGTGTTCTGGGTGGAGAACACCGAAACTCACGAGCGCCGTTTTGTCCAGCGCCAGCTGCGGGATGACCTGTTCGGCATCGGGGCCACCGAGCCGCCGACCATTGTGAAAAAAACTTCCCTTGAGAGCGAGCAAAGTCTAAGCGGACCGAGCAAAAAGACCGAAACGATCGTCCAGCAGAAGGCCGGGCAGTATGTCTCCGACGAGCAGAGCACCACACCGTGGCGCTACGTCAAGTCGGACCCGTTGCTGGGCGAAGTCACTCAGCCGATCGTCTCGCATACCGAATTGCTCACCATGAGTCAGGATCAGGCGATCGCCTTCGGCTTCGCTCGCCATAAGCTTTCTACTGCACGCGAGTTGGCGGACCATTACGGCTTGAGTGAGCCGTTGCTCGAGTCGAGCTACACCTGGAGCGAGAAGCTGGTCGAGTGGCTGACCTCGCCGACGGTGCGTGCCGTTCTGATGATGGTCATGCTGCTGGCCGCCTACACCGAGTTCAACACGCCGGGTGTGGGTGTGCCCGGCATCGTCGCCGTCGCCTGCCTGGTCGTTTTCCTCGGCGCCCCTTACCTGACGGGCCTGGCCGACGTCTGGGAGATCCTGCTGATCGTCTGCGGTGTGATCCTGTTGGCCGTCGAGATCTTTGTCACTGCTGCGGGCTTCGGGGTGGCCGGCATTGCCGGTCTGGCGCTGATCTGCTTTGGGATTGTCGCCAGCTTCGTCGGCCCGGAGATGCCCAATCAGCCGCCGTTTCACTGGCCCACGCTCGACTACACCGTCGACGCCGTCAAGACCGGCGTCTGGGTGCTGTTGATCGGCCTGGCCGGCACGGTCGCCGGCGCGATTGCTCTGAGTCGGTACCTGCCGAAGATGCCCTACGTGGGGACCATCGTCGCGCCCAACCCCACGGCTGCCAGCGTCGCCATGGCCGATCCCTATCCGGAGGACGTTACGCACCCCGGCGCCGTCGGCGAGGCCACGAGCATGCTTCGGCCGGCGGGCAAAGCGCGGTTCAGGCATACATTGGTGGATGTGTGTACCGAGGGAGAGTTTATCGAAAGCGGCGCGGCCATTGAGGTCGTCGAACGTCACGGCAACCGCATCGTCGTGCGGCAGGTCAGAGGTTAGTCATGGAGCAGCTCACCACTGCCATCATCCTACAGGCCGTAGGAATCGCACTGCTGGTGCTGGAGATCTTCATCCCCTCGCATGGCGTGCTGAGCCTGACCGCACTGGGCTGCCTGATCGCCGGGCTCTATGTTGCCTTCGGCGTCAATGCGACGGCCGGCTATGTGTCCTTTTTCATTGCTATTCTGCTTGTGCCCACCATCGCTGTGACGGCGGTGAAGGTGTTCCATCGCACACCATTCGGCCGGCTTATCTCCCCGCCCAATCCCCGATTGACCGAGGCCGACGCAAGCTTCGACGTGGCCGACATCCAGCCGCTGGTCGGCAGCGTGGGCCGGACGATCACGCCGCTTCGACCCGTCGGCACTTGTGAATTCGACGGGCGACGCATAGAATGCGTGGCCGAAATAGGGCTCATCGAGGCCAATCAGCCCATTCGGGCCCTCCGCATCGATGGGCGCGAGTTGGTCGTGGCCCTCTACAAAGAGGAAGAAATCCAGCCGACCTGATTCGTGTTGGAGATGCCTTTAGCCCATTTACCGACAGGGGTATACCAGATGCAATCCACACCGTTTCTGCTGGCTGCTGGCATGACTTGGCAGTGGCTCGTCGCGATCGTACTGATCGTCATCTTCTTCATCTTTCTGATCGTCATCGGGCAGTTCTTCGGCATGTGGCTCCAGGCCTTCATGAGCCGAGCGGGCGTGAGCATTGCCGACCTGATCGGTATGCGCCTGCGGAAGGTTGATGCCAAGGTGGTGGTGCTGTCCAAGATCCGTGCGGTCAAGTCCGGCCTGAGCATGGAGACGAACGACCTGGAGACGCACTACCTGGCTGGCGGCCACGTGCCCAGTGTCATCACCGCGCTGATCGCTGCCGACCGCGCCAAGATCGAACTGCCGTGGAAGACCGCCTGCGCGATCGACCTGGCCGGTCGCGACATCCTCGAAGCCGTCCAGACCTCGGTAAACCCCAAGGTGATCGACTGCCCCAACCCGGCCAGCGGCCGAAACACCATCGACGCCGTCGCCAAGGACGGCATCCAGGTCAAGGCCAAAGCCCGCGTCACTGTGCGGGCCAACATCGCCCGGCTGGTGGGCGGGGCCACCGAGGAAACCATCATCGCCCGCGTCGGCGAGGGCATCGTCACCACCATTGGCTCGTCGGGCACCTACAAGGACGTCCTGGAGAACCCCGACGCGATCAGCAAAAAGGTGCTCGACAAGGGCCTCGACGCCGGCACGGCCTTTGAGATCCTCTCGATCGATATCGCTGACGTCGACGTTGGCGAGAACATCGGTGCCAAGCTTCAGGCCGACCAGGCCGAAGCCGACAAGCGGCGCTTCCAGGCCGAGGCCGAGAAACGCCGAGCCATGGCTATCGCCCGCGCCGCCGAGATGGCTGCCCAGGTCGAGGAGAACCGGGCCAAGGTCGTGCTGGCCGAGGCCGAAGTGCCCAAGGCGATGGCCGACGCCTTCCGTTCCGGCAACCTCGGCATCATGGACTACTACCGCATGCGGAACATCCAGGCCGACACCGCCATGCGCGACTCCATCGCCGGCGATCAGAAGGGCGAGGGCAGACCGGGCGAGGGTACATAGAAGAAATCGACCTAGTACGCCGGCCGTCCGCTTGACCGGGCGGCCGGCATCGCGGTGAGCGCGTTGGATCTCCATCCCATGACGCAAATGTTGGCCGACCGCGGCCTCGGTGACATGTTTGAACTGCTCGTGGCCGCGGCGATCATCATCGTTTCCATGCTGGGCGGGGTGATCTCCAAGATCGCACACAAATACCAGGAGCAGAAGGTAGAAAGGGAGGCGCCGCGCCCGGCCCGAAAACCCTCGCCCGCTCGGCAACCCACTGCGCGCGAACGTCCGGATCGCGCGCCCCGCCCAGTCAGACCGCCACAACCGAGGCCCGCTCGCCCCGTCGTGCCCGCGCGACCTGCCGCCAGGGTCGAGACACCCACCGGACTTCCACAGCAAAGCCCCGTTTACAGGACCGCCCCGAGGCACAGGCCTGCGGTCGCGCGTCGTCCCGCCGGCGGCGCCGAAGCTGCGGCGGTCGCAGCCGAGTCGCCCCCACGCGAAACGTTAGGCACGCTGACACCGGCTCTGCCCGCGGAAGAACCGCGCCGCCAACGGCGCCAACGGCGCCAACCGATCGAGTGCATCGTCGGGCGGATCACTCTGCCACAGAAGCGCCTGCGCGAAGCGATCATCTTCCGCGAGTTGATCGACAGACCCGTCGGTCTGCGCGATGATCAACTCTGGTGGCCGCACTCTTATCGGTAAAGCGCCAAGCGGCCCTTCTCCCCCCCCATAATTCGTGCGAACAGTGAGTCCGTTAACGCCGCGATGCGCTGCACGTTACCGGCGATCAGTGTTTCCAGCTGCGCAGCGTACGGGTTTATCCCAAGTTCGTCGCGCGCAAAAAAAGTTCACAAGTTTTATCGCTAAGCCAACTTGCCGGCTCTCTGGTGTGTTGTATATTTGAGGCGGCAGAGAAATCTGCCAATACGACTCTCCCCGAGGCGGCCAGATAAGACAAGTTGTGTGCAAGCTCCGGAGTCGGGTGGTGGTTTCCGGACGGTGTTGTTTGCACGGGTTTGACCAGGACCGCGACGCTTGCCCGGATCGCGCCGAACCTGTCGGCGTGCGGGACGTACAAGCTGTGCGGACCAGCGAAACGGTCCACTCCAGCCCTCGGAGGCAAGGAGTCACAAGATGTCTATCACAACGACCGCCAGAGCGGCTCAGCAGATGGAGCCGCAAGTCAGGCCGCCTGTTCCTTCATGTCTCAGCAAGCTCGATCCCGCCGATCGCGCGTTGCTGATCAAGACGACCCGCGAACCCGTTGAGTACATTGCCCATCCGATCTTCTGCAAGCCCAACGCGGACAAGCTTCTCTTCGGCTCCAACGGAAAGCAGGATGGTCGATCCACCCGAGGGGCGGCCAGCCGGCCGGCGCACAGTCAGACCAATGCGGCGCGCGGCAAAACCCCGGTCACCTTCAACCCCGAGCAGGAGCAACAGGCCTTCCAGCGATATAACTATGCCCGTTTCCACGTCTTTTGCACGCTGAAGCGATACGAGAGCAAGCGTCTCAGCGCCGCCGCCGTCAGGCGATTGCTGCTCTGGCAGAAGCGTGCGCTCGACGTCCGTTCGGAGATCGTACAGGCCAACATCCCATTGGTGCTGGCGATGGCCAAGCGGAGCCGTCTGGCGAGTGTAGATTTCCCCGAGCTGGTAAGCGAAGGCAATATGGCGCTGCTTCGCTCCGTCGACAAGTTCGACATCAGCCGGGGCTTTAAGTTCAGCACCTACGCCTGCCGAGCCATTCTCAAGAGCTTCAGCCGGGTCGCCATGCGGGCCAGCCGCTACCGCACCAAGTTCCCCGTCGAGTTCGATCCGGCCCTGGAAAAAAGCGACTACATCGAAAGGCAGCGCGCCCAGGCCGAGGATGCCTGCGTCGATGAGCTGCGAGACATCATGGCCAACAACGAAGCCGACCTCAACGACGTCGAGCAGAAGGTCATTCGCGCTCGCTTCGCTCTGGACACGCCGATCAGCAAAAGGCCGCTCCCCATGACCCTCGAGCAGGTCGGACGGATCATCGGCGTAACGAAGGAACGCGTCAGGCAGATCCAGAACCGAGCGTTGGACAAACTTCGAGGCGTGCTGGAAGAGGCCATCGTCCCCGCCTCGTAACCGAAACGGTTAGCAGTGTCTCCTTCCAAAATGCGGCGGCACGAGTTTCCCCCGACTCTCGCCGCTCCTTTTCTCCCGGACCTTGGCGGGCGCCCGCTTACCGAGGGCTCTGGAGTTGGCCGAACCGCTCGTGCAGGTCAGGGCGTCGTCGCTGAAGCTCCGCCTCGTTGTCGAAGTGCTCGGTCAGCTCGTCGGGCCCGCGGCGAGTCGTTACCGTGATTCGACCGTCCGGGTGCACCTCAAACCGCACGCCATCCGCCGGCGGCCGCTCCCGCCATCGCTCTACCAGCTCTTTGGCCCATCGACCGATCTCTTGCTCGAGCTGTTCGGCTTTCTGCTGATACTTTTCGATCTGCTCCTGAAGCTCCCGCTCGGTCAGGCCCAGCTTCTCGGCGCTTTCACGCGCACGGTCCAGTAGTTCTTCCAGTTCCTTCTCGACCTGCTCGCGATCCGGCCACCAATCCGGGCGCCGATCGTCCGGCGGTGGCCCGTCCGGCTTCATCCGGCGGTAGATCTCATAGGCCTCCGGGTCTTGATCGCGCAGCCCTTCGGGACCATCGAAGCTGCGTTCACTCGTCTCGGACGATCGCCCGTCCTTGGTCCGCACGGATCGCCTCACCGTGATGTCTCCGTCCGCACGCACCTCAACTTCGATGACCCGATCGCCCTTCACCGCTCTGCCCAGCCACAAACGTGGGCATGAGGGGTCGGGGTACCTCGGGCGTATCTCGAACCGGGAGTCGCCCTCACCGCCGGGCCACAGAGGCACCTTGAACACGTCCGAATCGCCCCAGCCTCTGGGCTTCGGAGTCTGGTATCCCCGACGCCGCAGTTGATCCATCAACTCGTCGTACTCTTCGATCCGCCACCCCTTGGGCCCATAGCGGTACATCTTGCCCCGCCAGTCGGGCCACCCCGGCCGGAATAGAGCGTCCGGCCCATAGCGGTAACGCAGTCCGCGCTCCTTGGGCCTCTCACCCAGCTCCACCCGCAGCGTTTGCTTCTTTGCGCCGCGGTACATGGCCAGGTCCATCGAGTCTCCCGGCCGACGCGCCCCCACCATGTCGATGAATGGCTCGGCATCACCGACAACCTCCGCCCCGTCCGCCGCAATCAGCACGTCGTGCAGCCGCAGCCCAGCTCGATCCGCCGGACTGTCCACCGCCACGTCAGCGACCATCAGCCCCTTTCCGTCGAGGTTCAGTTGATCGGCCAGCGGGGGCGGAACCGGAATCACCACCACCCCCAGCCAGGCTGGTTCGGCTGCCCGGCTTGCCGCAGCCGCCGAACACGTTGCTACCATCGCCACAACCAGACTCGCCCGGTTCATGACCCGACCTCCCGCGCTGCCCACGCGCGCTATAGCTCCCCCGACGCAGTCACCACCCGCCAATCGACCTGATTTCGTTGGAAGAGATACAGATCGCCATTCCTTTCATCCAGGATGCCGAAGTAGTCACGCCGATCACGGCCATCCCCGGGGGGGGCCGAGCGCGCCTGTTCAGCAGGCCGCGACGGGCCAACCTCGGCCACTACATCATCGCGCCTCGTCCCGCCGGCCGAGTCCCCGGCATCGCCGAAGTGCCCCAGCGGCCACAGCAGCAGCAGTACAACGGCCGCCGCCGCCACACCCCACCCCAGCCACGCCGCCGTCTGCCGTCGCCCCGGCCATCGCGTCGCCACTGCCGCAGGTGCGGCGATGAGTTGCTCGATCGCGCCGGCCGCCATCGCGTCATTGCTGTGGTACTCATGCCAGAGGGCCCTGGCGGCCGCATCCCGCGCCAGCACCCGCCGCAGTTCCTCCTGCTCCTGCGGGCTCGCCTCACCGTCCAGCGACCGCACGATCAACCGTTCCGTCCGCTCGTCCACCAACGCTACGTCCTTCATCCTCAATCTCTCAGACCCGTCAACGCCTCACGCAGTAGCCGTCGGGCCCGCACGAGGCGCGTTTCCACCGTCTCGGTCGATAAGTCCAGGGCTTCGCCGATCTGTCGGTAGCTCCAGCCCTCCAGATGCCGCAACACGAACGGCTCACGGTAGATGGCCGGCAGACCCCGGACAGCCCCGAGCACCCGTCGATGCAGCTCCAACGCCGCCACGCGCCTGCCCGGCTCGTCCCCAACGGCCGGCACATCCTCGGCTCGCTCCAGCCCGCCGAGCACCTCGCGACGCCGGCCGTTCTGCCGGCCCGCGTCGACCACCACGCTTCGAGCTACCTTCCATAGCCACGCCCGCCATCGATCCGGGTCTCGCAGGCCCCTGATCCGCTGCCAGACCGCCAGCCACACCTGCTGGGCGATGTCGTCAACGGCGTCCGCCTCGCCTACCATCGCACCGATCAGCCCCCGCACCCATCTGCCATCACGGGCAACCAGCAACTGCATCGCCGCCCGCTCGCCGCGCTGGGCGGCCAGTACCAGGGGCCTATCGGATTGGCCGCTACCTCCCTGCCACATGTCGTTGCCTACACCCATAGACGAGACAGCACCCCACTACCGGTCAGGATTTCCGCTGTTCTCGAAACCACCCCTTTCCCAAGCTACTATACGCCTGCACAGAGCGATGGATCACCTTGTAGAGCCATGACTCAACAGACCCCGACCTTCGCCTGCGACGCCATGTGTGGCGGTCTGGCCCGTTGGCTGCGGGCCATCGGCTACGATGCAACCTTCCATCCCCACATCGAAGACGACAAACTCATCGAGCACGCACGCCACGAGCGGCGAATCCTAATCTCTTCCGACGGTAAGCTGTTCGAGCGGAAGATCCTTACCAGTGGTGAGCTGCCGGGCCTGTTCCTTCCCCGAGGCATGAGGCGCATGGCCCAGATCCGATACGTCGTCCAGGCCTTGAACCTGACGGTGCGTCCGGCCAGATGCATGAAATGCAATGGCCGGCTCATCCCCGCTTCGCGAGAGGGCGTGGCCGATGTCGTCCCCGCTCGCAGCCTTATTTGGGCCGACACGTTCTTCCGGTGCGACGCCTGCGGTCGGGCTTTCTGGCACGGCACGCATTGGCGCAAGATCGCCGCCCGCCGCGAGGAACTCGCCCGTCTTACCGCTCAGCGGCAGGACGGTGGGGGGTGCTCATAGCGGCGGCTGTGAACCTGACCGACCCAAGCTCCGCCGCCGCGTCGACGGCTACGCGGTTTGGGCGTGCCGACTCGTCAGCCAGCGACGGGTAGACCGCTCCGGGCGAGAGCGACGTCTTGGCGCAAAAAAAATCCAGGCTCGGGTTGCCCTATGTGAGCTTCCCAAGCCTGGGAGGGAGAGAGAGCCCTATCGGTGCCACCCCATCGGGGCGACTTGCCGTTTTGTGCTACGGGCCGTTAACACCGTCCACCTCGGCCCGGCAGGGAGAAAACACATCCCTGCAAGATCCGCCGTCGCAGTCCCACTTAACTCTCTCGAATACCAACTGCTGTCGGCGATCCACTCTCTCGCAACGTTAGCGCCCTTACCGGAACAATCACAGGTGTCGTCAGACCGGGCACCTCAACGATGGCGAATTCGTCTTCTCTTGCGTTGCCATCACTGAGGAACATCACCTCGCCGGTCACCTCAAGCTCGCAACCCACGTCCGTGATAACCTGCTCAGCATCCGGGCAGGTGACCACGCCGAGCCTGAAGCTGACACGCGACCCAGTTGTTGGGCGCGATCCATTCACCTACGTCTCCTTTTCCCCTCTCTCGTTCAACTAGAAATAGCAAAGGGTGTGCCGCACCTCACGAAGCGTCGAAAAACTTTGCGCGGCTGCGTAACTCGCTGTATAGAAGTTACTTACGGACCGCCCCCTTCGTCGCGATGGTCGACGGCCTCCATGCACGCGCTGATTCGGTGGGAAACATCTTTCACACAGGCGCATCACACCTATGCGCCTGCCACCGGTGTAGCCACCTGATGAGCGTGTACAACGGCGGGGAAACGCGATAGGAACATGAGTGAAAGTTCTTGCACAGAGGATGACGGAATTTGCACACCCCACGGGCCCGGGGCGATAACCCTGTCAGAAATCTTCCCGCGCCAGCTTGTGCTTGCGAAGCTTGTTGTACAGCGTTCGACGTGTGATCCCCAAGCGTCGAGCAGCATGCGACTTGCTGCCGGCGTTCTCACGCAAAGCTTCGGCCAGAATCATGCGCTCGCACTCATCGAGCAGACGCACCAGTGTGACCGTCCCGCCCCGCAGCGCCCGTTGTACCGACTCGACGATCTCTACAGCCACGTGCTCCGGCGAGCCCTGGTCAGGTCTGCCCAGTACCGATTCGGGCAAATCACTCAGCTCGATTCGCTCGCCGCCGCCTTTGAAGGCCAGCACTTGCCGGACCACATTCTCCAGTTCGCGTACGTTGCCGGATCCGAGGCCCTCGGCCAGCACCTCGTACACGCGCGGGTCGACCTCCTTGATCGCGCCACGGTAATAGTGGCCGTACTTGCTCACAAAGTAGTCGAACAACAGCGGGATGTCGTCGGCCCGGCGCCGCAACGGCGGCACGGTCAGCGATATCACGTTGAGCCGCTGATACAGATCCAGGCGGAACTTCTCCTCCGCCACCAGCACCATCAGTGATCGGTTGCTGGCTGCAATGACGCGTACGTCGACGACGTACTCCCGGTCCGACCCCACGGGCAGTACTTTCCCCTCCTGAAGGACGCGCAGCAGCTTCGGCTGGAGTGGCCGATCCAACTCGCTGATCTCGTCCAGCAGCACCGTTCCCCCGTCGGCTGCCCGGAAGTATCCCGCTCGATCCTCGGTTGCGCCGGTAAAAGCGCCACGCCGGTGCCCAAACAGGGCACTTTCCGCCAGCGTGCCGGTGATCGCAGCGCAGTTGATGACCAGAAACGGTCGGCTGTGCCGCTTGGGATCCATCCGGTGAATCGCCTCAGCCAGCAACTGCTTGCCCGTGCCCGATTCGCCTTCAACCAGGATGGGAACATCCGATATTGCCGCCGCCCGACGTGCCAGCAGCAGCACGCGGGCCATCTCGCGGCTCTGGCCGGCAAAGCCCGTCTCGTCGAAGATCGTCCGGTCCTGTACCTCCCGGCTCTCTCGCCGGGCAGTTTCGTACCGCCGGACTGCCTGGGTGAGTCTTTCCTCCAACCCGGACGGGATCTGGCCCCGCGGTGCCTCCAGGAAGCTGCTCGCCCCCATCAGAACAGCCCTGCGGCAGGTGCCCAAATCCGCGTTGGGCTCCAGCAAAACGACGACCTGGCACTCAGGACTTGCGTTACGGATCGACTCGAGCGCCCCTAGGGCGAACGCCTCATTCCCCTGGCCAGCCGATCCGATGCGGACCAGCGCCACCGCGTAGTCCCCCGCGGCACAAATGGCCGTCAGTCCGTCGGGCACACCGACATCCGTGACGGCGAACCCTCGGTCGCGCAGTTCTCGACCGATCTGCCTCCGCTCGCCATCGTCTGAATCGACAAGTAGGATGGACGGCTGCGACGTGAGCCGCTGCAATTCTCTCTCCCTCATCAATAGCCGGACCGAGCCACTACATAGACTCAGCCCGCTCTCTCTCACCATGCTCTCACCGCAAAACCCGTGCCGAGGCGCTGCCGCCCCCCAGGCCTGGATCATTATGTGTGTAACCTATTGTCTTCTAATAACTTGCGCTAAAACCCGTACCGAACTCGCCCCCGCGCGCAGGCAACTCGTCACCCGGACACGTTGAGTTGACTCAACGTTGGAGCGATAAGACGATCCCGCCCCGGCCTGCAACCTTTTATTTGGTAGAAGCTTAAGGCAATGTTGCCTTCCAGAAACGCTGTTGACCGTCCTGCCATATGTCATGGACGGGCTCTAAAGGGCCTGCCCCGGACTGTCCGATAATGCCATTGGCGCGCTACTGGCGACTGACCAGACGCGGCTGGAGTGTGCGCAGATGGCAGAAGTCCTCGATCAATCCGAGGTTGATGCCCTCCTGGCAGCGGTGGACACCGGCGGGCTCGCCGAGCAGGCCGACACCGCCACCCGAAGCCCAGGCGCTGTGGAGGTGCGCACCTACGACTTCAAACGCCCCGAGCGCGTCAGCAAGGACCAGATGCGCGCGCTGGAAGCCCTGCATGAGGGGTTCGCCCGCAATTTCGGGGCTAGCCTGTCCGCGTTTTTGCGGACCATTGTGGATGTGCGCGTAGCCACGGCCGAACAGCTTACCTACAGCGAGTTTATACACTCGCTGCCGACCCCCACCTGCTTCCACGTGTTGGAGGCGCCGCCGCTGGAGGGGCAACTGTGTCTGGAGATCAGCCCCCTGATCATCTACCCGATCATCGACCGGCTGCTGGGCGGATCGAACGCCGAGATGTTCATACCTGAAAGGCCCCTGACGGACATCGAATGGCGCCTGGTCAAACGCATCACCGACCGGGCGCTCGCGAACCTCACCGAGGTATGGGCCAATCTCGTCCCAGTCGAATTCAACTTGAAGGACACCGAGAGCAACCCGCATCTGGTTCAGAACGTCGCACCCAACGAAGTGGTCGTGGTGATCGGATTCGAACTCAAGGCCGGCGCCCGGACCGGCACCATGAGCCTGTGCATCCCGTTCAACGTCATCGAACCGGTCATGAGCAAGCTGGCCACGCAGAGTTGGCTGGCCTACCGTCGTGCGGGAGCCACCGCCGACCACATGCGCCGCATCTCGCACAGCCTGGAAATGTCGGCCGTCCGCATGCGGGCCTTGCTGGGCCAGACCGCTATCCGCGTCGGCGAACTAATGGCCCTCAGGCCCGGCGACATCATCAAGACGGCCAAGCCCGCCTCCAGCGAACTGGTCATTCAGGTCGAGGGTAAGAACAAGTTCGCCGGACGTTTGGGCAGACACAAAGGCAAGCGAGCCATCCTTATCACCCGGCACGCGCGACCGAACGAGCGCATCTAGCTGCCCCAGGTTGATCGTTTCGCCCCAGGTGGTGGTACAATTCGTGCCCAGGATGGATCGGGCAATGCTGGTCGAACAGCGAAAGGCTGCGGGCGTGCGCTGCCCGTGCCCCGTGTGTGGCGACGTGCCTGTCAGACGACACTGCGTGGTGCGCGCCGGAGCGGTGGCCGTCTGTGGTGCGTGCGGCACGTGGTATCGCGTGCCACGTCCCACCTGCGACGATCTAGCCGGCATCTACGACTGCCAATACTACGACCCATGGGGAATCGATCACGACGAAGCCATCTCCTTATCCACGAAAGCCGCCACGTTCCTGCCCATGCTGCGGCACATGGAGGTGTTGCGGGCTTCTCGCGGCGGTGCACGTCGCTTGCTGGACGTGGGGGCGGCCACCGGAGTTCTGCTGCTGCTGGCCCGCGATCGGGGGTACGACCCTTTCGCCGTCGAACTCAATCCTTTCGCCGCCGACCTCTTGCGGCAGCGCCTCGGACCAGACCATGTGTTCGAAGGCGAGTTGACCGCATGCACCTTTGCGCCACGTTCCTTCGATTGGATCACCATGACCGACCTGATCGAGCACGTGTTGCACGTCGGCCAGACGCTGTCGGCAGCCGCACGGCTCCTGCGGGCTGATGGGATCCTGTGCATCACGACGCCGCGGGTCGACTCACTTTCGCATCGCTTGCTGGGGGGCAACTGGCTGCACTTCAAGCGAGAGCACATTCAGTATTTCACCGCGAGGGGGCTCAGATGGGCATTATACCGCGCGGGCTTTGAGCGGGTGCAAGTGTCGCCGCATCGCAAAGGTTTGACGTACGACTACCTGAGCCGACAACTGCACGTGTATTCCCACTGGGCACTGACGCCCGCGGTTGCCGGCCTCGGCCGTCTGTTGCCCCGCTCGTTGCGGAGCAGAGCGGTACCCTATCGGTGCGGCGAGATGCTTGTTACGGCGAGGCCTGGGCATCGGTGAAACAGGTCGTGTCCGCCCGGCACGCCCAACGTGCGTTGTGAAAGACGCGACCAAGCCGTAGACTACATCCGATGATGTGCACGTGTGCGCAGCGCGCCGAATACGGAGAACGGTTGGAGGTCTGCACGGTCGGTTTGTGCGCCTGAACGGCTCGCCGCCTGCGGGCGGAGAATGGGATGTCGCGGAGTTCGTCTGAACGATCTGATGTGCGCATGAGAGCCATGAAATGGATCGATCATTGGATCGGCCTGCCTTTGTGTTTCCTGCTGGGCGTGCTGGCGAGTGTCGCCCGCGCCGTCCTGCCGAGGCGCAAGCGCGTCGTGTCCGACAAGGGGATGCTTGTGGTCATGAAGTTCTTCGGCCTGGGCAGTATCATCGAGGCGGCGCCGCTGCTCAGGGCGATTCGCCAACGCTATCCGCAAGGGCGCGTGGCGTTTCTGACATTTGCCGCAAATGAGACCCTTCTACGGCGGCTTGGCTTGTGCACCGACTTACGGCTGGTTCGCACCGGTTCGCCCGTGGAGTTCGTGTTCGACGTACTCGGCAATCTCCTATGGCTTCGGCGCCATCGAACCGAGGCGGTAGTGGACCTGGAGTTCTTCAGCAAGTTCTCGACGCTCGTGTCGTTTCTGACCGGGGCCCGCGTGCGCGTGGGCTACCATCTTAACGACTTCTGGCGCTACAGCCTCCTGACGCATCCAATCTACTTCAACTACTACCGACGTCTGGGAGATGTATACGAGCAGGCGGGTCGCCAGCTCGACGTGGAGATCACGGACCACAGTCTCGGCCGCATCGAGCCGCCTCCAGACGCCCGCCGCCATGTCGTGCAGGCGCTGCGGCAGAGCGGCTGGACCCCGAACCGACTGCTGCTCGGCATCAACGTGAACGCCAGCGACCTGAGCCGCGAGCGACGATGGCCCATCGACCGGTTCGGCGCCGTCATTACCGACTTATTAACGCGGCATTCCGATCTGCACGTAGTGTTGACCGGTTCACCCGCAGAGCAGCCCTACACCACGTCGCTGCTGGCGTGCGTGCCCGAGCCGCTTCGCGGGCGGCTGTTCGTCGGGGCCGGCCTGTGGTCGCTCGATGAGTTTCTGGCTGCCTTGCTGCTATTTGACGGGTTTGTAACCAACGACTCCGGACCGCTGCATCTGGCCGCCGCCCAGGCCACGCCCATGGTCTCGTTGTGGGGACCGACACGTCCGGGTTTCTTCGCGCCGCGGGTCGACACCAACCGCATCCTGTACGCGGACTACCGTTGTAGCCCATGCGTCAACATGTTTACGACGTTCGAAGGGATGTGGTGCAACCATCAGGCGTGGTGCATGGACCAGATCATGCCAGCCCAGGTCACCGAAGCCGTCGAAGCGATGCTCGCCGACGCCCCGCGCGCGCGGCGGGCGCCGAACGACCTGTCCGACATCGAAATGGGTTAGCTTCATCAACTGGACGGGAACATTCTCATGACCAATTCTGCAGGCAAGACCGAGACGACAACCGCAGCCCTGCAAAACGCCGCCACACCGCCGAAGCTTCGACGTGGCTGTGACGTAGCTGCGGTATTACTAGCCATCGGCACACTCGCGATGCTCTGGTCGCTACGCGACAAGCCGGTCACCTGGCCCTCCGATCACTTCAGCGACATGCATGCGTTGATGTCGGGAAAGAACTTCGCCGAGCACGGTTTTTTTCGACTGCGGTTCCTGCCGGTCAACTACCTTGGCGACATCGGTGATAACCCGTTTTACTACCTCCATTACCCGCCCCTGCCAAACGTCGCCAACGGCGTGCTGCGGGTCGTGGGCGTCGACTCTCTGGCCGGCATGCGGATGGTCAGTTCGCTGCTGTTCGTGCTCGGCCTGTATGCCATGTACCGAGCCTTCGCCCCGATCATCGGGCCTTTGGCGGCCGTCTGCGGCATGGGTTTTCTGTCACTCAGCTCGTACACCATCTCGTACGGTATGAGCCTCCACACGCACGCCTACAACCTGCTGTTTCTGGGGTTGTTCCTGTGGCTATTGCGGCGCGCTATCGACGACGAGGGTCTATCGGCGCGTCGGCGCAAAGCGACCTGGGCAGGCTGCTGGGCGGTTCTCGTGCTCGCCTCATTGACGAGTTTCGAGTTCATCATGTATGCCCAGGTTTTCGCCTGGCTGTACGTGCTTGCCACCGGGCGCTTTCGCGCCCGGTGGCCGGCGCTGGTCTTGCTGGGTACAGCCCCGGTGTTCGGTGTGGCGGTGCACTTCCTACAAAACATCTGGGCCGTGGGCTGGACCGCCGCATGGGCCGACAAACTAGGGTTCGGATTCTGGGGCGATAAAAGTAGATGGGGTTATTCGAGCCGCCTGCCAGACCTTCTGCTATCGTACAGCCTCCGCGCCTATCACTGGCCATGGACCGTGTTGCCCGTCCTGGGCGTGGCGTGCCTGTTGCTGGCCGAGCGATCGCGCCTGGCGGGCGTGAACGTGCGCCGAGCGAGTTCCATCCTGCTGGCCTGCATGCTGGCCCCGCTGGCGTGGTACCTGTTTCTTCCGGGCCATATCGGCTCTCATCCCCATACGGCCAACCAGATGCTCCCCCTGGCATGGATAACGATTGGCGGCGCCGTGGGCGTTGCCGCGTACGCTTTGGGCCGGCGCGCGACGCCGTGGCCGCTGCGCATCGTCAGTGCTGTCGCGGTCATTGCCGTTCTCCAAATGCAGTTACGCGCCGTATCGCAACAGATTTCGCACGGCAGCACGCTGCCGACGACTGTGATGGCCGAAGCTCTCGGCAAGGCCGACATCCTGCCAGACAACGTCGCGGTCGTCTTCAATACAGCCGTGGCTGCCCAGTTCGCCTACTACATCGAACGACCGGCTTGGCGCTGCCCTTCGCAGGGCGTGCAGTTCCCGGACGCGCTGCCGGAGCTGCGGAAACACGTGCCCGAGAGGTGTGAACTCAAATACTACGTCTTCTTCGGCCCGCCGGGGCAGCAGTACATGGATGTTTTCCAATATCTGGCCAGCCGATGTCCGGGCAGGCTGATCCAAGTGCCGGGACTGAGGAACCCCCAGCGTTACATCATCCTCTTCGACATCACGGAATTGCACAGGCCGCCCCAAGAGCGCCGCCCCCTCGATCCGAGGGTGAAGGAGGCCCAACTGCGGGGCGGCTTCACGCCCTGGGATATCCCTAATTTTGCGCAGCTCGTTCAGCAAGCCTGGACGAATCAGACCGGACAGTAGGAGCCTTCGCCTTGACGAGCGCAGCCGCCCTCGGCCGCCGCAATGCTGTTACCCTGCCGTACTGACCGGAAGCGGCGCCGTCAGGGAGCGGCGCCCGGTTCGCTTGGCTTCGTACAACGCGTCGTCCGCCAGGCGAATCAGCTCCGGCAGGTCGGCCGGCTTGTGGGCCTCGAGCGAGGCCAGCCCCGCAGAAACGGCCATCGGATGCCCGGGAGCCGGCAGGATCTTGGCCTGTTGGGCGAACAGCACAGTGACACGCTCGGCGATCTGACCGCCTTGCTCCAGCGACGCCGCCGGTAGAATCAACAGGAACTCATCCCCACCGTAGCGCGCGGCGATGTCCGTCTCGCGCACAGCGTGCCGCAACAGGCTCCCGACAAATCGCAATAATTCGTCCCCCGCCTGATGGCCGAACGTGTCGTTGAACCGTTTGAAGTGATCCAGATCCAACATCGCCAGTGTCAGGTCCTGCCCGGCTTGGCGCTGCGCGTCGAAAATCTCCGGGAGCCTGCGGTCGATGAATCGCCGATTGACCACGCCGGTCAGCGGATCCTGCCACGCATGCTGCTCAGCCCTTCGAAGGGCCAGGCTGATCTGCCGCGTGCGGGCTGCGACACGCCGGTCAACCGTCTGTTCGAGATGTTCCGCCCGCGCCTCGCATTCTTTTAGCTTCCGGTCTGTGGACTCCACGGCGCGGGCCAGGCGCCCCATCGCGTCGCCCCGCTGACTCAACCCTGGCGGCACCGAAGCGAAGTCACCCGTGACGCAGGCCCGCGCCAACGTGGCAATGGGATTCTCCACGCAGCGCACCAGCCACCACACTGTCACCGCCACCATAGCCACAGCGATGCCCGCCATGGCCACAGGAAACAGCCACCAGGGAGGCGGCTGGTCGGCCCCCACGCCAACCAGGACGCCAACGTAGCCGCCTGCCTGCGACCGTCCCGCGCCTAACGGCGCGGTGACCAACCAGGCGCTCGCCGGCCGCCCTTTGCTCGGGACGCCCGGCAAGTCTGCGCGGAAAACCATCTTGGCCAGGCCGGTCTGTTCGGCGACCTGAAGGAGCAACGGTGTCAACTCGCCCCGGTCCGCCGCCAACACGGCGACCTCGCCATCGGCGCCGATAACAGTCAGTCCGAGAACCATCCGGGTACGGGTGACCCGTTGAGCCCACGCCTCCAGATGCGCCTTATCCCCCGTGGCGGCGACCTCACCGGCCCCGGCCGCGACCAACTCAGCAATAGCCATCGCCTGCCTGCGCGGAAGCGGCTGGGCTGTTGGCGGCGGCACGTAGGCATGCAACGCGATCGCCGAGACCGCAACGAAAGCCGTCACCGCCACCACGTTCCAGAACAGCTCGCTACGGAGCGATGAGCCTGCCCTTCCGGCCATTTACGTTCCACGGTCGGCGTTCCTGTTTTATCGGCCCGCTCGGCGCGACAAGTTACATCATCTTTGGGGAGCCGGCCTGACCTGCCGGCGAGACAGTCTTCGCGTCCAAGCCGCGCAAGTCACTGCAGTTAAGCCATTTGCGAAAAACGATGAATCGACGCCAATTATTGCTTGACGCTGAGTGAAGTTTGGTGTAGGTTAGGCAGCGGCGTGGGGAGCATTTCGGCTTTCCGGGGGATGGTTTGTTTGGCGTCTAAACTACTGGTAAACAACGAGTTATGGTGTAGCCACTAAAGGACGGCAATGTGCGCGCCGCGGACGTCCGTGGATGCGCCAGGTTCTCGTACCCGCGTGCTGTGCGTGGAAATGGGGGTGCAAACGATGAGGCTTAGCAGTGCGGAAAGGGAGCGGCTGGTGCAGACCAACATGCACCTGGTTCGCGTTCACTTGAGCAGGAACGTACGGCTGCCGCGGCAGCCCAGTTGTCGTGGCGACTACGAAGACCTCTTTCAGGAGGGTTGTGTGGCGTTGGTGGCTGCGGCCAGGAGCTACAAGCCCCAACAGCATGGCCCGTTCGCTGGCTACGCTTTGTCGCGGATACGCTATGCAATCAGCCATCTACTCTATGAGGGGTTCAGGACGGTGCGGATTCCCGCGACGGTCCAGAAGTCGCTGCGCAGCCGAAATCTGCACCGTTCTACGTTGCCAAGAGAGGTTGAGCTGGCCTGGCCCGATGCTCTCGAGAATCGTAGCGTGGCGTGGCGTCACCGCCCGAGCGAGCCGACCATCGGCGACTTGTGGATGTCGTGCTATCAGCAGGCCGTCCGAGCGGCTGCCGAAAACTTGAAGCGATCGCCGCGCTGCGGACCGGATCGGGCACGACTGATCGACCGATTTGTGGAAGAGTACCTGCTGGTGCCCGAGCCGACGGCACGTACGGCGAAGCGAGACCTGGCCCGACAGCAGAAGTGTTCGGTCGGTCGGATCAATGGCGTGGAGCGTCAGCTTGTACGGGCGATCGTCGCGCGGCTTGAGCAGGACGTCGAGGCCCGGGAATTGCGGCGATGTGCCGAAGGCACGGGAGGCGACTGGCGGCAACCCATGGACGATCAGGTACGACACCGGATCGGTGAGGCGGTCACCGCTGCCTTCGCTGGGCAGTTCGGCCAGGCTCGGCCCGATCGGCAGGCTGCAACGCTGCTGGCGATGCTCAAGAAGATCGGTGTTGATCTACCTCGGGTGGTGCGGGCCTGTCACCGCCGGCTGGACTCGGCGGGTCGGGTGGAGGCGGAGGCGGTTCTTGCGACAGGCCTGGGCGGTGCTGGGGCAGCAAAGGTCGATGGAGCACAGGCAGGTTGTTCGTGAGGCGCTGGTGCAGACGGCGCGGCGGGCTGGCTAGCAGCGATTCAAGATCACGAATCGCCAGGCCGGGCGGGCCGCCCAGATCGACGCGCGGCAGCCGTAAATCGCCGCGGAGGCGCAGCCAGCGAGGCCAGGGATGCTCCGTTGGGTCGTCTGTCGCTCGCTCGCTTCTCTGGAGAAACAGGTCAAAGCGGGCGCTGACGTATTCGGCTGACGCCTTGGCGCCCACGCCGACAGGCGCCGTGATGCGCTGCGCGTCGGCGACGGCGAGGGGGCGCTGTCCGATTCGTTCGTAGAGGACAAAGTCCTGTTGGCGCCGCAGAAGCAACTCGCAACGGTTGTTCGGCCTGGCGAGGTCAGCCAGGAGCATGGCATCGGCGCCGATGGCGACGGCCGTCGCGCCGCGGCCCGCCACTAAATACTCAAACTGAGCGGTTTCTATGCCGCCAGCAAGTACGGTTCTAGCTTCGAGCGTAACGTCCCATGCTTTCGTCCACCAACAAGCCGCGTGATCTGATCGCGACGGATCGCCTGACGCAGGGACTCGCGGCGAATGCTCATCGGCGGCAGCCCGTCGCGGCTTCCAGAGTTCGATCCGCCACGGCAAGACCACGCCGCGGAAACGGATGGCCGCCACCACCCAGATATGCCCCCGCACGAACCGCTGATGGCTGTGATCCCAGATCTTCTGCAACGCCGCCATCCGTCGGGCTCGCTTGGCCACGCGGGTGTCGTCGATGAGCAGCTCGATCGTCTCGCCGCGGCGTGGCCGCATCCACCGCAGCGTGGCCAGCACCTGTTCGCGAAGTACGCCCGGCGCGTCCCAGTCCGCCTCCCGCAGAAAGCCGCCCAGTCGCGTCCGGTGTCGGCCGCCGAGGATCATCGCGGCCAGATGGCTCAGCTTTGCCTCGCACGTACCGACCGCCATCGCCAGAACGATCCGCCAGAGATGGCAACGTTGAGGCTTCGAGAAGCCAGCCGTGCGGGAACCCAAGAATCGTTGGACAAAACGCGGACAACGGTCGATCATCATGACAAGGCCCTCGTGCTCGATGAAGGTGATCTTGTTCAACACACTCATCGGCCGCAAAAGGGCCTTTTCTATTGCGCCAAGGCCGATCATCACCCAAACCGCTCAGTTTGAGTAATTAGAGGCGTTTCGGCGGCTCTTGGCGGGAGATCCAGATTTCAAGGCCAGCTTCGACGAATAATTCAGGTTTTCCTCTGCTTTCGAGTCTTTCACGGGCTCCCGGAATAATGCCGTCCCGGCGACGCGTGGTTCACGCGCAGCGCCTCACATGCGTAGACGCACTCTCGATAGTGCAACAGCCGAGGCGGGCGATCACAGGCAGGATCTCCGCTGGCGGGGTGGGCCGAAGTTGACCCAGAGGCCGTCGCTGCGGAGTCAGGTGGTCCGATTGCGGTGCTTGCTGACCTGCCGGGTGCGGCGCCACCCCTATCCGAACGTCTCACCAAGGCCGCCGAACGATTGACAGATGCGCCTCTTGCCGCCGGTGTACCGGATCGGGGCGCGGACGATGATCGTTGACGTTCGACGCGCCGCCTCTGACAATCAGCACCTCAAGCCATGAGCGTGGTCCTGATAGGAAGCGTTAGTTCGAGCTGGCATACGCTGCGGGCGATGATCGATAGCGGCATCGACGTGGCGGGTGTGTGCGGGCTGGACCGGCACCACGCCGAGACCGTCAGCGACTATCACGATCTGGAGCCATTGGCTCGCGACCACAGCATCGAGTTTGTCGCGTTCGACAAGGTGATCGAACCGGCTGTCTACGACTTGATCCGCCGCCGCAAGCCCGAACTGCTCTTCGTCGTGGGGCTCTCGCAGCTCGTGCCTGCCGACATGTGCGAACTGGCGCCACAAGGCGCCGTCGGCTTCCATCCCACCATGCTGCCGCGGATGCGTGGACGGGCACCTGTGGCCTGGACCATTCTGCTGAACGAACAGCCCGCGGTGAGCCTGTTCTTTCTGACCGACGAGGCCGACGCCGGCGACATCATCATCCAACAGCCCGTGCCCCTTCTGCCCGACGATTATGCGAGCGACCTGGTCGAGCGGACCAATCAGGTGCTCCAGCGCTGCATCGCCCAGTTGGCCCCGGCCATTCGCGGCGGAGCTTTGCCGTGCAAGCCTCAGGATCACACCAAGGCCACGTGGCTGCCCAAGCGGACACGGGAAGACGGTCGGATCGACTTCCACCAACCGGCAGATCGCGTCTATTGCCTGATCCGCGCCGCGTCGCGACCCTACCCGGGCGCGTTTACGGTGCACGACGATTGTGAGATGATCGTCTGGCGCGGTCGGTCGGCTCCGGACCAGGAGGGTGGCGGTCAGCCGGGGCAAATCGTGGACGTGCAGCCCGGGCAAGGGCTGCTGGTCCAGACCGGTCGCGGGCAACTATGGCTGACTGAGCTGCAATACGTCGGGCGGCCGGGGCCGTCGGACCTTGGTGCTTTTCAGGTGGGCCAAATGCTGGGGCCCTGAGTGGGGCGGTCAGCGAGACGGCATCGGGAACTTCTGGAGGACCAACCGTGAACGTCCTGGTCATTGCCCCTCATCCGGACGACGAGGTACTGGGTTGCGGCGGGACGATCCATCGCCTGGCCGGGCAAGGCCATCGGGTGACCGTGGCCATCGCCACCCGAGGTTGGAGTCCGCTGTACAGCCCCGAGAGCGTCGAACAGGTCCGCGACGAGGCACGCCGGGCGAGTGACCATCTGGGCGTGGCCGAACTGCGGTTCCTCGACCTGCCGGTGACGCAGTTGAAGGACTTGCCGGCCCATAAGATCAACAAGGTCTTTGCGGACCTGCTGGAGGGTTGCCGGCCGGATCTGCTGCTGTTGCCCTTTCCGGCCGATCGGCACGAGGACCACCGGCAGGTCTTTCTGGCAGCCTCGGTAGCGGCCAGACCGACAGCGGGCACCACGCGGCCGGGCACCGTAGCCTGCTACGAAACTCCTTCGGAGACCCACTGGCATGCGCCGGGGGTCGAGCCACCGTTCGACCCGACTTGGTTCGTCGATATTACGGACCATCTGGAGGCGAAGCTCGCTGGGCTGCAATGCTACGAATCTCAGGTGAGCGACGGCTCGGCGCCGCCTGCCCGCTTACCGGAGGCGGTGGCCAGCCTGGCCCGCTGGCGGGGGGCCAACGTGGGGCTGGGAGCGGCCGAGGCGTTCGTCATCGTCCGCCGAGTAACGGCGGCCACCGAACCGACCTGACCGGTCGCGAGCGCGAATACTTGGCCCGACCGCCCGACACGACGTGGGGTAACAATCGGCATTCCAGCAGAGGGGCGCCTCGTTGCGTAGGGTACCGATCGGGCCGGCCATGGCGGCATCCGGAGCACCGATAGCAGAGAGATTGAAATCACGAAGCGGCTGCTCTTACCCAGCACAACGATTGGGCGACCAAGACCAGACGGAAACGCTGCGTTCGCCTGGGGTACACGCCGATGGCGAAGGCCCGAGCAGCGTTCGCTAGCTGCTCTCGATTATGAGGTAGTAGATGACCGGAAGCCTGAGGCGCTGGCCGTCCTCAAACTCCACCGTTGCCCATCCGCGCACCAGCCCTCGTTGTAGCTTCAATGAGTCCTCTATTCGGCTTGGGTCATAGGCAAAAACGATTTGGCGCCCGCTTTCGGCGACGCTCGGCCTGATTGCGCCAAGTGTGCATTGCACGCTACAAACGGTGGCTTCCGCGGTGCAGCGCAGCACCGCTTTCTTCTTCCCGGTGGTGTCTTTGGACGAAACGATTCCCAGGTAGGCCTGGTTCGTGTCCAGATAAGGACTGCCGACGGTCACGACAAGAGGGATGACACGACGTTTCGCTTCTCCCTGATGGTCGAAGGCCAACTCGATTCGGCTGTCAAACCGCCCCAGATTGCCGGCCGGCTTGGCGCGAACAACCAGACGGCATTGCCCCTTCTTCGCTGGGTCGACCGGCTGCACGGCAGCCGAAACGTCAACGGAACTCGTGAGGTCTTCAGGCAAGCTCGCCTGAACCGTGGACAAGTCCACGACGTCAGATCGTACATCGACCTCCAGGCTGCGATCCTTCGTGTCTCCTTGTTGCAGGTCGACGTGCACCCTACGCGGCTCGAAGACCAGCATGGGCCTAACGGTTAGGCGTATGCTCAGCTCCAGCTCCGGGGCGTTGGGGTCGTCCGTAGTAAAGGTAACCGTGTACTCGTGGTTCCCCGTTCGCCCGGTTGTGTCTACGGTAATGGGCAGCATTACGTCGTCGGAAGGCGGCACCGAAATGGTTTTCCATTCAACTTCAACGCACTGGCAACTGGCCCGTCGAGGCGTCAGCTCCAGTGTCGAGGTCCCCGTATTGCGCACGGTACATGGCACGACAACCAGTTCGCTGTCGAAGACCTCGCCTGCGTCGTACGTACCGGGATCCAGCACCGCACGGGGTTCGCCCTGAGTTGCCGACACCCAGACCAGACATCCCGCAAGCAGCCCAACCCAGCAAGGCAATTCCCGTTTCAAGAGTGACCCTTTCCGCTCAACCGCTGTTTGCCGTTCTCGCTTGCCGCCTGCGCACAACAACGACACCGATGAGGCTCACCACCAAGACCAGTTTTATCGCCATAGCAGCTTGGTACACGTGCCGGTTTGCTGAGCGATCCGAGGGGACGACGGTACTTTCAGGCGAATCAGGTACAACGGCGGCGAGGGCGGACCCGCCCGCACCGACCAAGGCAAGCTGAGCTTCGACCGCGTCTGCCTCGTCGGGCGCGTCCGTGGCGGCGATGGCGTCTACCTGCTCGTCCAGCATCATGCCCGCCGGCTGGAACTCGCCGTCGAGCAACTCGATCAGGTCCTCGCGGCCCGCTGCCGTGCGATTGGCCAACTTACGCGCGATCTCCGCGCTGGGGCTGTCGGGCCACTCCTGGATCAGGGCCAGCAGGATCGCCATCCCCTCGGCTGTCATGCCGGCATCGATGTACGAAGCACCTAGCAAGTACGTGTGGTAGGCCAGTACACCCTCGTCCGTCTCTTCCTCGATCAGCTCCTCCAGGATGGGAATGGCCAGAGCCCCTTTACCGCTGGACAGATAGCTTCCCGCCAAGGCCTGGTTGGCCGGTCGGTAGTAGCCGTCGGGTTCGTGCTCGTCGAGATAACCCTTCAGCGCGTTCTGATACGCCTCGGACTTCGTATCGTAGCGCTGCTTGATGGCCTCGTGGAACATCCAGGATCGTGCAAACGTCTCCGAACTCTCGGCGAGCTGCATGTAAATAGCCGCGGCCTCCTCGTTGCGACCTAGATCGGCGACCACCTCCGCGGCGTGGAAAAGTGCGCCGTCCCGCTCCCGGGCCGAGCGGTCTTGCGAGTTGGCCAGGAAGAACTGGATATTTTCGTCCGCTCTCTCCAGAAACGCTGTCCTGGCTTCGGGCGACTCGGCCCTTTTCGCCAATTGCTGGTAGTACTGCCCCTCTTGGTAATGAGAATCAACCAAGTGCCGCGTGAATCGCTCCAGGTACTGCGGAGGGGGATCGCGGAGCACCTCCTGGTACTCGTCAAAGAGGGCAACCACCTCGGTCGAAGGTTCCCCGGTCCGCCGAATCGCCAGCATATTTTGCAGGGCGACAACCTTTCCGTCGGCATCACCGCAGGCCGCCGACTCCTGCAACAGCCTCTCGTATGAGGCGATGGCCTGTTCCCGGCGGCCGATACTTCCGTAAAGCGCGCCCAACTCGTCCAGCACTCGCGTCCGCAGCAGCGCCCGCGCGGCTGGGTCGTCGCGAAGCGCCGTCTCGAATTGGCGGGTCCACACCTCGGCATCGACGGTGTCGCCGCGCTTGACCGAGGCCACGTACGAGCGATAGGTGTCCTCAAGATCAGCCGCCGCCGCGTACGAAAGCGCTGCCGGCCAGGCCAACACGACGCAGCAGACCAGCATGCGACATCGCCACGTCGAACGAATCGGCACGTAATCACTTGACACCGCACACCTCCTCTGGCTGACGTATCCCAAGGAAAGCCCACCCACATCTTCCGCCGGCCCCGTACGTCCATTATCGATTCACGTCGGGTTCTTGGCAACGATTCTCGTCGTTTTTTGCTCATTCTTGGGCGTGATCGGGCCATTCTTGGGTGTCTTGCGCCCGTAAAGCGTTTTCCAGGGGGATCATCCTCTTTCTGACGGCATCTGTGGATCACCGCACTTCGGGCACGATTCGGCCCGCGCAGCCCCACCCCGCAGCGCCGTCGCCAAGGCGACATTGCGTTTCCTTGACACGTGTCCTGAGAGACCCAGCCAGCAGGCGAGCCTGCAGCCCCGTCAACGCGCATCGTCCACGAGACTCTATGTCCGTTTACTTGCCTGCTGGACTGCATACCGACCGCGCGCCCCGGGGGCAGCCTGAGTCGCGCCCAATGACGTCGGACGCATCCTGCGCGGCGGCGCCTAGGACGGAGGTGTCATATAGGCGCAGTGTTCGGGGTCTGAGTGCGTCGAGCTGCCTTCGCAGTTTGAGTGCAGTTCGCCGCCCCCACAGGTCAGATCGCACTGAACGCACCTGAACGTTGAACCTGTGCCCTCTGTCAGTTGAGCCGTCATGGAGCAGTTGCCGTTACTCCAGCTCACGGCATGCCAGTCGCAGCATAGCTCACCCGACTGGTTGCAACGCTGCTGCAAGGTCCAGCCGATAGAAGTGCTCGCGGGTGCGTCGCGTCGGAAGACGGATCGATAGCCCTTCACCTTGCCGCAGGGCGGGGCATTGCTCGTGCACGATTGGCTGTAAGACACCGTCTTCGAAGATGAATGCGACGTCCCCTGCTCGTATCCTGACCCGGTTTCCCACTCGATGCTTCCCCCTATCAACAAGTCCAGGTTCACTTGCGCCGTCACGCTGTTGCTGATGGACCATCCGTAACTCGACGTCGCAGTGTTCTCTTCCGACTGTGCCTCGGCTACATCGCACGAGTTGCCCGTTCCGGTGCTGTTGCACGCCGACGCTTCGCAGGTCTTACTGCCCCTGTACTCCCATACATCGAAGTTCGGTGACACTTCATAGATGACGTAGTAACAGCGCTCATCGACGGTCATTTCACCGTTGGGCGGAATACATGTTCCGCAGTCGCAATAAGTGCCCGCCGGGCCGCATTTGCCCGTGCCGTAGCAGTCGGACAATGGGCTTGTACCCGTTCCTGCCACGGCAAGTGCGGACGGACACGCAGCCATTACGATGACAGCACCACCCAGCATTACCAAAACCAGTCTCATCGTCGTGTCTCCTGTCTCTATGACCGGCCTTTCGTGTGCAGACGCTTCCGCCGCGCTCCCGCATTGAGGAGCGTGCCGACCGGACCGCCCGATCGCGCGCCCACGACGAACGCAGGCTTGTCCGCAGAATGAGTGACATTCAGGCCCGATAGTGAACATGCTTTTTTGGACTTTTTTTGCGCATCCTGGCTAAGTAGTTGTTTCCAAACGACTTAGGAGCGAAAAACTTTTTTTGCAGGGCGTCCGTTCCGCCAGAATCGATCGGCCGCCACCGAGGCACGCTGACCGACCGGGCGATGGCAACGGCGTGCTGGTTTTTCACCATCCCACCGAATCCGCGATAACTACCTTTTTTACAAACGGTTACAGTGCAAAGTCCCACCCGAGAAAATCGGAAGCGTTGCCCTTCGACAACTGTCGGATCGGCGTCAGGCCGGTCGTCATCGACGGGTCGGTCGCTGTATGTGCCCAGTTAACAGGCTCTTAGGCGCGGTTTGATTGGAGGCATTAAGAAGGCACGCCAGACGGCACCTGTTTTGCGGGGTGACACCAGCAAGGCCGGGGAGCGTTTGTCCGGTTCGATCGCTGAGGCGGTCGCAACCGCAATGGAGTACCGCGGATGCCTCCGGTCCGTGCGATGAGTTCTCAACAGCGGCGCAAGCTGTGGCTCGTCCTGGGTGCCTACACGATTGTTACGTTGGCGCTGCTGGCCGAGCTGATCTGGCTCTAGTCAAGGCGGGACCCCACAGCCCCGCTTATCGTGCCCATGGCGGCGACGGGCGGTGTTAAGCTGCGCGTCGAGCGCGTGGGTTGCCCAATCCCCGGACAATGCGCGACGCAGAACCCATCGGGGTCATCTTCGACATGGACGGCGTACTGGTCGATTCGGCCGGTGCCACGTCAAGCCACGCCTGAGGCAGCGACGGGTTCGAACAACGTTGCTGTGCGGATCTTCTCGGACCTTTTCCCAGGTCGCCCGAGGTTCGCCTTCTGCCGGCTGGGGGCCTAGCATTTCGTGAAGGGGACGGCCGTCTGTGGTAGGTCGACCGGGCAGCACGAGGCTGCGGACCGGCGCGAATTACCGACCTGTTTGTACTTAACTGCCCCCCGCCTGCCGTCGATAGCTCCAAAGACTCACGCAGGGCACGCCAGCGACCGACAGGGCGACATGACCCCCCAACAGGGCGGGGCGTGGCACATGCATTGCAGGCGACTTTTGGTAGATCTGAACACGCAAAGGGACTTTCTATGTCCTGAAGGAGCGGTTCGGGTCGTCAACTGTGCGATGATTTTGCCGCGTATCCGCGCCCTGATGCGATGGGCTCGCCGCCAGCGAGTGCCTGTGGTGTCGACGGTCGATGCCCACCGGCCGGGTGAGCCGGGCAACGGCCTTCCCCGCCACTGCATCGACGGTACGAACGGCCAGGAGAAGTTGGCCTTCACGCTGTTGCCCAACCGCGTGCTGGTCGAGGCCGACAACACGCACGGGTTGGACCGCCAGCTTCTTGCACATTACAGCCAGGTGATCTTCCGGAAGCGTACACGCGACGTCATGGGCAACCCGAAGGCTGACCGCTTGTTCTCGGATCTGGGCTCGGCCGAGTTATACGTGTTTGGGATCACCGTTGAGCATTCCGTGCGTCCTTTCGTACTAGGACTGCTGGCGCGTCGACGAGCGGTGTCGGTGGTACACGACGCATGCGGATGGTGGGACCCCGCTGACGCCGAATTGGCGTTTCGTCAGATGGCCGCCAAGGGGGCCCGATTTGTGGCCACCGAGCAGTTATTGGCCGAGGTAGTCGATGCAAGGCGGCGGGTGAATGTGCTGCATCGGCTTTCCAGGCGCCGCCGGTCCGCGCGAGCGTCAAGGAGGGTCTGACCCCAGGCTGCCAGCGGGCCCCGCATCCGGCAGGACTCTGGGCGCAAAAAAAAAGTCCCCGCCTGACAGAGAGTGGGCCCGCTGCCTACGGGGGTTACCGGCAAAGCCATTAGGGTTTTTACCTAGTAGGAACAGGTCGAGACACCGACGTGTGTTTCGGCAGGTGATTATCATCAATGGGCTTCCGGGATTGTACCTACAGTTGAATTTTTGCTGTCGGGGCTTGACGGGCTGTGGCGATAGACTACAATACAAGCAGTTGGCCCAGGCGCATTTAGCGCTATCTTGCTAAGCAGCGGGGCGTTCAAGGCCGACTTTAACGTGTCCATCACCCCCCCGCGTTTGGCTCCCCCCCAGGCCAAACGCATGATGGATAGGGCGTGGCGATGAGTGTGCTCGTCACGCCCTCTTCCCTTTATAGGCAAGCTGCTCCGGTTGTTTCGTGCGTGATTCGCGCGGTGTGCGGTAAATACGTATAGGGTTCGCGTCGCTACGGTTGCAGAGCCGTCGGCTTCGTGCTGCAATCGTACGGCATGGCTCGAGCGCGCATTGAGATTGTGGGCATCGGGATTGCTTGTCTGGATCATGCGATCCGTGTAGATCGCTTTCCACGTGATGATCGCACACACGTACTGGAATACCGCCGCGCGGGAGGCGGCATGGCGGCGACGGCGATGGTGGCTGCTCAGCGGCTGGGCGCTCGCTGCGCCTTGGCGTCGGTGCTCGGCTGTGACGAGCCCGGCCGTTTTGTCCGCCGCGAGTTGCGGCAGGAGGGCGTGGACGTGCGCTACGTGCGAGCGCGCCGCCAAGGACAGACGTTCACGTCTTTCTGCCTTGCCGAAGCCTCTTCCGGGCAGAAGATGATCATGGGTTGTCCCACCGACCTGCGTCCGCTGGGCGAGGCGGACGTGGACAAGAGTTTCTGGCAGATGCTTCAGCGCTGTTCGTTGCTTCACCTGGACGGGTGGCACGAGCAGTTGGCCTTGGAGGCCGCCGACCGGGCCCGCAGCGCCGGTGTGCTGGTGAGTTTTGACGCGACTTCCGTTCGATCGGCCACCGAATCGATCCTCGGTTGCAGCGACATCGTTTTCGCGTCGGCGAGTTTCGTTCGCCAGTTCTGTGGGCGAGCGTCATACGACCAACATTTGCGGGCGATCAAAGCCGCAGCCCCGCGTGCCCGCTGGGTAGGTGTCACGATGGGGCCAGACGGGTCGCTGGCGGTGGATGGCCGGGGACGTCGGCTTCGACAGCCGGCGTTTCGCGTACCCGTGGCCGATTCGGTCGGTGCGGGCGACGCCTATCACGGCGCGATCGCCTATGCGGCCATCCGTGGATGGTCGCTCGCGCGTGCGATGCGTCTGGCCTCTGCGGTGGGGGCGCTGTGCTGCACGCAGCTTTCGGGTCGCGCGGGCCTGCCGAGCCTTCGGCAGGCGCAACGGTTCCTGGCACGTCACCGCGCCGGGCGCTGACGGTCGCGGTTCACTTCAACGGGTGCGGCGGCTTGCCTGGTGAACACGACGATGCTGCCGTACTCGCCGTGGAGGCGATAGTTGGTGTCCTCGGCGAAACGCGAAACCTGCTGCGGCAGTCCCGAGCGATCCCAGCGGTCGCTTCGGTCGATGACAACCACGTCTGCCGGCTGAATGCGGCGGCCGGTGTAGATGTGCCGGTAATCCGTGAAGTGGGCGGCTATCCGCTCGGTCGCCAGGATCGTACGTTTTTTGGGGATCTGCTCGCGCAGCGCGCGGACGATAGCGAGCCGCGGGTCGGGTTCGTGAAGCTGCGAGGTGAAGGCGTACGGGCGATAGCTGTTGCTCAGAGGCGAGAAGGCAAACAGGTAGTGTGCCAGTGCCGCACAGGTCAGCACCGCCGCGGCCGCTCCTCGACACCACGCATCGGGTGGGAGATGCGCGCGCGCCGCAACCCATCGGGCAAGTAAGCCTGTCCGGGGGCGGTTTGCCATGGAAGCGACGCCTGCGAAGAACAGGACCGTCAAGACCGTCACCTGGTGCCAGAATTTGATGGTCAGCCAATCGGGGTTCTGCATCTGGCAAACCAACAGCAGCGTCGGCAGCGCCGCGATGGCTAGCCGCCATCCCGCCAGTGGCAGCAGCGCCATGGGCACAAGCAACATCAGGAGGAAGTAGATCGTCTGCGGCCTGGCCAAGCGACCGAAGAATAGAGCCGGCTTGGCCAGCGGTGCGGCCAGCAACTCGATGGGCGATCGACCGAGCTCGCCGAACAGGTCGAGCCGTTCGTAGCGGCCGTCGGCAATCTGAGGAATCAGCACGGTTATACAGATGGCGGCATAGACCAGGGACACCAAGCCGATCGCGATTCCGGTCTTTCGTCGAGGTGTGAACAGAACCAGATAGATCGCCCAACCGAAAGTGGCGGCTGCGGCAGTTTCCCTGCACAACAGCACAAGTCCCGCCAGTACGAGGGACGTTCGCCAACGCCCGAGCACACCGGTGGCCACCATGCCCCCCAGCAGAGGCATGGTGAAGTACACCCATTGGAAACCGTAGGTCGATGCGTAGATCAATCGGCTTTGCGAGGGCAACAGCAACCAGGCCGCCGCAAACGCCCAACCCACGGCGGTCGAACGTGACAGCCTGCGTGCCAGCCAGTAGGCGGGAATGGCCGGTAGATGAACCAGCATCGCGCCGCAGAACATCAGAAACGTCGGCGAGGGCCACAGGGCGTAGCCGGGCACCAGCACGTACATCAGTGGCGTGAAGTGCCAGGCCATCGGCACGTTGTCGAAGCTGTCGGAGCAGAGGCCCCGACCGGCGAGAGCATTCTTCAACTCCTCGGTGCGGTGCCCGATGTCGGCGTGGCCGAGCATGAAATGCTCGAAGAAGTTGATCTGCAGTCGGGTATGTATGAAGACGAGCACGCCGATCAGCAGGCAGACCGATGTGAGGGCCACCGGGTGCCCCCAGGGCCTTGGCGCCGGAGCGGGGAGCCTCGCGCCGGCGCGGAATGCGGCCCAGCCGCCGGCAAGGATGACCAGGAACCCCAGAGCGAAGGGGGGAGCAGATCCGGTAAAAATGTAAATGGACACCGGCGCGGCAAGCAGAAGCGGGCATAGACACGCACCCACAGTCGCCCATCGGGCCGCTGCGCGACTCGCCTTGCCGGCCAGTAAGGCCAGAATGACGATCCACGAGAGGACCGCCTCAACGAATATCAGAGAGGGCACGTAGCGACCAGCGTTCCACTGTTCGGTGTCATACGTAACGACGTTGAACTGACTCGCATCGATCGCCGCGATCGCCAGCAGAAACGCTGCCAGGCCCAGCAGCCCGAGCGCGAAATGTACGCGATCGATTGCAGAAAACGAGACCACCGTAGCGGGTGTGGACGACTCAAGGCGTGGCGCCATGCTACCCTCGCGGGCTTCAGTCATTCGGGGGGCAGCCGCGGCCCCACCCGGCAGGATAACATAGGCGGCACTGGACCGGCCAGCAGCCGCTCGCAGACGCGGGTCTCGCTGCGGCTGACGTGTGGCGGCCTCGCGGCGTGGCTGCGGAGCGGTCTAAGGCTTGATGGGTATGCGCGCGCCCACGTAATTCTTTACCACGCTATAGTCCGCGGTGGTGACCCGGCCGCTGCCGTTCAGATCGGCGCGAGCGTCGGTGTATTGTCCCAAGTTGGTTTTGACGGTGACATAGTCGGCCGTGGTGACACGTCCGCTGCCATCAGCGTCGCCGCGCAACGCGCACAGGTCAATCGCAAAGCCGGCCACCGCAAAGTCGGGGGCAGGCATGACGCGATACCACGTCTCATTGGCCAGGACCGGGCCTTGCTCGACGGCCCTGAGCGTCACCGCGTCGGGCTCGATCGAATAGGCGAACGCGACTCCCTCATCCGGACCGCCCGCAACCGGGACGACACGTAGGGCCGGCGCGCCGCCGGGCAGAGAGACTTCGCTGTCGAACGTCAGCAGCACAACATTGTTCTCGGTCTTGGGCAGCGTGCCATCGGCGGGGGGCTCGCCGGACGTCAGGGCCGGCAGAAGCTCATCGGCGCCCAGGTCGCCGCCTGCGATGGGGCGCGGGTCGCCGTCGATGTCGATAGCCGGCAGGTAGACGGCGCCGGCCAGACCGAGCGCCGCCGAGGCGGGTCCGATGTGCAGGTCGCCGTTGTCCGCGTCGAGCAGGGCCGGATCGCCCGTAACCGTGTTGGTGCCGAAGGGCGTGATCCCGCCGAAGAAGAGATTGCAGTCGGCCGTCACCGTACCGATGCCGCCGCTGTCCAGAACGCCGCGACCGGTGTGCATGATGCAGTTGTTGAAGGTGGCTGCTCCATTCCCGCTACCGAGATCGATGAATGCCAGAGGCCTGCCGCCGTCCGGATGGTTGGAGTAGAACGTGCAGTTGGTAAACGTCATGTCGATGTCGTAGCCGGCGTTGGGCTCGATGCGGATGATCTCCGTGTTTTCGCTGAAGCCGTTGGCGCTATAGAGGAAACTATTGGTCACGCTCACGTCTACGGCAGAGAAATTCTTGATGGCGTTGCCCAGGCTGTCGTGCAGGACGCACTCCTCGAGCACGTGGCCGTATTGCCCGCCACCGTTGAACTGGATGCAGTGCTTGCCCCAGCCGTAGCAGCGGAAGCGTCGGAACGTGAGATTGTGGCTGTCGCCGGCCACGTAGATGCCGTGGGAGTTGACGTTGACACCGTCGTTGCTGGCCACGACGTTTTCGATGAGACAGTCGTAGGCGCTGGAGCTGAACAGCGCGCTCTGCTCGGCCTCGTCGCACCACACGTTGCGCAGCGTCACGTCGTGACAGAGGCGAAAGTCGAAGCAGAACGTGGTGTTGCCGAAGCCCGGCACGTTGGTGATTTTCAGGTGAAAGGTAGACGTATCCCAGATGCTGGGGTCGCCGCCGCCGTCGACGATGATGTAACTGTGCCCGTCGGTCGTGAAGCCCCAATATCCGGGCGTGACGTTTCGCAGATCGATCACGACGCCCGGTCCGGTCGTTGTCAGTCGAATCGGCGCGACAGCGGTGCCGCTGTTTTTGAATCGTAGGCGTTTGTATACGCTGTCGAAGACCGCAGGGATGTGCAGCCCGGGCATCAGGTACAACGTGTCGCCGGGGCCCAGCAGGTTCAGCCCCGTCTGGATTTCCTTGAACGGTGTCTCGGTCGACAATCCGTTGTTGCCGTCGCTGCCGTCGGGCGAAACGTAGTAATCTGTTGCAGTCCCCGCTGCCGTCGAAGCCAAGACCACCAAGATGGCCGCAAAAATGCGAGCGGCGGTCATCATGGAATTCCCTTCAGCAATGATATGGATGATCTTGAACGCCGGCGCCGCACCCCTTGGGCCTGCGCCTGGCATCCGAGTCGACATGCCCATCTTACCCCTCCTGCACCCCAGCGACTTCGAGTGTAGCACATTCCAGCAAGGATGACAAAGGAATTATCAGTCGGATTTTCGGCATAGCGGGGCGGACGCGTACGGTCTTTGAGTCCGACCGCCCGATCCTCTATCATCTGTTGGGTGCAAAGGCTGTTGTGCTGCAATGAAGAAAGGATGAGGCACGATGACCACGACGGACCGGTTGCGGCTGGCCGGGGTGCAGAGCCTGGCCCAACTCATACGGGATGTTCGGGATTTCCCTAAGAAGGGCATCGTCTTCAAGGACATCACGCCCGTGCTGCGAGACGCGTCGGCGTTAGCCCTGGCGGTGGAGTTCTTGGCGCAGCCCTGGCGCGGCGAGCACGTGGACCTTGTTGCGGGCGTGGAATCGCGAGGTTTCATTCTGGGAGCAGCCGTGGCCCGGGCCTTGTCGGCCGGCTTCGTACCCATTCGCAAGCCCGGCAAGTTGCCGTGGAAGAGACGATCGGCTGAATACCAACTCGAGTACGGCACCGACACGGTGGAGATCCATGAGGACGCGGTTACGCCCGGCGAGCGGGTGCTGATGGTGGATGATCTGCTGGCCACCGGGGGGACGATGGCCGCAAGCTGTGAGCTGGTCGAATCGCTGGGCGGGCAGATTGTAGGCGTGGCCTTTCTGGTGGAATTGGCGTTTCTGGCCGGCCGCAAGAAACTTACCAAGCACTCGATTCACTCGTTGATCGCGTTCGACGCGTAGCGCGCGGCGAGAGGGAGGTTCTGCGATGCAAGAGCAGTTTGTTCTGACGGTGCCGGAAGGCAAGCGTTTGATCGCGCGAGCGGTCGGCAGCTACCCGCCGGTCAAGCAGGCACTGGGCGAAGGTACGGTCATCATCTGCACCGGATCGACGAACGCCTACGTATATGAGGAGTTGACCGGTCAGCCGATCGAGAAATGGCGATTCATCACGGGGCACATGGTCCCGTCGCGTGGCATCCGCGGCAGCAAGAGCCCTTCGGCCGAGATCGCCAACCTGGTGATCCGACGGGGCAAGCCCGATCGGTCGGCCGACTGGCTGGCTGCGCTGGCCGACCTGGGCCCGGGCGACGTGATCCTGAAAGGAGCCAACGCGCTCAATTACGAGCGCCGCCAGGCTGCGGTGCTGATCGGTCATCCCGAGGGCGGCACGGTGGGAAGCATTGTTGGCATCGCGGTAGCCCGGCGAGTGCAGTTGATTCATCCGGTGGGCCTGGAGAAGTCCGTCCCCGGCGACTTGCAAGAAGCCGCGGCGAGCATCGCGTCGGCGACGGACGGCTTCGGCAAGCGCAGCTCGACGCTGTGGGTGTCGTGGGGGCAGGTTTTCACGGAGATCGAGGCGTTGGAGACATTGTGCCAGGTGCGCGCCACGCCCATCGGCGCGGGGGGCCTCGGCGGGGCGGAAGGCTGCATCCGCCTGTTGGTGGAGGGCGCGGCGGAGCAGGTGACGGCCGCCGGAAAACTCATCGAGCAGATCGCGGGCGAACCAGGGGTCTTGATGTGATCCACACGCACTCGGGAGGTCGAGCCATGAAAACGGGCAGGAACCTGTGGCCCTTGCTGTTTGCTCTGATGGCTATGCCGGCCTGCAAGCCAGGGGAGGACGTCGAGGCTCGCAAGGCAGAGTCGATCGACACCGAAGACCGCATCCGCACCAAGGGCGAGCCGCCCACGTTCAGCTTCGCTCCCGAGGCAACCTGCGAAGACACAGCGGTCAACGGATTCGTCAAGCGGTTCGTGCAGACCTGTTTGAACGGCGACTACGCCGGGTATCGAGAGATGGTTACGCGACTGGTCGAGCCGATCGGACGAGAGGCGTTCGAGACGGCATGGCACGCCGTCGAGCGCGTCGAGGTGAACTCGATCGTGCTGACGGAGGGTGTGCAGCGGTACCCGGCGCCGGTGTATCTGGTGGGGGCCGAGGTCGAGATGCGCGAGCCGGAAGCGTCGGACGCCCATGTTGTAGCCGGCCCGCGCGTCCGCAACGTAAACATCCTGGTCTTTCAGGAGGCCGGTGAATGGGTCATGGCTCCGGCCCCGCGCGAGATCCGCCAGCGCTACGCGGCAAGCCGACCTGCGGACGACACGCCTGCACCCACAAGGTAGCCACACACGCAGGTCCCGCCGCTCAGAAGTCGTAGGAGAGGTTGGGGCGAAACGCCCGGGCAAACAGCCCGTGTACGCGCCCCATCACGTACGCGAAATAAATGCCCACCCCGATCAGCAGAGACCAGAGAACCAAGCCTAGGGTCAGCGACGCGAAGGAGTACTCCGCGCCGGTGCGCAACAGCGAGAGGATGGTCTGCCCGGTCCACCCGATCAAGGCCACGACAGCGGTGCCGTACAGGCCGATGTAGAGACAGTCCAGAATGAACAGGAAGGTGTAGTGGCCGGCCGTGCGCGAGATGGATATCAGCGCCTTGATCGGATTGATGCCCTCCAGGAACTTGCCCGACGCCATGCCGATCAGGCTCATGGGCGTAATGAGCGTCAGGATCGCCAGCAAGACCACATTGGCCGCGGAGAAAACCGATGCAAGCTCGGCGCGGCTGGCGGGGATGATCAGCTCGCCCCGGTTGCCCAGCATGATCAACACCATAAGGACTACGGCGTAGTAGAGCACCATCGCCATGTAGCCTAGGAAGGCCTGGCCTACCGTTATGAGGTTCCAGGTCAGATCGGGCGGATGCTCGCTGCCGACCAGCGTACTTCGGACCGTATCGACAAAGGCGTAATAGGCTACACCCACGAAGTAGAACAGCTCAGCCGTGAACAGAACGAATAGGATCGGGCGTGCCCAGTCGGTGCTATACGTGGCGCCGTAGACGGGCTCTTGCTTCATGACCAGGGCGATGGCCAGCAGAGACCCGACAGGTAGAAGGATAGCCCCTATGGCCACCCCGACGGCCAACAGCAGCGAACCAGCCGCCCCGAGCGGAAAGGTCACGGCCCGAAAGACTCCCGTGTAGAAGCCCATGGCCGAACGTGCCGGCGCACCCGGCATGCCGGGCATCAACTCGCCGGTGGCTGGGTGGGCGTCGGGCGATTCCGACGCTGGAGGCACCGTCTGCCAGCAATGGCTGCAAAGGACTTCGAGGTTCGGATCGTCGACCTTGATGCTCTTGCCACAGTAGGGACAGACGCGGGTCACGGTCTTGGCCGTCTCGACCTGATCGGCGGCCAAGGCGCCGAAATCAGGCCAGTCCCTTTCGTCCGGACGATCGGGCTCGGGGCTGGCGTCGCCCTCGGTCAGGGCCTCGATATCCATCGCGTCCTCGTCGACCTCCTCGATCTTCGGAACGCGCAGCACCTTGTTGCACCCGTTGCAGCGAATCGCCTTGCCGGCCCACGCCTCGGGCACGGTCAACTTCTGTCCACAACGATTGCACGCGATCTTCATGGTTGGCACCGCCCAACGACGAGCGCGCAAATTCTACGATCGGTCTTACCCATCGACAAGGGTGGTTCAGTGGCCCGGGGCCGACGATCTGCCGGCGCGCGCCGTGGGTGTGTTTGACCGGTGTGGCGGGCGAACATAAAGTGCGCCTGTGATCGGTTTGGGGGTAGGCGACCCGGGAGGCAAGCCATGTCCAAGTTCGTCACAGTCGATCTTGCGAAGCTCTTCAACGCGACGCGTCAGAACAAGGCTACGGGCAAGGCCCGCGCAAAGGCGTGGCCGCAAGCTGCCGAGGTGCCGCTGGCCGGATTGCCCGCGGACCGGCAGGTGTTCTGGGGCATACCGTTTCGGTTGGGCAAGCCGGGGGCGCGGGGTCGATGCCTGATTCTGCTGCCGCGAGGCCGGCGCGACGGGGTCGACATTCCTCTGCGCAAGACCGCGCGCTACCTGTGTGTCGGCCACGTCGATGAAGTTACCGGCAACGACATCGCTCGCCGCGTCGGTGAACATCTGGCGGATTACGTACTGCACTACGCCGACGGCTCGCAGCACGTCGTGCCGATCCGACATCGCATTGAGATCAACGGCATGGCGTGGCCGTGGGCGGCTGGGGCGATGGCCGCCGTCGCCGCCCGGATGCCGCGGCGGCTACGGGGCGAGCAACTCGAGCGCACCGCCTGGGGGCAGGCGCAGACCGGGGTGACCTCACCGGGTGGCTTGCCTTGGATCTACGCGATAGAAAACCCGCAACGCGACAAGCAAGTCGACAGCCTGACGATTCGTCCGACCGGGCGGGCCACGTTCGCGGTGGCGGGGCTGACGCTGTACAACGGTCCGGGCCATCCCCTTCGCCAGGTGCCGCGCAACGTGTACCGGCTCGTGCTGCCGTCCGGCGAGAAGCTCTCGGCCGACCAATTGGCCGTTTCACTGGATATGGGTGAGGTGACCGAGGTGTCGGCCGTACCGGCGTTCTCGGCGAAGCGGTGGCTGGCCTCTGTCGAAGCCGGTCTGGGCGCCGCCAAGACCGAACCCAAGGCCGGCAATCAGTTTCTGGTCGATGCGGCCGGGGCGGTGGGGGCGACGCTATCGGTCAAGGCAGGCAGGAAACGCTACGAGCTTCCGTTTGGCGACGCGGTGGCAAAGGGCAGGGCGCGGTCGGCCGACAAGAAGGCCCGACTGGAGGTCGTTTATCCGCACAAGACATGGATGTACGTCACCGTGACCGACTCGAGCACGGGTGGGCCCACGCCGGCGCGGGTGCATTTCCGGGGCAAGCAGGGGCAGTATCTGCCACCCTACGGGCATCCGGCTGACATCAACTCGAACTGGTTCGAGGACGTCGGGGGCGATGTTTTGCTGGGCGAGACGCCGTACGCCTACGTTCCGGGCCGCTTCCAGATGGAGATGCCCGTCGGCGAGGTATATGTGGAGGTAGCCAAGGGCTTCGAGCATCGGCCGGTGCGTCAACGGCTCGAGATCAAGCCCGGGCAGCGCGAGCTGCATCTGACTATTGACCGCTGGACCGACATGCGCCAGCAGGGCTGGCGGACGGCTGACACGCACGTGCACTTCTTGTCCAGCCAGACAGCCATGCTCGAGGCGCAGTGCGAGGGTCTGAATCTGGTGAACCTGCTGGCGTCGAAGTGGGGCAAGCTGTTCACGAACGTGTCGGATATCTCGGGCGGGCTGTCGGGGGTCAGCGAAGGCGAGACGATGATCTGGGTCGGCACGGAGAACCGCCATCACATCCTGGGACATATCAGCCTGCTCGGCACGCGTGGCGATCCGGTGTTTCCGCTGTGCAACGGCGGACCCGACGAAGCCGACATTGGCGAACCCGATTTCTGCTCGATCGCAGAGTGGGCCGACACCTGCCGGGCTCGCGAAGGCGTGGTGGTGCATCCCCATTTCCCCTATCCGCTGATGGAGAATGCTGCGGACTTGGTGCTGGGCAAGATCGACGCGGTCGAGGTCCGCGACTTCCAGAATCCCTCGCGCGGCGGCGGGATCGACACTTTCGCGATGCGTGAGTGGTACCGGTACCTCAACTGTGGCTATCGAATCGCCGCGGTCGGCGGGACCGACAAGATGCAGAACGGCATGCCCGTCGGCGGGGTGCGGACCTACGCCCGGCTGGATTCAGACGAGTTGTTCAGCTTCGACAGTTGGGCGCGGGCGGTCCGGGCCGGGCGAACCTTCACCACGAGCGGGCCGCTGCTGGATCTGACGGTCGATGGGCATCCGATCGGTTCGGAGGTCCATTTCGGCCGCGGCGGCGGCACGGTCGAGTGCGTGGCGACGGTGCGCTCCGCCTATCCGGTGCACAGCCTCGAACTGGTGGTCAACGGGCAGGTGGCTGCCCGTGCGACCGACAAGGCCGGCAAGCTGGAACTGTCGCTGCACAAAGACCTTGCGCTGCCGGGCAGTGCATGGATCGCCGCCCGCGCCATCAGTCGTCATATGGTGTGGCACTGCTGGCCGATCCACCTGGCTGCCCACACTTCGCCGATCTACGTCATTGCCGACGGCCAGGAGCTGTTCAGTGAGTCCGATGCAACGTACATGCTCACCCTGATCGACGGCGGGCTGACGTGGGTGGACACGCTGTCGGTACGGTACGACGAGCGGCGGCATGCGGCCTTGCGCTCGGTGTTCGAACACGCCAAGGCCCATTTGGAGGGTCGGGCACATCATCACCATCATGCCGCGGAATGATTGAGCAGGCGTGCGGCGGTGTGACGACCCGGGTCGGCCGTTTGGCTGGAACTGAGGCGAAGGCTATCCGCGGCGGTGCTCGGCCATGATCCGGTCGAACTCGGCCTGGTCGACGACCTCCGACTCGTCGATGAGCATGATCGGGATGCCGTCGCGAATGGGGTATCGGCGGCGCGTGTTCGGATCGGTCGAGTACAGCCAGTTGCCCACGAGGACCAGCGGGGCCTTGGACTCGGGACAGGCCAGGATCTTCAACAATTCGGGATCAAGTGACTGACTCATGACCGCGGGCCTCCCTGACGGCAGGACGCATCATAGCGGGCTGGCGAGGGCGGGGCAACGGCACCGGCGGATCGCCTGTAAGCCTTGCTACCAGATGGATTTCTGTTGCACGGTCCGATGAATTGACGAAGAAAGGGATGGGTACGGACAGAGCGAGCGGGAGGACACGACTGATGAGAGCAGCGGTTGCAGGGACGCTGGGGGTAATTGTGGGCATGGTGGTCGGCTGTAGCGGGCCCGTGAGCCAGTTTGCCGACGTCGCCGAGGCCAGGAGAAATGACCAGAGCTTGGTCGTAGGCGAGTTGGATCAGAACTGCCACATTACCCACATCCAGGTGCGACAGAAGGGCATGGCGGTGGCGACGATCGCGATTGAAGAGGGTGCAGACGGCGGCCGGCGTTTCTCCGCCGCCGTCAAGCCGGGCGAGGTGGAGTTGCGGGCCCGTGTCGACCAGATCGATCTGGGCGTCGACTCCGAGCGCCGCCACGAGCTGCGGGTGCGCGGCTACTTCACCGCCCGCCTGGATGTGCCGCCCGACAGCGTGACCTATATCGGCAGGATCTACACGGTAGCCGCCCGGCAGGCGGAACTGGCTGACTATCGCCCGCCGCTGCACTCCACGGGTCGCCCCTATCGAGTGTGGGTGCAGGCCAGCGACGATTGGGCCAACAGCGGCGGAGCCGAGGCCTACCTACGGCGCCACCACCCGGACTGCCTGGACCTTTTCAGCACGGTGCAGGCCGCCGTGCGCCCGACCTGGCAGGCCGAGTAGTAGGGATTCCTCGCGACCGGGGCACCGACTCGCCCCGAGTCGTCTACAGCCATCCGTTTCTGCGGCGCTTGACCAGCCAGAATGCGCCGATCATCACCGCCAGCAGCGGGGGCGGAACCGATCCACAGCAGGGCGGCTCTTCCTGGGGCACCGGCCGAGCCCGATCGCCGCCTGGCACCAAGGGGTTCAGCGGAGCGGGGTCGTTGACGTCGGGCACCCCGTCGTTGTCATCGTCCGGATCGGCGTTGTTGCCGATCCCATCGCCGTCGGTATCCATCCACTCGTCCGGATCGCACGGGAACGGATCGATCACGTCCGGGTAGCCGTCGTTGTCGTCGTCCAGATCCTCGTTGTCGCCGTCGCCGTCGCCGTCGCAGTCGCTCCACTCGGTGGGGTCGTTGGGGAAGGCGTCCTCGTCGTCGAGCACGCCATCGTTGTCGCTGTCGTCGCAGCCGTCGGGCACGCCGTCGTTGTCCATGTCAGAGTTGTCGTCGGAGCCGGGACATTGGTCGCATAGGTCGCCCACGCCATCGCCGTCCTGATCGCCCTGCGACGCGTTGGGATGAAACGGGCAGTTGTCCACGTTATCGGGTCGGCCGTCCCCGTCACTGTCGCCGTGGACGATGGTAAGAGCCACGTCCTCGCGCAGGCGATGGAAGTCGAGCACGCCCATGCCGGTGTAGCTGTCGGGATCGGAGGTGTTGGCGTATCGCTGCCGCAGGGCGCGGGTGACCGAGGCCCGATTCCAGTCCACGCGGTGATCGCCGAGGTACGTGAGGTACTCAACGTCCTGCTGCCCGCGGCGCATGGCTTTGAGGCGCACGCTGGCGATCGCCCCGTCATAGGTTCCGTAACCCGGCACGTCCCGGCCGGAATAAACGATCGACAGCGACTCAGCCCACCACCAGTTCGTGCTGTAGTTGTCCCAGTAGGGCAGGGCCCCGTCGATGCCCCACGCCCAAACCTGAAGGAATCGCTTTGAGTTGGTCAGGTTGCTGCCGGACGGGTCCTTGCCGCCGCCGTAGTACCACCATACCTCATCGGGATACTTCAACTGGCGGATGGGGATCTCGCCGTGATAGTCGTTCACGTTGCTACAGCACCAGAGGTTCAGCAGACCGTCGAGCTTCCCGCGATTCATCCCGGTCTTGTCGGAGATATCGACGCGGAAGTGGAATTTGGCGGCCGGGGCGGTGGCGGCTGCGTCGGCGGCGCCCTTGCGGAAAATCTTGTAGTAGTAGCCGAGGGCAAACATGCACTCGCCTTCACTGGGCTCATCGAGGTTCCAGAATTGGGAGTGCGGACCCGTTAGGTTACCAAAAGTGTACTTGTTGTTCAGGTAGATCTGGAAGTAGGTGTCGGTCCATCCCATGGCCTGGGCGCGCTCGGCGAAGTCGGCCACCACGTTGCGGACGCCCATCTCGTAGTCCACCGGATATGAATTCGGGGCGGGCGCCGTCTCGAGAAACTCGATGGGCGGCCTCTCGTCATTTGTGTTGGGATCCCTGCCCCAGGGCCAGAGGGTGTACCAGTACGCGCCACCAAGGCCGCCGGGGATCTCGTCGAACCAGAAATAGGAGCTGAGCGGCCAGGATTCGAAGACTGGCAGGTAGAACTCGGGGATTGGCGTATTCTCGCCCGGGCCGTGATAGCCCATGGCCGCAGTGAACGCCGAGCCGTCCAGGTACCGAGCGTACTGGCTTTCGAACTGGGTCCACCCGCTCGGGTCGATGTGAATGGATTCGCCGGCGCCTTTGAGGGCAGGCGTCCGAGTGGAGTCGACCCGCGGGCTCTTATCCAAGTCGAGCTGGTGGCTGTACGGCACGGTGTTGACGTTGGCGCGGTGCTTATGGCCGAGCTGATGATATCGCAGGGAGATATCCAGATAGCGAGGCCAGTTGCCGGTGCCGGCCCAGTCCCACGGCTCGTGGTAGCCGTTCAGATCGAGAATGAAGTTCTGCTCGTCGGGCAGTTCGAACGTCCGGACGAACAACTCCAGGCTGACGGTTAGCGGCGAGGCAAGCTGATCGCAGTTGACGGTAATCTGACCGGTATAGGTGCCGGCGCGGGCACCCTTGGGCACGTAGATGTCAGCCCAGACCGATTGGTTGGTTTGCCCGAGGACGTTGTTGGTAGGGTTGGGTATCCGGAACTCCGCGGGGAACGGACTGAACAGAGGTATGCAGGCGTCGGCGTAGTACTGACCGCCACTGCGGACATACCAGCAGCGGAACAGCTCGATATTGGGCGAGGCGGCGATTGTAGCCCCGCCCGGGCCGATCAGATTGCTCACCGAGACAGTCACGTTACTGAGCCCGTCGACGAGCTTTTCGAGGATCAACTGGAAAGCGACCACTTCGTTGGCTGCCGCCCGCAACGAGACTCTGTTCAAGGAGCCGGCCCATACGGCGTTGGCTTTCTTGTACGCGTCGCCCGCCGGGCCGGGGATGCGGTCGCCGGTGACCGGGTTGACCTTGCTTAAGTCACCGCACGCCCAGTATCGCAAGACACCGGGGATCTCGGCCACCGCCGCCGCCTCATAGGGCTGGGTGAAACCGGCGTCGGCGAATGAGGTCACCGACTGAGGCGCCGGCAGCGTCAGTGAGGTGGCTGCAACGGCGCAGTTGTTGCCGGCATTGTCGTATGCGCGGATGCCAAAGTAGTACGTCCCGCCGGGGTCGAGCCCGTCCAACAGCATTTTCTGGGTCCGACCCGGGGTCATGGGCCGGGGGATGCGCCAGCGGTCGACCTGCGTGGCCGATGCGAAGTTCGCCTCGTCGATGGGGCTGGCCGAAATACGCACGTCGTAGCCGAAGGCTCGACCGGTGCTGCTGAAGTTACTGGGGGCTGTCCAGCTCAACATCGCTTGACCGTTCCATTCGCCCGGCGTGGCGACGAAGTTGCTGATGTTCTCTGGCGGCGTGGTATCGGTCGCGCCGCCTTTGAGGTAGAGCCACGGGCCGGCCGCCCCGCCCCACTGATCGCGCAGATACACGGTGTTGTTCTGAAGGCGGTAGCCCCGCGTGTCGGATAGCGTCAAGCCGTACTGGTCGCCGATGATGAGGGCATGCACCACATCCGGATCAAGCTTGATGCGATAGAAGGTCGTGTCGCCGCCTGGGGTCTGGCGCGTATAGGTTGTGAAGCCTTCATCCCGCGGGTGCGCGTAGCTCGCGAGCGAGCCGTTGTTACCGTAGGTGCCGGAGGTGAAATCACTGCCCGGATACGTCCACCAGTCGTCGGGCTCGGGGTTGTCCATATCTTCGGGGATGTGCCGCCAGTCCCAGCACGGATCGCCGGGCGAGCCGTTGTTGAATCCGCCCGACGTTTCCCCCTCCTGCCAGGGCACGTTAATGGTGCACACGTCGGCGGCGTACAGCAGGGACGCGCTAGATGCCCCGACATGGAGTTCGGCTTCGCTGATGGTCCAGCCGGCCAGCGACGAGAGGTCGAACTTCATGATGACCATTTCCTGGCTGGATTTGCAGCGGACCGAGCCGCTCTTGCCGCGGTTGACGAGCGTTTCCTCTTCAACCGCGTGGCTGAATCCGTCGTCCTCCGCGGCGGTGAAGGTCAGGACATTGGGATTATTGGGATCGAGAAATGCCGCCCTGGCGATAACAGGACCGAGAAGCAAGGCAGCCAGGACCACGCTTAAAGCCGGGACCGATCGACCAGGCATGACAGCAGGCTCCGATAGAAGGTCAGAGTAACAACACCCCTCTTTGAAACCCCTCGTTGCTGCACAGCGGGCACGTCATAGAAATTCTACTTGGGCCGGCCAATGCTTTCAAGAACCCCGTCCAACGCCGATAAAACACCGCTCGACCGGGGCATCGTTGGCACATTTCGCTCCGGAGGGGGGCGTGGCCCCATAATGTTTGACGCATTTTGCGGGCCGGCGCTACAATCGCATCCAAATCGTCCGGGACTCGTCCGGCGGGACAATCGCTGTGTAAGTGCCTGCTGAGCCGGCTTATATTCCCCCCGACAGTGCCGATTGGCGGCGGACACCGGCCGACGGAGGTGAAACAAGATGACGGTCCATGCCTTGGGCAGAGCGGTCCGGGTTGGGGCGGGTGAGGCGGTCCTATCCGATCTTCAGAGCCTCGAGTTCCGCGGCAAGTATCAGGGCCCGCCCCGCATCGAGGCCGACTTGCTCGGATACGTGCTCTTGCTGGCGGACGGTGAGAGCGAATTGCTGCTGATCGTTCTGGATCTGCTGGAGTTGTGGGAGCCGTGGATGCGGCGTTTCAAGGCGGCGATTCGCAGGAGCACGGGCATCGCGGAAGATCGCCAAGTCGTGCTGTGCAATCACATACACTCAGCCGCCAACTCCGAAGGCGTGCCGGAGGTGGCGTTGGCGTGGCGGCTGGCGCCGGCCGTCGAGCAGGCCCGCAAGCAACTCGCCGCAGCGAAGGTGGCCTTCGCCCGGCGCGACCTGGGGTCCCGATGGACGCTGCGCCGGCGATTTGAGATCGACTCGCTCGAAACGTTCTGCGTCATGTTCAACGACGACTGCCACGCGGAGGGCGACCGGCTGGAGATCAGCGGGCAGGCTGCCAAGCACTTGGCGGGCAAGGGGGTGGATCCGTCTATCTGGTCGGGCCACGGGAGCAAACAGTACTGCGACCCGGCGGTCGAGAGCCGGCTCGAACTGATCAGCTTTGCGAGCCGCCAGGGCGATCCGATTGCGACGATCGTACGTTTCGCCGCCCACGCGGTGATCACCAGCCACGTATGGATTGGAAACACGCTGTACCCGGATTTTATTGGCGAGGTGCGGCAGGTGTTGGGCCGAGAGGTTGGCGGCAAGGTGCTTTTCCTCCAGGGACCGATGGGCGACGTCAAGCCCTTGCAGCAGGAGTACGGGTTCGAATCGGCGACGGAATACGGCCAGCGTCTCGGGCGCGAAGCCGTGGCGCTGGCCGAAACGCTCGAATTCGCCCCGTTGGAGGCGGCTGCACTGGCCATGCAGCGAGTGCCGCTGCCGCTTCGGCCGGAGTACTTCATCACCGCGTCGCAGAGGAGAAACCAGAGGGACAATGTGCTGCGTCAGGCCGACGGGACGAAGTCTCCGGCCGAACGGCTCAAGCTGCTGCGACAGGCGGAAGTGCTCGACTGGGTGGAATTCTTTCTGGTGAAGAAGGAAATCATGGTCACCCCGAAGATGGTGGCCGACCGGGCGTTTCCGGCAATGGTGTCGGCCTGGCGGTTCAACGACATCCGTTTGGCCGGTCTACCCGGTGAGATCTTCGGCGCCACGGGCCAGCGCCTCGTCGAGCAGGCGGGCGGCGACAGGCTGGTGGTTGCCGAGTTGGCGGACGGCTACATCGGCTATCTCAGCCCGACCGAGGAGTACGGCACGGGCGGCTACGAAGATACGAGCTGTGTCCTGGCGAAGGGTGCCGACCGTCGGCTGGTCGACGCCGCATCCGACGCGCTGGGGGCCGTGTAGCGGCACCGCAGTGCGGCCAAGTCTTGGGGCACTGGCGGATCCCGGCGCGCCGGGACCAGTGGCACCCGAGAATACCAGACGTTAATTATCAGACACAGTCTACTTCTGGTAGAAGCTGACCATCTGCTTGCAGGTGACCGGCTTGATCTTGCCGGCGTTGCCGGCCTGGCCGAAGGCGGTCATTCGCGCGACGCACACCTTCTCCATCGCCTCGCGGGCGGGACTGAGGTATTTGCGCGGATCGAACTCGCCCTTCTTGGTGGCGAACACTTTGCGGATCGCGCCGGTTATAGCCAGTCGGTTGTCGGTGTCGACGTTGACCTTGCGGACGCCGTGCTTGATGCCGCGCTGGATTTCCTCGACCGGCACGCCGTAGGTCTCCTTCATTTCGCCGCCGTACTGGCGGATGATTTCCAGCAGCTCCTGCGGCACGCTGGACGAGCCGTGCATGACCATGTGCGTGTTGGGCAGCCGCTTGTGGATCTCCTCGATGACGCTCATGACCAGCACGTCGCCGGTGGGCTTCTTGGTGAACTTGTAGGCGCCGTGGCTGGTGCCGATGGCGACCGCCAGGGCGTCGACTTTGGTATCGGCGACGAACTGCTCGGCCTGCTCGGGATCGGTCAGATGCTCTTTCGCCTGCTCGGCGGTGAGCCCGGCGCCGTGGCCGTCCTCGATGCCGCCCAGCGTGCCCAGCTCGCCTTCAACGGTGATGCCCTTGGCATGAGCGGCGTCGACAACTTTTCTGGTGACCTTGGCGTTGTACTCGTAGCTGGCGGGCGTTTTGCCGTCGGCCTCGAGCGAGCCGTCCATCATCACCGAGGTGAATCCCTGCTCGATCGCGCTGAAGCAGGTCTCGGGCGAGTCGCCGTGGTCCTGGTGCATGGCGATGGGGATATTCGGATGCAACTCGACCGCAGCCAGCATCAGGTGACGCAGGTAGGCGTCGTTGGTGTAGCTGCGGGCCCCCTTCGAGGCCTGGACGATCACGGGCGAGTCCGTTTGCTCGGCGGCCGCCATGATCGCCTGAATCTGCTCCATATTGTTGACGTTGAAGGCTGCCAGACCGTAGTCGTTCTCGGCTGCGTGGTCCAGCAAGGCCCGCATGGGCATGAGTGGCATGTGCTTGCTCCTATGAACCCAATCAACTGCTTGTCCGCCGTGCCCGGCCACGCCGCCGGACTCGGAACGAGTCAGGGTACCGCAAGCGGCCGGCCTGGACAAATGCAAAAGCCGTTACGGTGCGACCTGCCGTTTCTTTGGGGCGGCGCCGGCGGATCGGGTCGGCGGTACGAAAGGCGTTGGCCGCCGCCCGATTGACGGGGTCGGGACGGATGGATAGCCTTGCGTGCGGCGCGGGCCGGTGCCGAAGAAGCGGTTCGGACGCCGGTCGCTGGATCGTCTTGTCCATTTTGATGCAACGAAAGGAGCGCGAGCCATGAGGGCAACGTTGCGTATGACCCTGGTCGGGGTGTGTCTGCTGGCGTTAGCCGGCTGCGGCAAAATGCTCGTCGGTCAGTGGCGAGGCGTGGATGTAGCCGGCGGCGACAAGAGCAAGTTCGGCTTCGGCATCATGGAGTTCAACGAGGACGGCACGTTCAAGGGGGTTGCCACGCTCGACGGCGAGAAGGAGTCGCTGGCGGGCACCTACAGCTTCGACGGCTTCAAACTCAAGCTCAACACCCAGGAGACAGAGCAGGCCTACCGGTCGACCCACAACATGTTTAACAAGTCGCTGACGGTCGAGCACGACGATCTGAAGGCCCGGCTCGAACGCATCGGCAAGTGAGTCGGCAGCGACAGCCGATCCGTGCGGGCACATCCGGCACGTTTTGCTCGGGCGGCTGATTGACTGTGCCGGGCGCGCCGTCGCTTCGCATGTGTGCGCCCGCAGTTGGCTTTAGCGCCGCGCGGCGAGGATCAATCCTGCAAGGCCATGATCCAGCCGGCGATCTGCATGCGGGCCCACGACATGGCATTGTCGTCGGCCGGCACGAACTCGAGGCCCAGAACGTCGATGCCCGTGGCGTCGGGTGCGGCCTCGGCGCCGGACAGACGGGTGCGGAGTTTCTCCAGTTCGGCGGTGATCTTGGCGGCCTGGGGCGAGTCGACCTTGGCCTTCAGAGCCGACATGAGTGTCAGCAGGTAACGCAGATCCTCGGTGCCCTCGCGAAACGCTTCCCATCCCAGCGTGGGGATCAGCGTGCCGTCCAGGTCGGCGTAGCTGACCATCCAGTCCATGTGCGAGCCGTCGAAGTCGTTGGCGGGCACGTCGGCCGACCAGTTGTAGGCCCAGCAGTAATGTCCCTGCACGCCCGATTTCCAGACATTGAACCCATAGGCCCAGCGTGCGGTCGCCGTGTCGCTGCGCTGGTTGACCCCGCCGTACGACCAGACCTGCTTGCCATCCTTGCGTGCTAACTCGACCAGTTCGTCGACCTTCCCATTACAACTGAATATGTCGGCATAGGGCAGGAACTGTTTGGCCCGTTCGGCGCCACGGTTGAGGACCACGCAGAACAGCGTGACCTGGTCGTCCATAGCCGCCTTGAGCGCCTTGGCGTCGCCCAGCCATCGCTCTTGCGCTCGGCCGCCCTTGCCCGGCTCGTCGAAGATGCACCAGATCAGCCGGTTCCAGCCGGCCTGTATGGCGTGGCGATGCATGGCGCTTACCGCCTCGGTGTAGAGTTTGAAATACTCGGGCGAATCGATTTCGACATCGGCGAGGCGGCAGATCTCCGTGTCGAAGCTGTGGTTGCGGTCGTTGCCCTGAAACCACACATGAGGCCCGGTGATGCCGTGCGCCTGGAGTCGTTTCATGTATGCGTCTTGCGCGGCGAAGTCGAACGTCCAGCGGTCGTTGACGCGGCGCATTTCGTAGCCGCCGGGCCACTGACTGGTGGCGTTCACGCCGTGTGAGGCGAGGTCGGCGCATTGGACGTCATCGAGTTGCGAGTTGATGTACTGGCCGATCCACCACGTGCGATTCTCGATCAATCGGAACGGCAAGACCTGCAAGCGGAGGTCGAAGTCGTGACGGTGCCCGCCGGTGGTCAACGTCACCTTGCCCGTATAGAGCCCGGGGCGGGCATCGGCGGGTGTGCGGATGGTGAGCCAGTACGCCAGTGTCGTATGGGCGGGCACGACGAGTCCCGCCTCGGCCCGACCGGCGTAGCGATTGCCGCAGAATCGGTTTTGCGGCCAGATGCGCACCGGATGGACGCGCCAGTCGCGCGACGATGAGCCGTTGCCCCAGCGTATGGGGGCGAATTCGATCACACCCACATCGAGCGCATCCGATGATATCGTCGCGCCGTCCTTGGCTGTCAGCGTGCCGCAACTTATGCGGACGCCGGTGAGTTCCTCTTCGAGGCTTCGCAGCCCTACGATGATCGGCTCGGCTTCGCCGAGGGTGGTCACCGCTTCGATCGCGGCGCTGCGCTCCTGCTGTGTAGGCACCGAGTTGGGGTACACCGGTCTGAGCCAACTGCGCACAAACGGGATAAACCCCAGTTTGCGATGCGCGGCGGCCACCGGCTCGAGCTGGACAGTCTCCTCAAACGGCAGACGCGTGCCCATTCGCTCGGTCGCCTGCCATACTTGGTTGTCCAACTTCTGGTGGTGCAGCCTGCGCAGGTCGTCGTCCTGCCCGGCGGGTGGTTGGAACGCCTTGATCTCGCCGATCGGCATGTCCTGATCGGCTATCAGGAAACGAAGCTTGGCGCTGTCGTGGTCGGCAAGGGCAATGTGCCGGCCTGACACGACAAAGTCGGCCGTCTTCCACTTATCGTCGGCCTGTCCCCCGACGTTGCCGATCGGATGGTAGCCCCACGACTCGGCGCCGGCATCGTAGATCATCGCCACCGCGGGCGAGCCGACCGTGTCGCGATACTCGACACTCACCACATAGAGCCCGCTGGGGCTGCTGCCCTGCCAGAAACGCGGCAGGTACAAGTAGCAGTTCTCATCTTTCCTGGCCGCGCGGTACCGCTTCTGACCATCGGTTGCCGGCGCGGTCCATCGCTCGGTCGGCTCGACGACCGCATCGGCAGCCGTCAGTCGCACCAAGGGCGGGCCAAATTCCACCGCCTGACTTGCAGGCGAACCCAGCAGCGTCAAGAGAATGCACACCGAGATCGGCCGCGTAAGACTCCATGAATCAGTCATCTTGCCCACTTACCTCCCAACACCGTCCCGCTGGCCGGCGGATGAACCGAAGAGCGTTCGCAGGGCTGCGCCCAGACTCCGCAGGGGACTCACCTCGAACCTCGGCTGGCTGACCGTGCCACCTATCTTGACCTCCACTAACTCGCGCACCGCCCCTTCCAGCAACTCACTGAGCACGGGCACCCGCTGCATGCCCTCCAAAGTAGCGGCCACCACTGTCAGGTCCAGGTATTGCTCGGGCAACAGCATCGAGCCCGTACCGTATAAGAGCAACCCCCGGCCGCGCAGGTCGATCTGTTCGAACGACAGAGTCCGTCCCTGAAGGAAGAACCTGGCGAACGCGTCGTCCAGCGTCTCGGTGGGCGGCTTGGCGATGTTGGCGGCGTCCAGGAGCGATTCGATCAACGGAAGCCGCCGGACCTGGGCGCGGTGGAGGCGCACTTCACCGCCGCCGCGTCGATCGACCGATGAGCCGGCCCGACCCGACAGGAACAGGTTACCCGTGACCGACCCGCCAAACGCCGACCGGACGGACGGGGCGTCGCCGGGGCGCAGCAACGGACCCATTTGCGCATCGCGGATGACCATGGAGACCCCGTATCGCGTGCCGTCGCCGCCGAAGTCGGCCTGCACCAGGCCGGCCACGCTGCCGCCATACAATTGTCCCGAGGCATCCGTAATCGTCAGCCGATCGCTGTCGGGTGGCTTGACCAGATGCCCCGTCAGATCGTTGACGATGCGCTGACTGATGGACGCCCTCTTCAGCCGAAGCTGCCCGTCCACGGAGAACCCCTCGCCACGGGTGCCGGTCTGTCCGCTGGCTGCGACCGTGCCGGTCAGCTCACTGAGCGGCAGGCCGACATGCATGCTGCAATCGTCGAGCGTCAGCGTGCCGGAGTAGGCCCACTGTCTGCGACCGGCTTGGTCGCTCTCGTATCGCAGGTCGGTGAGGTTCAGGTCGAATCGTCCGGTCGCCTGGATGGTGCGAAGGACGCGCTGGAAGGACTGGGGCAAGGCCCGCAACAGTGTTTCGTCGAGCGGCAGGTCGTCGGCGTCGATGGCGAGTTGGCCCTGCGGCTGTGCGGTCCACCCAACTTCGCCGTCCAGCGCGACGGTGGCCTGTCCATAGCGGGCGACGAAGTCCTGGAAGCGGACGTCGTCCGGTCCGGCGAAGATCTTGCCCCGCGCGTTCGTCAACGGCAGAGGGAACTTCTCGTAGCAAAAGCTGCTGCCCAACGGCTCGATCATCGCCTGCCATTCGGCGCCGTCGGGCCCGTGCCTGAGGGTCACCGCGGCGTTCACCTCACCCGCAGGCTGGAGTTGATCCCACGCTGTTTGCATCGCCGACGGCAGGGCACCCCGCAGACGCGTATCGAGCATCAGGTTCGATGCCTCGATCGACAACTCGGTTCCGCTGGCGCCGGGCGCCAAGTCGAGCACCCCGCTGATTCGCACGGCTGCATCGTCACAGTAGCCATCGAGATGCGCCAGGTCGATTCGACCGGGTCTGACGCGCAACCGCCCGTGCACGCGCTCCAACGGATAGGCGAACTGGTCGTGACGGACCGTGCCGTCTCGCAGGCTGGCGTGAAGGTCGTACTCCAGTTCAGCGTCGCCGGCGACCTGCCAGACGCGCCCCAGAACGTCGGCCCGGCCGCGGACGCCGTACTTGTCCAGCACACGCCGAGCGCTTGTGGGCAGCGCCGCCAGGAGCGAACCGTCCACCGCGACGTTGGCGGCCGCCAGACGTACATGGAGGTGTTGTTCGAGCCCGCCCAGCCTGGCCTGGCCGCTGATGCCCACGCTGGCGCGGCCTCGCATGCCCGCCAACCTCTCCAGGATAATTGCGCCTTGACGGATACGAATGAGGCCGGTGGTATGGTCGAGGCGGTAGGGGAAGGTCTCAAACCACCCCGTCACATCGGTCAGCTCGATATCGACGTCCGTCTGCCAGGGCGCCGGGCCTTTGTCCTGGCTGCCGGCGTCGCGGCGGAGGCTTGCGATGACGTTGACGAGCCCGAAGGGCGCGAACCGCGCCCAGATCTTTCGGTAGGAGGGCTTTAGGGCGGCGAACAACTCCCGGTCGAGCGGCACGCTATAGCCGCGGATGTTCAGCTCGGCCTTGGTAAACCAGCGTGGCTCTTCGAGCCTGCCCTCGATGTGGATCGATGCCGGACCGTGCCGCGCGGTCAGGTCCTCCACGACAATGCCTCCCCCGTCCTTTTCGTCGAGGAACCGCACCACGCCTCGCACATCGCGACAGCGATATGGGAATCCGCGAAACGAAGCGCTGCACCCGAGCGCCTCGATCATGCCGGTCACGCGCGTCGGTGTGTTTTCGCCGGCTTGCCTGAAGACGTGCAGGTCGGTCAGGACCGAACCGGCTGGATCGAAATCGTGGAAGAACGATACAATCCGATGACCAAGTTGGGAAATCCGTTCCCGTGCGTCGGCCGTCGCCAGCCGGGGCAGGACCAGCCCGTCGCATTTCACGTCGATATCCAACCCGATCGCCGAGAAGGGGCCGCGGTAGTCGGTCACCGAGCCTTTGACATGGCAGGGCGCCTCGTTCAGACGCCCGCGCAAGTCGAAGCCCAACCGCTGTTCGGTAAAGGTCAACGAACCGGCTACCTGCGACAACCTGATTAGCCGTCCTGCAACGGCCTGCTCGCCGTGCAACTCCGACTCGTCGAGCGGCACGGACAAGTTGACGTCCGACACGACGACCTCGTACTCGTCCCGATCGGGAGGTAAATGACGACGGCGGATCTCGCGCGCCTGCCCGGTAAGCTCTAAATTGTGACACCATTGTTCGTATTTCGGTGGCAGAGCGGGGGCGATCTCCTGGACGCCCAGCGGCATGGATTCCAGCGAGAATGTCCCCGTAGCCAGATCGATGCTCGCCCGGGCTGACCCGGGGGTGGGCTGCCTGATCCTTATTTCGATCACATAGCCGTCGGCTTGGCGGGGGCGGGCCATGGCATCGAGCAGGATAGGCTCGGGCCGTTTAGCGGGGTCGTCGCCGACGGTGATGGTTCGAACCTCTGCGTTGGCGATCCGCACCAGCGGCAGGGCTTGCCACTCTTGCTGGTCGGTCGTCCGCTGCCGTGCGAGCAGGTGCTGCCAGTTGTAGCTGTAACGCTCGCCTGAAACGCGGCGGACCATGGTCAGCACGGGGCTGTCGGCCTCGATCTGCTCGACCTTCAGGCGACCTTTTAGCAGGCTCCACGGCGTGTGAACCAGGTGGACGCGCCGGGCGGCGAAGATCGTCCGTTCGTCGGGCGACGCCAGGCCGGCAAAGAACTGCTGCGACGCGGGGACCCGAACCTCCACGCCGGCTACCTCGATACCGGAGAAAAGCCTGAAGCTTGCCGAATGGATGGCTACCTCGCCACCGGTGAACTCCTGGAGAAACTGCTCGGCCTGCCGCCGTACGCGCTCGTCTCGCGTCAGGTAGAGATAGCCCAGATAGCCGCCCGCCAACGCGACCAGCACCACCATGCCGACCACGCGGCGTCCGACGCCCACCGGAGCAGCGCCGGACTTGTGCCCATGCAGCCATCCGCGAAGCACGGATTTGCTCATGGCCCATCCTCAGATGCGCGCGACATCGGGGTCGGCCTCGGCCGTTTCGCCGAACTGACCAGCAACGCAAGGCCTAAGGCGGCCAGGATTCCCACGAACGGCATCGCGGGCTGGCGATACCGCAGGCTGCCGACAAAGACGCAGTGCAACGCCGTCCAATAGACGGCAGGCAACAGCAGCACCAGCGCGACCCGCAGGCGATCGCGCAGCGCCCACAACCCGACGGCTGCGAAGATCAGCACGGGCACCATGTAGGCCGCACTGACCGCTCGCAGCTTTACGCTTCGGTAATCGCCGAAATTGGGCCAGATGTTCCACGTTCGAACGAACTTCACGCCGGCCAGTCGCAGCACGCGGGCCGGGTCGCGTCGCATGGTCTGAAGGGCCTGGCCTTGCAGGAAGGCATCTCGCTGCAACTCCGACATTTGGACCACTGCGGGCGAGGCGAAGACATCGGCCAGGTTGCTGCTGCCGTCGGCCTGGGGGCCTTGCCCGTCATAGAGCGAGGCCCCGCCGTTGGTTGTGAGCCAGACCCATTGGCCCAACACGACACGGTTGCGCCACGCCCAGGGAAACAGCGCCGCGATGACGAGTATGGGGATCAGAGCAACCTGAACGCGGGCACGTGCGGGCGAGTGGCGGCGAGCCAGCGCGAGGACGGACCACAGCGCGATGAAGCCGATCGCCTCGGGACGCAGGTAGACGCAGGCCATCGCCAGTGCGGCGGCGATGAGCAGCCGCGGCGTCGACAGCGACTGAGCCCTCTCTATCAGCGGCCAGGTACACAGCACAAAACCGACCAGGGCAGCCGCAAACGGCGTCTCGGTGAGCAGCAGCGACGAGAAGAAGAGGGCGAACGGATCGACGGCGACCAGCGCGCCGGCCAGCAGGCCCGCGCCGACACCTGCCAGGCGCATGGCCAGCGCGGCGACGCCCACGGCAGCGAGCGCGCCCAGGATGGACTGGGCCAGGCGGGCCGTCAGCACGGGATGGGCCAGGTGGACAAGGCGGGCCAGCAGGGCGGGATAGAGACCCATGCGCTTGGCCCGGTCGCCGTTGGGCAAGGCCAGCTCGCCCGCGTCGCGCAGCGAGACCGCCAGCGACCAGTACTCTCGCTCGTCGGGGAATTGAAGCTGTGCGGCTGCACCTGGCCGATCGCCGGTGCGGTGGATCGCCCAGCCGGCGCGAAGCAGCAACGCGAGCAGGAAAACACCCACCAGCGGCAGCAGGCGGGCGCGAGGCGGGGCAGCAGGTGCGGTATCAGCCATGCTCATAAGGTCACACGTCAGCGGTTTGATTATACCGCAGGTTGCGATCGCTCGCCGAGACGGGAGACCGGCGTGACGGTCGCGGACGATTCGGCCGGCATAGGCAAAAGATGTTCTTGGCGGGCGGATTCTTTGCGGTTCGGACGTGGCAGCCTTGACGCGCGCGGTTTGCACGTCAGGATGGCCGGACGAGGGGGCGGGACATATGCGAGGAGGATATCGGTATGGCCAGGCAGGCGGCGGTGGTTCTGGAGAACGGCGATCTGAAGGTCGAGGTGAACGAGCGAGATCTGGCCGTGCGCGTGACGGTCAAGAGCACGGGCGAGACGCTGCGAATGGCCGGCGCCCAGCGCGACGACGTGCTGCTGAACGCGCCGGGCGGGGGCGAGTGGCGGAGCTTTGCACGGCAGGTCGAATCGGTCCGCAAGGTCAACGGCCTGGCGATCAAAGCCCTGCTACCGGAGCTGGGGCTGGGCGTGACGATTCGGCTGGAGGAGTCGGACGTGGTGTTCGAGGTGTCGCCGGAGGGCATCAGGGGGCGCAAGCGCCCGCGCGACGTGCTATATCCGCGCCACTTTCTGCTGCCGCGAAAGAAGGAGGCGTATGCGACGTTTCCGTTCGGGGCGGGCAGCATCATCCCGGCCGAGTTCGACTCGATCTTCCATCACCGCGAGGGCTACGCCGAGGCGGTGGCCCACTGGCTGGGCGGCTACACGGGCAAGACGGGCTACTGCGGCATCGCCGAGACGCCGCACGATCTGTACCAGGCGGTCGACCACCGGACCAACCAGCCGGCCAGCGTGTTCTTCCATTGGCTGGGCAGCCTGGGCGAGCTGCGCTACACGCGGGTGGCGCGCTATCGGTTCGCCGAGGGCTTCGACTACGTCAGGCAGGCCAAGCACTACCGTCAGCACTGCAAGGACATCGGTTGGTTCCGCAGCCTGGCCGACAAGGCGGCGGAGAACCCCAACGTGAAGAAGCTGATCGGCGCGCCGATCGTGTGCGTGCCGATCTGCAATCGGCGCGAGGCGAGTCTGGAGTATCGTGCGAACCAGTTCACCGACGTGGCGGGCTGGGTGGAGCAGTTTCGCAAGAGCACGGACATCAAGAACGCGGTGGTACACGTGGACGGGTGGGGGATTTGGGGCTACGACGCGATGCACCCGGACACGATTCCGCCCAATCGCGAGTGCGGAGGCGTGGCGGGGCTGTCGGAGTTGGCGAGGCGGGTGAAGGCGGCGGGGTATCTGTTCGGGCTGCACGATCAGTACATCGACTACTTTTTCCACGCGCCCAGCTACGACCAGCGGAACAGCATTCAGTTGGAGAACGGTAAGCCGGTGCGGATCAACCGCTGGTGCGGCGGGCCTTGCGGGCACTTGTGCTACACGCAGATTCCGCGGTACGTGCGACGCAACATCTTCGAGGGCGTGCGGCGGAGCTATCCGATCAACCACAACTCGCCGTCGGTGTGGGAGATGGCGGCGCCGACGGCGTACTACCTGGACTGTTTCTGCCGGGGCGCGGTGGAGTGCTGGTCGAGCGAGCATCCGATGACGCGGACGGAGGGTCGGCAGATCCATAACGAGGTCTTCCAGCTCGTGCGCAACGGGGCGGACGGGCAGATGGTGGTGCTGTCGGTGGAGCATCCGCGGGACTACTCGATTCCGTACCTGGACTTCGCGTGGGGCAACGGGCACTTCTCGGCCGACGTGCCGAACACCAAGGGCGAGATACAGACGCAGGCGATCGGCACACCCGTGCCGCTGTGGCACTTGGTGTTTCACGATGCGTTGTGCCTGCCCTCGTCGGGGAGGGACTTGCTGGAGGGTTTGCTGTACGCGCAGGCGCCGTACTTCTGGCCGACGGACAAACCGATCGCGGCAGCGGAGCTGAAGCAGAAGAAGGTGCTGCTGTCACTGCACCAGGACGCGGCGTTTGCCGAGATGACCGATCACGAGCTGCTCAGCGACGACGGCAGCGTGCAGAAGTGCGTGTACGATCGCGGTCTGGAAGTCGAGGTGGACAAGAAGAAGGGCACATACCGCATCAGTCGCGGCAAGGCGAGGACCAAGGGCACGCAGAAGCTGTCGGCGATCAAGTAGGCCTTAAGCGGATTGCGCATTTCGGGTGGGCAGATTTGACCGGCAGGTTGGCCGTGCCGGATCGATGGAGGCACCACGGTGGCGCGGTGCCGGTTTTGGGGCCCGCTGACTATTTGTCGGGCCGGACGGTGAGGCGCAGGGCGCGGCGGGAGTCGGGGCGGAGCCTGACGCGGTGGTGGATGCGGTAGGGCACGACCCAGACGGGCCCGTCGCCGTCGCAGATGATGGGCACACGATTGCGGTCGGCGGGCTCGACCTTGGCGTCGATCAGGAACTCAGCCAGGCGCTTGGAGCCGGGGGCGCCGAGTGGGCGAAAGCGGTCGCCCCGCTGGCGTGAGCGCAGCACGAGGGGCAGTTCGAGCCGGTCGTAGTCGAGCCATTCGACGTTGCGGCTCTTAGCGGCCAACATGCAGTCGAGTTCGGCGAAACGGAAGTCGACCAGCTCGGCTTCGACGACCAGATCGACGGCCGACACGTGGGTCTGGCCGGGCACGGACAGCGAGACCGGGCTGACCGGTGGGGCGGGGACATCGGCTTCCACTGAGAGGATGAGGCGGTCGTATTGGCGGCGTGCGATCAACCCGCCGGGCAGGTGCACGATCTTGCTGCCTGCCGACTGACGACACAACTCGACAACGGCCACAAGCTGGGCAAACCCAACGTCCTGTTCTCCGATATTGAAGCGAAGCATCGCCTGGCGAATCAGCTCGGTCTGCACGATGGTGCTCTTGCGCAGGAGTCCGGGGACGTTGAGGACGAGGCGGCGCTGATGCTGGCTGACAATGAGGGTTTGCAGGGCGCGCTCGGCGGTTTCGCGGAGGTAGGCGTCGATCCAGACAGCCTGCTGTCCGAGCCGCAGCAGGGCATCGGTCAGGCCGACGTTGAATTGCCGACGGATCAACGGCATGAGTTCGTGCCGGAGGCGATTTCGTGTGTGGTCCGGCAGGAGGTTCGTGGAGTCCTCACGGTGTTCGATGCCGGCGTCGGCGAGGAACTGCTCGATTTCGTCGCGCCGAAAGGTCAGCAGCGGACGGATCAGTCGGATGTCGCTGCCTTGTCGAAGCGGACGGCTGGGAGCGATGCCGGCCAGACCCCGCATACCTGTGCCGCGGATGATGCGGTGGAGGATGGTCTCGGCATTGTCGTCGGCGTGATGCCCGACCGCGACACACGAGCTGTCGGTGGTCAGGGCCAGGCGCTCGCAGAAGTGGTAGCGGTGTTGCCGGGCGGCTTCCTCGAGGCTTTGCCGCGGCTGGGCGGCGGCGCGGACATCGACCCGTTCGATGGTAGCCGGCAGCGATAGGGCGCGGGCCTGGTCGGCGACGAACTGGGCGTCGGCGTCGGCTTCGGCGCCGCGCAGTCCGTGGTTCAGATGCGCCACGTGCAAGTGCCAGTCGCGTCCGTCGGCCCGGTTGACGGCGACGAGGCCATGCAGCAGGGCCATCGAATCCGGCCCGCCGGAGACGCCGACCACAACGCGCTCGCCCTGTTCGAGCATGCCTGTTTCATCGATGTAGGCACGCAGTTTGCGGAAGAAACGAGCGGGCTTCACGGCCGGTGACTCCAAAGCACGAACCCGACGACCGAGCGACGGCGGACAGCCCATGGTGCGCGAAAGGCAACAGATTGCGGTGCCTGGGTATTCTACTGTCAACCCGCCGTAGTGGAAACCGGTACGCCAACGGCTGCGACGCGCGTGTGAGACCATCCATCTGGAACCCTGATTGGGCTGGTGGCTGGTCGGGGCCGCTCCTCGAGGTCCTGACGGCTGTACGCGAAATCAGCGGATTGCTGGCGATCTTCGCTCGTCGCGACGAATGGTCAGCCACAAGGTGTCATCGGGGGAAGCTGGTTCACCCGGTAGGCGGGCTGTGCCGCCGCAGGGCGGAAGCTTGACCGTAGCGGCAGCGCGCTTTTATGGTTTGCACACAACGAATGTGCCCGTTTTGACCAATGGAAGGAAATACCTTGGACAAATTTGTTCCTACTGAAATTATCAATGCCCACGGCCACTATCACCCCGGCGAGTTAGAACAGGTGGCCGAGCGATGGCAGGCGGCGGGGCTGAAGGCGACGTGCCTATGCGGCACGAGCGAAAAGAGCAACGCCGCGGTTCTGGCGTGTCGCAGGCAGTTCGGCAGCCTGGTCGTACCGTTCGGCTACGTGGATATGGAGGCCGGCGGTGGGAGTGAGGTGGTCGACCGGCTTCGCGAGCAGGGTTTCGTGGGGCTGAAGTTTTTGTTTGCGCCGCAGCCCTATTCGCACGAGCGGTACTTCGGCATATACGAGCGCGCGGCGGAACTGAGAATGCCGGCGGTATTCCATACGGGTTGGGCGGCCGGTGCGAAGATTAGGCGCAGCTTGAACATGATGCCGTCGGAGCTGGAGGCGATTGCCAAGACATTTGAGGACTGGAAGATCGTCGCCGCCCATCTGGGGGGACTTCTGGGCGGAGGACGCGGTGGGCGTCATGGAGCAGCACGCCAACGTGTTCTTCGACATGTCGGGCGGGTTCATTCGCATGCAGGCACCGAGTTGGCTGCGGCGCCTGTTCCTTCGACAGCGGACCAAGAACCTTCGCAGCCTCGAGGAAGTCGTGGACCATTCGCTGATCGGCAAGCTGGTGTTCGCGACGGACAATCCGCCTCTCGAGGAGTTGCTGGAGTTCTACGTGAACCTGCTGAACTGGCTGGAGGTGCCGGTAGAGATTCAGCGGAAGGTGTACTACGGCAACGTGGCGACCATTTTTTCCGAGGCAGGCTATGAACTCGAATGACAGAGCGTCGGACGCGCCGCTCGACTTACTCATCCGAGGCGGCTGGGTGGTGGACGGCACGGCGTACAAAGCGACCCAGCGTGACGTGGGGGTGCGCGACGGTCGGCTTGTCGTGCGGCCGGGCGTGGGGAAACTGACGGCTGGGCAGGTCATCGACGCAGCCGGGCTGATGGTGGCGCCGGGCTTTATCGACATTCACGGACACAGCGACTTCAACGCGTTGATGTACCCCCGGGCCGACAGCAAGCTGTTGTCGGGCGTGACCACCGAGGTAAGCGGGAACTGTGGATACGGGGCGTTTCCGCTGCTGGGCGACGTTCTGGATCGGAGGAAGAGTGAGTACGAGCATCGCGGATTGAAGATCGACTGGCAACGCCCCGACGAATACTTCGCGCGGGCCGAAGCGTCGCCGAGCAGCGTCAACCGCATCGTCCTGGTCGGTCACGAGAACGTTCGGGCGGCGGTAATGGGCTACGCCGACTCGCGGGCCGATGACGGGCAGATCAGGCAAATGGCCGAACTCGTGGCGGAGGGGATGAAGGCCGGCGCCTGGGGCTTCAGCACCGGATTGATCTACTCGCCCGGCTGCTTTGCCGACTGCCGCGAGTTGATCGCGCTGGCGAGGGTGGCCGTCGAGCACGGCGGCTATTACGCCTCGCACATTCGCGGCGAAGGCGCGACGGTACTGGAGGCGGTGGACGAATTTCTGACGATCGTGAGCGAGAGCGGCGGGTTCGGTCAACTCAGCCACGTCAAGGTGGCGGGGCAGCAGAATTGGCACCTGTTCGAACCGCTGAAGGAACGGCTGCACCGCGCGCGCCAGGAAGGTGTCGACTTTCTTGCTGACCGGTATCCGTATACGGCGTCGAGCACGGATCTGGGCAGCATGGTGCTGCCGCAGTGGGCTGTGGCCGGCACGCTCGATGAACGGCTGGCCAGGCTGAGCGATGCAGACGCCCGCCGCCGGATCGAGCGGGCGATCGCTGCGGAGAAGGCACCGGACTTCGCAGAGCGCATCATGATCTGTGACGTTCAAGAGCCGGATCGCCGAGACACGATGGGCAAACGGCTGTCCGAGGTGGCGGCGGCGCGCGGGACGTCGGTGGTGCAGGCCGCCTTCGATCTGCTGCTGGGCGACCAGATGCGCACCACGTGCGTGTGCTTCACGATGAGCGAGGAGCACCTGGAACAGACGCTCAAGTGGCCGTTTGTGATGATCGGCTCGGACGGGTCGATTCATGACGGCATCGGCGCCGAGCACGGGCCCCGCTGCCATCCACGATCGTATGGCACGCCGGCCAGGGCGCTGGGCACGTACGTGCGCGAGCGGGGCGTGCTGAGCTGGCCGGAAGCTGTGCACAAGCTTACGGGCTTGCCGGCGCAGGCGCTGGGGCTGGCCGATCGTGGGCGCATCGCCGACGGACTGGCGGCTGACCTGGTGATCTTCGACCCCGAGACGATTGCCGACCGCGCCCGCTATGACTGTCCGGCTCTGCCGCCGGCGGGCATCGAGTACGTGGTGGTCAACGGCCAAATCGCAGCTAGGCAGGGCGAACACGCCGGGGTGTACCCGGGCAAGCTTCTGCGCCGGACATGACTGTCCACGCCGCCGCGAGAGGGGGCACCGCCGCTCAGTCAGCAGCGCCGTCACTCCACGCAAAGCCACTCGGAGGGCCCGTAGCGCGAGGCCCAATGAATGGTGAACTGTCGGCCAAGTTCGTGTCGGTGGGTCTGGATGGCTAACTCGGGCGTGTTGTTCTGTTCGCTGAGGTGGGCCACGGCGACCCACTGAAGGCGCTTGCCGGCGCCGGTCCTGGCGAGGTGGGCCGATTCGATGTTGGACAGGTGACCGCCTCGCCCGCGGATGCGGGCCTTGAGAGAGGCGGGGTAGGGTCCGTTCTCGAGCATTTTGGGGTCGTAGTTGCTTTCCAGGTAGGCGGCATCGAGTCGGCCGATCAACTCGGGCAGGCCGGCAAAAGGGTGGCCAAGGTCGGTGAGGATGCCGAGGCGTTTGCCGTCGTCCTCGACGACGAAGGCGGCACCGTCGACGGCATCGTGGGAGGTACGAAGGGTCTCCACCGTAAGTGAGCCGAAGTCCAAGCGATCACCCGGCGCGAAATGCCGGACGTCGTCGACGCGACCCAGACCTCGTCCGATCCTTCGGAAGGTGGGCCTGGTGGTATAGATCGGCAGCCCGAACTTGCGCTGGTAGATGCCCGCGCAGCGAACGTGGTCGACGTGATCGTGAGAAAGGATCACGGCGGCGACACGGCGGATATCGCGATTGCGGTCGGCCAGACGGCGCTGGGCCTGGAGCCCGCTGATGCCCGCGTCGAACAGCAGCGCCACACCGTCGGATTCGACGTAGATGCAGTTGCCGTTGGAGCCGGATTGAAGCGAAAACGTACGCATCGTCCGTTCCTGCGATCGTGGTTCGTCGCCGCCGTTATCTTACCCGGCTGACGGTCGTAAGGCGACTTGCCGAAGCTGGCCGAGGTCATTCAGCACTTCGATGTCTGCGGCACCATCGAGGTTAAACAGGAGCCGGCCATCGCGCAACTAGCCCAAGTTACGCAGTTGAGTGGCAAGAATGGCCCTGATCATAGCGCCAGGGCCGGTTTTCGTCGAAAGTCTTCACTACACTTGTGTGGCCCCTTCGAGGTATCGCAACCTCTGGGGGAGCGTC
>Ga0307379_10000208_pt1 | contig 102389 bp, 98 predicted proteins | sample UN2MG_FD_202237 | JGI IMG/M metagenome (GOLD analysis project Ga0307379, IMG submission 202237) | Soil microbial communities from Risofladan, Vaasa, Finland - UN-2 | ecosystem: Environmental > Terrestrial > Soil > Coastal area > Acid sulfate soil | place: Finland: Risofladan, Vaasa | collected... | reverse complement strand
TACAGCAGAAATGCATTTTCAAAATAACGCAAGCCTTACATGCTTTAGGGATTTGGGCAGGCTAGTTTTGGATTAGAAGGCTTGCTAAATAGAAAAATTTGAACACGGTGTTGTAATACTTTTGTAGCCTTGCGGTTTCCGAATATTTGACCTAATATATGCACAACTATATCAATTGGTGCTTAGATAGGGAGGTTAAGACCAATCTGCAACTATGCTAACTCGAACCCGAGCAGCGTATAGTCTTCTCATGCAGACGATTCTAAGACTCTGCCTCCTCAACTTTCCAACTATATGGGAGTTTATCGATTGCAGACTATTATTGAAGTATACCCAGACATGGAGTGCGGCTCTATGAATAATTGCTTAAAATGGGTAGAATAAGATAGACAGTAATATTGGTAGTAAGCCATACCCAGCGAGGGACAACATTTTATAAAACCAGAGTAGGTGGGGAGAAAAATTGTGTCTTGACTGAAGGAATGTAATGTATGGGTTTCAAGAAAATACCAAAACTGCGGATAGGTGATTTGGAGGCTAGTATACCGATTGTTCAAGGAGGAATGGGCGTTGGTATTTCTTTGTCAGGTCTAGCCTCGGCCGTTGCCAACGAGGGTGGTATTGGTGTTATTTCCGCTGCAGGAATTGGTATGCTTCAGCCTGATTTTAACAGAAACTACAAGGAAGCCAACAAAAGAGCGTTGGCAAGAGAAATAAAAAAGGCAAGGGAGATGACAACGGGCATTATCGGCGTTAACATAATGATAGCCCTGTCAGATTATTACGACCTTCTGCAGATTGCACTGGATGAAGGCGCGGATTTGGTTTTTCTTGGCGCTGGACTTCCGCTGAGGATTCCTAAAATATTGTTACCGGAGGAATCGAGAAAGGTTGCAACTAAAGTTGTTCCAATAGTGTCTTCGGCCAGGGCGGCAAAATTAATATTTGAATATTGGGGGAAGCACTACAATCGTGTACCCGATGCTGTGGTTGTTGAGGGTCCATTAGCCGGAGGACACCTCGGATTTAAGAAGGAGCATCTCAGTAACCCTGACTACGCGTTAGAAAAGATACTGCCAGAAGTAATCTCTGTGATAAAGCCCTACGAACAAGACTTCAACAAAAGCCTTCCCGTAATTGCTGCCGGGGGTATTTACACTGGCGCTGATATTCATAAATTTATCCAACTGGGGGCTCAGGGAGTGCAGATGGCAACCAGGTTTGTGGCAACTCACGAGTGCGATGCTTCTACAGCATTTAAAGAGGCATATGTAAAGTGCAAAGAGGAGGACCTTACCATAATTGATAGCCCAGTTGGATTGCCGGGAAGGGCCATAAAGAACAGGTTTCTTGAGGAGATAACAGCGGGAATTAAAAGACCAATCAAGTGCCCCTGGAAGTGTCTGAAAACCTGCGATGTTAACAGTGCGCCATACTGCATCTGTGCTGCTTTGACCAATGCCAAAAAGGGGATACTTGAAAAGGGCTTTGCCTTTGCCGGGGCTAATGCCTATAGGATAGATAAAATCATCTCTGTCAAGAAGCTTATTGAGACTTTACTGATGGGATATGAGAATGCAGCCGTTACTGCAACGCATCCTGAAACATCATAACAGCCTGAAAGCTTAGTTATCCGCTAAAGGTAACAATAAGCCAGAAGGTGTGACTAGTAGATTAATAATCCGTTATGTAATCGGATAACGGTCCTGAGCTTTCATCAAAGGTAATACATGGTTGGTTGAAACGGCGAAGACTGGTCACTCGATGATAGGCTCAATATTTATGATAGCTAAGATACATGCAGATTGCACCGCAAGCCGCTACATTCAGTGATTCTGCTTTCCCCCGGATTGTGGGTACTCTTAATCTATGATTGGACACGTTCAGCACTGAGTCCGAAAGGCCAGATGCCTCGTTGCCCAATGCAAGCAGGAGCTTATTCTGGCATTGAAGAACCGAAGGGTTTTCCGCGCCACCGAGATCTGCAGCTACGAGGGAGTATCCATTATGTTTCAATTCCTCTACAAGCTCCAGATAACGGGAGGTTCTTCTGAGCCATAAAGATAACACTGTGCCAACAGTTGACTGAACACATTTTGGAGATAGGGGGTCGGCGCATTTTTCTGTCAGGATAACCCCGGAAAAATCAAAGGCTACGGCAGTGCGGATGAGAGTACCCACATTTCCCGGGTCTTGAACATCTTCAAGCAGTAGGATTTTAGCACCGATGTTGTCTGGCAGTTGGTCAGAGTACGTATCCAGGGGTAGACGGACGACAGCAATAATTCCCTGAGGCGTCTTTGTGGAGCAAATCGAGCGTAACTGGCTATCAGTGACAAGGCGCTTGGAGTATTTATGGTAAAAGGGAGATAGTTCCTCTGTGGATACAATTTCAATTATATCATCTGGATTACTGCTGATTATCTGTTTGATAGTCCTGTCCCCTTCAATGAGAAATGCTTTGGCTTCAAGCCGCCCCTTTCTTGTGGCAAGATTCTTGTACCATTTGATAGGCTTTAGCGCAATGGTTCTGTCATCGGGCATGAGTAACATAGTATCTTCACCCTCTATATACAGCAGTGTTGCCGTCAGTCATTGAAATGCTCTTTAATAATATCACAGTATCCCCTTTTCGGTTAAGTATAATCATGGTTGGTGGCTGGTATTTGCCTTAATCCAAGTTTAATTCAACCTTTAATCCCTCGTTCTTATAGACGCCAAGTATTGCCCCACATCCTCCACAATTTATGAGGATTACCTTGTCAATAGTTCTATACTTGTTCTCATCATATGAAAGCATTGGAAGGTTATAAGGCAAGCCATATATTTTGCCCATTGTCTTGCAAAATGGACACATTCCTTCCTTTTCCATTTTTTTATCCTCCTTTAATTTAATATCTTATTCCTTATTGGATTCAGTTCAATCGTGGTTAGTCTATAGTTTTTTCCCCATACCTATAAACTTTATGATATAGTAATATTCGTCTTCTGGCTGTTTGCTACTACACTCAACAACATAAGTATATCCAATAATGACATCACATTCGGGACCATCAAACAATAACCCCTTTTCGTCTACATATACCATCCTTTTTTGAGAACCTGGTTTCCTGTAGTAATCCGCAACTTTTAAAAATAATTTCATATTATCCCCTATATAACTTTCTAACTTACCATTGCAAGGACAAACGAAAAAATGGCAGTCGTAGAAGCTACCCAATATCCTATTGCCTGAATCTTATGTTGCTTCTTAGTTGTTTGGTTGTTGTAGTCAATGTAGCGATTGAATTTATCAGCAAAGTCTCCAAAATCCACCCCAGCTATTTCTGCTTTTATAGTTACTCCTTGTGGTAATTGTCTTCCTTTTAACTGCAAATAGGATATGCTTTTGTTTCTCATATTCCAATGGAACATCCCTAACGCAAGGAATATGGCAGCAAATACAGCCCAGATAACAACTAACAATGTCATAGTTACCCCCTTATTTTATTCTCACTTGGGTTAAAGTAATTGCCCTTGGAATAGCCTTTTTAACCATACCCCTATTCTACCACCACATCTATCATTTTCCCACACTGAATCAAGTATATAATTGTGCTTCATTTGTTGTGGCGTCATCTGTATAATTAATCAGGTTGTAGAAATGCTGAGTATTTCAGACATATCAAAGTCTTATGGGGAGCAGACTCTATTCAGTGCTGTTACCTTTAATATGGGGGCAAGGGACCGCATAGCTATCATCGGGCCGAACGGCTCAGGGAAGACGACGCTGTTTGGTATTATCGCTGGGAATGTGCTCCCCGATTCCGGCAGTGTAAATAAACAGAGGGGAACTACAATTGGCTATCTGGAACAGGAAATTAGTCCCTCTTCTGAGAGGCAATTGCTTGATGATGTCGCTAACGCGTCAACCAGGATAAGCAAGCTGGCGCATAAGATACAGGTTCTCCAAGAAGAATTGGCAGGTGGAGGGGCGAATGGGAAAAGTTCAAAAGAACTCCTGCATGAGTTGGGTGAACTTCAGCATAGCTTCGAGTTTGCCGGTGGCTACAGCGCCGAACATGAGGCTAAGGCTGTCCTTTCCGGGTTAGGATTTGCGGAGTCTGACTTCCACCGTCCTCTAACTGACTTCAGCGGTGGGTGGCTGATGCGGGCTGAACTGGCCAAACTTCTTCTTCTTTCCCCTGATGTGCTCCTGCTTGATGAGCCGACAAACCATCTCGATCTGGAGTCCTGCATTTGGTTTGAGCGTTACCTGGGAAGCTATCGTGGGGCGGTCCTGGTCGTTTCGCACGACCGGGCATTCTTGAATCGAGTGGTAAGCAAAGTGATTGCCATCGAGCAAGGCAAGTGCATCTTTCACCGTGGCAATTACGATAGTTTCGTTATAGCCAGAAACAAAGAAAGTGAGATTGCGGAAGCTACGGCCAAAAGACAGAATATCAAGATAAAGAAGGAAACCCGCTTCATCGAACGATTCCGTGCTAAGAATACCAAGGCAACTCAGGTTAAGAGCCGAATGAAACAGCTGACAAAGATGGAAAGGGTGGTAATCCCCAGGGCGACCAGGAAAATGCAATTCTCCTTCCCCGAACCGGTACGGAGCGGAGAGAGGGTTATCACCCTCAATCATATCCTCAAGTCTTACGATGCAAATGTCGTTTACCGCGACCTTAATCTGGAGCTTAATCGTGGAGATAGAGTAGCTCTGGTGGGCCCCAATGGTGCCGGTAAAACGACCCTGCTCAAGATCCTGGCCGGAGTGCTTCCTTTCGATAAGGGTGAGCGTAAATTAGGACATAATGTTATCACTGCCTATTATGCCCAGTACCAGCTTGAGCTTCTCGAGCCAACAAATAATATACTTACTGAGCTGCAGAGCGTAGCTCCAGACGAACCAGAGCAGAAACTGAGAGGGATTCTCGGCGCCTTTCTCTTCAGCGGTGATGATGTCTATAAAAAGATATCCGTCCTTTCTGGGGGTGAGAAGAGCCGCTTGGTGCTAACCAAGATGTTGATTCAATCGGCCAATTTCTTGCTGATGGACGAACCTACTAACCATCTTGATATTGCCTCACGGGAGATACTGGCAGATGCCCTTGAAGCCTATCGCGGGAGCCTTTGTTTTATCACCCACGACCGGACGCTAATTCGCCAGATTGCAAATAAGATCATCGAGATAAGGGATGGCAACCTACAGGTATTAACCGGAAATTATGATGACTATCTCAATTGGAAGGAGTCTCTGGGACAAGGAGTTTCAGAGATTTCCGAAGCGCCGATGTCCTTAGCTATAGGAAAAAGTGCAACAAATAATAGACTGCGCCAGCGTAAGCTAATCGAGGGGGAACTAAGGAATAAGTATTACCGGGAGAGTACCCCCACTAAAAAGCGAATAGCTGAAATCGAGGCCGAGCTTTCGGGGCTTGAGGTACAGCTTGGAGAAGTCGAGAGCTTGTTTTCCGATGAAGAGCATTATGGGCATAGGGCACAGGTTATCGCGACTATAGAGAAGCATCGCAGATTGAAGGAGTCCATAAACTCGCTTACTGAGGAATGGGAGCGGCTTTCCATAGAACTTGAGAGGATGAAAAGAGAGTTTGAGAAAGCGAAGAGTACCACCGAGACTTAAGTTAAGGTTGTGAGTCAAACTAAAAGCCAGCATGTAACCCACTGAATAATTCATCGGAATGTTACCTAACGGGGATACTCATCTACCGTTTGGAGGCAAGGGAGTTTGATGCTACAACCCTTATTGGCAGTGGCGGCTGGGTTAGATGGTTAGACTAAATGCTAACTCAAAGGTTTTGCCTCTTGTCCAGTACCGCCCACCATACTGTACGGTAGACAGAACTCCTACTTTCTCCTCGGATATTCTCTCAGGCGAGAGTGGAATAGTATAGGTTAGCAACACTTCATCTCCAGGGACTTTCACTTCCTTGACAAAACTTCGAATGAAAGCTCTTCTTTCAGCTAGCAAGCTGTTATTGAGCAGGTTACGCAGATCGTCAACATAACTATGCCCAAGACCTCATCCTGTCTCTCCAGGCTATCTCATCTTCATCAGTGCTTTCAAACAGCATGATTACAGTAGTAATTCCCGCCTACAACGAAGAGAGCAGCGTTTTTAATGTTGTCGTGAGATTAAAAAAACACGCTAGCGAAGTGATTGTTGTAGATGATGGCAGCGTTGATTGTACTGCTCAAATTGCCGAAGAAGCCGGAGCTAAAGTTATATTAAATGAGAGGCGACGGGGGCTATATTGAAACCATTAAAGCTGGATTTTGGCAGACTGAAAGTGGTATTATTGTTAAGATTGATGCTGAAGTGCCGATTGAGGTTATTCCTACCGATAAGCTAAGGAGAATAGCTTGGTGCCATATGAAGCAAATCTTTTATGTGATTGGCTGGTTACTAAAGAAAGGAGAATTCTGAGATGAGAGTTTGCATCACAGGTGTTGATGGATATCTGGGTTGGACATTAGCCCAGTATCTTGCCGCCCGTGGACATGAAGTCGCTGGCTGTGATTTATTCCTCCGCCGCCGGTGTGTAGAGGAGATAGGTTCTCAATCGGCTACTCCCATCAGGTCTATGAAAGAGAGACTAGCAGCTTTTCAGGAGAACTTTGGTAAAGAATTAGTTTTTGAAAAAGGCGACCTTAGAGACTATGATTTCGTTCTTCAATTCCTCAAGTTTTTCCAGCCTGAGGCAGTTGTACATTTAGGAGAAATGTCTTCCGCTCCCTACAGTATGATTGACGTCCATCATTGCGTTTTCACTCAAACGAATAACATCGTTGGCACCTTGAACATCCTCTACGCTATGAAAGAAGTCTGTCCCCAAGCTCACTTGGTGAAGCTAGGCACGATGGGTGAGTATGGCACACCCAATATAGATATCCCTGAAGGGTTTTTCACTATAGAATATCGTGGCAGAAGCGATACCCTGCCTTTCCCTCGCCAGGCAGGAAGCTGGTATCACCAGACTAAAGTCCATGATTCTCACAATATAATTTTTGCCTGCAAAATCTGGGGATTGCGGTCAACTGACATCATGCAAGGGGTAGTTTTTGGAAGCAGAATAGATGAGACTGGCGATGACGAAAGGCTACTCACCCGATTTGATTTCGACCAATGTTTTGGCACCGTGATAAATAGATTTTGTGCTCAAGCTGTTATCGGTCAACCATTGTCTCCTTTCGGTGCTGGTCAGCAGATGAGAGGCTTTTTACCTTTGAGAGATTCCATGCAGTGCCTCACCCTTGCTATAAATAATCCCCCTAAGGAAGGTGAATATCGTACATTTAATCAGTTTGATAAGGTATATTCGGTAACGCAACTTGCTCAAAAGGTAAAGAGAGCCGCGGCTGAGTTTGGGCTGAATGTTAATATATCTAATATAGAGAATCCCCGTAAAGAAATGGAAAAGCATTACTATAATCCTGACCGCCGTCATCTTCTGGATTTGGGCTATAAACCTAATTATCATATGGTGGAAGAGCTAAGGGTAATGTTCAGAGACCTTATCAGGTACAGAAATAGAATTGAAGAGAAAAAGGAAACCCTGATTCCAGATATCAGGTGGGATGGTACACGCAGAAAGTCAAGGTTATTAAGCGAGGTAAGTCAATAATTGCCATAGTTATACTAGCTCATCCCGAAAATTAGAATGTATTGCGATGATAAGGGAGCGTGACCATTTTGGCAAACGTAGTGGGAAAGGTCCTGCTTATTAGCTACTGGTTTCCTCCACGAGCGCCAGAATTCGCAGGCAAATGGGCCGAGGGGTTAGCCAAATACTTACCAGAGTTTGGCTGGGAACCATTGGTACTCACAGCCAAACTCCCAAAACAGCCGAACCGCAGATATCATGTAGTAGAGACACCCTATCATGATTCTCCATTTTTTTACTTCTTCAAAAAACTTTTCGGCATTAGGTCAGAGCAGACACTTTTAATGTACATAGCTGAGCTTAAGAAGAAGTTCAGAATAACCTCAGCGACATCCTTGCTCGATGTTATTCTCAAACTCGGTGGCGAAATTATTGCCTATCCTGATGTTCAGAGAGCCTGGCGGTCACCTGCCGTAAAAGTGGCCGGAGATTTGCTAAAAACCAGTTCCGTAGATGCTGTGCTTAGCATATCCCCCCCGGTAACAGCCCACCTGATTGCCGCAGACCTCAAAGAGAAATACGGAGTCCCGTGGGTTGGGCACTTTCAAGACCTTTGGTCGCAGAACCCTTATTATCCCTATCGGTCACTTCGCCGCAGGTTAGACCAGCAATTAGAGATAAGGACTATGGCTTGTGCAGATACATTAGTCACAATATCACCGCCCCATGCTGAAAAACTTAGCCGGCTTCATGGGAAAAAGCCCGTACACACTATCACTGGTGGGTTCGACCCTGGAAGGTTTGTGATACCTCACCCACAACCCTCAGCCAAATTTACTATTACCTACACTGGTAATATCTACCCAGGAAAGCAGAGTCCAGAGCCACTGTTTAAAGCCTTGGTAGAACTCATCTCAGAAGGTGTCATTAATCGCAAGGATGTTGAAGTGCGGTTTTATGGTTCCTATCTTATGTGGGTACAGCAGCAAATCGATTTCTACCACCTTAAAGACATTGCTAAGCAGCTTGGTATTTTAACTTGGCAGGCCTCTATTGAGAAGCAATCAGAATCACAGCTGCTACTATTACTTGATTGGACAGACCCCGATGAGCAGGGTGTATATACCGGCAAGGTCTTTCAATATTTAGCTTCGCGTAGACCTATTCTGGCTGTTGGTGGCTCACGTAACGATGTGGTCGGCAAGTTGCTGGAAGAGACGAAAGCCGGAGTCCATTGCCTGGATGTTAAGGAGATAAAAAGCTTCCTCAAACAGGCTTACCGAGAATACAGGGAGCAGGGGCAAGTTAACTATTGCGGTAATAAACGGAAAATCATGAATTACAGCTACAGGGAAGTGGCACACGGGTTTTCAGAGCTTTTGAGTCAACTTGTACCATCACATACTAAGGTTAATCTTAACTTATAACCTACCTTGGATGAGAACATTGCCTCGTTCAGAAGTGAAAGGGTGCAATATTGTTCAAAAGAGTCAGCATATAGATATATTGGAATCTTTATATTGGCGCTGCTCTTAAACATCAGAACTTAGCCAAGCAACATCGGCACCCAACTATTCCTGCTTACTATGAACCAAGATACTGGGGGATAACTTCCTCGGGCCGGCCCTGGGCTACAGCCTTGCCTTGGTCAAGCCAAATTACCCTGTCGGCGAACTTACTCAACACATCCATATTATGGCTGGCAAGGACGATAGTTCGTCCTTCTCTCAGAAGTTCTTCCATTTTTTGGCGAGTCTTTTGATTAAACTTAGCATCCCCAGCTCCTAGAATCTCATCAATAAGGAGTATATCTCCCTTAACATTGACAGCTATCGAGAACCCCAGGCGAGCATACATACCCGAGGAATATGTCCTAACCGGCATGTTGATGAAATTTCCCAACTCAGCAAAATCGACAATGCTATCTAATAGCTCATCGACTTCCTTACTGCTCAGCCCTAGCAAGATTCCATTGAGATAGATGTTCTCTATGCCGGAAAGCTCAGGTTGAAATCCAGCAGTGGTGGAAAACAGGGTAGAAACTTTCCCGTGTACTTCTATTCGCCCCTCATCTGGAGAATAGATTCCACCAATTGTGCGGAGCAAGGTACTTTTCCCTGACCCATTCCTGCCAACAATTCCCAGTATCTCTCCCTTTTCTAATTTGAAGCTAATACCCCTTAGTGCCCAGAAGGTACCGGCTTTGTCCTGTTTGTTGCCGAACATACCTGCTACCACGTCCTGCAGATTGGCTTTTCCCCTTCTGCTGGCCTTGAAACTTATTCCTAAATTTTCAGCTTCGATTGTGTTCATTTTCATACAGCTTTAGCAAAGTCCTGCTCTGTTCGATTAAAGAAAACTAGACTACCCAAGAAAATTGCTATCGCTATAGCGCTAGCTACCAGAATGTATTTACTTGGAGGTACACCAAAGACCAGAATGTTCTTATATGAGGTGAACAAAGCAGCAAAGGGATTAAGCATATAAATACCCTGAAATTGTTGCGGAATTCGCTCGGCCGTTAGGTAAAGTGCTGGTGACAGAAAGAACCACGCTCTAAGGAGAAAGCGTAGAATATTTTGTAAATCGCGGAAATAGACACCAAAAGCAGCGCAGAAAAAACTACACCCTACAGTAAACAGGAACTGGACTAATAGTAAAACCGGCAACCACAGTATATTTAGAGTTATGTTGGCTTCAAATATTAATAACAGTGGTATCAGAGCAATCAGCCCTAAAAGATAACGGATCAAGCCCACAATTACCTTCTCGAGCGGCAAAACACCTTTAGGGAAGTATACAGTCTGAATGAATTTGGCTTTTCCAGAAATTGAGGTTACCGAGCCCGACAAAGAATAAGTGAACCACTGCCAAGCTAGTAGTGCCGAAAATAGAAGTACTGGGAATTGCGGGCCGCCGTGTTGGAAAATGACGACGACCAATAATATATAGACGCCCATCATAATCAACGGGTCTAACAGGGACCACAGATATCCTAAGGCTCGGTTTCTATAGAGCGTCTTAAGCTCAGACGTTACTAAATACTTTACAATGTCCCGTCTTTCCCAAATGGCTTTGAGCTGTCTAATCATCTTTCTATTGATATATTTAAGCAAGATTTTGATGATATTGCAAAATTATTCAAGTGTTGAAGCCATATATGAAATAAAAGTCATAAATAAAGAACTCTCGATGTAGACGACACCATAATAGGAGAGGTTGGCTAATTAGGTAGTTTAGGAAAAATAAAGACAGTGACCTGTTCCTTAGATGTAATCTTCTTGAAAGCGCGGACAAAGATGAGGTGGCCTGGAGAGACAGGATGAGGTCTTGGGCATAGTTGCGACCAAGAGCGTTGGTTGCTTGACAAGAGACTAAAGCGTACTATTTAATCATTAGGCGATGAAAGTTCTTATGGCTCCGGTTAATATTTGTGGCCAACCCATTACTTTGGTGGAAGAATTAAGGCGGCAGGGAATTGATGCGCATCTATTGCAATATGGCTCCAGGGGCCACCGATTTGGTTATAAGACTGACAGGGTCGTTGACCTGAGAGGTGGAGAGCGTGCCGCCGGACAAATGGAGACGGTGAAAGCATGCTTAGATGAGGGTTTTGATATATTCCATTTCTTTCTAAGAACGTTATTCTACGGTGGTGGGCCAACCGGGTATAAGGATGCTGGGCTGGATCTACCGTTTATTAAGAATCGTGGTCGGCGAATAGTGTATCGCTTTACCGGATTTGATGTAAGGCTAAAATCCGAACATATCAAGAAGAATCCATACCATCCCTATCAATACGGGTATACCAATACCTTGGATGAAGATATTCAGAAGAGATACCTTGCATTCTTGCAACAATATGTGGACCAATTTATAGTGCCCGACCCGGAGATGCATGAATTTTTCCCTGAGGCAATAGTTATTCGGAGAGCGATAAACCTGCAGGACTGGTCATATGTAGGGGTTCAACCGAACGATTGTCCGTTGATAATCCATGCTCCTTCAGACCCTTTAGTTAAAGGCACCAAGTTCATTGTTTCTGCTCTGGAAGATTTGAAGGCTGAAGGCTTGAAGTTCTCCTTCAAGCTAATAAGTGATATGAATCACTCGGAGGCAGCGGTATGGTACAGAAGAGCAGATATTGTTGTAGACCAGCTTTGTATAGGCTGGTACGCTAATTTTGCTATGGAATGTATGGCTCTCGGTAAACCGGTAATAGTATATATTCGGGAAGGTCTTGAGGACAGCCCTGACCCCTCGTCAGCGATAGAAAATGCTAATCCGGACAATATCAAAGAGAAGCTTCGGTCTCTTATCAAGGATTTTGACAGACGGTCTGAATTGGGCAAATTGGGCAGGCAGTATGTGGAACAAGTGCACGATGTGCGCAAGGTTGTGCCACAATGGATAGATGTATATACCAAGGTTCTAAAAGAGCCACCCGTTGAGCCGAGTTCCTTTACTGATATCGACTATTTCCTGACACAATATCAGCTGACACATGAAGAGTTGCCCAAGCTGCGTTATAAGGCTAGAAGCTACGACAAATTATTAAAGGAATTGCCTGGGCTGCGTTACAAGGCTAGAAAGTCTCAAGGAATTATTACAGCAATTGCCTTCGCTCCGTTGCGAGTCAAACCGCTACGATGGCTTTTTCGCCTTTTAAAGCGGCACCGGAAGTCATTCACTAAGGTCAAAGATGGAGCTTAGAATACAGTGCTCTATACGAGCTTAAGAAATCTTAAAGTAATGAACCCCATAATGCCGGTGATTTCAGAATCGGTAAATTCAATGTCTGGAGTAGCGCCAACGCCCTCACCTCGAATATGGATCCTGACTCGCAAGAGGCTAAGCTACAATACGCGAGTTTTCAGACAGGCAAAGACCCTGGCTGAAGCAGGCTATAGCGTTATGATTATTGCCGTAGCAGAGGCGGGATTACCTGCCTATGAGGAGACGGCGTATTATCGATTGTACAGGATACAGTTGACACCGCATACCTTCCGACGGCTCAAAAGGGCTCGTGCTGTTACTTTCCGGCGGCTCAAAAGGGTTCGTGCTGTTACCTTCCGGCGGCTCAAAAGGGTTCGTGCTGTTATCTTCCGGCGGCTCAAAAGGGTTCGTGCTGTTACCTTCCGGCGGCTCAAAAGGGTTCGTGCTGTTATCTTCCGGCCGCTCAAAAGAGTTCGTGCTGTTACCTTCCGGCGGCTCAAAAGGGTTCGTGCTGTTACCTTCCGGCCGCTCAAAAGGGTTCGTGCTGTTATCTTCCGGCCGCTCAAAAGAGTTCGTGCTGTTATCACCCGGCGGCTAACGTTATTGATACCTGAGAAAATAAGGGAGAGATTAACGAGACCAGTGTACAGCATACTGGCCGCCATAGGAATTTTTGCCAGGACGACTCGCTCCGGCTTGGCATCAGTGCTGGCAGTTACTGCTTTAGTGAGTAAATTTCTTCCTCTGCCACGCTTAGTGAGAGGTGTTCGTGGTGGAGCAAATAACGTAAAGGTGTGGTGGTATCAGCAAACAAGTTATTTTTCCTTAAGACTCCGCACTTTTACGATAAACCTTGACTTTTTTGTCAAAAGTTTCAGCATCATTCGCCGGAATCCGGCGCATATTTACCATGCTCATGACTCTTATCCGTTGCTGGTAGCTTATGTAGCTGCTAAACTTCACAGGGCAAGACTTGTTTATGACGCTGTTGAGTTCGGCCCTGACCGAGTTAGGCCAGCGGGGCAGCCGGCGAGTCGGCTCTGGGGAAAAATTGAGGCATATATTGTGAGGAGGGCTGATGCTGTTCTAGCTACTGGAGAATCACTTGCTTCATCAATTGCGCAGACCTATAAGATCAGCAAACCCACTGTGGTGATGAATTGCCGTGAATATAAGCAGGTTTATCCTACACATACTCTTTCAAGCCGATTAAGGCTAGACGGGAAGAAGATCGTTCTGTATATGGGCGCTATTACCAAAAACTACGGTTTGGAACAATTGGTACTGGCGGCACCCTGGATACAAAATGCGGTTATTGTAATAATGGGTCCCGTGACCTGGAAGAATTTTGACAGTGAATTAAGAGCGTTGGTTAAGAAGACTGGTGTGCAAGACAGAGTATTCATTCTTGAGCCAGTTGGACGTGAGCAGGTCATCTCCTATGTGTCATCAGCACATTTGGGAGTGATCCCTATTCAGAAGTATTACCTTAACCAAGTCTACTCTCTGCCGAACAAGCTTTTTGACTGCATCATGGCCCGTATTCCGGTAGCAACAGGTGATATTCATGATATTCGGCAGATAGTGGAGATGCACCAAATCGGTAGAATTTTTGATGAGCGAGACCCAAAATCTATAGCCAGTGTAATTAACCAGTTACTATCAGATGATATTGTCTACCGAAAAATGAAGGCAAATTTGAACCAGTGCGCCAAGGTTTATTGCTGGGAAAACGAAGAAAAGAAGTTCTTACAAGTTTATGCCAATCTAAAAGTCACGGCTTAGGAAGTAAAAGATGGGGGTCCACGATTTAAGCTTGAAAATAGCAGTAATCACTGAATTTCATAGACTTTCGCCACGCCTTGAGAACGAAGTGGATACATTGTCTAAAATTGGTCACGACCTCAAGGTATTTTATTGGGTTAGGGATAATCAACAGCGAATGCGTTCTGGTTTCACTGACCGGCTAAACACCAAGATAGAGCACGAGTATATTTTCCTTCGGGCACCGCGAGGAACTTTCCCGCTTATCTTTTTCGTGCCTCTTTTATACTTCAAGTTCTGGTTAAAACTCCGCCGGCAGAGATTTGATGTGGTTCATTTTACTCATCTGTTGTTCTTGCCCTTTGCTGTAGTTTGGGGTCGGATTCATATGACTAAACTTGTATATGACGCCTATGAATTCCATGTAGCAGATTGTGCCAGAAAAGCACCCTGCAGACTTATGAAATTACAAAAACTATTAGAGTTTGTCGAAAATCGGCTGGTCTCCCTGGTGGATGCGGTGTTGACCATTGATTCGGTGGGAAACGCTCTGGCCGATAGATACCGGCGACTTAATGGGAATGTTCAGGTGCTTTATAATGTTCCCAGGATGGATACGGAGGCAAAAGGAGACCCCCAAGACCTTCAGAAAGTTCCGCCTTTCAGGGATCAAACCCTCATTTATATTGGAGGATTAAGTCAGGTCAAGGGTGTTATGAGGTCTGTTGAAGCTATCAAGTATGTCAAAGACGAGATTTCACAGGTTAAACTAATATTGATTGGCTCGTTCCTGGATGATTCAGAGGAAATATGCAACGGATATATTAAGCAACAAGGACTCGAGGGCAATGTTGAATTCCTTGACTGGATGCCTTATAGCGAGATGCTCCGGTATCTGAAACGCGCCAGTGTAGGATTGGCGCTGCATCAGCCGATACACCGCTACTGGTTGGTTTCCCGAGGAAACGGGCGAAAGTTCTTCAGCTATATGCAGGCGTCCCTGCCGATTGTTGGTCCAGAATTTGGAGAAGTCGGGCAGGTGGTGCGAGACGAAAAGTGTGGAATCCTGTGTGACACTACCGACCCCCGAAAGATTGCAAGTGCTATCATTTATTTGTTAAAACATCCTCAGGAAGCCAAGTCTATGGGAAACCGGGGGAGAAGGGCTATTGAGTTGAAATACAACTGGGATATCGAGAAGGATAAGTTGCTCAAAGTTTATCGCAAACTAGAGGTGGGGGGTAGATGAACCAAGCCCCGGAGTTAAAAGTGCTGTCACCTGAAGAACTGCAGAATAAGGTCTGTGTTGTAGTGGGTACAAGACCGGGGATTATCATGTTTAGCCCTATTGTTACTCAGTTGGAGCAGCGAAAATTAAATTACTTTGTTTTACATACCGGTCAGCATTACTCCTACAATATGGACCGAAAATTTTTCGAGGACCTGGGACTTAAAAAGCCACAATATAGACTTGAGACCGTCCGACATTGCAAACTCCATGGAGAACAGACCGCAGAGATGCTCAAGGGCTGCGAGTGTGTTCTATTGAAAGAAAAACCTAAGATTGTTCTTGTCGGAGGTGATGCCAATACCAATTTAGCCGGAGCATTGTCAGCCCGTAAGTTAGGTATAAAAGTAGGCCATGTTGAAGCTGGAGAACGCAGCGGCGATTGGCGGATGCCGGAAGAACACAATCGAGTAATTATAGACCACATCTCAGAATATTTGTTTACTACCAACGAAAAGGGTAGAGAGAACTTAAGTAAAGATAACGTAAAGGGGCAGGTCTTTGTTACCGGCAATCCTATTGTTGATGCTGCTTATCGGAACTTGGAGATCGCTAAAGAGAAATCAAGAATTTTGGAAGAGTTCCGCCTCAAGGCGGGAAGCTATTACGTGCTAACCTTGCACCGAGAGGAGAACGTCGACATCAAGCAGAACCTGAGCGGAATCTTGGAAGGGATTAAGCTGGTCTGCCAAAAGTTTGATACAAGGATCATATTTCTAGCTCATCCCCGTACCAGGCATCGCATCAACACGTTTGGATTAGAAAAAATACTCCGCACGATAGACAAACTTGACGTCAAAGAACCCGTTGGCTACCTAGATTTCCTGGAGCTATTGGCAAATGCCCACCTTGTGCTTACAGATTCCGGCGGGGTACAGCAGGAAAGCTGTATATTGAAGGTCCCATGCGTTACTTTGAGAGACAATACAGAATGGACGGAAACCCTCCGCATTAACGCCAATGTTTTGTGTGGGACTAACCCTGAAATAATTGCTAGAGGCGTGGAGAACATGTTGAAGGTGAAGAGGGAGTGGGCGAATCCTTTTGGTGATGGGAAGAGTGCTGTCAGGATAATAGAAGCAATCGAAAGAGAGCTTTCAAGATAGAGGGACGATGATAAGGTATGTTAAGATGGTGAGAGCTGCGAAGTTCAGAGTGATGTTATTTCGGGGCTAAAGTACATCAAGAGATATAAACAAGCCAAGTAAGTAAGAAAGAGGGGACTATGTTAAGAATCGGCGTTATTGGGTGCGGGCGAATTGCAGAGAAGCATTTGCAGGCTTATAAGAAGCTAAAAGATATTGAAATTACAGTGACAGATATCCTCCAGGAGGGTCAAACAATTGCCAAAAACTATGGAGTCAATTGGCATAATAACCCTGATGAGCTGATTGCGGGACACGAAATAGATGCGGTTGATATTTGTGTGCCTACACCATTACACGTTGAGTTTATAATGAAGGCTTTACAGAGTGGCAAGCATATATTTTGCGAGAAACCTCTTGCCATGAACTTAAAAGAAGCTAAAGAAATTCAGGAAAAAGCCGCGCAGGCTAGCACGCTGCTTATGGTAGGCTACCTATATGAATTCCACCCTGCTTACCAGCTTGGCAAAGACGTTATTGAAGAACATATCCTCGGTGAGCCTTACTATGCTATCTTTAGGTTAGGTGGTCGAGGGTCTACTTCGGCCTGGAAACATAAACGTAAGACAGGCGGTGGTGCCAGCAATGAGATGCTGGTTCATATGCTGGATGTCATCCTATGGTATTTTGGCGAAGTCAAAACAATAGAGAAACTCTATGCGGACATTGTGCTCAAGGAGCGTGAGATTGAGGGCAGAAGAATCGTACCAGACGCTGAGGATGTGGTCTTACTCAAGATAGAGACTAATGACGGGATGAAAATCTTATGTGAAAGTGACCTGATTACGCCGTCGTACATGAATTACGTTGAAGTACATGGCACCAATGGCTCCTTATGGACTTCCATTCTGGATTACTTCCCAACTATCGTATATTGCAGGCAACCGAAAGGGGTATACGACCGTGGTCATAATCTCTTCAACTTTCCCAAGGTAGACCTATTCCAGAAAGAGCTAAGTTATTTCATCCAGTGTATTCAAAGCGGTGAGGTACCAACAGTCAACTCTGGTGGACATTCAATCAAAGTGATGGAGTTAATCCACCGTATCATGCAGTAAGTAGCAGTTTTAACCTGTTTATTTCCTGAGCATAGTTGGTAACAGTGACTTTGCGCTTTAATCCCCAACATACTCAAAGATTTTCACTTCGGGAATCATACCCACGCCTGGTTGCTTGATACATCCATGAGAACTATGAATTAACTTGTAATTTTCTAATGCCGCGATGGGTACCGGGCTGATAAACGGGTTAACGCCGACTATCTTGTAATTGCCTGAGGTCTGCCTTGAGATATAGGCGGCTGCCTCTTTATCCGTGGGGAAAGACCGGGAGCTGGTGATTTCCTTATAGTGCATGCCATTGTCACGCACCCTCTCCTGATAGGAGATTACAGTAGTGCTTTGTGGAATTACTTTGCTACCGTCAAAGTTATATAGTCTGGCAGCTAGCGAGCGGTAATACTCAGGGTGATAGAACAATACCGGAACCATTCTATCTCCTTGTTGTCGATAATAGATATCGTAATACTCTTCTTGGCTCCCACCAGCGTAGGTTATCATAGAATAGAACTTGCTGGTAACCGTAGCACTGTCAATTATTATGTATTTTGACTTAAGGTTTTTGACTATTTTGCTGGCTGAAACCTCATCCTGAGCAATGAAAAAGCTACCTACCGCTTTTCTAGCGCCTCCACCCGGGTCACAATTAGGAAGGCGGTGACCAATCCGAATTATCCAATAGCCGCTGTCCCACCAAGCGATTATGCCATAAGCAGTATCAGGATAATGGAAGGGCTTTTCATGAAGTTCGTAGTAAAAATCAGGTTCGCCAAAAGGGTCTGGAGTATTTTCCTTCAACCAAGAAAGTGAGTTGCACCAGGCATCGCTTGGAGCAAATCTTGCTAACTTAGCGTTGGCGATTGCCGGTGTAATATTGGGGAAGAAGACGAGGAAGAAGAGGACTGTCATGGCTAAAGCCATGTTTATTTGTCTTCTAGTAATACGAAATCCGCTTTTCCAATGTTTTTCCGGTTTCACCTTTTTCTTTTTCGTCTTTTTAGTTATTTTAAGTAGTTTGACCGGCTCTTCTTTCAAGCCAGTAAACTTTAGAACTTGCGAAGAGAGGTAGCCAGTGAGCAAAGCCACGTTTAAGGCGTAGAACAGGGCAAAGCGGCACTGCCCCAGGCTGGCTGCCAGTATTACTAAGCTCCATACTACCAGGAGGTTTTTTTCAGCATTGCCTTGCCTGATAACAATGTAGATTAAGATGCCCAGGGAGATTAGGCTAAGGAAAAAGCCGGTAGTAAAATAGTTCCAAGCAAGTGACAGTGAGAAAATGCCATCGGGGAAAAGGAGGGGTTTCATCTCCATAGTGGTAAGACGAACACCCGTTGGAGTAAAGATACCGAATGCGCTTAGTATCAAGCTGAGGAGGCGAGGATTAACAATATGCCAGATAGCCAGTCCCACCAGACCAAGCCCAACCACGGCTAACAGGTAATAGGCTGGTTTTACCTTCCTATTTGCCATCAGCCGGGAGATGCTGGTAAGGGTCGGCAAGATAATTAATACGAGAACCAAGGAAGCTAGATAAAGCATACCCGGGTAGGCTATCAGGGATATAATGAGGGCAACAAGGAAGAGGGTAACGCTAACAAAACAGAGATAGTCACTAGACTTGTGCTTGAAGTAGTTAATGATGAACTGGGTTACGAAATAGATAAAAATGATGAAAACGAAGATAAAAGCACCTTTCCAGGCGAGAAGGTAGATTCCAAGAAAAATACCAGTAAGTAAGCTGTAAATTAGAGGTTTGCTGATGACCGCCCATTCTCGCTGCTTAAGGTGCCCAAAGGTTAATTCCTTTTGCTGCGATGCTTTAATAGCCAGAATCAGAAATAACATGGTTACGATAGTGAGCAAAACCTGAAGAGCATCCATATCGGTGTGACCCAATATTGACCGTCCCAAGATTTCTCCGGGTAGCAGAGCTATTAAGCCAGCCGCTATTATACCAGCCCAACGGTTGAAGAGCTCTTTGCCTATGAAATAGACTGGAATTACAGTAATAGCACCCAGAATGGCTGGAAAATAGACGGCGACAACATTGACAGTATGCTGGCTTGGTGAGCCTAGACCAAACAACCAGATGATACCGCTAAGGAGGTAAACGAAAAAGTTTTGACCACCTAGATCAAAACCATTGGGATAGCGCATATAGGGATCAAAAGACATGAGATGGGGAAAATTTTGTACAAGATTATCAACCTGACGCATAAAGTAATAGGCATCCACCCCGGTGAACTTTACCCAGTCTCCACCAAATACCTGTTCGTATGGTAGAGCGATTCGAAAAAACAGGGCAACACCGAAGAATAGGGCTATTGTGGCGCCTAGAGCAATTTTAGGCCAGGGTCTATATTGACTCATTTGACGGCTTTACTACCTTTAGACAGCCAAGTAAGCACCATTTCACTCTGACTAGTTTTCCCATAAACGATTACACCTCAGCAATATAGCTTCGGTATCGTATTTAACGACTAAGTTTCTATAGCTACCTTCTGTAGAATATTATCTCTCATGTCTTATCGGCTACAGTTACTAAGAAGCTTTCAATACAGCTATCATAACTTATGAGGCATATTATATGAAATCTTTTGTCAACTCAAGAGTCCATGCAAGTTGACTATCTGGCATAACATTCAGCCAGAATATGATTCTTAGGTCAAGAATGGTCAAATCAGGGAGAGGTCTGTAATGCTACTAGGACGAGCCTTCAGGTTTGTTTAGATAGGTTTCTTTCCATAACTCTGCTTTGTGCACGAGCTCACGGATGCTATTTACGGAGGCTTCGGTACATTGAGAGCCAGCAAGCATGGCGGCAAGTTCCCCTATCCGAGACTCGCCTTGAAGAGTCTCAAGGGTACTTAAGGTACGAGTACCGCAGATCTTTTTCTGGATACTATGGTGTGCATCAGCAAAAGCGGCAATTTGGGGGAGATGTGTAATGCAAATCACCTGCCGATTCTGAGCTAAGGTCCAGAGCTTCTCACCTATTATCTCGCCGCACCTACCGCCAACTCCAATATCAATTTCATCAAAAACAAGTATCGGAATATTGTCGGTTTTAGAAAGCACTCCTTTCAGTGCTAGCATGAAACGAGAAATTTCGCCGGTAGAGGCAATTTTGGCTAGAGGCTTAACCGGCTCTCCCGGGTTAGTTGAAGCCATAAACTCTACGGCATCAACCCCTCCTTTGCTGAACGCATAATTTTTCCCGTCAGGGAATGGGATACCTTCTTCTTGGGCTTGCTTCTGATTTATGGACACTTCGAATTGGACTTGAGACATCTTTAAATCACGAAGCTCCTTCTTTACTTCAACCGCTAATTTTTTCGCTGCCCGGGTGCGTGCTTGGGAAAGCTCGAAAGCTGTATGTCCCATTTCCTGTTTGAGGGAGTTAAGCGACTGCTTTAGTTCAGCGCTCCTATCCAGGGAATAAGAGAGTTTGTCCAGCTCCTTTTCTGCCTTTTGCAGGTATTCAAGAATCTCCGTAATACTCTGTCCATACTTCCTTTTCAGGTTTCTGATGAGTTCCAATCGTGATTCTATTTCTTCAAGCCGTTTTGGGTCATACTCCATTCGGTCGGAATAGGAGCGAATGTCTCGTGCTATCTCTTCAAGCTCAGGCACAGTCCCTTCTAAAGTATCCAGTTGTTGCTTTAGAGCGGGGTCCAGTCCCACAAGCTTCCTCATCATCTGAACTACTTCATTTAACTTCTCTAGCGCCGAAGCTGAGGGAGACGAGACATCCTCCCCATACAGGGTATTATGAATTTCATAAGAAGATGCTTTTAATTCCTCACTCAATGAGAGGACATTTCGTTCCTGCTCAAGCTCTGCCTCTTCTCTTACTTGTAGTTTAGCCTGCCTTATCTCATCTATTTGAAAGCGCAAGAGTTCTTCGTGATGAGCTATTTCCTTCCCCTCTTTAGCTAGCGATTCTAGTTCCTGCTCTGCCTGATGGAGTTCTGAGGCCTTGGTAGCGAAGCTGTGCCGCAGGTCCAGAGCATGAGCATAGGAATCCAGGAAATCGAGATGATATTCCGTATTAAGCAGTGACAAGTGTTCGCTTTGACCATGGATATCAATAAGTGAGCACCCGATTTGGTGAAGAAGTCCTCTGGGCACTACGTGCCTGTTTACTCTGGCAACACTGCGTCCCTGTCTATGAAGTTCACAACTGATAACCAGGATTCCGTCGTCAGTGCTCAGACCATTATCTGCCAGGAGTGCTCTGAGTTGGGGAATGTCATTCCCTTTAGAAAGAGTAAAAACTCCTTCTATATGAGCCTCACTAGTTCCATAGCGGATATTTTCTTCATCTATCTTCCCTGCTAGTAGTGCTTCCACTGCATTAATTACCAGGGATTTCCCCGCTCCGGTCTCACCGGTAATAACGTTCAATCCGCTACTCAGGCTCCAATTCATATCCTCGATAATGCCAAAATCCCTAACCCTTAATTCGAGTAACAAGTCATCCTCTCCTGTATCTGGGGGTAATTTTTACTTCATTAGCCATAAGGCCACCACTACTCCATTGGCTGGATGCTAACCATAGCCTGGCTGCGGGCTTTTTGTGTCAGCATTCTAACTCTGATTATACATTATCAACGCATAGCTGAAAATAGTCGGATATCAGGTAGCAGAAACGGGAGCAATCGTGGTTGAGGGTTAAGTTTGAAGTTCAGCATTGCACAATCCATTGGAATGTTACCTAACGGGGATACTCATCTACCGTTTGGAGGCAAGGGAGTTTGATGCTACACTCCCCCTTCCCTTAAAAAGGGAAGGGGGTCAGGGGGGTAGGTTGCTAACCAATATCTAAAGGGGCAAAGCCAATAATTAAAACCAAAATTCAAAGCACGAAGCTCTAAACAAATGCAAAGCACTAATGACTAAAACCCAAGAAACCAAGACGCTGCTAAGTTTTGAATTTAGGGTTTAGAATTTGGAGATTAGGATTCAGGATTTCAACAAAGAAAGGGGTGAGGTAAATAGGCTACACTATAATATTGCCACTTTGTTCCCAGTATAGTATACTAACAGCGTTTTGTGCTCTTTAGGGACCTCAAATATGCCTGATTTGGTGGTTTTTCGTAAATCGTGCTCTGTATTTTTAGAGTCTGCGCTTTATTCACTTCAGCATAATTTTAAGGTGGGCTTGCGGTTGACACGGCTTTCTCTTGTGGGGTAAGATAAATGATTTGGTATTTACCATTTACATAATTACTCTTACAAGGAAGGGGGACGACTAAATGGCAGTACCTGTAAGGAAGGTGGGTGATTAAGTGGCAGAAGATTTTGAAGTCAAGGAGTTTGAAGGCGGCGGACCAGTTGGGACGCCAAAAGAGTTTGCCATCTATTTGGCACTAAATGCCGCTATCGGTGTCGGCTTTTATTTCTTATTACACAATATGACGCAAACTCTGGCTATTACCATTTTTCTTGCCCTGGTTCTCGGCACCCTCATGTTCTGGCGGTTCAGAGTAGCTATTGCCTTTATTGGCATAGTGCTGCTGTTACTCACCAGAACCATAGACCTGAGCCACACCATAGAATTTATGGCTCTGGATGTCATCCTATTTTTAATTGGGATGATGGTGATTGTAGGATTGCTGCGGCGCTCTGGATTCTTCCGATGGCTATTAGCCAAGGCGTTAAAGATCTCCGGATTTCGCCCGCGACTATTGATGACTATTATCCTGATTATGGCCAGCGTTATGGCGGCTATGGTGGATGAGGTAACCTCAATACTTTTCATGAGTGCCTTAGTGCTTGACCTCTGTGATTACTTTGAAGTTAAGCCGGTAAACTACATCATCTCTGTAGTCTTAGCTACCAACATCGGCAGTTCCTGGACGGTGTTAGGCAACCCGATAGGGATTATGATTGCGCTGAGGTCAGGGCTGACCTTTGAGGATTTCATACAGACAGCCTTACCAGTGGGAGTGATTTCACTAATCAGCCTCATAATAATAGTTTTGATATGGCAAAGAGGTGACCTCCGTCTCCTTGGAGAAAAGGTTGCAATTAAGTCAAAAGAAGCTGAAGAAGGTTTCCTGGACCAGTGGGCTAAGGTTGAGGATGTAAAATTTTTCAGGGGTAGCGCTGTCATATTTATTCTGGTTATTTTAGGTCTGGCTCTCCATTACCGAATGGAGCTTGTCCTTGGACTGGAACATAATACATTGTTGGTAGCCATTTCCATCTGTGGGGCGGGGATAGTGATGCTGTGGAAGCGGGCTATAGCCCGGGAGCTTATAATGAGGGATGTTGACTGGTGGACACTGATGTTCTTCATGTTCTTATTTGCCAAAGCCGGTTGTCTGAAGTATGTTGGCCTGACTGATATGGCGTCTGATTACCTGATGGGTCTTGGCGAAGGAAACCTTCTTATCCTGATTCCGTTGGTATTGTGGGTTTCCGGTATCCTCTCCGCGGTTATGGATAATGTGCTGGTGGTAGCGACCTTTGTTCCTATTATGCAGAATCTTGCCGAACAACTGGGCACCGACATCCTGTGGTGGGCGCTCCTTTTTGGTGCCTGCTATGGTGGCAATATGACCATGGTGGGTTCTACTGCCAATATTGTATCTCTAGGGGTACTGGAGGATAGGAAGGGAATTCACATGACCCTGCGTTATTGGATGAAGATTGGTATATGGGGCGGCGTGGTGCCAATGGTGGTGGCAACAGTGGCAACACTGGCAATCGCGTATCTATGGTAGGTGGTTGCCCTATCCTTGGTTTTGGATTATCATAGAAATGAGCCCCTGTAGCTCAGTTGGATAGAGCACCAGCCTCCGGAGCTGGGTGCGGGCGTTCAAGTCGCCCCAGGGGCGCTGTCTGGATAGATAGGAGGCTATGGTGGCAACACAACTTATTGAGGTTAGATGGCATGGTCGTGGTGGTCAGGGTGCGGTGACTGCAGCTGAGTTGGTGGCTCGGGCGGCTATAAATGAAGGCAAGTATGCCCAGTCATTTCCCAGCTTTGGCCCGGAGAGGAGAGGGGCACCGGTTCTCGCTTTTCTCAGGGTAAGTGATGAAGTTATTAGAGTCAGGACCAATATCTACGAACCCGATGTAGTAGTGGTTATTGAGCCCGGGTTACTTCGTACCACCGATGTCAGCGCAGGACTTAAGGATGGTGGTACAATCATCGTTAATTCCCAAAAATCGCCTGATGCGTTAAAGTCTGAGTTTGGTTTCAAGCATCCCGTAGCTACAGTTGACGCTACCAGAATTGCCAGAGAAACAATAAAGCTACCTATCACCAATACGGCGATGATAGGTGCGCTGCTGAAAGTTATCGAGCTGGTCAAAATGGATTCTCTGGTGGAACAACTTAAGGAGCGCTTCGGTAGAAACGCTGAGGGAAATATTGAGGCTATGAAAAGGGCTTACCAAGAGATTGTAGTGAAGGAGTAGGAAATGACTGATAAATTAACCTGGAGAGACCTTGAAGTGGGTAATATACTGCTGAAACCAGGGAATGCCAGCGAGCGCAGGACTGGTGATTGGAGGACAGAAAGACCTGTTGTAGACCGGGAAAAGTGTAATAAGTGTGGTTTATGCTGGCTTTATTGTCCCGATGCAGCTATAAAGGTTGTTGATGATGGTTACTACGAACCTGACCTTTACTACTGTAAAGGATGTGGTATCTGTGCCGAAATGTGTCCCAAGGGAGCGATACAAATGATAGAGGAGGAGGAGAAATGAGCAAAAGGGTAGCTCTGGAAGCCTCGTTTGCTGCTGCTGAAGCAGCAAGGATGGCTGATGTTGATGTTGTTGCCGCCTATCCGATAACACCTCAGACGCATGTTCCGGAACGGCTCGCCGAGATGGTGGCTAATGGTGAGCTGGATGCGGCTTATATCCCTGTTGAATCGGAGCATTCAGCGCTAAGCGCCTGCCTCGGGTCGGCAGCAGTGGGAGCAAGAACCTTCACGGCTACCGCCGGTCAGGGACTGGAGCTTATGCATGAGGTTCTCTTTGTGGCTTCGTCTATGAGGTATCCCGTGGTTATGACGGTATGTAATCGAGCCCTGTCGGCGCCATTAAGCGTTTGGGGAGACCATTCCGATGTTATGGCTACCAGGGACTGCGGCTGGATTCAGGTATTTGCCGAGAACAATCAAGAAGCCTTTGATTTGGTTTTGTGGGGCTTCCGTGTCGGGGAAGACCCGAAGGTTTTATTCCCGGTGATGGTCAATTTTGACGGTTTTACCCTGTCACATGTAACCGAACCAGTAATTTTACCGGAGCAAAGCGAGGTAGATAGATTCCTTCCCAAGTTCCAATATCCCTTTGCCTTAAATCCTGATAAACCCATGAGTCATGGAGCCTTTGGTCCGCCTGATATATATGCTGAGACGAAAATAGCTCAAGAGGTGGCATTGAGGCAGTCTATGGAGGTAATACTTCAGGGCTGGAAGGAGTTTGGGGAGATATTTGGTCGTTATTACTCACCGGTTGAGTTATATAGAACTGAGGGGGCTAAAACACTGCTGTTGACTATGGGCAGCTTCGGTGAGACAGCAAGGATTGCTGTGGATAGAAAGAGGGATAACGGGGAAGCGGTGGGGCTGATAAGCTTGCGTCTTTTCCGACCCTTCCCCTTAGACCAATTCCGTCAAGCGGTAAAGGACGCAGAAACTCTCGTTGTCTTTGACCGCTGTATCTCCTTCGGCGGACCGGGTGGTCCGGTATTCTCTGAAGTTAAATCAGCTTTATATGACCAGGAGAAAAAACCCAGAGTGGTCAACCTTATAGGTGGCTTGGGGGGAAGGGATATGCCTGTCAAGGATTTTGAGTATGTAATTGATAGAGGCAGGGAAATGGCGAGTGAGGGGACAACGGAGATATTTGAAACAGTTGGTATTAGAGGTGAATGATGGAGGAGCAATTCGTAAAATTCGGCAAAAATCTTATAACCAAAGATGAGTACCTTGCTGAGGGACATAACTTTTGTACTGGTTGCGGCGAGGCTTTAGCCGTGAGGCTGGCTACCAAAGCACTGGGAAAGAATGTAATAATCGTTAATGCTACCGGGTGCATAGAAGTGTGCACTACTCCGCTTCCCTATACCTCATGGCGGGTTCCCTGGCTTCATACCCTGTTTGAAAATACGGCAGCTGTTGCCTCAGGGGTGGAGGCAGGACTAAAGACCCTGACACGAAAAGGCAGAATCGCCAAACAGGATATCAAGGTAGTAGCTATAGGGGGCGATGGTGCCACCAGTGATATCGGGGTGCAGGCACTGTCGGGAGCTCTGGAGAGGTGGCATGACTTCCTTTATATCTGTTTTGATAATGAAGCCTATATGAATACCGGAATTCAGAGGTCTTCATCGACACCTTATGGTGCCTCTACTACCACGGCTCCAGCCGGCAAAGTAAGTATCGGGCAGGTTACCTGGAAAAAGGATATGCCAGCTATTGCCGCTGCTCACAATATACCCTATGTGGCTACTGCCTGCCCCAGCTATCCCTTTGATTTGATGAGAAAGGTTGAGAAGGGAGCAAATACTCCCGGTCCGGCTTACATTCATATCCTGTCGGTTTGCCCTACGGGGTGGAGATGTCCTACCAATATAACTATTAAGGTTGGTCGTCTGGCGGTGGAGACTGGGATATTCCCTCTGTATGAAGTGGAAAATGGCAAGTATAAATTAACCGTTAATATACCCAAGCTTCACCCGGTTGAGGAATATCTGAAATTGCAGGGAAGATTCAGGCACTTGTCTCCGGAGGTTATAAGCAGGATTCAGAGCCGGGTCAGTGAGGAATATAAGAAGCTTCAGGCAAAGATAGCGTGCCAGGAGTCTTAAAGCAGGTTAAAAGCGGGTGGTTGCGGGGTGTAGCGCAGTTTGGTTAGCGCGCAGCGTTTGGGACGCTGAGGTCGGAGGTTCAAATCCTCTCACCCCGACCATAGATAAGGAAAACGGGAATTGAACCTCCTGGTCCCACAGGTCAAAATTTATACAGGTTTTAATCCGTCCTATAGCACCTCTTACATAAAAACTTGACTTATAATTTCATCGCAGCCAGTTAAGACTATCCGCTGGTGTAAATAACAGCGATGGTATATGCCTTGTAGGTCTGTCCGTTATGCTCAATTGTTTCGGTTACCGCACTCCAATCAACATTTTCGGTGGCTTTGCCCAGTGTGTATGAATGGAGCAGGTCATCATCCTGCTTCTGTCCATACCCCGCTATGGCTGAGGTGGTGATGTAATCACCAGCCACAATATCACCGTTGACGTTGGTAACCAACACCCTGCCTTCTCCCAGGGCATTGACAACCCCAAATCGGTCTCCCTCATCTGATTGTTCAATATACCAGTGACCTATCCAGAGAGGGCATTCGGTGACAAGTGCTCCAAGTACCCTAGTGTCATTAGGCGTGCCGGATAACTGCACTGTGGGCAGTGTGGAAGAGAAACAAAGTTCCCCCTCTTCAGTCAGCCTGACATGGGCTTCCCCGGTAACGGAAACAACCATGCCCGGCTTTATCTCTTCCGGAAAACTGTCAGCAAGTTTGGCATCATGGCTTCCAGTAAAGGGCATGTAATTTATGCCAGCCCCAGTAGCAAGAAAGTCAGCGCCTTCAGTTGTACCCGAGCCCTCTACGCCGATTCTTCCTTTCCCCATTGTGCCTATATCTCCCTCTCCCCACACGCCGTACATGCCGGTAGTTTTGCCTCTTATCCCGTTGATGGGATCTCCTAGAACATCGAGTTGAAAGCTAGTAGAAGTACTTGTCCCTATGCCAACCTTTGCCGTAGTTGTAACTGTACCGCTGCCATCGGTCCATGAGGTTGTGCCCGGAGGTCCTGTTAGTCCGGTTGCTCCCGTCGGCCCCGTCAGTCCCGTTAGTCCCGTTGGCCCCGTTAGCCCCGTCAGTCCCGTTAGTCCCGTTGGTCCCGTTAGCCCTTCAGGTCCCTCTAGCCCTTGACGTCCAATATCTCCACCTCCTCCTTTGGGACCGCGTGGTCCGTCAGGTCCCTCTGGTCCGGCAGGCCCCTGAGGTCCGTCAGGTCCCTCTGGTCCCTGAGGTCCTGACAATCCTTCAGGTCCCTGCGGCCCCTGTGACCCTGGAGGTCCGGGTATCATCTGGATGTCAGCCATCTCTTGCCGCAACTCCGAAAACGCCTGCAATAACTCCTCGGGAGACATTTCCTCCAATGCTTCTTCTGGTTGGCAGGCCAAGCCAGCAGAGCATATCATGGCAGCCACTATGAAAACCGAGATAAGTTTCAGAATAATCCCTCTTCTCATTCCCGACTCCTTTCCAGCTATTTCGTTAATTATTTACACGGTAAATTGGGAGCATCGCTTAAAATAATCTAATACGAATGTAAATTATAACACAATTGTCAACCCCCTATTTGAGTCATTACGCCTTGCGTGTAACAGAGAGGCACGCTGTTCATGATCTAGTTCAGATAGATAGGTGACTATATATTGACAGACTGTATTCCGTATGATAGAGTTAGTTTGAAGTGAGTCGGAGTGTAAGAATGCTAGCTTATAATACTGGACAGAGTTTATATTATTACTATTACACGTTTACCCTGCGCCGAGGTGCGCTTGGGGGCACGGTGTGATGTCGTAATTAATGTTTAAAATAAGTCTGAGAAAAGTGGAAGAGAACCCCCAAGCCGGGGGTTCTCCTATTTTAGGATACAAAAAGGTTACCAGCCGGGGGCTGTTCGGGGGAATAAGTATAAAGGAGACGGGAAAATGATAATAATGAAAACTGATGCCACTCAGGAACAAGTAGACGGGGTAATAAAAGAAGTAAAGAAGTACGGACTAAGAGTTGATGTTTCCAGAGGAAGGTATAAGACCATCATTGGATTAATTGGTGATGAGCGCAAAATACCGTTTGACCATTTTGCTGCATTTCCCGGGGTGAAGGAGGCGGTCAGGGTTGAAACCCGCTATAAATTGATTAGTCGGGAATATACCAAATTCTCTGAAGAGGTGAGTGAGCAAAGGGTGATTAAAGTAGGCAATGTTGAGATTGGCGGTGATGAGCTAACAATTATAGCCGGACCTTGTGCCGTGGAAAGCAAAGAGCAGCTGTTCCGCATTGCTGAGGAGGTAAAGAAGGCGGGTGCCCATATTTTGCGGGGAGGTATTTTTAAGCCGAGGAGCTCGGTTTACTCCTTCCAGGGGTTGGGAGCCGAGGGCTGGGAGGAGGCGTTGGGGGCTTCCCAGTGGTTGCAGGAAGCTGGAAAAAAGTTCAATATGCCAGTGGTAACTGAAATAAGGGGAGAAGCACAGGTTGACTTGGTAGCCGAGTATGCTGATATACTCCAGGTAGGAGCCAGGAATATGTATAACCAGGACCTCCTGACGAAAGTGGCTAAGAAAAAGAAACCGGTTTTGTTTAAACGGCATTTCGGTGCCGGTATTGAAGAATTCCTGTCTTTTGCCGAATATATTGCTGCTGGAGGTAATAAGGATATTATTCTGTGTGAGCGGGGAATAATACCTATCGGTAAAGGGAGAGAGTACACCAGATATACCCTTGACCTTGCCTCGGTGCCGGCTATTCAGAAGGAAACCTATCTGCCGGTGTTTGTTGACCCCAGTCATGCCACCGGTCGTCGCGACCTCATTTTCAATATGAGCTGTGCTGCCGTCGCCGCCGGAGCCAGCGGACTGATGATTGAGGCGCACTATAACCCGGCAGAAGCACTGGTTGATGGTCAGCAGATGATTACCCCTGGTGAGCTTAAAAATATTATTGATACCTGCAAGGAAATTCAAAAGCTGGTTGCATCCGGAAAAGCAGAGGCAAAGGCATTATCCTAATGAAAGAAGTTGAAGTAAGGCTGGCTGCCAATAGCTATAACATCCGCATAGGTTCAAAGCTGCTTACGCAGACCGGGCGCTGGTTAAAGGAAAGCGGGTTTGCTGATAAGCTGGTAATCATCACCAATCCCGTGGTGAAAAAGCTATACGGTGATGCTCTGGAGCGGAATCTAACCAAGGAGGGTTTCAGGGTAACTGTTTTGCTGGTCCCCGATGGGGAAGAGCAAAAGTCGCTGGAGGTTGCCGGCAGGTTATATACGGAATTAGCCAGTTGCTATGTGGAGAGGATGACGCCTGTTTTAGCTTTGGGTGGTGGAGTTATCGGCGACCTTGCTGGATTTGTTGCCGCTACCTATTTGCGGGGTGTGCCCCTTGTTCAAATACCAACCACCCTGCTGGCACAGGTTGATAGCAGTATCGGCGGTAAGGTGGCGGTGAACCTGGGTCAGGTGAAGAATATAGTCGGGGCGTTCTATCAGCCCAAACTGGTGATTAGCGATATCAGCACTCTGAAAACCCTTCCCGCCAAGGAATTTACCAATGGCTTGGCTGAGGTCATAAAGTATGCTATGGCTTGTGACCAGGAGCTTTTCACTTTTATCGAGCAGAACCTGGATAGGGTGAAATCTCTTGATGACGAAGTACTTGGGGAAGTTGTCTTCCGGTCAGCCAAAATTAAAGCCGGGATTGTGGAAAAGGATGAGAAGGATTTAGGCTTGAGGGCTGTTTTGAATTATGGTCATACCGTGGGGCATGCCATAGAATCGGCGGCAGACTTTAAGATAGGGCATGGTGAAGCGGTGGCGGTGGGGATGCTGGCTGCAGCCAGCATATCGCATAAGCTGGGCATGCTGGACGAGAATGCAATAACCAGACTGAGAAATGTTGTGGAAAGGGCTGGTCTGCCCGTCAAAATGCCAGACCTTGAGGTGGACAGAATGGTTCAGGCGATAAAACATGACAAGAAGATTTTAAGTGGTAAAATAAGATTTGTCTTACCCAAACTGATAGGAGAGACGCTTATAACCGAAGTAAACACATCTTTAATTGAGCAGGTTTTGGCGGACTCAGGATGAATAGACCTAGAATTTGCGCTGTTATCGTGAACAAAGACCCGGAGGCAATAAGGGTAGTCGAACCGCTGGTAGAGCTATTTGAGGTTCGGATAGACCTTATTGGTGATGGCTGGTCGGAGTTGGTCAAACAGCTTAACCAGCCGTGGATAGCCTGTAATAGAAACACCAATGAGGGGGGTAGATGGTGTGGGGAGGAGGCGGAAAGGATAGGGGAGCTAATTAAAGCCGTTGAGCTGGGGGCGGACATAATTGACATTGAGCTTGCCACCAGAGATTTAGCTAAGACTGTGTCACTGATTAAGGAAAAAGCCAAATGCCTGTTATCCTTTCATGAATTTAACAGGACACCTCCGCTCAGTAAGATGAGGGAAATAGTGCAACAGGAGTTAGATGCCGGTGCCGATATATGCAAGGTAGTTACTACGGCGCAAAGACCTGAGGATAACCTGACTGTGTTACAGCTTGTTGCTGACTTTCCCCAGACCAGAGTGGTCTCGCTGGCAATGGGACCTTTGGGTCTTACCAGCCGGATTCTTTGTCCCCTGGTTGGCGGAGATTTTACCTATGCCTCAATGGAGCAGGGCAAGGAATCAGCTTCGGGTCAGATAACAGTAGGGGAGCTGAGAAAACTCTATGAAAGGGTAAAGTGGTGAGAAATAGAGCTATATCAGGAACAACCAAAATCTGTGGAGTAATAGGCGACCCGATAGAACACACTATGTCGCCGGTGATGCATAATGCCGTCTTTAAAGAGATGGGTATGGATTATGTATATGTTGCTTTCCAGGTAAAGAAAGAAGGATTGGGCGAGGCGATACAGGGCATGAGAGGTCTGAACATAAGAGGATTGAATGTCACTATACCCCATAAAGTTGCCATCATTCCCTTTCTGGATAAGTTAGACCAATTAGCTGAGCGGATAGGTGCCGTTAACACCGTGGTCAATGATGACGGTGTTTTGACCGGTTACAATACCGATGCCGAAGGATTTCTGCAAGCCCTGTTGGAAAAGGGTGTTGAACCCAAAGGGAAGAATGTAGTCATTCTGGGAGCCGGTGGCGCCTCCAGAGGGATTTCCTTTATCCTGGCTGGGAGAGGTGCCAATTTGGTGATTCTTAATCGTTTACAGGAGCTTGATTGGGCTGTGGAGCTAGCTCGCCAGATTACCCGGGTCTTTGGGAAAGAGGTTGAGGCATTAGAGTTAAATGAAGAAAATTTAGCTACAGTATTGGGATGGGCAGATATTCTGGTCAATGCTACCAGCGTTGGCATGTATCCCGATACTGATGAAACCCCGGTTAACTCTGACCTGCTCCGACCCGGGCTAATTGTGGTTGACATCGTGTATAATCCCATCAAAACGAGACTTTTGAGAGAAGCTGAGACGGTTGGTGCCAAAACTGTCGGGGGGCTCAATATGCTCGCCTGGCAGGGAGCGTTAGCCTTTGAATTGTTTACCGGTCGGAAAGCTCCGGTCGACTTGATGAGGAAAGAAGCTATTAAGGTTTTGTCTGGTGATGAAAAGTAGTATTGCCCTAATCGGTTTCATGGGAACGGGGAAAACTGCGGTTGGCAAAGCTCTGGCAGATAAGCTGAGCAAAGAATTTGTTGAGCTAGATTCTTTGATTGAGCAGATAGGGGGGAAGACCATACCTGAAATATTTAAGGAAGATGGCGAGATAGCTTTTCGGGAGCTTGAGATTGAATCCGTAAAGCAGGTTTCTGAGAAGAAAAATACTGTTATTGCTTGTGGAGGTGGGGTAGTCCTTAATAAGATAAACATTGACCGGCTGAGGAAAGAAAGTGTAATAGTTTATCTCACGGCGTCACCGAAGATGATATTGAAAAGGACATCAATGGATGTCACCGATAGACCCCTCCTTAAAGTAGCTAATCCCGCCCTGACCATCCAGGAACTCATAAAGTTCCGGAAGCCCTTTTATGAGAGAGCCGCCGATATCACCATAAATACTTCAAATTTGAGTGTTGACTCAGTGGTGAAACAAATAATAAGCAGGCTGAGAGAGGATGAAGGCTTTAATCTCTAAAAGCAAGATAAGAGGCAGGGTGAGCGCGCCGTCTTCCAAGAGCTACACTATTCGGGGACTAATGTGTGCTGCTCTGGCTGAGGGCAAGAGTGGGATAATGCAACCCCTGTCCTCGGACGATACCGAAGCCTCGATAAATGTGTTAAGCCGGGTCGGAATTCGCATCCAGAGGAAAAAGGATTGGTGGCAGGTTATCGGGGGGCATTTCCACGAACCGGACGTCGACCTGTTCTGTGGTGAGTCGGCGGCTACCCTGAGGTTTATGACCGCTATCTGCTCCCTCATCCCGGGAAAATGCCAGCTAACTGCTGGTCCTTCCCTTTCCCAGCGGCCGGTTAAGTTGTTAATTGAGGCACTGAGGCAGCTGGGGACAAATGTTTACTGTGAAGGGGAAACGGCGCCGGTAATGATTGACGGAGGCAGACTGAGGGGTGGGGTGGCCAAACTGGCAGGCAATGTAAGCTCTCAGTTTATATCAGCGTTACTGTTCATCGCCCCGCTGGCTGATGAGACGGTTAAAATCAGGCTGACCACGCCCCTTGAATCCAAGTCCTTCGTATTGATGACCCTGGACTGTATGGGAAAGTTCGGGATAAAGGTAGAGTTTTCCAAGGATTTAAGGGAATTTGAGATAGAAAAGCAAGTATATAAACCGGCTAAATACCGGGTAGAGGGGGACTGGTCTTCAGCTTCCTATTTCTTAGCCCTGGGGGCTTTGTCCGGTGAGGTGGAGGTGGCAAACCTGAATTGGCAAAGTCGGCAGGGTGACCGGCTTATTTTAGAGTTCTTGAAAAATATGGGAGCTTCAGTTACCGCGAAAGATACCTCCATTAAGGTAATAAAGTCAAAATTAAACGCCATACGAGCCGATTTATCCGATTGTATCGACCTTTTACCCACTATGGCAGTTCTGGCGGCAGTCGCCGATGGAGTAAGCGAATTTACCGGTATAGAACGGGCACGGCTAAAAGAATCAAACCGGGTTTCGGTGTTAAGGGAAGGGCTTGAACGGATGGGGATAAAGGTGGTGGAGGAGAGAGATAGATTGGCTATCATTGGCTCAACACCAAAAGGTTCGGTTATCGACACCAAAGATGACCACAGGATGGCTATGTCTTTTGGTATACTGGGTACAGTGGTTGGTGATATGGTAATAGACAATGCCGAGTGTGTCTCCAAGACATACCCTGAGTTCTGGGAGGTATTAAAAAGTATAGGAGGGGAGGTAGAGATAAATGGGGGATAGTTTGGGCAAGCTGTTCACTATAACCAGCTTCGGTGAAAGTCATGGTAGATGCGTGGGCGTCATTATAGATGGCTGTCCTGCCGGTTTACCTGTTACCGAGGCGGATATCCAGAAGGAGGCAGATAAAAGAAAACCGGGAGCAGGCGCAGCAGCAACAAGAAGAACGGAGAAGGATAAGGTTGAGATACTTTCTGGCACTTTCAATGGTGTCAGCACTGGCGCTCCCATTTGCCTGTTAGTCTGGAATGAGGACGTTGATTCCAGCGGGTATGAGAAAATGAGGTTCCAGATGCGACCGGGTCATGCTGATTATACTGCCTTTATGAAATACGGAGGATTTAGTGATTTCAGAGGTGGCGGTAGGTTCTCAGGAAGAATTACTGCTGGTTTTGTTATGGCTGGAGCTATTGCTAAGAAACTGCTTAATTTGCTCGACACTGAGGTGCTGGCGCATACTGTTGACATAGGTGGAATAAAGGCTGAGCCAAAAGAGTTTGATGAGATAAAGAAGAATGTTAACCGGAATTCGGTCAGGTGCGCCGACCTTAAAGCTGCTGAGGAGATGATAAGAGTTATTGAACAGGTTAGAAGTGAGGGTGATAGTGTTGGCGGTATTGTTGAGGGCATAGCCCTCAATGTACCCGTTGGTCTGGGGGAGCCGGTGTTCGATGCTCTGGATGTGGAATTAGCCAGGGCTCTTTTTGCCATCCCTGCGGTTAAAGGGGTTGAATTTGGCTCAGGCTTCTCAGTAGCCAGCAAAAAGGGTTCGGAGAATAACGACCCGTTCACTATCAGCGATGGCAAGATAGTTACCACCACCAATAATGCCGGGGGTATACTTGGTGGTATAAGTAACGGCATGCCTATAGTGGTCAGGGTAGCGATAAAACCAACATCCTCCATAGCCAAAAGTCAGCAGACGGTGAATATCAAAGAAATGACCGGTGCCAGTTTGTTGGTCAGGGGGAGGCACGACGCTTGCATTGTGCCCAGGGCGGTGGCGGTCGTGGAAGCAATGATGGCGGTAACCCTTTGCGATTTGGCGATGAGGATAGGACTGATACCGAGGGTTATAAAATGAAAATAGAAGACTTAAGACGAAAAATAGACGACGCCGATGCCCAGATAGTTAAGCTTATTGTTGAGAGGATGAAAATTTCCGGGGCAATAGGAGAAGAGAAAAAGAAACTGGGAAAGCAGATTGTGGATGCGGATAGGGAGCAGAAGGTTCTGGAAAATGTCAGCGGTATCGTCCGGCAAGAAAACATAAAGCAGGAAGATATAGAAAACATTTATAAACAGATAATAATCGCTTCTAGAGGGGTACAGGCAGCAAGTGTTGCCTTTCAAGGCGAAGTTGGTGCCTACAGTGAGGAAGCGGCATTCCGTTTCTTTGGCTCTGCGGTCCAGGTTAAACCCTGTGAAAGTCTGGATGATGTCTTCAAGGTTGTGGAACGAGGAGATGTGCTATTTGGAATCGTTCCTGTTGAGAATTCACTGGAGGGAATTATCAGCCGGGTATATGACCTGCTTCTGGACTCAAGCCTGAGAGTGTGTGGTGAGATTGAGCTTCGGGTTGTCCATTGCCTGATAGCCAGTCCGGAAGCGCGACTGGATACGATAAAGAAGGTTTACTCCCATCCACAGGCTCTGGGTCAGTGTGCGTCCTTCTTAAAGCATTTTGGTCGTGAATTAATCCCTACCTATGATACTGCCGGCAGCGTGAAAATGATAAAGGAGAAGGAGATAATTGACGGTGCTGCTATCGCCAGCGCCAGAGCTGCCGAAATCTATGGAATGAAAATTATCGCCAGTGAGATAGAGGATAACCCCAATAATTTCACCAGATTCTTTATTTTGTCCCCGCAGGATTCCCCACCGTCAGGAAATGACAAAACCTCGGTAGTTTTTTCGGTGAAGCATAAGCCGGGGGCACTGTATGATGCCATTAAGGCGTTTGCCGTCAAGAATATCAACCTGACCAAGATTGAGTCCCGACCAACCAGGCAAAAGCCATGGGAGTATAATTTTTACCTGGACTTTGATGGTCATCGTCAGGATAAGGTGTCTCAGGAGGCACTAAAGGACTTGGAAGAGGCTTCGCTTTTTGTAAAAATCTTAGGTTCGTATCCCAAGGCAAAGTGAAGAGAATCATGGAGTTGTTTATTAACCTCACCCCCTTAAAAAACCCTAAATTCTAATTTCTAAATCCTAAACTTAAAAGCCTTCTGGTTTTTTGGTTTGGTAATTAGTATTTTGAATTTGTTTAGGGTTTCGTGCTTAGGATTTAGAATTTATTCTGGGAAGGGGGTCAGGGGGATAGGTTGATAAGCAATCTCGAAGAAATCGTGAGGTGATTAGGTGAAAGTAGCCATAATCGGTGGTTCGGGAAAGATGGGGCAGTGGTTTGCCCGCTTACTGATAAAAGAGGGTAGGGAGGTGGTAATAATCGGTAGGAACCAGAAAAAGCTGGTGGCAGTCGGCAAACAATTGGGCGTTGAGGTAGCAACTAATACAGAGGTGGTCAAAGACGCCGATGTCATCTTGCTCTCGGTGCCGATAGACAATTTTGAGGAGGTGGTGAAACAAATCAGTACTCATATCCAGCCGAAGCAGGTCATTGTGGATATCACCTCTATCAAGGTGTTCCCGGTTGAAGTGATGCATAAATATATAAAGAATGGACTAATACTGGGTATGCACCCTATGTTTGGTCCCGGTGCCAATGACATTGCCAATCAGAACTTTGTGTTAACACCAACTAACGACGATGAGCAGAGGCTGGCGGAGAAAGGCAGGGGGTATCTGGAAAGCAAGGGAGCCAGGATTACCGTGATGACACCTAAAGAGCATGATGCGATAGTAGCTATCACCCTTGGTCTTTCCCATTTCATTGCGATTACTTCGGCTGATGCATTATTAAGCTTGGATAAGTCGGGGAAGATGGGGTTGGTAGGAGGGAGCACTTATAAGCTGTTACGTGTCTTGATAGAGAGCGTCCTCTCCGAAGACCCTGAGCTTTATGCTTCCCTGCAGATGAGTTTACCCGGTATTGCTGAAATTGAAAAACTATTTCAAAAAAGTGCCTGGAAGTGGGCAGAAGTAGTGGCAAGTAAGGACAGGCAGAAGTTTGTGGATGGAATGAATGCCCTGAAAGATAAGCTCAACCAACTTGACCCTGATTTTGGGAAGAGCTATGAAAAGATGTATAAAATAATCGAGTAACTATAGGCAGTTAACAACTTGTTCCAGAAGGGTAGTCTGAGGGGCAAAGCCCCTTCAGACTTAACTTTTTTCTTGCCTTATTAAGGGGGGCAGGTTGCCGAACCATCTCCGTCGGGGTATGGCAAAAATGAAGATATTGTTATATAATTGACTCCCGCTGACTTGGCTTAGAGGTCGGCGGATTAACAAAATCTTCTAAGGAGGGTAGGTGATTGAATGCATTAGGCAAACATTTACTATTAGAACTGAAGGACTGTGATAAGGAGGTGTTAAACGACATAAGCTTTCTGAAAAGTGTTCTGCTGGCGGCGGCGGGTGAAGCTGGGGCTACCGTATTAGGTGAATCCTTCCATCGTTTTAATCCTCACGGGGTAAGCGGGGTGGTCATCATTTCTGAATCCCATCTGTGTATTCATACCTGGCCTGAGCATGGCTATGCTGCCGCTGATATCTTCACCTGCGGTGATTCTGTCCAACCGCAAAAAGCAGCAGAGATATTGATAAGTAAGCTTGGTAGCAAAAACCACTCTATACTAGAGGTGCAAAGAGGAACTCTGGATACCTAGAGTGGTCTGAAAGAGCAGTCATGGATATTGACCCTGATAAATGGTTTCAGGATAGCGTAAGCCAGAATTTAATTCAGTGGCACCGCCTTGAACAGGTGCTGTATACCGGGCAGACGAAATTCCAATCGGTCCAGGTTATTCGTACCGGTAGTTTTGGCAAATGCCTGGTGCTGGATGATAAGATTCAGTCCAGTGAGGCTGATGAGTTCGTCTACCACGAGGCATTGGTGCAGCCGGCAATGATAACTCATCCCTGCCCGGAGACGGTATTTATTGCCGGGGGTGGTGAGGGTGCCACCTTAAGAGAGGCACTGTTCCATCACACGGTGAAGAGGGCAGTGATGATTGATATTGATGAAGAGGTAGTAGCTATTTGCCAAAAATTCTTTCCTGAATTTAACCGTGGCTCTTTCAAGGATAAGCGCACCGAGTTATATCATGTGGATGCCAGAGACTATCTGGCAAAATCCGAGGATAAATTTGACATAATCATTATTGATTTGCCTGACCCGATAGAAGAGGGTCCGGCTTATTTGCTCTACACTCAGGAATTTTATCAACTGGTCCGGGAGCGGCTCACTGACAACGGAATTATCTGTGTTCAGGCTGGGTCGGCAGCCTGGGCTGAGCTATTAAATCTTAGTGCCGTCAATAACACGCTGAAAAGCGTTTTTCCGATAGTCTGCCCCTATCAGGTAGATATCCCCTGTTTTGGTGGCCCGTGGGGATTTTGTTTTGCCTCGTCAAGTCTTAGTCCCCTTCAGCTTTCCGTCAGTGAGATAGATAAGAGGATTTCCGCCCGGTCACTGAATAGCCTGAAGTTCTATGACGGGCTGACCCACCAGGGGATGTTTTCTTTACCCAAGCACCTGAGAGACGAAATATCCAAGCCAGCACAACTCATCACCGATAACCACCCCATTTATATCTATCAAGACTAGGCGGTGATAGTTTATTCCACTTTCAATAATTTTGGCTCTTGGCTTTGGTTTCCCCTTATTTGTCAGGCTTAAAAGCCTTCACCTTAATAGATGCCACCTTGCTCATTAAATCTAGATAGGTTTTAGGCTCATCTGGTTTTCGTGCCTGCGGTGTGTCATTTTCAGCAAGGAAAGGAACTGGGTTATTATCTGCGATTATCTTCACAAAGCCAGCAGCATGGAGCTTATCCAGATATATATTTTCAGTAAGGGCTCCAGCAATACACCCTGCCCACTGGTCAAGGCTTTCCTTCACTTCCTCAGGTAGTTCCTCAAGCAAGACGATATCTGAGATGCAGAACCTTCCACTGGGCTTGAGCACTCTAAACGCTTCCCCGAAGACAGCATCTTTATCTGGCGAAAGATTAATAACGCAATTAGAGATAATGACATCTACAGCGTTATCTTCAATTGGCATATGCTCCATTTCACCGAGGCGGAACTCTACATTGCTGGCTCCTATCTTTTGGGCGTTCTCCCTGGCTAGTTGAATCATTTCTGGTGTCATATCCAATCCGATGACCCTGCCTTGTGCCCCTACCTTTTGAGCCGCTAAAAAGCAGTCTATCCCTCCGCCACTACCCAGGTCTAATACTACCTCGCCCTCCCTGAGTTCAGAAATAGCGGTAGGGTTACCACAACCCAGTGAAATATCGGTTACATCCTTGGGCAGGGTCGCCAGCTCCTCATTGGAATACATCCTTTCGGCGGTAGTTTGTGCCTGGCATGAGGTGGCATCTTGTTGGCAGCAACTCATTGCCACCGTGGCTTCAGGTGAGCAGCATGACCGGCTCTTGCTCTTGGCTAAACTAGCGTAGCGCTCCTTTACGAAGCTCTTGATTTCCTCTGCGTTTTGCTTCATTTCTGATTCTCCTGAGTTATTATTCTAATCCATATTCTCGGGTACTTTCAATTTCCCGGTTATAGGAGTTTGTATAGTTATCCGGCAAGGCTAACTTTTGCCCTGTGAGTCGGCTCCTACCGCTGGCTGTAATTCATGTTGAAAAAACTTTCGTTGAAAGTAGAGGGCTACATTTACCAGACCTATCAGTACTGGCACCTCTACCAGTGGTCCAATGACGGCGGCAAAAGCCTGTCCCGAACCAATACCGAACACTGCCACAGCCACGGCAATGGCCAGCTCGAAGTTATTGCTGGCGGCAGTGAAGGCGATGGTTGTCGTCTGTGAGTAGTTAGCGCCTATTTTCTTCCCCATGTAAAACGAGACGAGGAACATCAGTACGAAGTAGATAAGAAGCGGAATAGCAATCCGAACTACGTCAAGCGGTAACTCAACAATTATCTCACCCTTAAGGGAGAACATTACTATAATGGTAAAGAGAAGGGCAGCCAGCGTAATTGGGCTTATCTTGGGGATGAATTTTTTCTCGTACCAGTCTCGCCCCTTTGCCCTGATAAGAGTGAAGCGGGTAATCATGCCTCCGAAGAAGGGGATGCCAAGGTAAATGAATACGCTCTGAGCTATCTGAGCGATGGTGATATGTACCGCAGCCCCCTCCATCCCGAACCTTACCGGCAGCACCGTTATGAAGATATAGGCGTAAATTGAGTAGAAGACTATCTGGAAGATTGAGTTAAGTGCCACCAAACCGGCAGCATACTCGCTGTCTCCTTTAGCCAGTTCATTCCACACGATGACCATAGCGATGCAACGGGCTATACCTATCATGATGAGCCCTGCCATGTAGTCGGGGTAGCCTCGCAGGAAGAGGATGGCTAAAAAGAACATCAGCACCGGGCCGATAATCCAGTTCTGTATTAGTGACAGCCCCAGTACCCGCCAGTTACGGAAAACCCGCCCCATTTCCTCGTACCTGACCTTCGCCAGTGGTGGATACATCATAAGGATGAGTCCGATAGCTATGGGAATAGAAGTGGTACCTATTTGAAAGAAGCTAATAAAATCAGCCACCCCGGGGACAAAGTAGCCCAAGCCTACCCCAAAAGCCATGGCTAGAAATATCCATAGTGTAAGGAAGCGGTCTAATATTGAAAGTCTGCCGACTACGGTTCCCGGTTTATCCATTGCTTATAGCTCCTTTCCGATATCATACGTGCCACTTTAAGCACTAATTGCTGCCGTCTCTTCTAAACCTTTCTACAGGATTAACGCCTGTATCCAGGTGCGATTTTAGCTTGCCCTGCTGAGAGTGTTCTGTTTTTCACCTCGCATTAGCCTCATAACAAAGATGTGAGTAGGTATATCCCTACTCCTATTAGCAATACCCCGCTAACCTTCTTGGAATAATTGGAAAAGTTGCTAATACCTTTAGACTGGATGACTCTCTGGGCAAATCCGGTAGATATACCGGCGCCAACTACCAGCACCCAGTGACCCAGAGCGTAAGCTAGAAGCAAACCACCACTGTAGGCAATTTCCTGCTGGGTAGCGGCGAAGGTTAGTATTACTGCCAGCACCGGTGTGGCACAGGGAGAAGCCACAATCCCGAAGAAAAGCCCCATCAGAAAGGCACCAAGCAGTGCCTTTCTTTTGGGTAAGAATCGCTGCGATATGCCAATATTGAATTTAAATACTCCCAGTAGTTGCAGGCCGAGTAGTATAGCTACCGGGGGCAGCACATAATTCCAGAAGCTGCCGACATCACCAAATAGCCTGCCCATGGCACCGGCTATTATTCCCAGGACAGTGAAGGTTATGGTCAGTCCGATGGTAAAGACGATTGAATATTGGACTGCTTTTTTTCGTGAACCTTCAGCATAACCACCGACGAAGCCGATGACAAGTGGAATCATTGCCAGGACACAGGGACTGGCACTGGAGATAATGCCCCCCAGAAAACAGGCAGGAAAGGCAAGCCAGGCCTGGTTCTGGATTATATCACCTATATTACTGAGTAAAGTTTCCACTTATTCTATTCCCATTTACTTCAACTGGGTGATTATTTCTTCTTTAGGCCAAAACCCCATATGTCTTGTTGTTTCTTTACCGCTGCTGTCAAAGAATATCTGGGTGGGTATTGCCATAATCTGATATTGGTTGGCAAGGTCTCTATGTTCGTAGACCTCGACGATTACCACGTTCAGTTTGTCTTCATACTCTATTGCCAGCTCCTCCAGGATAGGCTTCATCTGCTTACATGGAATACAGGTGTTCGAGCCAAACTCAGCCAGGGTCGGCTTGCCACTGGATAGGGCTTGCTCAAGAGGTATTGACGTAAGGTCTGGTTGGGGCGAGGGTTTTGTTTGAGGTTTGGGTAATTCTCGTGGTGCTAAAACGGCATATCTGGTGGAGTAACCTATCTGGGTGGTTATTGTATGTTTTTCGGTATCTACTTGTTTATAGGGTACCTTGCTCCACTTGGTATCTTCATAACTGGCAATGTAAACATCGCTTTCTCTTAGTCCCTGCGGTAGCTCGGCTGGGTCATAACTGATGGTAAACTTAAGTGGAGGATTGAAAGTAGCTCCTTGGGGTGTCAAATCATAGACTGCCCCAACGATATATGCGTCCTCTGGTGGAGGTGGTGGGCTTGGGTCGACTGCCACATGAATGGTTTGGAGAGGCTTTTCATCTTTATCTAGGAGCATAGTGCCTTCATTTAGAGACAGACTGACTTCATCATCAGCGGACGATAAATTTATCTTTGCCTTAAGCTTTCCCTGGCTGTCAACTGAAGCTTCATGTTTTGCACCAAGTAAGTCGATCTCCAATTGATAGGTTGATAACTCTTCTTCGTTGGTCACTTCAGGAGCAGGACTTCCACAAGCGCAGAGTATACCACCTAACAGGATAACAAGCAGGAATGAACTCCATATCTTCACTTTAGTCAGCACGGTCATATTAATTCTCATTACTCCACCTTCTTAACATATCGTCCCCTGCTTATCTTCTCTCCTCAATCCACTTCTTTATCTCCTGAGGACTGGGAATTCTGCCCTCTGATACCTTGACTCCGTCAATTATCACCGCCGGTGTTAGCACCACTCCTTTAGCGCTAATCTGTTTTATATCCTTAATCTCTACCACCTGTATCTCTTCCCCAAGTTCCTTTTCCAGCTCTTTCAGCGCCTGGAGCACATTCTTCTCCGCTGCCTGACATCTGGGGCAGCCCGGTCCGCAAACCTCAATAATCATTGTCTTAGCACCTCCTTAAGGTCGTTTACTTTAGCCTAAAATAAACCCTGCCACCCATCCTACCAATGTGCCTAAAACTATGATGGTCAGGATATAGACTACAGCTTTCTTTACTCCGAAAACCCTGGCTATAGCCAGCCAGTTGGGCAGGCTGATGCCCGGTCCGGTAAGCAGCAGGGCTAGAGCCGGACCCTTGCCCATCCCCAGGTTCATCAGGGTATCGACAAACGGGGCTTCAGTCATGGTAGCAAAGTAGGTAACCGCTCCAATCAGGGTAGCCAGAAACGACTGCTGTAAGCCTTCTCCTCCCAGCCAGGTCTTAATCCACTCCTCGGGTAAAACAGCACCAATAACACCTACAATGAACACCCCTAATAGTAATAATGGGAAGATTCTACGTACAAACCACCATGTTTCCTCCAGCCATCCCTTAATCTTGCCCTTATTAATAGCCTTCCAACTATACAGGGCTACCACTGTCAGCCCTATTGTCCAGACCACTACCTTCTGCCAGTATGGCCCCTGCGTTACTATGTAGTTTGGTGCTAGGAGCCAGGCTACCAGTAGTAGGAGTAAAACTAGGCTTTTCAGACTCATCAAAGGCCCACCGTTCATTTGGATGGTGGAAACCCGTTTTTTCTCTTCGCGGTAAAAGGCATAGGTCATAACAAAGCCGACCACAAAGGACATGAGCAGGGCACTTATTAGTCTGGCGACAACCATCTGAGTGCCGAGGATTTGTCCGGTGTAGACCAGAGCCAGGATATTGGCTGCTGGAGCTACCCAGAGGATGATAAACGCAGCACCGATGCCAGCCCCACCGTAGTAAATACCGCTGGCTACTGGAATAACGGTGCAGGAACACGCAGTGACAAAGAAACTGCCACCGGCAGCAATGCCGAAGGAATTGAGTTTGCGTGCCGCGGCACCAAGATAGCCGATAATAGTCTCCTTGCGAATAAAGGTAACTATTCCACCAGCCAAAAGGAAGGCAGGAATGAGGCAGGTTACCACATGCAGAGCAAGGTAATCTTTAAGGGCAAATAAACCAGCCAGTAATAGGGTGACAAAGGTTTCCAATGCTTATAACTCCATAAATACAGGGGTAAAATTTCTATTTCTTTAATGCTTTGGGCCCGATGCATACTGCTTGCTTTAGTCGTTCCCTATCTTGTTCTAGTACCTCGTTGCTAATAGGGGAATCCTTGAGGAGCTGGGCCAGAGAAGTAGCGTAACGATTTGCTGTTTGCTGGTCTATAGAATAGAACATCCATGCGCCCTGTCGTCTTGACTTCAAGAAGCCAGCGTCCTGGAGCATGCCAAGGTTACGCGACGCCCGGGTCTGGGATATATCCAGGGCTTGCATAATCTCGCAGACACAGCACTCTTCTTTCTCCAGTAGAATATTCAGAATCCTGAGTCTCGTCTCGTCGCAGAGAGCCTTCATCGCTTTAATCAAATTCTGCATAATTCTTTCCTGAATTTATAGTTATTTATGCGCATATCTGCATATAATCATAAAGCATTTCCTAATCCATGTCAACAAACATCATTTTTCAATTAATCGGGGCCAATGCTATAATGGGCTGGAAATGGACATATTAGCTGAGCTTAACCCGGCACAGAAGGAAGCTGTTGAGGCAATAAACGGACCGGTGCTCATTTTGGCCGGTCCGGGTAGTGGCAAGACCAGGGTTATTACCCATCGTGTTGCCTATCTGATTAGGGTTTGTGGTGTAAATCCGCGTCGGATTATGGCGGTTACCTTTACCAATAAGGCTGCCCGGGAGATGAAGGCAAGGCTAAACCAACTGGTGGGTGTTTCAGTGAAGGATTTAACCCTGGGCACCTTTCATGCCATCTGCGCTCGCATCCTGCGTATGGACGGCAAGGGGATAGGCGTTGACCCCGGGTTTACCATCTATGATGAAGATGACCAGACGAGCTTAATCAAGCGGGCGCTTCAAGACGTGGGTCTTGACCCCAAGCAGTATGCCCCCGGGGCGATTAAGTCAGCCATTAGTGCCGCCAAAAGTCACTTGCTAACCCCGGGCGACTATAGCCAGCGGAGTCGCAGCTATTTTGAGGAAGTGGTACAGCGGGTCTACGAGCAGTATCAGCAGCTATTAGGCCAAAGTAGTGCTCTGGATTTTGACGACTTGTTAATGAAAACCGTCCAGCTATTTCGCAGTAACCCCGAAGTGCTGTCTAAGTATCAGGAGAGATACTTGCATATCCTGGTGGATGAGTTTCAGGATACCAATCTGGCTCAGTATGAACTGGTAAGGCAACTGGCCGATAAGTATCGCAATATCTGTGTTGTCGGCGACCCCGACCAGTCGATTTACTCGTGGCGGTTTGCTGACTTGCGCAATATCCTCAGCTTTGAGAAAGATTATCCCGAGGCTAAGGTGGTGGTGCTGGAACAGAACTATCGCTCCACCAAGAAGATTCTGGAGACGGCATCACATATCATCTCAACCAACCAGCAGCGTAAACCTAAAGACCTGTGGACGAATAATGAAGTAGGTGAACTGACCACGGTGGTTGAGACCTATACCGAGCAGGAGGAAGCCCGGTTTGTCGTCAGCGAGGTTGAACGATTGGTAAGTCAGGGGGTGGCTAATCCCGGGGACTGTGCGGTGATGTATCGCACCAATGCCCAGTCAAGGGTGATTGAGGAAGCCTTTGTCCGCTACGGGATGCCGTACAAGCTGGTGGCGGGGACGCGGTTTTATGAGAGGCGAGAGGTTAAGGATATTGTTGCCTATCTCCGGCTTATCCAGAATCATTACGATTCCGTCAGCCTGCTGCGGATAATTAATGTCCCCCAGCGTGGCATTGGACAGCAGAGTCAGAGCCAGCTAGCTGGCTGGGCAAAGTCTATGGGCGTGCCTTTGTATAAAGCGTTGCAGGTTATGGCGGGACCAGAAGGAGACAGTAAGCCTCCGTTAAATCCTCGCGCTGTCAGAGCGATGACCGCTTTTCTCAACTTGATGGAGGAACTTATAGCTCGTAGTCGGGAACTAAACATGGTTGATTTATTTGACCTGGTTATAGATAAATCTGGCTACAAGGGGTATACCCTGAATCAGGCCGACGGCGAGGAGCGCTGGGACAACATCCTTGAGCTTCGTACCGTCGCCCAGCAGTATCAAGATTTAGCGCCCGGCGATAGTTTGGCTGCTTTTCTGGAGGGGGTATCTCTGGTATCGGATGTGGACGGACTTAATGAGAGTGTGGATGCGGTAACCCTGATTACCCTGCATCAGGCTAAGGGTCTGGAATTCCCCGTGGTGTTCATTGTGGGGGTGGAGGACGGTATTTTACCCCATATCAGGTCGTTTGACGACCCCGCCCAGATGGAAGAGGAGCGGCGACTGTGCTATGTGGGGGTAACCCGAGCCAAACAGAGGGTATATCTGGTTCGTGCTTTTCGCCGCAGCCTGATGGGGAGCAGTACCCTAAATAGACCGTCGCGCTTCCTGGAAGACATTCCCTCACACTTAATAACGGGTGGTGGCATGTGGCAGGGGGAGGAGAAGTTGTCCATCCAGGATATGTATTCCTGGAACAGGGTTTCAACACCGGTAGCTACCTTCCCGGAATTAAAGGCTGGCGATCATGTCCGCCACGCCCAGTTTGGCGACGGGGTGGTGGTCAGCTATCAGACAGCGGGGGATGATGCCGAGGTGACGGTTGTTTTTGACGGGGCGGGAATAAAGAAACTCCTTATGAGCTATGCCAAGCTGGAGAAAAAAGAATAGACCTCTTGACATTTTACACGGAAGCGTGTATCATTAATCTAACATGCCCATTAAAGTTTTAGACCCCAGAGTGGTTTCCCAGATTGCCGCCGGTGAGGTGGTGGAGAGACCGGCGTCGGTGGTGAAGGAGCTGGTGGAGAATTCCCTTGATGCCGGCTCACGCCAGATTTCGGTTGAGGTCAGGGGTGGTGGCGTGAGCCTGATTCGGGTAATTGATGACGGGGTTGGTATTTCGTCCGGGGAGGTGGAGCTTGCCTTCGCCCGCCATGCTACCAGTAAGATAAATGAACTGGGGGATTTGGATACCATCTCCAGCCTCGGCTTCCGGGGGGAGGCGCTACCCAGTATCGCTGCGGTGGCTGAGGTGGAACTGGTTACCTGCGCTGTGGGGGAGCAGGCCGGCTATTACCTTGGTGTCAGCGACGGCAAAGTGGTCAGTCAGGGGAGCAGAGGACACCCTCAGGGGACCACGGTTACCGTGCGCAATCTGTTCCGCCGGGTGCCGGCACGACTCAAATTCCTCAAGTCGCCGACTACCGAAAACAGCCATATTGCTAATGTCGTCTCCCAGTATGCCCTTGCCTTCCCCGAGGTTAAGTTCACCCTGTTTATTGATGGCAGGATGGCGCTGAACACCGCGGGCAATGGTCGGCTAACGGATACCATAGTCCAGGTTTATGGTTTAGAGGTCGCCCGGAATATGCTGATGATTAAGGAAGATGCGACTTTGCTATCCCGGGTAACGGGTATGATAGGTTCGCCAGCGATAAGCCGTTCCAGCCGGGGTTACCTCAGCTTTTTTGTTAATCGCCGCTGGGTGAGCAGTCGACTTCTCGCCTGGGCGGTGGAGGAGGCGTATCACGGACTGCTGATGCAGGGGAAACACCCGGTGGCGGTCGTCAACATTTCACTGCCCTCTGAGGAACTGGATGTTAATATTCATCCTACCAAGACCGAGGTGAAGTTCCAGAATGAGCACCTGGTTTTTGTTTCGGTGCAGAAGGCAATTCGCCGCACCCTGATTGAGCAAACACCGGTGCCCAAAATCGCCGAGCCGACGGTTGCTTTTGCCTCGCCCTCAGCGGTAAGACAGCTATCAGGGATATTAACCGGAGAGAGCCTTGCCGGCTCGTCGGCAGTTGCTCCCACCCCTGCTGTCTCTCTGCCTGTTTTGCGGGTATTGGGACAGCTAGCTAGTAGCTATATTGTTGCCGAAGGACCCGACGGGTTGTATCTTATTGACCAGCATGCTGCCCATGAGCGCATCCTCTTTGAGAAGATTAAACAGCAACGGCTGAACAGGGAAATTGAGGTTCAGGGCTTGCTTGAGCCGGTAACTGTTGAGGTCAGCCCCAAACAGGGAGAAGTCTTGAAGTCGTGTTACCAGGACCTGGCTGAGTTTGGTCTCTCTATTGAGCCCTTTGGCGATAGAACCTATCTGGTGCGGGCGGTACCTGCTTTACTTGATGCCAAGGACTGGATGGGGATGCTGCGGGAATTACTGGACTCCCTGTCCGGGGGAAATAGGGAGGACTGGCGGGAGAAGATAGCCATATCTATGGCATGCCACAGTGCGGTGAGAGCCGGGCAAACATTAACCGATGACGAAATGCGGGAGCTAATCCGGCAACTGGAGCAGGCATCAATTCCGCATACCTGCCCCCACGGTAGACCGACGATGATTCACTTCAGTTCAGGGCAGTTGAGGAAGGAATTTGGTAGAAGCTAGGGCAGGGAGTAGTTGGGGGCAAGCCCCCATTCGTTGGGCGGCCAGATAGATATCCAGGCTTTGCCAATGATTTCGTCGCTCTCCACTGTCCAGTCATTGCGGGAATCGTTGCTGTTGTTGCGATTGTCCCCCAGAACGAAATACTCGTCGGGGGGTACCGTCTTTCCCTGGAAGTTACGGCGGGGTGGTTCTTTGATATAGGGTTCGTCCAGGGGAAAGGCATTATCCTTGGTGTGGATATATACTATTCCCTCTTTTATCTCTACCGACTCACCGGGTAAGGCAATAATGCGCTTGATGTACTCGGTTCCCTTGTTTTGGGGTGGGTGGAATACGATTATATCCCCCCGCTCCGGTTCGTGAAAGTTATAAACGACTTTATTGATTACCAATCGCTGTCCCTCTTCAAAAGTGGGCTCCATACTACCACCGACGATGATGAAACTCTGGATGGTGAATTGCAGTAAGAAAAAGATGGCTACTGCCAGCAGAATGGTGCCGATAATATCACGGAAGAAATTTCTCATTTAGTCCTAATTATACCCTATCTGTCCTGACTCTTCTAGTATTGAATGGATTGTTTATTAACCTCACCCCCTGCTAAATAAATCACAAGCTCATTTCTAAGTCTCCTTAGATATTGGTTAGCAACCTACCCCCTTTATCCCCCTCCCTTACTAGGGAGGGGGATTGGGTATGCCAGAGAGGCTTCGCCTCTCTTTGACTTTTCTCAATCTGGAGTGATTACTTGGAAGGTTTAGAGGGGTAGTTTCCTGAAGAGGGAGTTTCTTTAATATGGCTTGACCTGTTCAGGGAATTCAGGAGGGACACTGGCTCCTCTTAACAAAAATCTTCCCCTTCCCCTTAGCAAGGGGAAGGGGATACAGGAGATGGGGTTCCAAAGAATCTACAAACTATACTGCCTTGAGGCTGAATTAGCCCTGGTCGCAGATTGTTTATTAACCTCACCCCCTGCTAAATAAATCCTAAGCTTAAAAGTCTTTTAGCTGCTGAACAACCTCAGAATGCTGAACGGGAACATTAATTTGCACTTTGTAAAAAGGGGATGCTAGAATAGCACTGATATGGACTATATGGAGCAGGCGCTCTCCCTGGCCAGGTTGGCTTTGGGACAGGTTAGTCCTAACCCGGCAGTGGGGGCGGTGGTGGTCAGTGGTGGGGTAGTTGTGGGGCAGGGTTATACTCAGCCCCCCGGCTCCTGTCATGCTGAAAAAGTCGCCTTGAAGCAGGCGGGCGACCGAGCTCACTGGGGGATAATGTATGTTACCTTAGAACCCTGCCGCCATTATGGTCGGACGCCACCGTGTACCGAGGCAATCATTGCTGCTGGCATTAGCGAGGTTCACCTGGCTATACTTGACCCCAATCCCCTTGTTTCCGGAGGGGGCAAAGAGCAGCTGGAGAGACAGGGCATTAAAGTATATGTTGGTGAGCGTGAGGAGGAGGCCAGGCAGATTAATGAGGCCTATATTAAATTTATCACTACCGGTTTGCCTTTTGTTACTGCTAAGTTCGCTGTTAGTCTGGATGGTAAGATTGCCACCAAGAGTGGCGATTCCCGGTGGATTAGTGGCATTGAGGCAAGGGGATACGTTCATAACCTGCGCTATGCCACCGATGCTATTATGGCCGGAGTGAATACTGTTCTGGTTGATGACCCTCAGCTTACCGCGAGAAGTTGTGGTGGGCGGGGAGGGTCAGCCCGGGTGCAGCCACTTCGGGTAATCGTGGATAGCAAGGGGCGGACACCGTTGACCGCCCGGGTGTTTAATGAGCCGGGTAAAACATTCCTGGCGCTGGGCAGGTCAGTTACTCCCGAAGAGAGAAAAACCTTAGCCCGGGCTGATGTTGAGATATTGGAATTACCTTCAAAAGAGGGTTTGGTAGATTTGGAAGGTCTTATGAAAATATTAGGGGAGCGGCAAATTACCAGTGTTTTGGTGGAAAGTGGCGGGACGCTTCTTGGTTCATTGTTTGACCACCAGCTGGTAGATAAGGTGGTTGCTTTTGTTGCTCCTATTATCATCGGCGGTAAGGAAGCAAAAACAGCTGTTGGTGGTAAAGGGGCTGATAAGCTAGCAGACGCAATTGGGTTAGAACGTGTTAGCATGGAAACGGTTGGTAGCGATTTGATGGTTAGTGGCTACGTTAAGAGGTAAGAGTGTTTACCGGGATTATTGAAGAGGTAGGTAAAGTTACTTCAGCGCAACCTGAAAGCCTGGTTGTTGCTGCCAGCAAAGTCCTTCAGGGACTGGAACTGGGGGGAAGTGTGTCGGTTAATGGAGTATGCCTGACGGTGACCAGTTTTGACACTCGGTCTTTCTCAGTTGGTCTGATGCCGGAGACAATAGAGCGGACTAATCTGGGTGTGTTAAGTATCGGGGAAGGGGTTAACCTGGAACGCCCGTTGACCTTAGGAAAACCGTTAGGCGGGCATTTAGTCCAGGGGCATATAGATAACACGGGAAGGGTAAACTCAGTTACCTGGGATGGTGACGCAATGCTCGTTAGATTTGAAGCCCCGCCTGAAGTAATACGCTATATGGTGGCAAAAGGTTTTATGGCTGTTGACGGGGTTAGTCTAACCGTGGTTGATTTTAATACCAGCTCATTTTTGGTTTCTGTTGTAGATTATACCCGAGAACATACCACGCTGGGTAGCAGGCGGGTGGGTGACCTGGTTAATCTGGAGGTGGACATTGTTGCCAAATATGTGGAACGACTTAGCCAGCCCCGCCGTCCCGGGGTAACTATTGATTTCTTGCAAGAGCACGGTTTTTTAGTCGGTTAATCTGTTAATTTTTCAGTTGGGGGTGTTATGAGTATATCAACTATTCCTGAGGCTATTGAGGATATAAGGGCAGGCAAGTTTGTTATCGTCGTTGATGATGAGGATAGGGAGAACGAGGGTGACCTGACTATGGCTGCAGAAAAGGTTACCGCGGAAGCGATTAACTTTATGACCCTGCACGCCAGGGGGTTGATTTGCCTGCCGGTAATGGGTAAACGGTTAGACGAGTTAAACATTCCCTTGATGGTAAGAGAAAATACTTCGAAGTATGCTACTGCCTTTACCATATCGGTTGAGGCGAAACGTAGGGTAGGCACGGGCATTTCGGCAGCGGATAGGGCAGAGACGACAAAAACAGTAATTGACCCGGCTACCAAACCTGACGACTTAGTTCAGCCGGGACATGTGTTTCCCCTCCGTGCCCGAGAAGGTGGTGTTTTGGTGCGGGCGGGCCACACCGAGGCTATAGTTGATTTAGCCAGGCTGGCTGGTCTTTATCCCGCCGGGGTTCTCTGTGAGATTATGAAGGAAGATGGCTCTATGGCACGACTGCCGCAACTTGAGGAAATATCGGAGCAATATGGGATTAAGATTGTAACTATAGCCGACCTTATTGCCTATCGGTACCGTCATGAAAAGTTGGTGCATCGGATAGCTGAGGTTAATTTACCGACAAAATATGGCGAGTTTACCGCTATTGCCTATAAGAGTAATATAGACCCTGACGAACACCTGGCCTTGATTATGGGAGATATTGCCACCGAGGAGCCAGTGTTGGTCCGGGTTCATTCCGAGTGTGTTACTGGTGATGTATTCGGTAGTTTGCGTTGCGACTGTGGTGAGCAGATTGCTATGGCGATGCAATTTATTGCTGATGAGGGTCGAGGAGTTTTTCTGTATATGAGGCAGGAGGGGCGGGGTATTGGTTTCGAACACAAAATGCGCGCCTATGCCCTGCAGGATGAGGGGTTGGACACGGTGGAGGCTAATCTACAATTGGGCTTTGCTCCGGACTTGAGAGACTATGGCATAGGTGCCCAGGTTCTGGCGGAGATGGGTTTACACCAGATTCGACTGCTTACCAATAATCCCAAGAAGGTAGTAGGTTTGGAGTCTTACGGGCTTAAAGTAGTGGAAACACTTCCCATTATTGTCCGTCCCAATCGGTATAACCGTTATTACTTAAAGACAAAGCAGAAAAAACTAGGTCATCTTTTAGAAGTAAAGGATGCTCCTGATAAATAATCTGGTAAAAGGAGAGGGCAGTGAATAAACATTTCGTAGGCGAGTTACTGGGGAAGGGACTTAAATTTGGGCTGGTTATTTCCCGTTTTAATGAATTTTTAACCAAAAAACTGCTGGAGGGGGCACAGGATGCCTTGCTTCGTCATGGCGTCAATGAGGGGGATATAGAGGTTGCCTGGGTTCCCGGCGCGTTTGAGATTCCGCTGTTAGCCAAAAAACTAGCTCAGACCAATAGGTATAATGCTGTTATCTGTCTGGGTGCTGTGGTTCGTGGCGAAACGCCTCACTCTGAATACATTGCAGCTGAGGTGAGTAAGGGCATCGCTAAAGTGGGTCTGGAAACCGGGCTCCCCATTATTTATGGCGTAATCACCGCTGATACCCTGGAACAGGCTATTGAGCGGTCGGGGGCTAAAGAAGGCAACGAAGGTTTTAAGGCAGCGATGAACGCCATCGAGATGGCTAATCTGGTCAGGAGTCTGACCTAATCAACTTCACGTTTCAGCCAATTGAGGGATGGGGGATATTCGTTTAGTCGGTAACTTTATAGACGGTATCCCCACTTCTTACCCGGTCGCTGACCTTGATGCCAATAGCATCTCCTGCCTTCGCCTCGTTAACATTTACGTTGTTAATCTGCAGGGAGTCAACAGTGAACTCCAAATCGGTAGTATGACCCTTGATGTGGATTGTGTCCCCTACCTTCAAGGTTGCAGTTAACTCAATCCCGGCTACGACAGGTCGGGCAAAAAAGTCACTAACTTTTCCGATTAGTTCTTCAGGCATTTATACCTCCTTGGTATTTGATTAGTTAGCCTTTATTCTCCCGTATTTAGAATTAGTATAATTATATTGTTGGCATAAATCAATACCACCAGCTCACTTTTCAGATTGTTTACTGACCCCATTCCCCCTTATCCCCTTTCCATACAGGGTGGTGGGTGGGAAAAGATAATGAAAAGTAATAGTTACTATCTACCTCACCCCCTTTGTCCCCCTCTCCTTGATAGGAGAGGGGGAAGAAAAAGAAAGAGGGGCTTTCGCCCCTCTTAAACACTCTACTTTCTCAAAACTAGGTACTAACTTTTAAGTCCTGAATCCTAGACCCGAAGATTTGGTTCGTCAGGTTTCGGTAATTAGTATTTTGAATTTGTTTATGGTTTCGTGCTTGGAATTTCGGATTTCATTATAAGCTTTGCAGATATTGGTTAGCAACCTACCCCCTTTATCCCCCTCCCTTACTAGGGAGGGGGATTGGGTATGTAAGAGAGGCGAAGCCTCTCTTTGACTCTCCTTTAATATTTTTCCTTGCGCAGGAGAGAAGGGAAGAAGTTTTAGAGAGGGGCGAAGCCCCTCTCTTATCCAAATTCCCCCTTCCCTTAATAAGGGAAGGGGGTCAGGGGGATAGGTTCTAACCAAACATCTAAGAGGATGGGCGATGCCAAGCTCATTTCTAAGCCCTGAATTCAGAACCTGATGGTTTGGGAATTGGTAATTAGTGCTTTGAATTTGTTTAGGGTTTCGTGCTTAGGATTTAGAATTTATTCTTGGAAGGGGGCCAGGGGGATAGGTTGCTAAACAGCCTCTCTTCTTGGTCTTTGACATAGTATCACCTGACCCCTATAATTAGCCTAACTATAATCTACAGGTAGATGTAGTAGTGGCTAAGAAGGATAAGCATAGGGTGGTAGAATCAACCGAGGCGATAGACATCGAACGGTTTAACCAGCGTCTAAATATGTTGGACCAGCGTTTGGATAACATTGATTCTATGGTTACTGCTGTTGCCGAACGAGTAATGAACCGACCCCTTACTCTTAATATAACCTGCCCTAACTGTGGCAAGAACATAGAGATTGCTATCATAGGTACCGAGAGGCCAACAGGATAAGTTCTGGCGTATAAAATCTCGGGGAATATCTCCATTGGCAAACTCCTATCCACTTTTGTTCCCTTTTCTTCCCGAATTGCCCTTATTTTTGTCTTCATAAAGTATAAGCGGTAGCAATAAAGCCTGGTTAGGGGTTATTATTGGTATTTGCGGTAGAAAGAGATAGGAATGCTTGAACTGATAATTATTGCTGTTTATTTTCTGGCTATGGTTGTGGTGGGGGTAGCCAGTAGGAGAAGGGTAAAGGGGATTGATGATTTCTTTGTGGCTGGCAGAAAAGGCTCCTCATTATTTATCACCGGCTCATTACTAGCCACTATTATTGGTGGCTCAGCCACGGTGGGTATGGCTGGGTTGGGCTTCAGCCAGGGTTTGACCGGAGCTTGGTGGTTGCTGGTGGGCAGTATTGGTCTGGTGATTTTGGGCCTTTTCCTGGCAAAGAAGGTGAGAAGGTTCGGGCTTTATACCCTTCCCGAACTGGTAGCGAAGCAGTACGATGAGCGGATAGCTTTAGCCGCTTCCATCCTTATCGTTGTTGCCTGGGTGGGTATTATAGCGGCTCAGATTGTCGCTTCCGGGATAATACTGGGCATGCTGGGAATAGGCAGTCCCCTTTTATGGATGGTGGTCTGCACTGCGGTCTTTGTCATCTATACCATACTGGGCGGTCAATATGCCGTTATTCGCACCGATGTCTTGCAGATAGCTATAGTCTTCATCGGACTGTTCAGCGGCTTGGCTTTACTCCTGCAGCATCTGGGCGGTTTAAGCGGATTAAGTAGCGTTCTTTCGCCTGAGCAATTTGCCTTTCCCCTTGGTGCTCAGTTTGGTGGGGTAGATTTGGTCAAGCTCCTGTTACTGGTGGGCTTGACCTATGTGGTGGGACCCGATATGTATTCCCGGTTATTCTGTGCTCGGGATGGTAAAACAGCCAGAACCTCAGTATTCTGGGCAGCCTTGCTTATTGTCCCCTTTGCTTTTGGCATTACCCTGGTGGGTATGGGAGCATCCGTCTTGTTTCCCCAGATTTCCCCGGAGCAAGCCTTCCCCACAGTAATCAAGGAGATTTTGCCTCCCTTCCTGGGCAGCATAGTCCTGGCAGCCTTGCTTTGTGCCGTTATGTCTTCGGCGGATACCTGTTTATTAAGTGCCAGCACCATATTGGCGGTGGATATAGTTGGTCGGTTTAGACCTTCTCTTAGCCAGGTGAAAATCCTGTCCCTGTCTCGGTGGGGAATAGTGGTTCTGGGTGTCAGTGCTCTGGTGCTGGCGTTAACCCTGAAAGGGGTAATAAATACCCTCCTTTTTGCCTATACCATATATACCTGTGGTTTGATTCTGCCGGTAATCGCCGGCTTCTATAAGAGCAAGTTAAAGGTGACTTCAGCAGGGGCATTGGCTGCAATTATAGGTGGGGGGTCAGCAGCGCTAGCCAGCAAGTTATTTGACATAACATATCTGGACTTGGGAGGTCTGTTGATTAGCGGCTTGCTCCTTTTTATGGTGAGTTTCGTTGACAATAGGATGAAAAGCAGGAAGAGGTTGCCGAATACATAATCCGGCAGTGACGGCAAAACTACCCTATGGTGCTGAAGCTTGACGGGGGAGAGGACATCTAGTAGAATTACTACTGTTTTGGGGGCGGTTAGCTCAGGTGGTTAGAGCACTGCGTTGACATCGCAGAGGTCACTGGTTCGAGCCCAGTATCGCCCACCATTAGCAATACCCAAATTTTGATTCAGATGTGTTTCCTATTGCGGCAGAAGGGCTCCACGGCCAAGAGTCGGTTTGGAGCCTTTATTTTTATGCCTTCGCTCAATAGAACGAACTTTGTTAGAACAACGCAGTTTGAATCACAGAGATTGGTGTGTCGGTTTAATCCACCCTGGAAATATAAATTCCCTGTATATGGTGATGGACTTTGCCAGAAGCCCTTTGTTAGAATGTGAGAGGTATTCAATATATCATTTTGTATATCAATTGGCGGAGGGAATAATGAGGAACAAAGAGTTTAAGACCATGGGGCAACAATTTGGTCGTCGTTCTTGGGCGGAGCCGTGGAAAATCAAGATGGTTGAGCCAATCAAAATGACCAGCCGGGAGGAACGGCAAAAGGCTGTAGTGGCAGCGGGGTATAACACCTTTTTGTTACGCTCTGAAGATGTATATATTGACCTGCTTACCGATAGTGGCACCAGCGCCATGAGCGACCGCCAGTGGGCTGGTATGCTGTTGGGGGATGAGGCCTATGCCGGTAGTCGTAATTTTTACCATTTGGAAGATGCTGTCCGAAGTTACTATGGGTATCGCTATGTGGTACCTACCCACCAGGGTCGTGGTGCCGAGCACTTGCTCAGTCAGGCGTTGATAAAGTCGGGGCACTATGTACCCGGCAATATGTACTTCACGACTACCCGCTTACATCAGGAGCTGGCTGGTGGCACTTTTGTAGATGTTATTATCGATGTGGCTCATGACCCTGCCAATATGCACCCTTTTAAGGGTAATGTAGACCTAAATAAGCTGGAGACTCTAATCAAACAAGTAGGCGCTGATAAGATTCCTTATGTTAGTTTGGCAGGAACGGTGAATATGGCTGGAGGCCAACCAGTAAGTATGGCAAATGTACATGCATTACGAGAGTTATGCGACCGTTATGGTATTCGTATCTATCTTGATGCAACTCGTATGGTTGAGAATGCTTTCTTCATCCAGGAGCGTGAAGAAGGATACGCAGACAAGCCTATTGCCGCTATTCTTGAAGAATTTTGTAGCTATACTGATGGTGCCTGGATGAGTGCCAAGAAAGACCACCTGGTTAATATTGGTGGATGGCTGGCGGTCAACGACTGCGACCTCTTCGATACACTCTGCAATATGGTCGTAATCTACGAAGGGCTCCACACTTATGGCGGCATGGCGGGACGGGACATGGAAGCGCTGGCTATTGGCATTACCGAGGCAGTAAATGATGACCACGTGCGGGCTCGCGTCGAGCAGGTTCGCTACTTGGGCAACCTGCTGCTCGACTGGGGTATCCCAATCGTAAAGCCAGTGGGTGGCCATGCTGTCTTCCTGGATGCCAAAAGCATATACTCACATCTTCCTCAAGACCTGTTCCCGGCACAAACATTAGCTGCCGAACTTTATCTAGATTCTGGCATCCGTGGTATGGAGCGGGGTATTGTTAGCGCTGGTCGGGACCCTCAAACCGGTCAACATCGCTATCCGGCACTAGAGCTAATGCGGCTAGCAATACCACGACGAGTCTACACTCAGGCGCATATGGATGTGGTTGCCGAGGGAGTTAAAGCAGTATATGATAATCGTGAGCAAGTTCGGGGCTTGAAGATGGTGTACGAGCCTAAATATCTTCGGTTCTTTCAGGCGCGATTTGAGCCTGTGGCATGATACTCACGCGGAGAGGAAACTTTGTTTAAGCTTGGTGGAAATTTCGTTACACTAACTCGGCACGGCTGAGAAGAACAGCATCATCCTTGAATTCTTCTCCGGCAGCACGTTCAAAGGCAGTTACCAGGTCGTTGATGGTAAGCGCCTTCTTATCTGCCTGACCGATATCGGTTATAATTTTGCCCTTGTGCATCATAATTAACCTGTTGCCGTGGTGCAGGGCAATTTCCATGTTGTGGGTAACCATAATCGCGGACATCTTCTCTCGGCGCACGATTTTGTCGGTTAATCCCAGTACTGTTTTAGCTGTTTTGGGGTCCAGAGTAGCGATGTGCTCATCTAGCAGCAGTATAGTTGGTCTGCTTATGGTTGCCATGACCAGGGCTAGAGCCTGTCTTTGTCCTCCGGAGAGGGTACCCACCGGGGTTTTCAGCCTGTCTTCCAGGCCAAGCCCGAGCAGGGATAACGCTTCACGGAATATTTCTCTTCGCTGTTTGTTAATGGCTCCTTTTACTCCCCTCTTCTGTCCCCGTAGCAGAGCCAGGGAGAGATTTTCCTCGATAGTTAGCTTGCGAGCAGTTCCCACCTCGGGTTCCTGCCATACCCTGCCGACATAGGCAGCACATCTGTATTCGGCAAGATTGGTAACATCGTCGCCATTAATGATAACTTTACCCCCTCTTTCTGGGGGGAAGACACCAGCAACGATGTTGAGCAGTGTGGATTTACCCGCCCCGTTGCTGCCGATAATGGTGACAAAATCCTGGTCATAGACATTAAGATTTACACCATTCAAGGCGGTAACTTCGTCTATGGTGCCTCGGGCGAATACTTTTTTCACTTTTTTGATTTGGAGTATGGTGCGTTTTTCTTTATCTTTAGTAGTCATTGTTAACACCCGGTTACCATCTTGCTGCTGGTGGTAGCCACTCATGACGTATCCTTTTCTGTATATACGGAACTGCCAGCGCTATAATCACTAACAGCGCAGTGATTAGCTTCAAATCGCCAGGGGACATGCCTAACCGGAGAGCAATAGTTATGAACAAGCGATAGGCAAAAGTGCCACCCAGGCAGGCTAGTAAGACTGATGTAATTCCTTTGGGATGAAATAGCCCCTCGCCGATTATCACCGCTGCCAGTCCCATTACGATCATGCCAATTCCCATTCCCACATCGGAGAAGCCCTGATTTTGAGCCACTAGAGCACCGGAGAGGGCAACCAGGCCATTAGAAACGGAGCAGCCCAGTAACACAGTTTTATCGGTATCGGTTCCCAGACCGCGCACCATCTGCTCATTATCCCCGGTTGCCCTCAGTGCCAGTCCAATCTCAGTGCGCAAGAACCAGTTCAATGCGGCAACGAAAATAGAGACCACCACCAGCACAAAGATGATAGACAAGACCATTCCGCTCTTAAGACCTAATAGTTGAGCTATAATATCAAAGCTGGTTACCTCGCGAAGCAGCGGAATATTAGCTCCACCCAATATCCTCAAATTTATCGAATACAGCCCCACCATCATCAGGATGCCAGCAAGCAGGGCACTTATCCTGAGCTTGGTATTGAGTAGTCCGGTTATCAATCCGGCACATAGCCCCCCACCAAAAGCAGCTAGTGTAGCCACGAAAGGATTGACACCGCTGACAATCAGCACGGCAGCAATAGCACCACCCAACGGGAAGGTGCCATCCACACTCAGGTCAGGGAAAGAAAGGACCCGAAAGGTAATATATACCCCTATGCTAACTAAGCCAAAGACCAGTCCTTCGTAGCAGGCTACGGATAGCACACTACCTATAGCATCCAATACTGCCTCCAATACCAAGCTTGAGTATCAGGATATTAACTGTTTATGGTGAGCTTATGCCTCTACTATGTTCGTGGCCTTATCCAGAACTGCTTGAGGGATGGTTACTCCCAGCCTCTCCGCTGCTGAAGGGTTCAGGTATAAATCTGTCATCGGGCATTTCTTAACGGCAATATCACCAGGGTTTTCACCCTTCAGGATGCGGGCGCCTAACTTACCGCATTCTATACCTAGCTGGTAGTAGTCGAGACCAGGGGTACCAATGGCTCCCCTTTCCACTGTGGCGGTATCGGCAGCAAAGAGCGGTATGGTATTATCCTCACAGACCTTTACCACTGCCTCAAAAGCTGATACCACAGTATTATCCGTGGGGATCCATACGGCGTCGACCCTGCCGGTGAGCGATTGAGCTGCAGCCATAACATCAGCCGATGTCGCTGCCATAGCCTCAACAATGTCAGTAATACCCATACCTGGGGCTACCTTCTTAAGCTCGTTTATCTGCACCACTGAGTTCGATTCACCAGCGTTGTAGATGACCCCCAGCTTTTTAACACCGGGTACAATATCCAGAATCAGCTGTATCTGAGTGCCAACATCAGCCCAGTCACTGATTCCAGTCACCTGGCCGCCGGGGTTATCCCAGCTGTCAACCAGCGCCGCATCTACGGGGTCAGTTACCGAACCAAATACTACCGGTATATCTGTCCCCTCAACTGCCTTAACGCAGGCTTGAGAGGTTGGAGTGGCTATTGACAGGATTAAGTCCACCTTCTCAGAAACAAACTTCTGGGCGATAGATGCCGCTAACGACATATCACCTTCAGCATTGCGGTAGTCATACTCAACATTTACCCCTTCGGTAAAGCCTTCCTCAGCCAGCTGGTCAATGAATCCCTGGCGGTTAGCGTCCAGCGCAGGGTGGGTAACTATCTGGGTTATGCTAATCTTATATTTTTCTGGCTGGGCTGGTCCGCAACCACCCATCATGGGTAGCGCCAAGGCTAACACTAATACCAAACAAATACCGATTACTCCTGTTTTTTTCATGAATGACCTCCTTAAATTTTGTTTTGCTAAATTAGAATGTTAGCTACATTTCTATTAACCTCCGTTGGTAAGATTTATAACCATCATAAAAAGAACCCTCTCGCTTGGGAGGGTTTCTTTTTTATAAACTTCTTTATTGTAGACTTATTCTATTTGGCGTCTATTTAATTGTACAAAACCTCCCAAGCGCACATAGTGCGCCCCGTAAATATGAAGTCCATATGAAACAACCCTTGGTGAGCAGTGTAGATTAACATTCTCTTAGCTCACTTTCTGTGCGATTCTATCACAGGAGATATGACCTGTCAACCTCTGGGTAGCTCGGTAGCCTCAGGGGCGATTATTTAGGTAGCGATGTTTAGTGCGGCGGGGAGCACATAAAAGCGGGCGGGGGTTTCCCCCAGGAGCTCACCGTCAGCCTGGATGGACATCGGCTGTCTCGAACTTATATCTATCTTTCTCACTTTATTCATGCTGACCTTGGGGTGAGTAAGATGGGTACCCCTGTAGATGCGGGGCAGTGACCGAAGGAGGTCTGGTTTGCTCAAATCATCAATTATCAAGACATCAAGGAGACCATCGGTGAGGTCAGCATCGGGAGCAACCAGCATACTGCCTCCTCCGTACTTCCCATTGCTCGTCATAATAGCACAAACCTTCCTGTTCTCCACTTTCCCATCTACTGTAAGAGATACTTCCTTATTCTTATAAAACAATAGTGTCGACAGTAGTCCCAAAAGGTAGGAAGGTACGGCACCCAGCATCTTGAATCTTTGCGTGGTAGCCTTAACTACTTCGGCGTCGAAACCCAGCCCGGCGATGTTCACAAAGAGCCGCTTCATCATTTGTCCGTTGCTCACATATTCCACAATGCCAAGGTCTACGGTAAGCTTTCTCGGATGCATGAGGCACTGGCAGGCTTCCCTGTGGTGGCTGGGTATACCAACGGTGCGAATGTAATCACCACCAGTCCCCGTGCTTATAATGCCTAACATGATGTCTTTCATGCTGCCGGCAGCATATAAACCATTGACGACCTCGTTTATGGTACCATCGCCGCCTACAGATACCACCAGCTTATAGCCCTTCTTGGCGGCTGCTTTGGCGAGTTCAATAGCATGTCCCGGAGCTTCGGTCAAGTCCTGTTCAAAACGCAGGCCAATGCTTTTCAGCAGTCTCTTTATCTGTGGCCATTTCTTGGCTGTCCTTCCGGCACCGGCAATTGGATTCACGATTAGCCTGGCGTATGACAAATGCGGTATCCTCCTGAGCAGGGTTCTTCCAGACTATTGGATTATAGCACATTATGTCCCAACAAGTTTGTCCAACGCTTTTGTTTCAGGACAATGCGCTTGGCACTATTGTGAGATTATTTAGCAACCTATCCCCCTGACCCCCTTCCCAGAATAAATTCTAAATCCTAAGCACGAAACCCTAAACAAATTCAAAGCACTAATTACCAATTCCCAAACCATCAGGTTCTGAATTCAGGGTTTAGAAATGAGCTTGGCATCTCCCATCCTCTTAGATGTTCGGTTAGAACCTATCCCCCTGGCCCCCTTCCCTTATTAAGGGAAGGGGGAATTTGGATAAGAGAGGGACAAAACCCCTCTCTAAAACTTCTTCCCTTCTCTCCTTCATAAGGAAAAATATTAAAGGAGAGTCAAAGAGAGGCGAAGCCTCTCTTACATACCTAATCCCCCTCCCTGGTAAGGGAGGGGGATAAAGGGGGTAGGTTGCTAACCAATATCTGCGAAGCTTATAATGAAATCCAAAATTTCAAGTACGAAACCCTAAACAAATTTAAAGCACTAATTACCAATTCCCAAACCATCAGGTTCTGAATTCAGGGCTTAGAAGTTAATACCTAGTTTTGAGAAAGTGGGGTGTTTAAGAGGGGCGTTAGCCCCTCTTTTCTTTTTCTTCCCCCTCTCATTTAAAGGAGAGGGGGATTAAGGGGGTGAGGTTAACAAAAACTTCATTATTATATAAGCCCTTTTGCAAATTCGTTTGTTATGTTAAAATATGGTAAATCTTTAGGTAGCGAGGTGACGGGGTGAGAGAGGATATTGAGCGTTTTCTGACTTACCTGGTTGTGGAGAAGGGCTTTTCGGGAAATACAAAAGATGCTTATTGTAATGACTTAAATCAGTTAGCTGACTTTGTTGAGAAAGAGGCGGCTAAGCGTGGTATGGTTCCATCGTGGGCTAATTTTGGTCGGCAGGGAATGCTAAGCTATCTACTTAATCTTAAGGAGAGGAATTATGCCAACACCACTACCGCCCGCAAAGTAGCTGCTGCCAAGTCCTTTTTTAATTTTATGGTGGCTGAAGGCGGTCTAAAGGATAGCCCAACGCAGGATTTGCGTTCGCCGCGGCTGGGGAAGTCATTACCTAAGCCCATTTCTATTAGCCAGGTTCATCGCTTACTGGAGGAGCCAGCCAAGCTGTCAACGCCAGAGGCAAAAAGGGATAGAGCCATGCTGGAATTATTATATGCTACCGGTATGAGAGTGAGTGAGTTGATGTCGTTAAACCTGGGTGATGTGGATACTGTCGGTGGCTATGTGCGCTGCTTTGGTAAGGGACATAAAGAGAGGCTTATCCCTATTTATGAACAGGCTGCTTCGATGGTGGGGGAATATATAAAGGCAGTTCGTCCTAAGCTAGCCCGCAGTGATGCCGAGAAGGCGTTATTTCTTAACCGCCGTGGTGGTAGATTGACCAGGCAGGGTTTTTGGCAAATATTGAAGGGCTATGCTAAGTCAGCTGATATGGATAAGGAGGTTACCCCTCATACCTTGAGGCATAGCTTCGCTACGCATATGCTGAGTGGTGGAGCTGATTTGAGGTCGGTTCAGGAGCTACTGGGCCATGCTAACATATCCACCACGCAGGTTTACACTCATCTGACTACAGAACATATTCGGAACACTTATGATAAATCCCATCCCAGAGCTAAATAGAGGAGAGAGGAGAATATGCCCGGTAAATCACGACACGCTCGGCAAAAACTGTCGAGAAAAGAAAAACAGAGGAAAAAGCTGGCGTCTCTGGCTCAAGCTAGCCAGCAGCCAGCAGTAGCTCAACCCTATGAGCCGGTTGCTCCGGCTAAAGAAGTATCTACCCCTTCGGTAAGTATGCCAGCTTCCAGACCGGTACGGATTGATGTTCACTATCCCTATATAGCCAGTGAGCTACGCAGGATTGGTATTCTGGCGGGAGCCATGCTGATTGTCCTTATTATATTATCTCTGGTTCTGCCCTAAATTTGTCCGGTGAGGAGTGCCCATCGTGGACTTTGTAGCGGCAAGGGCCAGGTTGGCTGAAAGTCTTAGTATTGAGATTAAAGACGAGCGAGTGTTAGCGGCGATGAGCCGTGTACCCCGAGAGTGCTTTGTGCCATCAGGTGAGCAACATTTAGCCTACGAGGATGCCCCACTTCCCATCGGTTTTGACCAGACAATTTCCCAGCCCTACATTATTGCCCTTATGACCGAAGCTCTGGAACTCAAGGGCAATGAGAAGGTGCTGGAGGTAGGGACGGGCAGTGGGTATCAGGCAGCTATTCTGGCTGAGTTAGCACGATTGGTAATTACCACCGAGCGTTTGCACACCCTGGCCGATACAGCCAGGAGGGTATTGGATGGTCAGGGCTATACCAATATCAGGGTGCATTTGGCTGAGGAAACGATAGGCTGGCCCGGTGAAGCACCATACGATGCTATCATAGTTACCGCTGGTGCTCCCAGGGTGCCCGCCGACCTTCTGGCTCAGCTAGCCTTTGGCGGACGATTGATAATCCCGGTGGGCTCTCGCTATGTGCAGGAATTATACAAGGTTACCAGGCGCAGGAAGAGGAATGTAATTCACAATTTAGGAGGTTGTCGCTTTGTTCCCCTCATCGGTAAGGATGCTTGGGAGGAGGAATAACAATAAAGGAGAAAGACTATGGAAGTTCTACAGGCGATTAAGACGAGGCGGAGTATCCGTAAGTATAAAGCTACCCCGGTAGATGACAAGACCGTAGAGCTTGTCTTGGAGGCTGCCCGTTGGGCACCTTCCTGGAAAAATACACAGTGCTGGAGATTTATTGTGGTGTGGGACGCCGAGATAAAGTCTAAATTGGCTGATACCCTATGGTTTAAGTCCCCATCAGTGCACAATGCCAGTATGGAGGCTGTTAGAGAGGCACCGGTGGTAATTGTGGCGTGTGCCGAGCTGGGCAAAGCGGGTTATCGTGAGGGTAAAGTAGCTACTGATAAAGGAGACTATTGGTATATGTTTGATGTGGCACTGGCAATGCAGAATCTGGTATTGACTGCTCATTCGCTAGGGCTAGGCACGGTGCATGTTGGTGGCTTTGATGCTGACAAAGCAGCCGGTATTCTGGGAGTTCCCCAAGGTTTTTGTGTAGTTTCAATGACTCCCCTTGGTTACCCTGATGAGGAACTGGAAACTAGACCAAGGCGAGAACTTTGTGAAAGTGTTTTCCATGATAAATACGGTGTTAAGTGAGATGCTGTTTATATGAGCTATAAGAAGTGGGTTTTAGTTGCTGTTTCATTGTTTGGCGTCGGTCTGGTGGTGGGTGTGTTTACTCCACTTAACGTCAGCCTCGCTAGAGAAGCTTTAGCCTCCCTTGAAGAACTTGGTCGGCTACTAGCCCCGTTTAGTATTCTTACTGCTGTTCTCATCTTTATAAAGAATGCTTCCGCTCTGGTGTTCAGCTTTATTCTCAGTCCGCTTCTCTGCTTGGTGCCCATTATAAGTTTGACCATTAACGGCTGTATTATTAGCCTGGTATCAACCATAGTAGTCGAGGAGGAGTCCCTCGGTTTTTTACTGGTTGGTCTTCTCCCTCATGGTGTTTTTGAACTCCCGGCTTTCATCATCGGTCAGGCAGCGGCGCTTAGCTTCGGCGCAATGGCAATTTTAGCCTTATTTAGTAAGAAGAAGAGAGGTCTGTTACCGGGTAGCCTGAAGCAGAATTTAAAGTATCTCGCATTAGCGCTGGTATTGCTTCTGCCGGCGGCTATCATTGAAACCTATGTTACCCCATGGCTGTTAACTTAATAGGTCATTTAGCAACCCCTCCCTTACGGGGGGGGGAATAAAGGGGAGAGGGAAGAGACTTACGAGAGGGGGCAAAGCTTCCTCTCGTACCTGCACTCCTTGAGGAAGAGGAATACTAAAGGAGAGTTGAAGAGAGGCGAAGCCTCTCTTATATAACCAATTCCCCCTCCCTTACAAGGGAGGGGGACTAAGGGGGTAGGTTGCTAACTAATATCTAAGGGGGTGAGGTTAACAAATAATCTTAACCTAATGTAGAATATAAGGAGGACATTTTATGTATGAGTTTGGTCTGGTAGCACCCTTCTGGGTAATTGTCGGGTTATGGGTAGCCAAGACGATAGTTCTGGCTCTGCTCTGTGCCTTTCTTGCCTGGCTTGGCATCAGGGCATTGGATGCGCTTATTCCCAGCATTCATCAGCGCCAGCGCATCGGGGAAAGTCCGGTGGCTACAGGATTATTCATCGCCGGTTTCTTTATCCTGGTTGGTCTTGTCATCCACGGCGCTATGACGGCTTACACTGTCATCGGTAGCTCAATTGTGGGCTACATCTTCGATTTTAGAACCTGGGGATTACTGGCGATAAGTTTTGTGGTAAGTCTGCTCATCGGGATAGCCCTGTTCTACATTGTTGACAAGCTGACTCCCAAGATTCCATTTATCAACATCAACAAGAGTCCCGAGGCAGTAGGCATCTATGTTTTTGGCTATCTCGTTTTCTTTGGCTTGATACTCCATGCCGCGCTGACGACGCCACTATGATAAGCTAATACGGGAGTGTTCGATTTGTGGCTTAAGAATATATTTGTGGACATTGGTTTAAGACTTGGCATAGGAATGGTATTTCTAATTGCCGGCGTCAGCAAATTACCTATGCACTTAGAATTTATTGACATTGTGGCGGCTTATAGAATTTTGCCCCCATCTTTGGCTGGAGTTTATGCCTCAACGCTCCCCTGGCTGGAAGTCACTATCGGTGTATGCTTAATCCTAGGCTTATTCATAAGGGTTTTCTCCGTGGTTAGTCTTCCGATAACAATTAGCTTTATCGTTGCCAATGCCAGCGCCATTGCCTTTAGGCTTGGTGGGGAGTGTGAGTGTTTTGGCAGACTAACGACGACGAGTTATGAGGCAGCGCTTGGAATAGATGTTTTCCTTCTTGTTGGAGCTTTGTTACTGTTTTTCCAGCGAAGGCACTTTATCACTTTGGATTCTTGGTTAATTCCTTTATTCCACAAGCGCTTTTGCATCTTGTCTAAAAGGCTAAATTTATGAGCAGAATTAAGGTTTTACTAGGCTTAGTCCTGATTTTAGTAGCCGGGTTGGCTACTACCGGTTATGTGTTGGCAACTCCATCAACCGATTTCCACGAGATTGATGATGAGGTATTTGACGACTGGGAGGTATGTCGGACCAGAGCCGTGGGCGAAGATGGTTTTTATCAGGTAACCAGGACGTCCTTTCGTCCGGTGATAGCCTTTGAGAGCCTGGGTGAGGAAGCGGCGCTAGCCTATAGCCTGGGTGAGCAGATTGCCAGTAAGTACTCCGACCAGCAGCAGAGGGCCGAGGCGATATTTCGTTTTGTCCGTGACAGGGTACAGTATACTTCTGATACCGACCAGTTTGACTATGATGAGTTTGCCCAAAATGCCGATGAACTGGCTACAGCTATTGACCGGGAGGGGGTTGGTTATGGCGATTGTGAGGATAGCGCGGTGCTGCTGGCGGTTATGTATAAAGGTGCCGGCTACCGCTCAGCTATAGGGATCGGCTCCGGTCATACCGCAGCCCTGGTCTACTTACCTGAATATAAGAAGGCGACGGCGGTCTTTGAGTTGGAGGGTGAACCGGGGTGGGTCTGGGCTGAGGCGACAGGCAAAAATAACCCCCTGGGCTGGGTGCCCAAAGAGTTTATCAATATTGAACTGGCTGCCTACGAGATAGGTGATGAGGCGATAACCCTATCTGAACCATCTGCTGTGCCCTCAGCTGCTGTTGCCAGTACAGGCGGGGGCACCTCATCCCGACCATTTCCCTTCATTGGCATAATTGGCTTGTTATGGCTCATGTCTATGTTCCGCAGGAGAAGGCGCGTTTATTCTCGCCGGTAACATTTCGGCAGATTGTGTAATTTTCGCAGAGTTGTGAGATATCGGAGAAGAAGGCAAAAAGCTATCCGTGGGATTTTAAAATATTAGCCCACAGTGGTTTAAAACAGGTTGCAAAGAGGGGGGACGTGATTTCATAGTAACAATCGAGTCTTCACTGGCAAATGCCCTAGACACAAGGGCTGCGGAGGCTGAGATGGCGAAACAAGGGCACTGAAACCGCTAAGTTATATGGCGGTGGATGGTGCCCTTTTCTGGTTTGAACCAGGGCAGAAGATTACTTTATAATATGGGAGGTGCTCAAGCTATCTGATTTGAAGAAAATAGATACCAAAGATACGGAGGCGATTGAGGATATTGCCCACTTGGCTTCGAATCCAGAATACAAGCCAGCTTTTGAGTCAATGCTGAATTATTAGGAGGTAGAATGGAAAGGAAAAAATTTTGGTGGCAGACCAGGAAGTTAAGCCCACAAGAAAAAGAGGAGCTCATAAGAAATATAGAGCAGGATGCCAGCTACAATGAGATTCATTACCACGGATGCTCTCAGCCGGTGTTGGGTGCACTGCAAAAGAATCTCAATATAGAAAGTAGTGTGGATGTATTCAAGGCGGCGGCTCCATTCTTAGGCGGGATTGGCGGTATACGCGAGGTTTGTGGTGCTGTTATTGGGGGTTGTATGGCGATTGGACTAGTCTATGGCCGTGAGAAGTTTGAGGAACCGACAGGCGCTAGCAATGACCCAATAAGTACAGAGTGCAGAAGACGAGGGCGTTACTTTGCAGAAAAATTTATAAGGGAATTCGGCTACCTGACCTGTCGCGACATTGAATACCGAGTGCGTGGCATTCGCCCCCCTGAGATACTACTTCCGGCAGACCCTACTCCAGCAGATTGGGACATAGCCGATAGGAAGTATCCAAATGGCCCAGAGAAATGTGGAGGGGTATGTGCCGCGGCGGCACGACTAGCTGCCGAGACAATTCTAGCGCCAACTATTGTTCTACCAGTGCCTTTCTAATTCTCCCACTTAACAAGAAGTGAGTAGAGGAAAAGTTGTCGAGTATGTGAATATGAGTAGTAAACCATTGCTACCTCTACTCTTCCAACTGGGAGAAGCGATGCTGTATCGTGATATGACCTTTACTAATGCAAACCAAAGAGGCTGGGTAAATCCAATGAAGGTACCCAGCCTCTTGAATACCGCTCCTGATATCTATAATATCTGCTCTAACCCTTCCCTATCCTGAACATCCTGGTCCCACATGTTGGGCATACACCTTGAGTTGCCGGTTTGCCATTCTTTATGGTTATGGCTTTAGCATCCTTCATTTCCCTTCATTGGCATAATTGGCTTGTTATGGCTCATGTCTATGTTCCGAAGGAGAAAGCGCGCTCGCTATCGCAGGTAACATTTCGGCAGAATGTTGAGTATGGATTCTAAGTGGCGTCCTCTTCCTCATCGTCTGCCTCAAACGCAGTACGCAAAGACTCACCTATCTCGTTTAGAAGATAACTGGCTTGTCTCACCTCTCTCTTTCCTTTAACCATTCTGCAATAGCTTCGCGAATAATCTCATCTTTCTGTCTACCCTCCTGGCGGGCTATTTTTTCTAGCCTTTCGTTGATGTGTGGGCTTACTTCAATATTCAAGATAGATGTACCTGATGGTGGGGTGGTAATTGCGCCGCCTTGAGTTATTTCAGATGTTTCCCCTTTGATGAGCTTTTCGAGGTGTAATTCCTGCTCTCTATCTATATAACGAAAACGGCCCTGACGCCATTCTGCACCAACCAACTGCTTATCAGATAGGCCTGATACCCATTCTTCCTTCGGCAGCTGTTCAAAAGGCTCAAAGTGGATAAATTTAAAGCCGTCTTCAAAGTCCTTACTGGTCTGCATTGGCTCCGAATCTATGCTGACCACTCTGGTAGTGCCCCAGATTGTATAGTCACCCGCAAAGTGCTTGTAGACAAAGAAGACCTTCATTCCTTTGTAAGCTCGGGCAAAGGTATTACCTTTGGGATAACACCCCCACCTGTAATCGGTACATATATAGCGTTCCCAACAATGACCAGAGCAGATTTTATCGTCTCGTTTTGGTGGTCTGATCTGCACAAGTGGATAAAAGCACGGCTCACATTCCGGATCTTCCCCAAGCTTAATGCAAGGCGCTTTCCAACCTTGATTATTGTACATGCACCTTATAACTATACCTGTTTCTTCCATTCCACCCTCCTTTATCTATTGATAAACTATAGATTATCAATAGATTATCACAAATTTCAAGGTTTGTCAAGAGTTTAATGAAGAGTGGAATGCACACTCCTGATTATATAAACTGTCATTTTGTTACATTTTGAACCCTTCTCCGTGTAGTATATAATATTGCTATGAACGAGAGCAGTTCTGAGTCAAAATTCCCCTGGGAAGGGGTGATTTCGAAATATCTATTCTCCCATGCATATGCAGCCTCAAGTGACTCTGATAAATTCATTTCCACGTGGATTGCTTTCAATGCTTGGATGAAAGGACAATTTGGGACGAAAAGGACCGATAGGAAGCTCATTGACAGCGCAAAAGACTATGGACCAATAAACGTAACGTTCGAATATTTAAAGCGGTCTGACCTAGACTTCGCCGAAGCTTTGGGTTCTTTCTCTGACTACGAGATTGTGAACGAAAAGACGTCAGAGAAATTCAGATACGATGGTAAATTCGATTCTTTACTCGAAACATTATACGCCTTAAGAGGCAACACATTTCACGGGACGGACGTGTCGGGCATGAACAGCCCCCCACACAGGTTGGCATTTGCAATATTATATAAACTGTTATATAGACATATTTTCCCAAGAAGCATCGTGAGTTTACCAGGAGAATATTAGTATTTGAGTGTTTCTGATAAATGAATATTCACCGAAGTACGACAGGGACAAATAGCAGTACAATAGGGGCGGTTAACCGTGACAGCCACTGCTGTGTTTCATAGACTCTGTTTCTAGCCCATCAAAAAGGCAAAGGAATGTAATCGCCCGCTAGTAACCATTGTATACATGTGGTCATTATGGCCTGTCCCCGGCGAAACCATTGTTTAATGTAACAAAAAGCCAAAACGTGCCATCAAACAGGTTGAACCAACTATGCAATGAAGTAATCTATTAACCCTATCCCCTTTATCCCCTTCCCCTTTATCCCCTTCCCCTTATTAAGGGGAAGGGGAAGATTCATTTAAGAGGGGCTAACGCCCCTCTAACACTCCCCCCACCACTGCTCTAGAACAAGGAGCATCAAAGAGAGGCGAAGCCTCTCTTTTTTAAATTATTTCCCCCTCTCCTTTCAAGGAGAGGGGGATAAAGGGGGTGAGGTTGATAAATAATCTAAGTCACTTGTCGTATCTGCCGACTATGGTTATAATAATCAGAGAAAACTAGAGGGAACGGTGATTAGATGAAGCAATACGACTTGGAGAGCATTCGTAACGTTGTTTTACTGTCGCACTCAGGCGATGGGAAGACATCAGTGTCAGAAGCAGCCCTATTTAACGCCGGGGCAATTACCCGGTTGGGTAGGGTTGATGAGGGGACAACTACCTCGGATTATGACCCTGATGAGGTGAAGCGCAAGATTAGCATTAACCTGACTATGCTCCCCAGTGAATGGAAAGAAACTAAGATTAACCTTATTGATACTCCCGGTTATTCTGATTTTGTCGGTGAGGTTAAAGCGGCAATTCGGGTCAGCGAGGGGGCAATAATTGTGGTATGTGCTGCCTCTGGTGTTGAAGTGGGCACAGAGCAGGTATGGGGATATTGTGAGGAAGCCAAGCTTTCCCGGTTTATCTTTGTTAATAAAATGGACCGTGAGAATGCTGACTTTTACCAAGTGGCAAAACAGCTTCAGTCACAGTTCGGTTCCCGGTGTCTTCCGGTGCAGTTACCTATCGGCGCCCAGGATGATTTTCAGGGTATAGTTGATTTGTTGACGATGAAAGGGTATGCCGGCTCTCCGGCTAAGGAGACTGAGATACCCTCATCTCTACAAGCCCGGATAAGCTCTTTTCACGATAAACTGGTGGAGGGGATAGCCGAGATTGATGATAATCTACTGGAGAAGTATCTGGGTGGCGAGGAGCTCACTCAGGAGGAGCTAATTAGTGGCTTGCGCCAGGCAATAATTAGCGGTAAGATTGTGCCCATTTTAACCGGGTCAGCTCTAAAGAATATAGGGATTACTTCATTACTGGACTCGGTGTGTAGCTATCTTCCTTCGCCTGAAGAACAGAAGGTAGTTACCGAGTCTGGGGAAGAGATTGAGCCATCTCAGGATGCTCCATTAGCGGCTCTGGTGTTTAAAACCAGTGCCGACCCGTATGTTGGTAAGCTTACCCATTTTCGGGTTTATATGGGCGCTATTGATAGCAATTCTCAGGTGTGGAACGCTACTCGAAATGGTATGGAGCGTGTCGGTCAGCTATTTATTTTGAGAGGCAAAACCCAGGAGCCGGTGTCTCAGCTCAGGGCAGGGGACATCGGGGCGGTGGCTAAGCTGAATTTAACTAACACGGGAGACACATTGGGTAGCCGTGATAAGCCGCTGCTCATTGCTCCCAGCCTGTTCCCCGAGCCGGTTTTTAGTGAGGCAGTGTATCCCAAGACTAAGGCTGACCTGGATAAGATGGGAGCGGCGTTATCCCGTCTGGCGGAGGAGGACCCCACTCTTCAGGTGCACCGGGAGGCAGATACTAGTGAGACCATTATATCCGGCATTGGCGAGACTCATGTTGAAGTAGCTGCCGATAAGATGCTGCGTAAATTCGGTGTGGGCGTCGAGCTAAAAACGCCAAAGGTTCCTTATAAAGAGACTATCACCATGCCCGTCAAGGCTGAGTATAAACATAGGAAGCAAACCGGAGGACATGGTCAATACGGGCATGTGTTACTGGAATTGGAGCCTCTACCTCGTGGCAGCGGGCTTGTGTTTGCCGATAAGGTAGTAGGTGGCCGTATACCAAAGAATTATATTCCCGCGGTGGAAAAGGGAGTTAATGAGGCGGCACAGGAGGGGGTTTTGGCTGGCTACCCCGTGGTTGACATAAGGGCAAAAGTTTACGATGGCAGTTTTCACCCGGTTGATTCCTCGGATATATGTTTTAAGATTGCCGGGGCTGGAGCGCTGAAGAAGGGATTATCCCAAGGGCAACCTATCCTGCTTGAACCGATAATGAATATTAAGGTAAAGGTTCCCGAGAGCTTCACTGGTGATATTATCGGTGACCTTAATACCAAACGAGCCCGCGTTTTGGGCATGAGCCCTGAGGGCGGAAGTAATACTATTGAGGCGCAGGCACCTCAGGGTGAAATCTTGCGTTATGCCATAGACCTGAAATCAATAACACAGGGGCGGGGAAGCTATAGTGTTGAATTCAGCCACTATGAGCAAGCCCCGCCCCAGGTAATCCAGAAGGTTATTGCCGAAAGGCAAGCTGAGAAGGGTTAGCCTTACTTACCTAAAAGCTCCTTAACTTTATTGGTGAAGGCAGGTATTAACTGCTTCCAGTCACCAACTACGCCAAACTCAGCGGCACGGAAAATGTTCGCCTCCGGGTCTTTATTTATCGCTATAATATGCTTGGAACCGGAGCAACCGGAGAGGTGCTGGCTGGCACCCGAGATGCCAACGGCAATATAAATGTTGGGAGCTACCACCTTGCCGGTAAGTCCAATATGGTAGGCTTCGGGGACCCAGCCATTATCGGCAGGGGGGCGACTGGAACCTACGGCTCCGCCTAACGCTTTAGCCAGCTCTTCCAGAGGTTTGAAGTTGTCACCGCTGCCCATGCCCCTACCGCCAGAGACTATTATCTCGGCATCCTCCAGCTTTATCCCGGCTACCTCCTGTGATACCTTATTCAGGACTTTGGTTCTTATTGTGGAGGGGTCTATGCCAGCCTCAATAGTGGTGACTTCTCCCTTTCTTGAGGCGTCTCGTTCTAAGGGTGACATTGCCTTGGCTCTAACCGTAGCCATCTGGGGATGGGAATCGTAGCTATATATAGCCTGAGCGTTACCCCCATAGACCGGTCTGGTCTGGAGCATTAGCTTGGAGTCAGGGTCAATAGCCAGTTCCAGACAATCCATAGAGACAGCAGTTTCCAGTCTGAAGGCCAGTCTGGGAGCCAGGTCGCGACCGATAGAGGTCTGTCCCAGAAGAAGAATCTGGGGCATCACCTGCTTAACTACCTTTTCCATAACCGCTACGTAGGAATCTGTTTGATAGTCTTTAAGGAGCGGGTCATCAACTACATATACCTTGTCAGCGCCAAAGGCGATAGCCTCCTGAGCCAGGTCGTTTATACCGCTACCAACCAGCACAGCGCATAAATCCTGCCCCAGGTCATTAGCCAGCTTCCTACCGCAACCCAGTATCTCGGCGGTAATTGGGGCTAGCTTTCCCTCCTTAACCTCGCCATAAATCATAACACCTTTATATTCAGCCATAAGATTTACCTCCTTAGTTATAGACAGACCCTTCTATAGAATCTTAGCCTCCCTGAGTTTCAGGGCGAGGTTAGCGGCTGCTTCTTCGGGGCTTTCTCCTCCGACAATCTCGCATTCACCCTCGCGGATTGGCTGGAACAGCTTCATCAGTTTGGTGCGTCGTCCAGTATTGCCAATCTGAGAAGGGTCAACCCCGATATCAGCCGGTTTCCAGATAGTAGGCTCTTTCCTTTTCGCTGCCATAATCCCCTTTATATTGGGGTAACGAGGCTCGCCGAGTTCACTGGTTACGGTAATTACCGCAGGTAAGGATATTTCAACAACCTCGTAGCCGTCGGCAGTTACTCTTTCTACCTTTGCCTTGCCATCGGTGATGTCTATTTTTCGGGCTATAGTTATGCTGGGTAACCCCAGTATCTCAGCGATGCCCGAACCTACCTGACCGGCATCCCAGTCGCCAGCCTGTCTGCCGCAGAAGACGAGGTCATATTCGCCTATTTTCTTAATAGCCATAGCCAGGGCATAGGCTGTTGACCAGCTGTCACCTTCGGCAAAGGCTTCGTCATCTAACAGGACAAGCTCATCGGCACCCATAGCCAGTGGCTTCTTCACCACATCACGTGTCAGGTTGGCGCCCATACTGAGAGCGGTAACCTTACCACCTTGGGCATCCTTAATTCTTAGTGCCGCTTCTACTGCCTGTTCATCATAAGGGCTGATTACTGGTGGCACACCTGGTGGTGGCACCACTTTATTGGTAGCGGAGTCAACTTTGAAGCTGGATGGTGGTGCCTCGGGGTCGTTTATCTGCTTGACGCAAACAATCACGTTCATTATACGCATTTCCCCCTTTTGTTCTTTGTTTGCTCTTTAATAGGAAGTAAGACCGTTAGTTAATTTAACATTGGGGGTAAGTTTGTGTCAAGGTAAGGAGTAAAGATTGTTTAGCAATCTACCCCCTTTATCCCCCTCCCTTACCAGGGAGGGGGATTGGGTATGTAAGAGAGGCTTCGCCTCTCTTTGACTCTCCTTTAATATTTTTCCTTATGAAGGAGAGAAGGGAAGAAGTTTTAGAGAGGGGCGAAGCCCCTCTCTTATCCAAATTCCCCCTTCCCTTATTAAGGGAAGGGGGTCAGGGGGATAGGTTCTACCCGAACATCTAAGAGGATGGGCGATGCCAAGCTCATTTCTAAGCCCTGAATTCAGAATCTGATGGTTTGGGAATTGGTAATTAGTATTTTGAATTTGTTTAGAGTTTTGTGCTTAGGATTTAGAATTTATTCTGGGAAGGGGGTCAGGGGGATAGGTTGCTAAACGAACTCGGAGTGAAGATACACTGGGGGAAATTGACGGGGGCTATAGGAATTTTAGCTTGCCGGGTTGAGGGTTAGGCTGACGATGCGGTCTATACCGCTCAGGTCCTTTGATATTTCTATCTTAGCCGAGGGAAAGAGGCTTTCTAAAAGAGCAGTTACCGCTTTTTCTTGACCCTGCCCAATCTCCAAAAGCAGGCAACCCCTGGGGCGAAGCTTGCTGCTTAATGAAGCGCATAGCTGGCGTATCTTTTCCAGTCCATCCACACCCCCATTAAGTGCCACAGACGGCTCAAAATCCGCCGAACTTATCTGCGGCAATTCTGTTTTCCTGACGTAAGGAAGATTAGCGATTGTAAGGTCCACTGGCTCGGGCAGAGGGTCTAACATATTGCCCTGGAGAAGGCAGATTCTATTGACGACTCTGTGTTTGTGGCAATTAAATGAGGCTACTTTAAGAGCGGCGGGTGAGATGTCAATAGCGTAGATTTTGGCAGTGGGGAGGTTTAGCGCCAGGCTGATAGCAATAGCCCCACAGCCGGTGCCGACTTCGGCGATGCTTAATACCGGGCGGTTTTGCGCCAGTTCAAGGGCTTTTTCTACCAGCAGCTCGGTTTCCGGCCGGGGGATGAGGACGCTGGGGTCAACATAGAAGTCAAGTCCGTAAAATTCGCGGTGTCCGGTTATATAGGCGGTGGGCTCACCATTCAGGCGGCGTTCCACCAGCTGCCAGAATGATGCCTCTTGCTGAGGGATAAGCTCACGGTTAAGGTCTTGATACAGTTGAACCCTGTCTATTTTCAGGGCTTGCCTTAGCAGTAGCTCACATTCCAGTGAGGCATCTTCAATGTTATGGTCGGTCAGGATTTTCTTGGCACGACTGAGAGCTTGTCGCAAGGTCATGCCAGTTGCTTCTCCAGCTGTTTCGCCTGGTCATCAGTAGCCAGGGCATCAATGAGTTCGTCAAGCTCTCCATTCAGGGTTTGGGACAGGTTATGGAGGGTTAGCCCGATGCGGTGGTCGGAAACCCGGTTTTGAGGAAAGTTATAGGTTCGTATCTTCTCAGCACGGTCGCCAGTGCCCACCTGGGAACGACGCTGGTTGGTTACTGCCTCTTCTTGTTTGCGTTGTTCTGTATCCAGAAGTCGGGCTCGGAGCACAGCCATTGCCTTTGTCTTGTTTCGTAGCTGTGAGCGCTCATCCTGGCAGGTGGTTACTATGCCGGTGGGTACGTGAGTAATGCGAACGGCAGTGGCTACCTTGTTTACATTCTGTCCTCCGGCTCCGCCACTATGGAAAATATCAATCCTGAGGTCATCAGGGTTTACTGATACTTCCACCTCATCAGCTTCGGGGAGGACGGCTACCGTTGCCGTTGAGGTATGGATTCTGCCTGAGGATTCGGTGACGGGCACACGCTGTACCCGGTGGACGCCTCTTTCATATTTGAACCGACTGAACGCACCTCTGCCCTTTATCTCAAATACGATTTCCTTGAAGCCGCCTATCCCACTTTCATTACTGTCAATAATGTCCACTCCCCAGCCTTTAGATTGAGCATACCGACTGTACATACGGAAGAGGTCGGCGGCAAACAGTCCGGCTTCATTACCCCCTGCCCCAGCCCGAATTTCCGTAATGATGTCCTTCTCATCATTGGCATCATTGGGTAGAAGCCCCAGTTTTAGCTCGTGAAGCAAATGGTCTAGTTTTGACTCCAGGCTTTGTATCTCCTGCTTGACTAAAGCGGTCATCTCTTCATCCAGCCCATCATTGAGCATGGCTTTTGTCTCTTCCAGCGACTTTGCTGTAGCTTTGTATTTTTTATATCTGGTCATCAGGTCTTCAAGGCCAGCCCTCTCCCGTGCTAAGACCTGCAGTTGCTTCAGGTCAGAGGCTACCTCGGGTTTAGCCATCTGCTGGGTTAGCTCCTCGTAACGCTTTTCTATTCTTTCCAACCGGTCTAACATAATTCACCCTTCCTCACCTAAATATTATATCACAGCTTCAGACAGTGCTTAAAGCCTGGAAGGTTTATCAACCTCACTCCTTTATCCCCCTCTCCTTAAAAGGAGAGGGGGAAATAATTAAATAAGAGAGGCTTCGCCTCTCTTTGATACTCCTTTGCTCTAGAGCAGTAATAGGGGAGTGTTAGAGGGGTGCTCACCCCTCTTAAACGAATCTTCCCCTTTCCCCTTACTAAGGGGAAGGGGATACAGGGGATAGGGATACTAAACAATCTCTAAAGCCAGGGATAAAACTTGCCTGTTGCCTTACCCTCCCCGGGCTCTCTTTAGCCTATTAGTTTAACTGAGCTTCTTCAGGTAAATTGGCCTCTTCTCAGTTCAGAAGCTGGTTTCTCCTGGTGGCATTACGGCAATATGTGAAAACGCTGAGTCCTTCGTTGCGCCGTGCCAATGCTTCTCGCCTGCTGGAATGAAGATGAGGGTACCCGGCGTTACCGTTATTTCCTCATTTTCTGTAGCTACTATTCCGGTTCCCTCGGTAACATAGAGAACTTGGTCGAAGGTATGGATGTGGAATATATTTACTGCGCCAGGGCTGAAATTCACATTGATAACCCGAAGTTCATCCTTATTCTGTCCAATAATGTGTTGTATACTGACCTTGCCCCTGAAAATCTTGTCTGTGCTTTCTCGGGCTTCTACATCGCTAATTCTTACAACTTTCATCATTTCCTCCAACACTTTAATTAAGTACCCGAAAACGAGGATACGCTCACATATAATTCTCTACCTTACTTTCTTAGACTCTTACTGGTTTTTTCTTAAACCAACCGAGCTAATCCGGCTGTAAATAGCGCCTTCTCTGGTCAGCTGACTCTTCATCAGGTTGATAGCATCTACTTCAATGCTGTGGGCTGATTCAAAACTGGTGCTGGCGATTAGCTGCCCCAGTCTTTGCTGCTCGTCCAGTGATGCTTGGTCGCGAACCCGAGCCAGAGTCAAATGAGGAGTGAAAGGGCGTGATTCAGGGGTAAAACCCAGGCGAGCCAGACCGGACTCAATATGCTGCTGGAGTTGACCCAGCTTATCTACCTCCCCGCTTATCCCCACCCAAACCACCTGAACCCGCCTCAGGTTGGGGAAAACCCCCAGTTGTTTAACCTTTAGATGGAAAGGAGCGGTTCCTTTAGCTGCTTCTTCTATTACCCTGGTTATTTCGCCAGTCCTGTTTAGGGCAATGTTGCCTAGAAACTTTAGTGTCAGGTGAATACCATACGGGTCAACCCACTTCACCCCGGGCTGCTTGCCCGCTTTCAGTTTGGCTTGTAACTGGCTAAGCTCCTGTTTTAATCCGTCAGGTAGCTCAATAGCAATAAAGGAACGAACCTGCTCCATATCCAGCCCTCGCGTTGCTAACCTTTGATGCCCAGTAGCTTCTGAGCATTGCCACCCAGAATCTGCCCTTTGGCTTCTTCAGGTAAATCTGAAGACTTAATCTCATTAATTATCCGGTTTTGTGCCAGCAGGGGATAGTCACTACCAAAAAGGATTTTGTCGGCACCAACGAGCCGGGTAACCTGGTGGTATATCTCAGGGCTATACAGGAGAGGTGAAGCGGCGGTATCAAAGAAAACATTGTTCATAGCCTGCTTCACCTCGGACATCAAGGCATAAAAGGGTAAACCACCACCCCAGTGGGCGCAAACGATAGTTAAATCGGGGAAGCTGGTAATAAAAGGGTAGAGCATATCCGGGGTGATGCTTCCCTTGCCCGGATAGTCATGACCTACCGGCTCGGAGGTATGAGTGAGCAGAATTAGTCTATACTTCTTCATTACTTCAACCAGAGGCTCCATCATCTCCTTATCCCTCAGGTCGAGCAATTGCATATCCGGTCTGAGCTCACCTACTCCTCTTATTCCCCCCCGGGCACAGCGCTCAATTTCATCTACAGCAGCTTCATATGACTGGGGTTGAACCGCACAGAAGCCTATGAGACGGTCGGGATAGCGGGCTACTGATTCCAGAATGTAGTCGTTGGTTTCCACGCATAGTTCATGGGTAGTCCAGCCGATATTGACAATGACCGAAATATCAACCCCGGCCTCGTCCATACTGGCAATGAGTTCATCAACGGTAGCCAGCTTGGCTTTAGGATTGGAGTAGAGGATAGCAAAGCAGGGGTCGCTATCAATGTACTTATTGCGGTTCTTCTTTATCTGAGGCGGAAATACATGCGTGTGAAAGTCAATAATCATCATAGACTTACTCAGTACTTTGCCCTTCTGCCTCCGCTTCCGCCTTGACCTCTTCTACCTCCTCCGTTACCACCTCCTCTACTACCTTCTCCGCAACTGCTTCGGTAATCTTAACTACTAACTGGTCGGGGTCGGTATTAATGGTGATACCTGAACCAAGGGTAATATCCCTGACATGGATTGCCTGGTTCGCCTCCTCCAGTGGACTCAGGTCAACCTCTATTTGCGGTGGAAGCTTGTCAGGCAGACATTCAATGCTCAGGTTATTAAGGGTCTGCATCAGGGAACGCCCTTTTAGTTTCATTGCCGGGGCTTCACCAGTTAGGACAATAGGAACCTCTACCTTTATTTTCTCGCTCTTTCGTATCTGGTAGAAGTCAACATGAATCAGAGCTCCCGTACTGGGCTGCCGCTGAATTTCGCGGATAAACACGCTCTTCGGCTGCTTTTCGGGTTCAATCTCAAGGTTAATCAGTTTGGTCATTCCAGCCTGGGCAATAAGCTGTTGAAGCTGAACGGTATCGCACTGTAACGCCAGCGAGTTGAGATTGTGCCCGAAGAGGTGGACAGGAGTAATTCCCTCACGGCGTAAAAACCTGGTCTTCTTTCCCAGTACATCCCTGTTTGAAACTCTCAAGGTTAAATTTTCCAATCATCTTCTCCTTTCTACTCTACTAATTTAAGCACAGGTAACCAGTAAAAATCAACACGGTTGTTTTTCTTTTTTTAGAGAAGAGGTTAAGCAGACATAGACTTAGGATAACAGGTTATTGTATAATGGTAAATACCAAATAGAAGGTGTCAATGTCATTGTCAGAATCAGGTGATTTATCACAAAAGACCTCGGCAGATAAAGGTAGTGCCGGGGTCTTTTCGTCATTATCAGTGGCGGAAATGGAGAGTGTAGCCAAAAGGATACGCCGTCATATTATTTCTATGACTGGTAAGGCAGGAAGCGGTCACCCTGGCGGCTCTCTATCGGCGGTAGAAATTGTTACCTCCCTTTATTTCAAGGTGCTGAGGCATAAGCCATCAGACCCGGGCTGGTCAGATAGGGACCGGTTCATACTGAGCAAAGGACATGCTGCCCCGGTGCTTTATGCCACTTTAGCCGAGTGCGGTTACTTCCCGGTGGATGAGTTAGCCACTCTGAGGCAGCTGGATAGCCGCCTTCAAGGGCATACCGACCGCACGCTTACTCCGGGAGTGGAGATGTCCGCCGGGGCTTTAGGGCAGGGATTGTCTTTTGCTGTCGGTGTCGCTCTGGCTGGCCGTCTTAATGCACAAGACTACCGGGTGTATGTCCTGCTGGGTGATGGGGAGTGTGATGAGGGGCAGATATGGGAAGCGGCGATGGCGTCGGCTCACTTTAAGGTGGATAACCTGGTAGCGATTGTGGATAATAACGGATTGCAGATTGATGGCTGGAACCGCGATGTTATGAACCTTGACCCTTTTAATAAGAAATGGCAAGCCTTTGGCTGGCATGTTATTGAGGTTGATGGGCACGACCTTACCCAGCTCATTGATGCCTTTGACCGGGCAAAGCTGGTTAAGAGGCAACCGGTGGTCATCATTGCTCATACTATCAAAGGCAAGGGGGTCAGCTTTATGGAGAATAATGTCGATTTTCACGGCAAAGCTCCCAGTGCCGAGGAAGTGAAGATAGCCCTGAAGGAGCTGGAGTAGAGATGTCCCCGGAGGCTTCTATACGAGAAGTTTATGGTAAAACCCTGGTTGAGCTGGGCAGGGAGAACCGGGATATTGTAGCGCTGGACGCCGATTTGTGCCGGTCAACCATGACCCAGTTTTTTGCCCAGGAGTTTCCTGAGCGCTTCTTTGACTGTGGTATTGCTGAGCAGAACATGATAGGTATTGCTGCGGGACTGGCGGCCTCGGGGAAAATACCCTTTGCCAGCACCTTTGCTGTTTTTATCCCGGGACGTTGCTTTGACCAGATTCGCATGTCTATAGCTCAGCCCAGGCTCAATGTTAAGCTGGTAGCCACCCATGGAGGTATCAGTGTTGGCGAGGATGGTACCTCACACCAGGCTATTGAAGACCTATCCCTGATTGGTGCTCTGCCCGGCTTTACTGTTATTGTCCCTGCCGATGCTATTGAAACTGCTCAGGTGATAAGAGTCGCCGCTAACAACTACGGTCCCTTCTATATCAGGCTGTGCCGCCCCAAAGTACCGATAGTCTATAGCGAGGACTATCGCTTTGTTCTGGGCAAGGCGGCGACTATGAGGCAAGGAAATGAGGTAACCATTATTGCTATCGGAATTATGGTAGCCGCTGCTATTGAAGCTGCCGATAACTTGAGGCAGGAGGGTATAAATTGCCGGGTATTGAATATGCCTACCCTCAAGCCTATTGATAAGGATGCCATTATTAAGGCAGCGGCTGATACCGGGGCTATTGTTACCGCTGAAGAGCACCTGGAGCATGGCGGGCTGGGCAGCGCTGTTGCCCAGGTAGTAGCCACACATCAGCCAGTTCCGATGGAGTTTGTGGCTATCAAGGATACCTATGCCAAATCGGGTAAAGCCGCTGAGCTTCTGCAAAGATACGGTCTTACCGCTAAGGACATTGAGCGAGCAGTAGGGTCGGTAATGAAAAGAAAATAACTAGGTAGCTTCCACTACCTGTTTTCTTCTGATGAAGTTGGTAACGCCTATCAAACAGGGCAGGGCGATACCGTAAGCAGTGAAAATTCCGGGGACTTCCAGCCACCAGCATACTGCTGGCAGTGGAATAAACAACACACAACCGGCAATAGAGGTATTCCGTTTGGCGTAGAGTGCGGCCAGTGCTGGTCCCGCTAAGATTAGTATTGGCTGAGTGATAATTGCTGTCAGGACACCGATGGTGGTACTGAAGCCCTTGCCGCCCCTGAAGCGGAGAAAAATTGGCCAGTTATGACCGACAACAGCGGCAACACCGGTAAACAGGATGGCTACCTGGGGCATACCGGCTGCCTGGGCGACAAAAATAGCCAGAGCCCCTTTACCGGCATCAGCCAGAAATACCCCTACACCTGTCTTAGCTCCTAGGTGGCGAAAGACATTGGCGGCGCCGACATTGCCATCACCCATCTGCCGAATATCCTGTCCCTTGGCCAGATGTCCGGCAATATAAGCGGTCGGTATGGAACCTAAAAAGTAACCCAGTAATACTATTAGCCAGGGCATAACCATCCCTTGGTGCCGGGGGCGGGACTCGAACCCACAAGGATTGCTCCGGCGGATTTTAAGTCCGCTGCGTCTGCCATTCCGCCACCCCGGCGTTTAACAGAATTATTGTAGCTCGTAGCTGTATGGGCGTCAAGCCTTTCGTGTTTGTTCACACCGCAGAGAAAGTATTGTAATTCTGGGTATTGACAAGGTCGTATACGAGTGTTAAGCTTAAACCCAGCATATGAAACAAACCTGAAATAAAATACTGTAGCCGTGGGATGGTAAATCGGGGATGAATGAAGGGTACTGGAATCACTAGGTTAATCTGGTGGTGGCTGGTGCCTTTTTTAACATGGAGGTTTGAAAGCCAGGCAGTATAATATATATAAAATAGGAAAGATATGTAGTTGCTTGTGGTTAATTTCACCCTATTGAGGATAAATTTAATTTACTAATATTACTTTTTGTGCGGAAGTCGCACCACACTTAGTATCAGTCCGTCTATTCCTACGACCTCCACATCCTCACCAGCTTCTATATGCTTATCAACCGATTTGGCAGTCCAGTGTTCGCCCTTAACAATGATAACTCCAACAGGTGTCAGTGGCTTCACTACTGTACCTTGCATACCTATCATCCCTTCCCGGCCGGTAACTTGTTTCCTGTGGAAACTGGGTATCACAGCAATGTGTATTATAAAAACAAAGATGCCAGTTATTAGCGCTATGACAATCATAATCGGTAAAGGAATTTGTATTTTCAAAAACCGCAATATTATTATAACTAGCGCTATTACTGCAGCTTCGTCCAGTAATAATACCAGAACTTTAAGCCAGTCTCCGAAGGTTCTCTTTGTCAGATTTTTATTAGCTATTTTGCGCATCAGAGTCAATTTTATACAGAGGTAAGAGTTAAATCTTCTGGAGTTGCCTTTAATTATAGCCTATTCATAATTTAGTTGATAGTGGGGCCGGGTTCAAGTAAACATGAGAAGATTAACTGGAGGCGACGACCGGATTCGAACCGGTGAATAGGGGTTTTGCAGACCCCCGCCTTATCCACTTGGCTACGTCGCCTCACTGGAGCGGAAGACGAGATTCGAACTCGCGACCCTCTCCTTGGCAAGGAGATGCTCTACCGCTGAGCCACTTCCGCCTGTTCTACTGGTGCCGAAGGGGGGATTTGAACCCCCACGAGCTTGCGCTCACTAGCCCCTCAAGCTAGCGCGTCTACCTGCTTCCGCCACCTCGGCATAATCTGGCAGGAGTGGGAGGACTCGAACCCCCGACCTGCGGTTTTGGAGACCGCTGCTCTCCCAACTGAGCTACACTCCTACTGCAATAATCTATATGTTATCACAATTATGACAGAAAGTTAACTGGTAACTCAAACCGGGATAAAGAACAGGTTCCTTGCTTTTGGCTAGATTCTTCGCCGTTTGCTCAGCTTGACCCAGGGATGAAAGCTGATTATAGAGTCGGTGGGGATTTTCCCTTTTTGAATTATGTTAATAGTTACCTCTAAAGCCATAAGACAATCAGCAATCCGGTCGGGGAGGAGGAAGTGCTCCTCCACATATTTTCTGCCTTTTTCCCCCATTACCCTGGCTTCTTCCGGGTTTTTCAGCAGGCGGAGCACTTTCTTTGCGGACAGGTGCGGGTCTTGATAAAAGTAGCTGGACTCGCCATCCCTGATTTGGAGAGGGATAGCTCCTACATCGGAAGCTATTACCGGTTTTCGTTTCCACAAGGCTTCGGTAATCACCAGCCCAAAGCCCTCTTTAGTTGATGGCTGCATTATCACGCTTGCCGCTCGCTGGAGGGCGTTTACCTCCCTCCAGTTATCCAGGCGATTTGCCATTTGGAGGTTGAGCACATGGACATCCTCATCGTCTTTCGTCCCCTCATAAATCTTATTCAGGATTCTCTCTCCTTCAGGGTCGTCAGCAGCCAGGCCGCCAGCTATTATCAGCTGACATTCTCTCTTTTTCCTCACCCGGCGAAAGGTGGCAATGGTTCTATCTATTCCTTTCCACGGGTCGAATCTTCCGACTTCAGCGATGATGGGAATTTCGGGGTCAATGTGGTATTTGGCGAGCACCTTATCTATCTCCTCCTGGCTCAGTTCCCGGTTCTTCTCGGAAAGAGGGTCAATGAAGGGGGGAATGATGAACTTGGGCATAGGCCAGCGGGAAACAACATAGTGTGCCGCCGAGAATATGGCGGCATCATAGTGCTCCGTCCACTCAGTCATAAAATCCCACAGACCGGGGTTGGCTCTCATAGTCTCCTCTTCAATATCAATATGGCATCGCCACAGCCAGGTCTCAGCATTCTTTTTGAGATAATGGGGTAAACCCAGGGGCTGGGGGTCGTGGACAAGCACCACGTCGGGATGGTAGTCGATAATATTAGCCTCGGCAGACTCCTCAATGGTGGAGACATAGCACTTCCGCATCTTTGAAGTAAAGGAGCCCTTCCTGCCCTGCAGCAGATTGTGCAGGTTCTTGGTGCATTCAAAGTAATCGTTGCTGCCGCGGATAATCTTCCATTCAGCATCTATGCCCAGTCCGTTTAGGAAGGGGATAGAGCTATAAAGCATCTCGGCGACACCACCACCTTGAGCGCTAGAGTTTAGCTCCAGTAGCTTTAGCCCCTGCAACTGCTGGACTACTCTCTGTAATCTTTCTATTTTCTCCTTGCCCATAATAGAGGCGTAGGCTTCCAGAGGAGGTGTAGAGAAAGGGCAGAAGTTTTTTCTCCTGCTATAGACCGTGCCATCTGCCAGAGGGAAAGTATTCTTGATTGTTTCCGTCATTAATAATTACTCCTTTACCGAACTTGAATTTTAACCGGGGTCAAACTGCGCTCAATTTCCTGGTAATTATCCCGGCTCCTCATTCCTTTGATTTGTCTATTATTGCTCTAAGCAGGCGCCTTACCCCGTTTGGGGAGCCAATATTAAACCTGGCTGCCGAGGCACTAACCCCGACCTTGATGGACCATGCCTTGGGCGGGATAACCTTAAACAGGTCTTCATCAGTCCAATCATCACCTATGGCTAATATGAAGCCCCACCTCTTTTTTGAAATCCACCGCAATGCGGCTCGCCCTTTATTTATGCCGGCGTTTTTTACTTCAACTACCTTACTCCCTTCCAATACTTGAAGGTTAAGATTGGCGGTAAGATTGCCGAGGTCATTTACCAGTTCCCTTGTCCGCAGCTCACCTATTCTGGGTTCAACCCTCCTATAGTGCCAGACAAGGGAGAACTCCTTCTCTTCAACGAAAGAGCCGGGGGTTCTATCCACACATTGCTCAAAGATGGGGCGCAGTTCTTCCTTCCAATTGCTGTTAAGGTCTTCTATCGTTTCCCATTCCTGTCCCTTCTCTCTAATCCAGGCGCCGTGTTCAGCTACCAATCCGATATTAAGATTGCCAAACCATTTCTCCATGGTGTTTTTGTCACGTCCGCTGATGAGTATCACTTTATTCCTGGAGTCCTCGGTGAGTCCTTCCAGCGATTTTATAAGTTCATCACCCGGTTTTGCCTTCTCTGGTCTTGGACTAAATGGGATAAGTGTGCCATCGTAATCCAGCAAAATTAATCTTTGACGGCTTCTTTGAAAACTTCTTAGTAACTTCCTTTCTGTCCTGGGGGTCAATACTCTGGCTCCCATCTCCCGCTGGATATTCTTAGTGTAAAGCAAACCATCTATAAATTCAGTTGCCCATTTCACCACGTTGTAACGCTGTAAGCGTTTCTGCATTGTTCTGATGCGCTCTATTTGTTCTTCTTCCGGCATAGCTACGGCTTCTTCTAACGCCTCGACAATCTCGTCCTGGTTATTAACATTGATGATGATTGCTTCTCCCAGCTCCTTGGCGGCTCCAGCTGTCTCACTGAGCACCAGTACTCCTTTCCCGTCTGTTTTAGTGGCTATGTATTCTTTAGCTATGAGGTTCATTCCATCTCTGACCGGAGTAACCAAGGCGATATCGGCTATATTGTACAGGGCAGCGAGATGGTGAAAAGGTAAGGAACGGTATAGATACCAGATGGGTGTCCAGCCAATGGAGCCGTGTTTGCCATTGATTGCTCCCACAAGCTCATCTATCCCTCTTTTCAGCAAGGCATACTGTCCTACTCTGGTTCGGGAGGGAACTACCACTAAAATAAGGACAAGCTTCCCCTTGTATTGCGGGTTTCTTTTTAAAAAAAGGTTAAAAGCCTCCAGTCGGTGGGGAATGCCTTTGGTGTAATCCAGGCGGTCTATTGACAGGATTATTTTGCGGTCTTCCAGTTTCTTGCGAAACTTGCTTATCTGGGCTCGTACCTTGGGGTCCTGGGGGGCGCTGAAGTATCGTTCGTAGTCTATCCCCATGGGGAAGGCATCTGCCTTTATTATGTGGTCAGGGGTGGTGATTTGACCCATAAACGCCTCATAGCCCAATAAACGATGCACGCTATCAAGGAAATGTCGGGTATAGTCATAAGTGTGGAAGCCAATGAGGTCGGCTCCCAACAGTCCTTCCAGAATTTGCTCGCGCCATGGCAACAAACGGAATATTTCGAAAGAGGGGAAAGGGATGTGCAGGAAAAAGCCTATCGTTGACCCCGGCAACCTTTCCCTTATGAGCTTGGGAAGTAACATTAAATGGTAATCGTGAACCCAGATGGTATCACCATTTTGGGCAACTTCAGCTATGGTATTAGCAAAAGCCTCGTTAACACGGGTATAAGCATGCCATAATTCTTTGTTGTATGTTGCATATAAAGATAAGTAGTGGAAAAGAGGCCAGATAGTCTTGTTGCAGAATCCATGGTAGTAATCTTCCACGTCATATTCCGAGAGAAAAACGGGATAGTAGCTTTCTTCCCACAGCTTGGCGGTGATATCCTTCTCTTCCCGTTTTATCTTTTCGCGATTAATCCCGGGCCATCCTATCCAGATACTGTGGTAGGATTTGTGTAATGACTTTATACCCGTGACTAAACCGCCAATGCTGGGCTCAAGGTGATATTTCTTTTTCCTTTTCTGAACGCTAACAGGCAACCTGTTGGAAACGATTATCAACCTCTGCATAACATTCTATCCCCTTTTTGTTCCCGGTGCTTTGAATATCCACATTTGCCAGCTGGTTATTCTCTCCCCTTTAAGTATACATATTAAGTGTATAAATGTTAATACTGTTTTTAAGATGCTGAATTATGACAGATAAAGACTCTTGTGTAAAGAATATCAGGATGCTTGAAGCATTAGGCGAACTGTGATGTGAAAGTCAACGATTATAGTCTTGAACTTTTCTTGGTTCATAATTCTATCCCGTCGTAATCGCCGGCAAAAAGACTTACCCCTTTGGAGTTTTGTTTCCGTTTAACTATCTCGGCGTTGCTGCCGATAATGCTGTTAACCAGACAATCAATTTTCAGGATGCGGGAGTTTTTCAGTATCACCGAATCCTCAATGGATGAATTCTCTATTATCGTCCCGGCTCCAATGCTGGTAAAGGGTCCAATGGACGAATTTTTAATCTGGCAGCCTTCGGCGATGGACACCGGACCTTGAATAAAACTGTTTTCTATTTTTGCTCCCTGTTTGACTTCAACCCTGTCGACAATGCGGCTTTGCGAGTCCACTTCGCCTTGGATGTTTCGCTGTAAGAAATCGTCAAGAATGGTGCGGTTAGCCAGGAGAAGGTCTTCCCTCTTCCCGGTATCAAGCCACCAGCCTTGAAGGATATGGCTTTTGACTTCCTTTCCCATTTCCACCAGCTTCTGGATGGCGTCGGTTATCTCAAGCTCTCCCCGCCATGACGGTTTTATCTGAGCTATAGCCTTATGGATTTCCGGGGTGAAAATGTAGACTCCGACGAGGGCAAGATTGCTCTTCGGTTGTTCAGGTTTCTCTACCAGACGCACTACCTTTCCTGAAGCATCCAGTTCGGCGACCCCAAAGGCTCTGGGGTCAGCCACTTCCTTAAGGAGGATGAGAGCATCAGCGGTGCGGAATTCGTCGACAAAGTCCTTGACGCCTTTCTGAATAAGGTTGTCGCCGAGAAACATTAGAAAAGGGGAATCGCTGAGGTAGTCCTCGGCAGTTTTGACAGCGTGGGCTAGCCCCAGAGGCTCGGTCTGGACGATATAGGTAATTTTGGCTCCCCACCTGGAGCCGCTATCCAGGGCTGCCTCTATGTCAGGAGCATTCTGCGGGGATACGATGATGCCAATATCGGTGATGTCAGCCTCCCGGATTTGGTCCAGTACATAGAACAGGATTGGCTTGTTGGCTACTGGCAGCAGGGGCTTGGCAGTGGTATTGGTCAGAGGTCTGAGTCTTGTTCCTCTGCCACCTGCCAGGATTAGAGCTTTCATTGCTTAGTCTGCCTCCTCAAATGGGGGACCAGCCAGGTAATTTTTCACGAAGTCTATACAATCCACCGGGGTGGGGTCAACACTATTTAACATGGCTAAATAGAAGCTGACATAATCACCGAAGAGCACCAGGCTCATCATCTGAGCCAGAGTGCTTTCCCCGATAGCTTCCACGAATTCATGGTTGATTCCTGATTTATCCAGTAACTTGGCGGTAGCCTCATAACGCAATAGGATTCGGGGATGAAGTGAAGCGGAACGCAGCAGAACCACGAATATCCTTTCTTTCGCCTGAGGCGGGAAGGCATAGCCCTCGGCAGCATTATGATTAAGTTCGGAGAAAAGCTCAACGAAAGCCCAGGTTTTGCTGTTTTCGTTGAGCTGGGTCTTCCAGCGCTGGGCTACTTCTGAGAGTATCTCCGCCCCGTAAATTACCGTGATGCGTCCCCATAGTTTAGAAGCCAGCTGCTTTGCCGGATTGGAAACAAGAGGGGCGGTTTCCACAAGGTCGATTGCTCGTCTGGTCAGGACCCGCAGCGTCTCTACTAAGTCTGCTGACTTATCTTTAAGCAAGCCAAGCTTTTGAAGAATGGCAACCAGAGGGAAAAAGCTGTGGGGGAAAGCGGCTCGGGGAGGTGCCTGGTAGTCTATAACAAAAACGGGGATATGTTCTTTCTCAGCCAGCTCTTTAAGTTTGCCACCGGTGGTGAGTACCAGCTTTTTCGCCGGGGTTTTCAGCGTTCCTTTGAAGGCGGAGAGGGTTTCCTCGGTGTTACCAGAGTAGCTTGAAGCAATAACCAGGGTATCCTCATCAACCAAGGGGGGCAATTTGTAGTCCCGGTTTATCCATATCGCTGCTTCGCTTTCGGCTAAGGCGAGACGGCGTACTATATCACCACCAATAGCAGAACCCCCCATCCCCAGAATGATAACCTTATTCGGTCTGGTATAATCCTGAGGCAGGTCAAACCTCAGTCCCCTTTCCCATGCCTTCCGGCATTGCTCCGGGAATTCATGCAAACGGTTGAGCATTCCCGAGGTATCAAACTGCTGGTAGATTTGAAGATTATCTAAATCAACCATTGCTTATTCGGTGTAAGTTTAGTCAATCCACCTGGGTTCGTCAAGCAGCGTTACTCTGGCTTCTAGCTGGTTAGATAGCCAAATCTGTAATTGGGGGGAAAGTACCCCTGCCGGGACTCGAACCCGGGCACGCGGTTTAGGAAACCGCTGCTCTATCCACCTGAGCTACAGGGGCATGCTCCATTTTGAAGCTAAAATCACCATGATAAGACCTTCACTAAGTAGACATAACTAAAAGTTGCTAATAATTTGCTAATAATGCTTTTCAACCGGCTCTTTCCCGCGTTCATTATACCTTGCGGTAAAAGCCTCGTCAAAGCGGGCGGCGGCAGCCTCTTGAAGTCCAGGGGCAACGTGGCTGTAAAGGTCAAGGGTTGTTGAGATAGTGGCATGACCTAGCCTTTCTTGGACTACCTTTGGATGCGCACCCTGCTTTAGCATTAAAGAAGCATGGGTATGGCGTGCATCGTGGAAGCGAATACCCTCAAGTCCAGCACGTTTCACCAACTTAGCCCAGACATGGCTTACTGTGTCAGGCAATAGGGGCTTGCCTGCAAGGTCGCTAAATATCAGGTCATCATCCTTTAACGGTATCCCCAGTATGGCCCGCTGTGCCTCTTGCTTGTCCCGGTGCTCTTGTAGTAGAAGGGCAGCAGAGGGGGACAGTGACACCATACGGCGACCCTTAGCCGTCTTGGGAGCTCTAAAGACAATCTCACCAGTCCGCAGATGGTGAAGGCTGCGGGTAACGTATACCTGGCATAAGAGCAAGTCCACGTCACACCATCGCAGGGCTAGTAACTCGCTGCGCCTCATTCCCGTGAAAAGCGCCTCATAGAATAGCACATAATAGGGTGTAGCTTTGGCAGCCTCAAAGAATTTGGTCATATCATCTTCATTCATGGTGTGCATCTCGGAACGCTGCGGGCGTGGTGGAGTGACGGCGTCCGCCGGGTTGCGGTTTATCAGTCCCCATTTAAGCGCCATTTTCAGAGCACGGTGTAGACAGGTATGATGGTGTGATACCGTTGTCGGGTTAAGTGCGCCCTTACCATCACACCGGCCACCAGCTAACTTCTCTGAATAGTAACGCTGTAAATGCTCTGGCTTTAGCAGGGTTAAGATCATACTTCCCAAGGACGGGATAAGGTGACGGTGTATAATAGATTCATAGCCTTCGGCTGTCCTGGGGGCAAGGTTAGGCCAGGCGTAATCCTTTAGCCACCTTTCAAGGTATTCAGCAAGGGTCGTCTTACCGGGTCTGATAAATGTCCCATTATCAAGCTGATGTAGTAGCTCCGAAAGGCGCCGCTCCGCGTCTTTCTTGGTTCCTCTGACTGTTACCCACTGATACTTGTACTTGCCGGTAGAGGCGTCCCTTCCTAGGCTGATAGCAAGGGAATAGCTACTCTTACCTCTTTTTATGATGTGTCCTCTCATTGGCCGCTCCTTTCCTCATGTACTATTGCTTCTGTGAATGGTGTTCCCATTTTATCGCTGGTGGCCTTACTGTCTTGCTGGAGGCGTTCTTCTTCCTCTGTAAATTCGGCCCACGCTGTTCTCAGCCGTTGATGACCCAGAAGCGCTTCCATTTGCGAAAACATCCATTTTGCCGTCAGTATGCCGAAGTCTTTACCACTCATCCCTTCAGCAATCACCTTGGACAGAACATCTTGCTGTGTACTCAGCCATTCCGGTGCATACTTCGGTAGCCTATGGTTAATTTCCTTCATTACAACGTCTGGTAGTGAGTTTCTGGTTACCCACTTAGTCATCTGTCGCCGGCTGGGAGGCGGATCAAGGCTAAAATTCTGCCTCACCATTTCCGCAACCCTGTCCCAGGAATGTCCTTCCCTCTTCTTCTGTACAGCGAACAAACGAACCTCTACTGGATACTTCTTTGGCATAAGCACCTCCTTTTGAGAACTACCAGTATAATTATACTTCCCATCATGAATTTTGTCAAGTCCTATTAGGGACTTATTGGGGAATAACTTGACAAATATAAAGAGATGAGAATATAATGGGAAGTGTGGTGAAGTATGAAGGTCTTAAAGGCAAAAGAGGGCGCGAAACTACTCCTCAGTGTTAGGGAGACTATGGATCTTCTCGGGCTATCTCGGAATGCTCACAGATTTTCGTATGTTGTCAAGAGGGTGACGGTAATCTTATGAAATCAAGCCTGACGGAGCCTGACAGTGGAGCTGAAAAAGAACTTAGATCTAACTGAACCATTGTGCATCAGTGTTCCCGCTGCTGCCAGAATGCTCGGTGTATCACGAAATACCGGTTACGAAATGGCACGGCTGGGACAACTTCCGACCATAAGGTGCGGGCGGCGCAGATTGGTAGTTCCTAAACCTATTCTAATGAAAATGTTACAGGAGGTAAACCAAGGAAATGAAAAAAGGAATGAGTAACAAGAAAAAATCACCATCACGAGAAAGGTACGAGAAGGAAAATCCCACAGTCAGTGGTCGGATGCCAAGGGAGAAGCGTGACAAATTCTATGCAAACTTGGAGAAGTCAGGCAGAAGTGTGTCAGATGCCCTGAACAGTCTTGCCGATGATCTTGAACTCAAGGTAAGACCCATCGACGAGGCAATGAAAGCAAGCTATGAAGAGGCTAAGAATCTTTACATGGTTACTTTCCCTTGTGCCGTATGCGGCAAGCAGATACCGATAACAAGCCGGAAAGCTAAAGATGCTGTTATGAGATACATGGTTGAGCACGGCTGGGGTCATGCAGAGTGCCACAAACAGAGGCAACAACTATAGTATTCATTCGGGATAGTTAGGAACGTAACCTATGGCCAAGGCGTATCTTGAACCAGCAGAAATAGAGAAACTGGAAGAAGCCGCTCAGTACTTGCGAGATAGGCTTCTTATCCGGCTGCTTTTTCACCTAGGCTGTCGTATTTCTGAGGCTCTGGGTATCACCGTAGGTGATATTGACTTTAGCCGGGACACGGTTACTATCCAACACCTTAAAACACGGATAAAGCTCGCCTGCAATCAATGTGGTGCGCGGTTAGGAAAGAGTCACAGCTTTTGCCCTAAATGTGGCGTGGCAGTGAAAGAGGCCGTAGCCAAGGAGCAAGAACACCGCAGAATGAGGACATTACCGCTAGATAGGGATACTTTACAAATGCTGAGAGATTATATAAGGCGAGGAGGTCCGGTCAGACAAGGCACTAAGACCCTTCTCTTTGGCATAAGTCGGCACCGTGCTTGGCAGATTATCAAAGAATGTGGTGAAAGGGCAGGCCTACCAAAGCTGGTGAATCCGGAGACTGGAAAGGTACATTATGTTAGCCCCCATAAGTTAAGGGATGCCTTTGCAGTGAATGCGGTAAAACTTGATGATTCCGGCGATGGATTAAGACTTCTCCAGGAACACCTGGGTCACGTTTCATTTAATACTACCGCGAAATATAGAAAGGTGGCTGGTGAGGAGTTAAAAGACTGGTATGACAAACTGTGGAAGAAAGAGGTGAAGCCGGATGGATCTTCGACCCAGTAGAGGTGGATTTCTCCGTCCCTTCGGCTGCGGATGGTTTATCCGAGAATTTCTCCTCGGTAATGGACCCGAAGGGTCAAAGAGAATTGACCCTGTCCGCGGTGCCACGCAGGCTGACATCAACTACGAGTACAAGGAAGCCCTTGCCCGAGCTACAGCACAGGACCGGGCCGAGAGAATCATCAGCCACATGGTAGTCAGTGGTGTTGATGTCACCGAGGAGAAAGCCGAAAACATTTACCAACATGAGCTGAGAAGGGTGTCCCGCAAGTTTACCCACATGCGGTATCACTCATTCCTGATGTACTTTGGGGTACTCAAGCGTCTCGCCTGGGTGGAAACCACTAATGAAACTGAGCCTTCCTCTATTCAAGATAACTATCCACCAGCTCCGCGGCGAGTATATTACCGTCTCACAAAAAATGGGGTAGAGGCAGGTGAGGAGCTCTGGTCAAATCCTCTATTCACGTTATATCCAGAAATTGGTATTAGCCACACTAAGAAACTTGATTAGCTGCATCTAGTGCAGTCCGTTGACACTTTCTCACTTCTTCAAATGTCCCAAAATACTTCTTTGTTACCCGATTAGCTGGTCGGGCAATTTGGCCACGGTTCTTTTCAGTAAGCGCGGAAACTGAGCGCGCAGAATATCCTGGATTTCCGCTATAGCTTCCTGATTAGCCGGGGTAATATCATCATAAACACGGCGAATACGAAACATGAGTTAAATCTCTCTTCACCAATCACCCATTATTATTTCAGCCGCTTTTGCAGGATTATCTTGTCATCTCCGGGAGAGTAGAAGTCGGGGATGTGGGCGATTATTTCATAGCCAAGACCCAGGTGAAAGCGGAGGGTTTTCTCATAGGCAGGCGTAGAGGATGTTTCGATGATAGCCAGTCTCCCCATAGCCTTCCTGATTTCCTCCTCCGCCCCCCGCATGAGGGCACTGCCGATGCCCTGCCCCCGCCTTTCTTGGGCAACTACCGCCCAGTACATGTCCCAGGTGCCTTCCGTCAGTGGCGTAGGACCATAGCAAATATAGCCCACCACGGACAGGTCAACCTCGCCTACCAAAGTGTAATATCCCGAATTCACGGGGTCTTTCAGATAGCTGTCAATAACTTCCTCGGCAACTGCTACCTCAGACGGCTTGAACTCGGGTGTATCTTGCAGTATCTTCATCAAGGCTGGCTTGTCTTTTAACAGCATGGGGCGAATTTTGAGTGTCATTGTCTTCTTTCTCCAGTGCCAATCCCACAATCTTGTCAACAAACTCTGTATAGCTCATAGCGGCGGCTCGCGCCTGGCGGATGGCGCCGGCGTCAGGGGATATGTCCGGATTAGGATTTACCTCGATAACGTTCAGTCGTCCTTCCCTGTCCATACGCATGTCAACGCGGGCGTAGCCCCGGCAGCCAGTCAATCTGAAAGCTGCCAGAACAAGCTCGTGGATTTCCCTCTTCTCTTTTGCCGTGATTTCAGCCGGGCAGACTACCTGCGTTCCCCGGTAATACGGGCTGTCAGGCTCCCATTTAGCAGCAAAGGAGAGGATTTCCGGTAACTCGGGAGGTAGCGAGTAGGTTATTTCTGAAACAGACAAAACCGTACCCTGAGAGTTACCCAAGCCCGTGGCATTGAACTCGCGACCATCGATGAATTCCTCCACCAGGGCATTACCGTAGGAGCCGCTGACCAGCTGCAACTGTTTTTTTAATGAGGCAGCACCCCTGACGATGCTGGCTTCATTGATGCCATGGCTGGCGTCCTCACTGCGTGGCTTGACAATACAGGGATAGCCCAGCTGGAATGTGTGCAGTGTCTCCGGATTGAGCAACTGAAAATCAGGGGTAGGAATTCCAGCGGCTTGCAGCAGCACCTTGACCCTGACCTTGTCCAGGCACAGTCCCAGTGCCTTAACCGGACAGCCGGTAAAAGGTATCCCGATACCCTCCAGGTATTCCGGTACCAGTGCTTCCGTTTCCGGCTCGCCACAAAAGCCTTCGAACAGGTTAAACACCAAATCCACATACAGTGAACCGAGTGTCTTTCTGACCCGCTCAATCGGCGGTATTAGCGGCACGCAGGTAACTTCATTGCCGAGCTCAAGCAGGGAACGGCGCACGGCAGCCACAGCATCGAGGACACTCTTTACCGCCTTTCCCTCGCCGGCGGTGTCATAGCGGGATGAAATCGGCTCATTATATACGATGGCTACACGCGCACGCATTGCGGGTACCTCTCCAGTGCTGCATCGAGCACGGCACCGATTACTTCTTCATGATTCCAACCCATCATTTTGGCCATAATTATCAGGTCGCTGTAAGTGCCCAGTCCGGGCAGGGGATTTATTTCGATAAAATATGGTATCCTCTCGGGGCTGACCCTGAAGTCCACCCGGGCGAAATCCCGGCATCCTAACGCCTTAAAAACTTTGAGGCTGGATTCTGCCAGCTTTTCCATAGCCTTCGGGTCGAGATGGGCGGGACACTCATAATCAACCAGGTTCAGATAATCACGCTTTACTTCCAGCGAGTAGATAAAATGCCCGTTTTTCTTTCTGGGTACGACGCGCATGATGCCGACTATCCTAGGCGGATTGTTACCGATAATGCCTACCGTAATCTCGTCGCCGTCTATGAACTCCTCGACCATTACCGGCTGTCGGTAGCGCTCCAGCATTCTTTGTGCTTCTTCCTGCGCCTGTTCAGCGCTGTAAGCCAAAGAAGTGAGACGGATACCTTTACTTGAACCTTCATACGCCGGCTTTACGATGGCGGGAAAAGGGAACCCTTCCCATGAGGTACAGCGGAGCTCTTGATCGGAAGCTATGGTCAGCCACTTCGGGGTTCTGATACTATCAGCCGCCACCAGCTTTTTGGTAACGGGTTTGTCCAGGCATACCGACAGACATTGAGGGTCAGACCCGGTATAGGGTATGTCCAACATTTCCAGGATGGATGGTATCTGCGCCTCCCGGCTGCGGTATCTGCCCCTGCCCTCGGCGATATTAAAGACGATATCCACTTTTTCATGCCGTACATTATCAAGAAACCACGTACCGCCGCTCAGCAAGACGACCGAATGTCCCTTCGCCTCCAAAGCCGCGACAATGAACGTAACCGTGGCTTGGGAATCATATTCCTCGAAAGCGTCATCGGGGCTATCTTGCTCCGGCAGCAGGTCTTCTTTAAGATCGTACGACAACCCTATCCGCATCTATGACTCCTTCCCTTGCTATTTTTATTTCTGTGTCAGCGAGCAGACTATCAATGGCTTTGCTGACCGTGGTTTCTATCCTGACTTCTTCCCGGAAAGCATGGGGATTGGGATTGAGATAGCGGTAGACATTACCCTCGTAATTCTTAAGCATCAGTTCGTCTTCCGTCTGAGCCAGCACATAGTTCGGCTGTAGAGGTACCTTGCCGCCGCCATGAACCAAGTCTATTACGAAAGTTGGCACGGCCAGACCTGAAGTGAAACCGCGCATCCCTTCAATTATTTTTATGCCGGTCTCCATCGGCGTCCACAGGTGCTCCGTACCTTGCACCTCGTCACACTGGAACAGGTAGTAAGGACGCACCTTTATTCGGAGAAGACCCTGGCAGAGTTTGAGCATGGTTTCAACATTATCGTTGACGCCACGCAGCAGAACTGACTGGTTGTTTACCGGGATGCCGCTGCGCAGCAGCCGGTCACACGCCTCAGCCGCTTCCGGAGTTATCTCGCGGGGGTGATTGAAATGGGTGTTTAGCCAGATGGGGCCGTATTTTGATAACATGGCACATAATTCATTATCAATACGCTGCGGCAACACCACGGGAAATCTGGTGCCAATACGTATAATTTCGATATGCCTTATTTCCCTGACTCTTGATATAATACTTTCCAAACGGCTGGTGGAAAGCGTCAGGGGGTCGCCGCCGGATATAATGACGTCTCTGATAGCCTCGTTCCGGCGCAAATAGTCCAGCATCGCTTCTATCTCTCCCTCGGTGCGCACCCAGCCCCCGTGTCTCCATTCCCGCTTACGGGTACAGTGGCGGCAGAGCATCGGGCAGATATCGGTAAGTACCATCAAGGCTCTATCTGGATAACGATGCACCAGACCGGGAACCACGGAGTTCTCTTTCTCCGCCAGCGGGTCTTCCATCCCCATATCACTCATGGTCATCTCCAGGACGGAGGGCACCGCCTGCTTCCTTATCGGGTCGTCAGGGTCATCGGGATTGATTAGTGATAGATAATAGGGGGTTATTGACAGGGGATAGCGCCTGGTTACCAGTTGTAGTTGCGCCTTTTCCTCAGAGGATAACGTGATGAATTGACTTAAATGCTCGACACTGGTTATCCGGTTGCGAAAGTGCCACTTCCAGTCTTTCCAGAGACTTTCGGGCACGTCTCTTAATAACCTGTAGCCGTTGACGGCGATGGTACTGGGAGGCTCATCCTCCGGTTTTACAACGATGTCAGATTTGCCAGGAGGTTCCTCTTCTACCTCATTTGTGTCATTACTTTCGATGTAACGCCCTTTGGGTCGGAACATGGATTGAGTCTTGGTGGCTACAGATGACGTTTTCACTTTACCTTGCTCTTTGCTCCTTCTCTATATTAACTTATTATGATAAAATAATACGTAATCTCTTGTAATAACAATAAATTCCTGTTACAATATTATGGTATTTATATTCCTAAATTAATATTATACACTAAGCATGGCAAATGTCAATAGGTTTCAGGTCACCAATGATATGTATACAAAAAGAATATTTCAAGATAATTCCAGTAAGGAGGTGCCAACATGCCGGGATGGAAATTCCTTACCAATCATGCCCTGGTTTTGTGCTCAATTGCCCAACAGCTAAGAATCACCGCCCGAGAGATTTCTTCTACAGTAGGTATCACGGAAAAGGCAACACGCAACATTATCAATGACCTTGAAGCTGATGGTTACATCACAAAGAAAAGGGAAGGACGGCGCATCAAATATAGAATCAATCCAGACTTACCACTTACGAGCGAGACACGACCGGATAATGCTATCATCGGTGACCTTCTGGAAGTTCTCGGCTGGAAAAGGCGGAGAAAGAAAAGGTCGACCGAAACACCAATAAAGAACGTCTAGTAGTTCTTCGTTGCAAATCTCTAATATTGCAGAGCCGGAGAATATTCTTGTGAACCCACTCAAATTATTCAAACCCAGACCGACTATCTCCGACCAGGAGTTAACTAAAGGACTCCGCTGGTTGACTCTGGAGGGAACGGTCTCTCTGGGCTTTAACAGCATTACCACCAGCGGCTTCCTGGCCGCGTTCGCCTTGGCGCTCGGCGCCAACAACCTGCAAATCGGCATGCTGGCTGCCATTCCTTTCATTATGCAGATTATCCAGTTGCCGTCTATCTGGCTGGTCGAGAAAGTAAGGCGTCGTAAAATCATCGCCGTAACAAGCTGGTTCCCGGCGCAGCTGCTGTGGTTTCCCATCGCACTGATCCCCATTTTTGTTTTCGTTCCCGGCAGGACTGCCATATATTTGCTTCTAGCGCTGATGGCATTTCGGGGCCTGCTGACGGCCGTATGCAACTCCGCCTGGAACGGCTGGGTTCGTGACCTGGTGCCCCAGACGATATTGGGGCAGATATTTTCCAGGCGACTGGCAATGGCAACTGCAGCTGGTATGGTCTTCAGCCTGGGTGCTGCCGTATTCGTCGATTACTGGCGCGGGCATGTAACCAGTGGCAGCGAGATATTGGGCTATACCTATGTTCTCCTCTTCGGGGCTTTGTTTCTCGGCCTGGCCAGCCCGACTTTTATGTCACTCATGCCGGAACCGCTAATGCAATCCGTACAGGGACAGCAGCCCCCGCTATGGCAAAGACTTACAGCCCCGGTGCGGGACAGAAATTTCAGGCAGCTTATACAGTTTTTGCTCTTCTGGGGCTTTGCCTCAAACCTGGCCATTCCCTTTTTCGCCGTCTATATGCTGGTACGGCTGGGGTTTCCGCTCTCATGGGTTATCGCCTTAAGCATTCTGAGTCAGCTGTTTAATATCCTGTTTCTTCGCGTCTGGGGACGCTTCGTCGACCGTTTCGGCAGCAAGGCAGTCCTGTCACTGTGCGCCTCGCTGTACCTTCTGGTTATTATGGGCTGGATTTTTACGACCATGCCGGAGCGGTACTTTTTGACCATACCGCTCCTGGTGCTCCTGCACATCTTTGCCGGAATTGCTAATGCCGGGGTAACCCTCACGGTAGGCACCATCGGTTTGAAACTTGCCCCGAAGGGCGACGCAACGTCATATCTGGCCGGCGCATCTTTAGCTACCAACCTGGGGGCTGGATTGGGGCCCTTATGCGGCGGCCTCCTGGCGGACTTCTTCGCGGTGCGCCAGCTTAATCTTACGTTTACCTGGATTGACCCGGCTACCGCCATTCAGCTCCCCGCCCTTAGTATTATCGGCTATGATTTCCTCTTCGGGATAGCTTTTATCGTTGGTGTAATTACCCTGGGCACACTGGCTACTATTCGAGAAGAAGGTGAGGTCAGCCGCGAAGTAATTTTGAAATCGCTCTTCTTCCCGACGCGTGAGCAGTCCAGACCGGTTAGTTCCGTACCGGCTTATAATCTTCTCAGCAACTTTCCCTTCGGCTATATAAAGCGGATACCCATCCCTGGGCTTGACGTGGTCCTCGGGGTTACTGCTTACCAGATAGCCGAGATGGCTAGGGTCGCTACTCTGACTGCAGTACGCGGTCGCCGGTTGACTAAGAAATTAGCCAGGGCGCTGGAAAAAAATCTGGCTAATGTCTGGAAAACCAGAGAGGGTGTAGAAATGCATGGTGTTGAGATTGCCAGAGAAGCCGCCCGCGGGGCCATGCACGTGGTGGATGATAAGCCATTGCTCGTGGAACATCTGGTAGGTCCGGTTACAACCGGCGTCGTGGAAGCTTCCAATCAGGCAGGCGTGAGCCCGATGAACGGCATTCTGGGAGCCAGTGAAGGTATCATACAGGGGGCGTCGGAAACAGGGATCGACCTCGAGGAGGCTACGCTCCAGGCAATGAAGGCTATCAGAGAGGTAGCGGCAGGCGTTGGCCTATCCGAGGAAACCGCCGTGGCTCAAGCTGCTGAAGGTGTCCTGCTGGCGGCGGAGGCCATCGGGCCGGAAGCAGCCGCCGAGGTGGCCGAATCTCTGCCTGAGGGGATACTGGATCTGGATAAAAGAGAGGAAGGGCATGATGAGTAGTACCTTATTCAGGACACCTGGGAGTCATCACCATAGCTTATCCATGTATTCAACCGGCAGCGGTATTTGAGGAATTTGAGGTAGGCATCTACCTCGGGCACACCCAAAGATATACTTACAACGGTTCCATTTCCCACCTCCCTCTGTAGCTTGTAGCTCACTTATCTGTCCTCCTTGTTATTTCAATTTTCTTGTTTCAATTTACCATCTTCCTGGGGGGATTACCGACATAATAGCTAGTTCTTGAAATATGACTTTATGGCTTGTATTCTATTTCTTAGGGCCAGGAGTCTACAGCCGGGCTATAATAGACCTGACGGGTTCCGGTGAGGCGCCATAATCTGGCTGGGGAGCTACTGCTGCCCCGTCAAAAAGAGTGCCTGCC
>Ga0307379_10000207_pt1 | contig 102418 bp, 93 predicted proteins | sample UN2MG_FD_202237 | JGI IMG/M metagenome (GOLD analysis project Ga0307379, IMG submission 202237) | Soil microbial communities from Risofladan, Vaasa, Finland - UN-2 | ecosystem: Environmental > Terrestrial > Soil > Coastal area > Acid sulfate soil | place: Finland: Risofladan, Vaasa | collected... | reverse complement strand
AAGAGTGACCATAGTATAAGATTGATTTCAAGTCGATAACAGTCATTTTTCTTTCTAATATATTGATATTAAAGTAGTTATACGATTATTAAAATCAATTAACCGGACAGCAGTGAACTGCTATCATATCATCACTAAGCTCCGTTGATATACAATTTGTGAGAAAAGCGCACTAAGGAGATGATATTATGCGGAAAATCATAATAATCAGTTTGGTGGCATTACTTTTTACTATTGGTTGTCAGCATGACATGCTACGCCTTGAAAAAGGCAATCTCACAGCTACGCAAAGAGTACTAATTGCCGGGACGACGAGTGAGTTTAAACAAAATGTCGTTACCAGAGTAATGGAAAAGCTAGGAACTGTAGACTACTATTTTAAGATTATTGGCTTAGATCAATTAGATAAAGAAGAAACTGAACAATATGGAGCGATTTTGTTGGTTGCCACATTCGCGGCTGGTCAAATAGATGGACGAGTAACTCAATTCCTGCAAAAGGATACAACCAGCCAAAAAGTGATTGTTTTTTACACTTATGGCAGTGAAGATGCAGGTATACCGGATTGGGCGAAACCGGATATCAAGGTAGATGCGGTAACTTCTGCTTCTTTGCCTAATCGAGTGGAAGAACGTGCTGATGAATTGGTTATCCTAATTAAGAATAGATTCAACTCTCAGTGATCTACCAGCAACGGTTGCTGGGCAGATCCGAGAAAGCCACCATAGGCGCAAGACATGGATATGGCGTACATAACATGCGGTTGGTGATGAAGCCTAAACCGGCGTTCCAATACTGAAGCTTACGCGTACTCAAGCGACTGGTCTTGGTTGATGCTTCGACGCAGCTCATCAGCGTCTTTAAATGCTTCGGCGAAATGGAGGAACTATGATACTTGACGATCTGCCTTTCGGAACCTTTCAAGAAATCGAACCAAACATCTTGGAGATCATTATCAATGAAGGGGTCGAGTTGGACAGGGATCACATCGAACGGATCGAAGAGGGGCTACTTGAGAAATACAGCGGTGCGTATGCTCTCCTTATCGACTGGGTGAACTCCTACTCGCACAAACACGATTCCATGGAACAAGTTGTCAGGCTACAGAATGTCGCTGCTGTTGCAATTGTCATCTACAGTGAAGCTTCAGGAACAGCGGCAAATATCCATCGGCTATATATGGACAACGGCCAGGTTTTCGAGGACAAGGCCAGGGCAATGACCTGGCTTAGAGACGTGATGAAAAAGAGCATTTAACAACCGGCTGCACAGCGACCGCCTGAAGCGGACGCGCGTCGGTGAGCAAGCTCGCCTCCGCTGCCGTTGATCCGCGAGCCCCTTATGACGTTGTGAAAAGATTACTTCCTCGAATACTTTACAAAGTTAAGAGATGATATCATAGATAGTAAGGAGGATTTTATGAGAATCGCAATCTATATCCTGCTCATCTTCGTTGCACATAGTTTGTTTGCAGCAAATGGAACTCAATCCCAACTGACTACACAATACGTACTAATCGGTCTTGTGGTAGTTGTCCTTGTCGTTCTATTTCTTAACATCATCCATAGGAAAAAAAAACCGGAAGACACCGAGCAATTGAAGGCACTTCGCTTCCGCTACGATGAGTCAACTCAGCTACTGAATCAACTCCAAGGAAAGAATGAGCAATTACAAGACGAAAACTCCCGCCTGGAATCGCAGATGGAATCCAGATCACGACAAATCTCAGAGTTAGAAAAGAAACTCGCTGATTACGAAGCAAATGAAGCACAAAACAGACAGAACACTGAAAGGAAAATAACGGAGCTAGATAATGCGAGAAAAGCGCTGGAGGAAGAGCGACAGCGAGTGTTGGAAGATGAGAAGCGGGCAAGGGAAGAAGAGGAGAAAAATCGAACACGGATTTGGGCATTGCATGAGGACAATGCCAAGACGTTAATGCGAGAAACGTGTCAAAAAAGTGAAATAAGCTTACCGACCTTCGATAATACTAATCTCCCAGATGGATTTGACCCAAAATTCAAACCAGACTTTATGGTGCAATTGCTCGGGCAGTACGTAATATTCGATCCGAAGTCGTCACAATCGCAGAGTCTTCAGACATATATAAAGACCCAAGTACAGGCTACAGCCAAGAAAATTCGTAGCAGTGACAGCTTCAGCGATATCTATAAGACGGTATTCTTTATAATCCCTAGTATCGGACTTCAGGAACTAAGGGAAACCCACTATGTCGAACAGGGGCTTTCTTTTTTTATAATTGCGCTTGAGGCTTTTGAACCAATAGTCCGTACCCTCAAGCGTCTTGAGGATTATGATTTGGCAGACAAATACGATCCTCAAGAGCGGGAAAATATAGTCAACGTACTCGCTACGTACGATCAACACATTCGGCAACAAAACGCTACAAACATCCTCACAACTATACGCGGACTCAAGGTTATGTCGGAGAAGAGTACCATCCCAGAGGATGTCGTCCAAGCCATTGAATCGCGTCGTGCCCAGTTACGCATCGAACAACTTAGTCCTGCTCAATTGAAAAAACTCATCGAGAATCCTGAACAACAAGCAAAAGAGATTCTGGCTCTGATAGCACCAAAGCAACCAGAAATTGAGACCCAAGATCTATCGAATGTGGGTCCGATATTTCAGGAATGAAAAAGCCGTGAGAACTTCTACATTTGAGAGGATGAGTCGCTGATAATGAAGGGTTGTCATAATCTCTCGCTGGAGCGGATCGGGTATGCTGCGTGAATGTGAATTATAGTGACAGTATACATATTTATTCCAAAGAACCGGTAAATAATTCTCACTGAACAATGGTAAATCAAATGAATGAAGCAAACCGTCACCTTGATTTTATGCATTTTGTGTGATGTGCAGACATGACCCATTACACACAATTTACAGCATGTTCCTGCTGATGAACGACTCTACTTCCGGTATCCCCCCCTGGAGCACGATGTACCCGTTAGGAGGCTCCCGTTCCGATATTTCGTGTGTGACAGGGCTCAGCACCATCCTTTTCACCCGTTCAGGGTCCTGTGTATGCCCGAGCACCCAGCACAGCTTCATATACGCGACCTCGGGAAGCATGTTCTCGGCAGGTACGATCCCGATATCGAGCAGGTCCCTGCCTGTATCGTAGACTTTCATCGCCGTGTAACCCCAGATTGTCTGCACGGTCATGATAACGGCTACTCTGCGGTCTATCGCCCTTTTCAGGGGCGCATAGAGCGACTTGTTGACGTGCCCCAGCCCGGTCCCCGCGATCACAATTCCTCTATAGCCGTTGTCGATGAGAGAGTCTATGATATCCGGTTTCATGTTTGGATAGTAGTACACGAGGGAAACCCTTTCGTCGAACAGGGTGTCTATGACGACCTTTTTGTCCTTTCGGCGTCGTGCATACTCTTTTTTAAGCGGAGTGACGCTGTCCGGCGTGACCATCGCGACCGGTATGTCCCCGATCGTCCTAAAGGCGCTCCTGTAGGAGGAGTGCATCTTTCGGACGACGGTCCCCCTGTGGAGAAGGTTGTACCTGTCGCTCGTCGGACCGAACATGCATACCAAGACCTCTGCGATGTCCGAATGTGCCGCAGTATGGACCGCACATCGAAGATTGAATGCCGCATCAGAGGACGGCCTGTCGCTGGACCGTTGCGAGCCGACGAGCACGATCGGCACTGGTGTTTGTTGGACCATGAAGGAGAGGATAGCCGCCGTGTGGTGCATCGTGTCGGTGCCGTGCCCTATCACGATTCCGTCCACGCCGGCCTTTATTTCCCGTCCGATTACCTCGGCCGTGGTCACCCATTGCTCGGGCCCCATGTTCTCCGAGAAGATACCGAAGAGCTTTTCCGTCTTTAGGTTGCATATCTGTGCCAGCTCGGGGACCGCACCGTACAGCTCACCCGGCGCGAAGGCGGGTATTACCGCCCCCGTCCTGTAATCGAGTCTCGAGGCGATTGTACCCCCTGTGCCGAGTAGTGTGACGTTCGGGTTGTCGGGATTAGCGGGAAACTCGGACTCCGGGATTTTGTAGTGTGCCTCCTTATGCCCGACCACCTTCATCCGTTCGATGGAGTTTACCGCGATTCCTATATTGTACCCGTTGTACATCTTGAGCACGATATGCCAGTCATCGGCGATTTCGGAACGGGGGAGTACCACACCCTTGAATTTTCCCTTTTTCCCGCTTATCTCGATATCGTTCCATACCTTGACCTTGAACCTGTCGAGGATTTCGCGTGCCACTCCCCTGTACCCTTCGAACGCTTCTTTTCCCATTTTCCTTCCAAACCGTATCAGCGTTACGGTCGGCAGTAATTTCTCACAATCTCCGTGATCCGCTTTCCTCCCACCCTGTTCTCTGTTTGTTGCTTCAAGATACCGATGAGATATCTTCGCCGTTTTACCGCATCCTTCACCTGCTCACCCGTTCTTTCGGCCGTTGCCTTCACGAGACTTTTAAGGTCGTGTTCATCCATGGCCTCGACGTTTTCCGCTGCAACAAGATCATCAAACGCCAGTCCTGAAGACAGTTTTTGCAACGCCCCGGGCACTTTCTCGCGGGTGATACCGCCTTCCTTATGCAGCCTGAAGAGCATGACGAGCGCCTCCTCGGATATCGACGACACGTCGTGCCCGGCCTTTCGGAGCTGGACGAGCGTTGCGGAAAGCGTATATGCGAGGAGCTTCGGATCGCATCCCGTCGCAGAGAGCACTCTCCAGAACGTTGCGATCAGGTCCATGTCTATGAGCTGGTCGATGGTCTGCGGTTTGAGCCTGTTTTTGCATCTTTGTCGCCATTCCGACGGTGTCACCGGCAGCCTTTTTTGAATGCGCTCCAGTTTCTCATCGTTGACGGGGATCGGGGTCGAATCCGTGTCCGGATACATTCTGTCCGGCCCGGGGAGGATTCGCTCAAAGTCCGTTTCTCCTCCTTTCAGCGCCTGCCTCGTCTCGCCCGGTATTCCTGTTTTTGCTTCCGAAACCCTGGCAGCTATTTCAGAAACAGCGGTTTCCACGTCTTCTTTCGGTCCCCGTACGAGGAGCACGGCTGAGTCTGCCGTCGCTTTCAACCGCTCCCGAACGCGGCGCCACTCCTCTTCTGACGGTCCGTGCGGGCTGCGGCTGTCCGGTAAAAAGAGCACCGGCTCATCGTCCAGACAGGCGATCACCCTCACCCTTCCGGCAAGCTCGTCCCCGAAGGTGCGGCCCGGAGAGACGGGCCAGTTCAAAAGCCCGCAAAAGCCCGAAATCATGATCCCCGAGACCGTGAGGCCCAGGCTTTCGACGCTGCGAAGCGCGCCGCACTCCGATGTTGAGAAAAGGTCGGTACAATCCGCAGATCGCACACTAAAGCCTTTCTCTATCGTATCGATCCGTCGTTTCAGGGAGAGCAGTCTTTTTTGCCTGTAAGCCTCGTAACCGACGAGGCTCGTGATCATCCCGCTTTTCGGCACTCCCTTTATTTCGACCCGCGTCCCGCCTGATATGCTTACGTTGACGTCCTGGCGTACCGTGCCTATTCCGCGCCGTACTTTACCCGTGGCCCTGAGTATCGCCCCGATCTCCCTGCCGACCTTGCAAGCTTCTGAAGGAGTGCGCATCTCCGGAGCGGTGATCACCTCGACGAGCGGTATGGACAAACGGTCCGTGCGGAACACTATCACGTGCCCCCTGTCGGATATCTCCCGGCAAGCGTCCTCTTCGAGACATACCTGGACTACCCGTATCTTCCTCTTCCCGAAGGGAAGCCAACCGTTGATTCCCACAGCTATCGTTCTCTGAAAACCGGTCGGTATACTGCCGTCCAGGTACTGCTTGCGTGACACGTGTACCTCGTCCGCGATCTGGCAGTTCAGCAGAAGCGCGATCTCTATCGCTATGTCCAGCGCCTCTTCGTTTATGACGAACGGGGGAGTGTCGTCCATCTCGTAGGTGCAGACCGAATCGTAGTAGAGCTGGTAGTGCACCTCCTTTTTCGTCTTGAACTCCATCAGGGCAGTCCCGTCGTACTCTCCCAGCTCAGAGAGCGTCGGGCGCATGTGCCTGACTAGCTGTGCGTCGGGGGAACGGTTCAGCAGCCCCACGGGACAGTGACAGAAAAGCTTCTTTTTTGTGTCGAGCTGGTAGTGTACCTCGAGCCCGCAGCGCAGGCCGAGCGCTTCATAATCGAGGCTCTCTATCGTGTTCATGCAGTCTCCGATTACAGAATATCGTCTGTTGTGGATAGAATCAGGCAACACGATGCCCTGCTCATGCCTTCTTCCAACTATTTCGTTTCGAAGCGCCATCCCTGCTCATCCATCTTCCTGACGAAATCGACGAGGTAGTCGACGAGCGCATTCTTCATCTTCTGCCCCTTCTCTTTTGACGCCTTCTGGGGCGCACCGGTCGCTCCGTAATCGGTAAGCTCAGAAAAGTTCCAGACGAGCCTGACTTTCGTGTCCATATCGGGCAGCATCCCTTTCGCATTTTTCATATCCACGAGGTGTGGAATTACCTCAAGGCCGATAGACGTCTCACCTTCCCCCCCGTGCCCGAGACCGCCCCAGACCTCGAACGTGTCATCCGGAAGCAGGTCGCTGACGGTTACCCACCACGCGTCCAGTACCGCGAGTCCCATGTCCGGATGGTCGACCTTCACGTCCCTTGTCGCAACATCGATGCAGGGAATGTTGCCGTCATGCCCGTTGATTATGAGAGCTTTTTTGATCCCCCAATAATATAGGGACTGCAGCACTTCCTTTATAACGAGAGTAAGCGTGCTGTTCGTCAGTGAGATGCACATCGGCTTGTGTCTGTAGTGCATGCTCATCCCGTACCACAACGGCGGCACGGCGACGCTGTTTTCGAGCCGGCGGGCGACCTCGAGCGCCAGGTCGTGGGAAACGAACGTGTCCATTCCGTATGGGAGGTGCGCGCCGTGGCATTCACACGAGCCGAACGCCAGTATCGCCTTGTCGAAAGACGCCTCTGAAAAACTCTTCTGGTTGTTCTCTTCAAGCCTAATCTTATCCATGATCCTTCTCCTTAGCGGTTTCTTGTACGAGCGTCGTCCGATGAGGGGTCGTACACTCCCGGGGTCTTTTGTTATTCTCCACGTTTCTCGGCGCACCCGATCTAATACCCCGGTCTTTTTCTGACGACAATCGTTAATAGAACGGGATCGATGACGCCGTATTCAAAGAGCACGCATACTTTCGAGAAACCGTCTCACCACGCAGCAAGAAGGAGGATGCCGTTGCCGAAGAAAATCCTTTTGCTTTCTACGGGGGGAACCATTGCGTCCGAAAACACCCCCGATGGTAAAACGCCGTCTTTCGACGCGGACAAGATCCTCACGCTCGTCGGTGACGTCGGCAGCCTCTGCGAGGTCGACACCCATGATCTTATGCGCATCGACAGCTCCAACATGCAGCCAGAGGACTGGAAGACGATTGCGAGAGCATCGTTCGACGGACTCGAAGACTATGACGGTGTCGTGATCTCCCATGGGACTCACACCATGGCCTACACCGCCTCTGCGCTCACCTTCATGCTGCAGAACATAGACAAGCCGGTGGTGCTTACCGGTGCCCAGGTGCCTGCAGGCGAGGAGGGCTCCGATGCCGAAAAAAACATCAAAGACTCCCTGCTGTTCGCGGGCGAAGGTATACCCGGCGTTTTCATCGTTTTCGGCTCAAAGGTGATCAAAGGCTGCCGCGCCTCCAAAACGAGCACCGTGCTGTTCGATGCGTTCGAAAGCATCAACTACCCGCTCATCGCGAAGATTCAAGACAAAGAAATCGTCTACCGAAACAAACCCTCCCGTCCAAAGAAAAATCCCCAACTGATAGCAAGCCTGGACAGCCGCGTTCTCCTGCTCAGGCTCGTACCGGGAACACCGCCTGCGCTCCTTGATATCGTCGATACGATAAACTGCAGAGGGCTTGTCCTTGAGTGCTTCGGCGCCGGGGGGGTTCCCTCCGAAAGGCGGAACCTCGTCCCCAAGATCCGGTCCCTGATCGACCGCGGAACGATAGTGGCGATAACCACGCAGTGTCTCACAGGCGGAGTCGACCTCACAGTCTACGATGTCGGAAGAAAGTCCCTTCGTGCCGGCGCCCTTTCCGGCCTCGACATGACCACGGAAGCGCTCGTGACAAAACTCATGTGGGCGCTTGGGCAGAGCACGGACCGCGATACTGTACTAAACATCATGACCACGAACTTCGCCGATGAGTTCACCCCCGGCTACAAAATACGGGTCACCTGAAATCAAGAACATTCCGTCATTCTTTTAACCCGCAGCCATAAAAAAATAGAGCCTACATAAGCGAGCCGTACCGATCAGTCGCTTTCAGGCCGCTGCCCGTAAGAATTAAAACCGCACTCTTCTGGTCTTCACGATCGAGCTTCAGCCATGCGGCGAGCGTCGACGCCGACGTTGGTTCGACATATATTCCTGAACCGCTCAGCCTGCGCGCAGCATCGATTATCTCCTCGTCCTTTACCACGACAGTATATCCGCCGCTCTTTCGTACGGCGCTCAACACGGCCCGTGCGCGCGGCGGGCGCTGTACCGCAATGCCTTCCGCCACCGTCACCCCGACGCTGATATCGGCGTAATCGTCTTTTTTTTCGATGAACGCCGTGTGGATAGGTGTGCATGCCGCTGCCTGCACGCCGATGATCTTCGGTATACCTTCCGCATAACCGGCGCGGACGAGCGACTCGAACCCGGCAAACAGCCCTTCGAGAAAACCGCCGCTCCCCACGGGGACGACCACCGTGTTTGGGACGCCGCCGCCAAGGTCCTCCCATATCTCGTATGCGGCGGATTTCAGGCCCATGACGAAGTAGGGGTGCCACAGGTGGCTCGCATAGAAAATTACGGATGAGCTTTTCACTGCCGCTTCGTTGGCGTCCTGCCTCTTGCCCGGCACCTTTACCACCTCTGCGCCGTACATCTGTATCTGGGCTATCTTGCCCGCGGGGGTGTATCCCGGCACATACACGGTGCACCGTATGCCGGCCGCAGCCGCGTATGCGGACACCGCGGCGCCCGCGTTCCCGGAAGAGTCCTCGCATACGGTCTTTATGCCGAGATAGTTGACGAGCGTCAGCAAAACGCTCGCGCCCCTGTCCTTGAAGGACCCTGTCGGTTGTATGAAATCCATTTTCAGCCGGCAGGATATTCCCCCGAATCGCCTCGTCACCAGCGGCGTCCCACCCTCTCCCATGCTCACCGGCAGGATTCCGTCAGGCAGTCCGAACGCATCCTGATAGCGCCAGATTCCCTTCTTTTTGTCTTTCAGTTCCGCTTTTTCGAACAGCGGGGCCCCGTCGACCTCGAGAAATCCGCCACAGCCGCACCGATACAGCCGTTCATCGACCCGGTAGTTCCTGCCGCACGCCGAACACCGGTATTTCACCATAGCCATGGATAATTCCTTTCGTCGCAGCCGCTCCCTTGGCACCGGTATGAAACCTACGCCACCGGACGCGGTACGTACCGTCCGCCGCCCTGCTTTCCAACTATCTCACCGTCCTGCATGACGACGCAGCCCCGCACCATGGTGAGGACCGGACAGCCCGTAAGCTCTTTCCCCTCGAAGAGCGAGAAATCGGATATGTGGTGCAGCCTGTCCGCACGCACGACCGTCTTTTTATCCATGTCGAGCAGAACGAGGTCCGCATCGCTGCCCACCTCGATCGTGCCCTTCTTCGGAAAAAGTCCGAACGTCCGTGCCGCATTGTAGCTTGTGATCTCGACGAGCTTGTTTATGGATATCCGTCCCCTGTTGACGCCTTCGCTCAGCATGACGGGTAATAGTGTCTGTATCCCGGCAACCCCGACATAGGCGTCCCAGAAGTCAGTCTTGTGTTTTTTCGCGCACGGTGCGTGATCCGACCCGATGCAGTCCAGAGCACCGCGATCTATAAAATTCCAGAGCCTTTTCTGGTGCTCCCTGTTCCTGCGGATCGGTGGGTTGACCTTGCCGAGCGTCCTGTCGACGTCCTCTGCAGCGAGTGTCAGGTACTGCGGGCAGGTCTCCCCTTTGATATCGACCCCGTCCTCCTTCGCCCGCAGTACCTCCTCCGCTCCCTCACCGGTGCTGATGTGGACGATGTAGGCAGGGCACCCAGTGTCTTTCGCGAAACAGATGACGCGCCGTATTCCGTCGATCTCGCACACCTCAGGTCTGACATCGTCCCACTCGATTTCGTTCCCGCGCCCCTCCTTCAGGACCCGATCCTTCAGCATGAAGAAGATCTCCACGTTCTCCGAATGCACCAGTGCCCTCGCCGGGAACCCGAGCCTGCTTATCGCCTCGAACCCCGAGTACACGATACCATCGTCTATGCCGACGAGAGGCGGAACAACCTCCGTTCCCCTGTATGGAAGAAAAAACTTGAACGACGACACCCCGAGGCGGGCGACCGCCGGAATCTGCCCGATCTGCTCTGAGGAGAAGATGCCCATATGAAACGCAGCATCGACGAGCGCATGGTCCTCGACGATCTTTTTGCTCTTTTCGAATATCTCGATGAGGCTCTCCGGACCACTCAGGTGGTTGATGATGGTAGTGATACCGCCCGCCGCCGCCGCTTTCGTCGTCGAGACCGTGCCTTCGGCGAAATCCCATTGCGGCCAGTCCACGTGAACGTGCGGGTCTATGCAGCCGGGTATGACATAACCGTCTTTTGCATCGATCGTTCTCTTCGCCTCGGGAAGCAGATCGACTGAAGCGATGGCAACTATCCTGTCCCCGTTCACGGCGATTCCCGCCCTGACGGTCTTGTCGTGTCTTACGATCCTGCAGTTTTTGATTACCGTGTCGACTTTCATAATAGGCTCCGTATACTGTGATGGCATTGGTAATGGACATCGGACAATGTTATAAAGCAGTGTCCCGGCCGATTCAGCCGCTACTACGGCGCCTCTGCTTTTTTTGAGATCCGACGCCTGCCCAGAAGCCCCTCCGGTTTTCTCAGCATCGTTACGATGAGAAGTGTGGCGTAAACGAGCTCTACCAGGCCGTATATTCCGAGTGCCTCCTCGAGCGGCTTCATCACGTATCTGAGAATGGTGATTATCGTCGCCCCGACGACCGGTCCGGCGATGGTGCCCTGGCCTCCCAGCACGACCATGATGACGATCTGAAACGTCATGTTGAATGAAAACGCGTATGGCCTGATGGCACCGGAGAGGTGTGCGTACAACCCGCCGGCGATACCCGCGAAGAACGCCCCGATGGTGAACGACAACAGTTTGTACTTCAGGGGATTGATCCCCTGAACGCGTGCGGCTATTTCGTCCTCCCGTATCGCCTTCATCGCCCTCCCGAAGGAGGATTTTACGATCCGCCACACCACATAGACGGTAAGGACCGCCGAGACGTACGCCCACCACACATTGGTGTAGGTCGGTATCGAGTTGATGCCTATCGAACCCCTCGTAAGGTCACGGAGGTTCATCGCAAGCGCGGCTATGAGTACCATCAGCCCGAGTGAAGCGACTGACAGGTAGTGGCCGCGTAAGCGCAGAACCGGCAGTCCGACAGCGGCGGCGATTACCGCCGCGAATATCCCTCCCATGATGAGGGCGGGCAAGAAGGGCCATGCCGCCTCCGGGCCTCCCAGGAATATCGGGAGCTTGGGGATGACGAACATCTCCCGGCCTTTCACGGGAAACGTGAGGAGCGCCGACGTGTATGCTCCCACCGCCATGAACCCGGCATGGCCGAGCGAAAACAGACCGGTATAACCGTTCGTAAGGTTCAGGCTTTCCGCGGCGACGATGTACACCCCGATCAGCGATACAATAAAGATCACGTACTTGCTCAGGGCGGCATTCGCAATCCACAGACATAAAAAGAGAAGCGCGACCAGTATGCCTGCCAGTAGTCTTCTGTCCACCTTAGAGAAGATCGCTTTGATGTCGAGCATTTATTATTCCACCTCTTTCTGTCCGAGTATACCGGAGGGTTTTACGATAAGAATGAGAATCAGTATGAAAAAGACGATCCCGTCTCTGTATGCGGCATACCCCGGTGGAAGGAAGGCGACCGAGAACATCTCCAGTATACCGAGTATGAACCCTCCCAGCATCGCTCCCGGGATGCTGCCGACGCCGCCTATAACGATCGCGACGAATGCTTTCACACCCGCCATGAATCCCATATTGTAGGAGATCTGCCCGTACTTCGCTCCCCACATGAAACCGGTAATCCCCGCAATGGCGGACGCAATGATAAAAGAAATGCTGATGACCCTGCCGATGTTTATGCCCACCATGCGGGCTGCCTCTCCGCTCTCCGCGGTCGCGCGCATGGCGACGCCCATCTTGGTCCGCTTCACGAAGAGGGTAAAGAAGACCATGATGGCGATCGATGTCGCAATGATGAATATATCGATCGTCCGGAACGTCAGCGCCGGCATGCTGTATATCCTGTCCAGTAACTCAGGCGTGGGAAACGCGTAGGGCTGGGGGGACACGATGAGCTTCATGAGGTTCTCTATGAGGATGTAGAACCCGAGCGAGGTGATGAGCATCGATACCTCAGGGCCGCCGACGGCCTTCTTGTACGCGACCACATCGAGTATGACGCCCATGAGGGCGCCGAGGCCGATGATGAGCACGATCGCGGCCGGGAATGGGAGTCCCAGTACTGCGAAGAAAAGATAGAAGCCGAACGCCCCCACGGTGATGAGGGCCCCGTGGGCGAAATGAATGAGCCGCAGTATGCCGTAAATAACGGTCATCCCGAGTGCGAGCAGGGCGTACATCGCCCCGAACACGATACCGTTGAAAGTCTGCTGTATCAAATATTCAGGAGTGAACACGGTTATTCCCCCAGGTATACCTTCATGATATTCTCCCTCTTCATCACTTCGTCCGGCTTGCCCTCCGTTCTAATTTTGCCCGTCTCCATGATGTACGCGTAGGATGATATCTTCATCGCCATGTTGATGTTCTGCTCGACGAGCAGGATCGTGATCCCGGAACGATTGATCTCTTCTATGACCTTGTAGATATCGACGACGACGATAGGCGCGAGCCCGAGCGAAGGCTCATCGAGCATCAGCAGCTGTGGGTGGCTCATGAGACCGCGTCCGAGTGCGAGCATCTGCTGCTCTCCCCCGCTGAGGGTCCCGGCGAGCTGCGACCCCCGCTCCTTCAACACGGGAAAGAGGCCGTAGATCCATTCCTGGTCGTTTATTATGCCTTTCTTGTCGTTTCTGTGGTAGGCGCCGAGGTTGAGGTTTTCTCGTACCGTGAGCCTGCTGAAGATCTGTCTCCCTTCGGGTACGAGTGCGATCCCCATCCCGACCCGCTTGTCGGCGGGGACGCCGGTCACGTCTTCCCCCTTGTAAAGCACGGTCCCTCTCTTCGGGATGAGGGCTCCCATGACCGCCTTGAGCGTCGTGGACTTGCCCGCCCCGTTCGCCCCGACGAGTGTGGCGATCTGTCCCTTCTCGACCGAAAGCGAAAGCTCCCTCACGGCGGGAATGATCCCGTAGTGAACGTCTATACCCTCTACCTTAAGCAACGTCGTCTCCCTTTCCGAGGTATGCCTCTATGACTTTTGGGTTTTCCTTTACCTCCTGCGCGGTCCCCTCGGCAATCGTCACTCCGTGATCGATCACCTGGATACGCTCTGCAAGACCGAGGATGAAAGGCATCCTGTGCTCGACGATGATTATGGTGAGCGAGTATTTCTCCCAAACATCCAGCAGGAGATCGGAGAGCTTCTGGGCCTCGTACGAGTTCATTCCCGCGGTCGGCTCGTCCAGGAGGATGAGTTGTGCGCCGGTTACTATGGCCCTCACGATGTCAAGCTTCCTCTGGTGGCCGTACGGAAGCTCCCCCGCGATATGGTCCTTCTCGTCGATGAGGCCGAAGAGGCGGAGGATCTCCTCACTGAACCCTTCAAGCTCCTTCTCCACTCTCAGGAAACGGGGAAGGTTTAATACCGTGTGAAAAATACTATAGTCGAGATGCATGTGCCTCGCGATCTTCACGTTTTCCATCACACTGAGGCTCTTGAAGAGACGGAGGTTCTGGAAGTTCCTCGTGATGCCTATTCTCGCCCTCTGGTCTGCACGCCAGGAGGTGATGTCCGTATCCCTGAAGAAAATCCCGCCGGAATGGACTTTCAGTACGCCGGTGATGAGATTGAAGATGGTCGTCTTGCCCGCACCGTTCGGCCCGATAAGCCCGTATATCTTGCCCTTCGGGAGAGCGAGACTGTAGTCTCGTACCGCCCACAGCCCCCCGAAAACCTTGCTCATACCCTCTATCCTGAGAAGTGCATGATCGTCCATAACGTGGGTTCCGCCCCCCCCTGCGACACATTTTTACTGCGGGGACAGGACGGCGCGATGACGCATCCATCCGGTCCCCGCATTTAATTCTCGTTTGTGCTATACCTACGTTTCAATAAATGCTACTTCGCGATCTCCTTCGGCGGCATGTACTCGGGCGCCGCGTTCTTAATAAGCATGAACTTTCCTCCCCTGCTCTCGAGCAGTGCAACCGTTTTGTTCGGCACCTGCATTCCGGCGGGATAGGTGATCATGCCCGTCACTCCCTGGAGCTCCTTGATAAGGGTCATGCCCGCGCTGATCTTCTTCGGCTCTATGGAACCGATCTTCTTGGCGGCCTCGGCTACAAGCATCGTAGCGTCGTAACCAAGCGCAGCAAATGCATTCTCGGGGTTCTTGCCGTGCATCGCGTTGTACCCGTTGATATACTTCACCACCTGCGGCTCCTTGCTTTCGAGCGTCATGTGACTCGTGATGATGACGCCCTCGGCGTGCCTGCCGGCAACATTCGCGAGCAGCGGGGTGTCCGCACCGTCCTCGCTGTAGATCGGCATGGTGATACCGCCCTCCCGTATCTGCTTCGTGATGATACCGATGTTTCCGGGAACGGCGCCAACGTACACGAAATCGACCCCATCCTGCTTGCTCTTGAGTCTCGTGACGAGTGCGGAATAGTCGGTCCAGTCCGTCTCGAAGTAGTCCTCGTACACGACCTCGCCGCCGTAGTGCTTGAAGGCGTCTTCGAAGAATGCGCAGCACGCAACGGAAAAGTCACAGGCGTTGTCGATCCATACAGAAACCGTGCTCAGCCCCTTTTCCTTGTACGCGTACTCGGCAACAACGGAAGCCTGTGCCGCATCGCTGAAACAGGCCAGCCACGCCCCGCTTCTCTCAGGGATACGGGGGTGGGTCGCACCGGGGGTGATAAACGGGATTCCGTACTCTCTCACGATCGGTGCCGCGGTCAGTACCCAGTGCGTGTCGCAGTAACCAATTACCGCATTCACGTTCTCGGTCTCGCACAGCCTCACCGCAGCGCTCACCGTCTCTGCCTCATCTGCCTTCGTATCGATGCAGATTGCATCGACCTTCTTGCCAAGAACTCCGCCGGCGTCGTTGAGGTCCTTCACAGCAAGCTGAATGGAGTTCCATGCAGGCCCGTCGATGGAAGCCCATGGGCCCGTCAGATTCATGAGTACACCGATCTTGAGGACGTCCGCTTTCACCTCTGCCGGTTCTGCCTCTTTCTCAGCCTCCGATGCGCCGCCTCCCGCAAACACCATTCCGGCAGCAATTACGAAGGCAATGAGAAGTGCCAGTACCTTTACTCTTTTCATACTTTCCTCCTTGTATTTAATTTATTACCTGTACGGTAATATATGCTGTATTCTCACTCATCATATCGCGTCATCTATTTTTGTTTCCGGCCCCTCCCTTCGCCTAATAATCTCATCTTCAAGAAGCCTGAGGAACGATTCTTTTCTGTAGGCATTGATGTGGACGGTGATGAGTTTCTTTGCTTCCCCGAAATTCCCTTCCTTTAAAAACGCAGCAATTTGTCGGTGTTCAATCGTCCAGGTCTTGACCGTATCCGACACGGATCTGTAAATGTAGGTATACCGGCACACATTCGAGTTGATTGTTTCGTAAAAGGATGACAGGCGCTTATTCCCCGCCGCCTCGACGATCATGACGTGGAAATCCTGGATCTTTACCACCAGGTTCAGCTCCTGGGCCGGGGTAGCGTCAGGAGGAATCGAATACTCCTCCACGTCTTCCAGCGCGGCCTCGAGCCCCACAAACTCCCTGATATCCTTCTCTTCCAGTATTTCGACCGCACATAATTCCGCCATACAACGAACCTGGTAGAGCTCGATAAAATCCTCGACAGAGATATCTGAGACGAAGGCCCCTTTGCGCGGAATGGTGTAGACCATATGCTCTGATTCCAGTCTTCGGAAAGCCTCCCGTATCGGTGGTCGTGAAATATCGAGCCACTCCGAAACCCTGCTTTCATCGAGTTTGATGCCCGGGCGGATCTCTCCGGTGATGATCTTCGCTTTAAGGATCTGAAACGCACTCTCTGATACAGTCGCTATTTTCATAGTTCGATGGGGCAGGATAAGTATACTGTAGATTGTAGACAATATTGAATATTTGTCAACCTTTATTTTTTTAACCTGTCTTATCCTCATGTCAGTTGGCTTCTGCCGAACATTAAATAAGTACTATTAGGGTGAAAATCGAGTTTTTTAATTGCCGGAAATATAAAGAATTAAACATCGATATTTCGATTATCTTGAACTGCTATTTTATGTAATTCTTTATATTATCCCAATTAGTATTTAAAACTCGACATTTGCTCTATTAGGTAATTTCCCGCTAGACTGTACTGTTCAAATTATAGAAAGGCGAATATTCGAGATCATCCCAGCCCTCATACCACTTCTGGTAGTAGGGTTTTATCTTCTGGAGCATAGCTGCGAATGCGCGCTGCTCTTTGCCGATACCCTTTGAAGCAGCCTTTCTCACTTCTGAATAGAGGCTATCCACATCCACAGTTGTAAACCGCCTGTCCTCCATAACAACTTTACCGTCTACCACAACGGTGTTGACAAAAGACCCCTTTGCACGGTGTATAAACGCCTCGGCTATGGAGAGCTCCGGCGATATCCAGGGGGCGTCCGTCACCTCTTCGAGATCGACGAGTATCATATCCGCCCTCATTCCGGGTTTCAGCTCTCCTATCACTCCCTCGAATCCGCAGACCCGGGCCGCATTGACCGTGCCGATCTTCAGCACGTCGTACGCGTTCAGTGCGGGCATTTCCGTAAGGTTGAACCCCGGTACGCGGTGAAGCCGGTGTATCAGACGCAGCTCCATGACGGCGTCCTCGTCGTCGTTGATACCCTTATCATCGATACCAAGCGCAACGTTTACGCCGGCACTGTACAGATGGTACACAGGCGAGATGCCGTTCCTAACCGCAAGGTTGCAGCTCGGGTGATGTGTGATGGACGCATTCCTGTCGGCGAGTAGATCGATGTCCTGCTGTGTAAGAAACACCGCGTGGCCGAGCGTGAGGTTCTCGTCAACAAGACCAAGATCATCGAGATGGAAGAGTAGCGATTTGCCGTACTTTTTCAGTCCGTATGCCTTCTGCACCGGCGTCTGGAGTGTATGAATATGGATCTGCACTTTCCCGAGCGCATCCGCCCGCTGTTTGACCCGTACGAGAAAATCGTCCGTGCAGCCCTGCACCCAGCTCGGCCCCATGATGATGCGGATATCATCCCCGTTGTACCTGCCGTACAGCTCATCGAAAAGCGCGAGGTATTTGTCGACGAACTCTGTCCTGTCGTACGATACCATGGGAAGGGCGAACTTACGGAGGGCTGCGGGAAGCGTCTCTATGAACTCCTCCTCGTCGAGAGCGAGCCTGTTCATGTTCCGTCCGCCAGGTGAGTAGGCTAACCTGACCCCCGCCTCCCTGTATGCTGTGATATTCTTCTCGGCGTTTTCTATCAGGTTCGGCTCCTCCCCCCAGTTGTTATGATGCATCGTGGTGCACCCGTTTCTCAGGTGGCGCACTGCGCTCAACATCGCGTTGAGCTCCGGATCGATACCGATCATGTACGCCCAGTCGATAAGGGCGTTTTCCAGGTAGTCGAACAGCATCCCTCCCTGGATGAAAGTCAGGCCTCCCCCGTGACTATGGCCGTCAACGAGGCCAGGCATAAGAAGCTGCCTTCCGTTTCCTTTTATATCAGCATCCGGATATTTTTTTCTGAGTGATTCATACCCGTCCACCTTGCCGATTGTACCGTCTTCGATATAGGCCGCACCATTCTCGAAGACGCCAGACTCTCCGTCAGCGGCTGACGTTATTACGTATCTACCCCGTATCAACAGACCCATTTCATTCTCCCTCCTTTAAAATTATATTTTTATCCTCCAAGGCAATCATAGTCCGCGCCCCTTACAAAAGCTCGTATAAGATGAATTGTAAATCGAAGAACAGAAAGACCTTTGAGAGCAGATTCAAGCCAGCCTTTCGAATATGATAACATATCACCTCTTAAAATAGAAGAAATTGACGAACGGGGTTTGACAGTATGAAAGTAGCAGGCTTCAATTTAATGTAGGAAATTACTGCCTAAGGTATTGTGAAGATATAAAGTCAGCTGGTATTTCGTTCTAAAAGAAAGTCATTGCAAATGCCTTTCTGGATCTCTACCTTGATAAGATTCTGACGCGGACATGTTGAACCTTGATGCTGTAACGATCGTCACGGATAAAACATTTGACTGTGTTTATTCAAACAAAGCCCTGCACCACCTGACCAGGAGCGATTTGCGCCGTTCGTTCCTTCGACAGAAGGATATCTTGAATGGTGGAGGCCTGTTGAAGCACATCTTCTGGTATGGAAGCAAAGAGGAGGTGCACAACGTCCTTCGATTCGTCTACTATAAAAAAAGCATGGCTCGATGGATTTAGTGTGCCCCGGATTTGAAATCGTTAAAATGGAACGATACAGAGAGATGGAAGAGGATGACTAGTTCTATGTATTGCTGAAAAAAATCAAATGATAGCTGCCATTTCGCTGAAGCGAACAGAGAACAAAGTTCTGGCGCTGTGCTTTTGAGTGCGTTATAGTAGAAACGGGGAAAGCCGACAGGCCGCAGCAGCTCGGCTCCACTATTCTAATGAAAAGCTGAACGCTTTGTTAATACTAAAGATGGAAAAGTAAAAAATAGTCTAAGACAACAACAATCAGGGACATCAGACTGAAATTCATGCTAAAATAGTCAAGGGGATTGATAACCATGAAACAGCGGTCAAAGGGGTTTTCCCTCGATGGTCTCTCGGAGTACTGGGACCTTATTACACCTGCCGAAAAAAGCAAATTCAGAAGAAAGCAGATAGGGTTAATGGATATCCGTGAGGGGGAAAAAGTCCTGGATGTCGGCTGCGGAACGGGTGTGTTGTCCATCCTGTCAAAACTTGCGGCAGGGGAGGCCGGTGAAGTCGAAGGGATCGACATAGCGCCAGCAATGATCGCCAGGGCACAGCAGAAAGCCGACAGGGCCAAACTCAAAATAGGCTTCAAAGCCGCATCCATTGACGAGCTCCCCTATGCCGACAATTACTTCGACCTTATCATCAGCAGCATGATGTTTCATCACTTGCCGGTAGAAATCAAGAAGAAGGGCCTTGAGGAGATATATCGCGTCCTCAAAGAAAAGGGCAGGTTTTTTCTCTGCGATTTTTTAACCCCCGGCATTATCGCTCTGCCTCTTATGTATCTGTTTTTTATCTGGACCTCTTCAACGAGATACCAGCTGCTGGGGAAGCTCCCCGGCCTGATAGGAGAGTGTGGATTCAAGTCGATGGAGTTAAAACGAAAGAATGCATTTCTCGAGTATTATCTCATAACGAAAAAATGACCGGCGGGTACTATTGCTGACATAAAAGACCAGTATTACTATGCTGTCGTATGGACAGTTGATTGTCTACAACCCGAAGAAGGCAGTTCCGGAGTAACCTCTATCCGGAACGTACAGCAGTGAAATGGTCCGGAACGTAGAGGGTTGGTGTTTTCAAATACGCGGCTGCCGTACTCCCGCCGCCGCTCGGGCCGAAACCGATAGCGGATGAGGGGTGATAACAGGGGTTGATAAGTATCGATGATTAAGCGCAGAATTATTGTTGTGGGGCTGGTATGGAATGATGCCGGAGAATTGCTCTTCTGCAGGATGGATCCCAATCGCGGTGTATTCCCGGGGGAATGGGGTTTTCCCGGCGGCGGTATGGAGCAGGGCGAGACTGTGGAGGAGGCCCTTCGACGAGAAATCCGGGAAGAAATCGGTATTGAGATCGATAACCTGCGGCCGGCCTTTTTCAAGGATGCGGCTTATGAGAAACGGCTTGCTGGCGGGAGATCTGAGCAGGTCTACATGATTTTCCTGATATTCCACTGCAAAGCTGTCGGGAAAGATATACGTCTTAATGAGGAGTTTTGTGAATATCAATGGGTAAGTAGAGAGAGGCAAAAAACCTTCAGGTAAATAGGGAGACAGCGGATACCCTGGCTCGGATCAGCCCCTGGGAAAATGTCAGCTAACCATTCACAAAAGAGGGCCTCAGTGAAATATCGGGGAATGGTTGATTATGCGAATTATTATTAAGTAACCCAATGAAAGGGTATATAATGGAAGAAATGAAATTTTTTTATGAACTGTTCGAGTCTATGCCTCGCTGCGGTCCGGGAGCAGATGAGTTTACCCGCCAAGCTTTCAAGCTCATGTCGCACCTGCCGGAGAAGCCGTATATATTGGATATTGGATGCGGTCCGGGAGTTCAAACAATTGAACTGGCAAAAATTTCAAACGGAAAAGTTGTTGCCCTGGATAATCACCAGGCTTTTCTCGACAAACTGATGGAAACCGCAAGAGAGGAGGGGCTTGAAGACAATATTATTCCTCGAAACATGTCAATGCTTGAAATGGATTTCGATGAAAAGACGTTTGATATTATCTGGTCAGAAGGGGCCCTTTATTTTATGGGATTTCAAAACGGCTTGAGACGGTGCCGCGAATTATTAAAAGATGACGGATATGCAGCTGTGACAGAAGCTGTGTACCTTATTTCCGATCCGCCCGCCCCTGTCACTCAGTTTTTTAAAAAGGAATATCCGGACATCAAAGATGTGAAAAGCAATATCGGTCTGATTCAAGAAGAGAGGTTTCATCTGATATCAAATTTCACGATGCCGGAATCGGCATGGCTGGACAGCTATTATCTGCCGATGGAGGACCAGATATCGCGCTTGAGCAGGAAATACCGGGGGAACGAAACCGCATTAAGTGTACTGGGGGGCTGCAGTAATGAAATAGATTTTTATAAAAAGTATTCTGCATTTTACGGCTATGAATTTTTTGTCATGCAGAAAGTAGATCGGTAAAAAAATATTATCATAGGATAACAGCGGTCCATCTGATCCATAGCGTTCGTTTTTGAGCAGAGGAGCCTGGACGTCAAAAAGCATTAACGGTAAACGCACATTTTAATATGGAAGGGAGGATATACCAGGTTATGGCAAATCGTGTCCTATTGGAAGGTCAGTTCCGGCAGCATGGATATGAAGATTTCAAGTGGCTGGATCCCAAAGATATCAAGGTTTCTCAGTGGGTCCGGATGAAGTGTATGTATGGCTGCAGCGGTTACGGCAATAACGCATCCTGCCCCCCTAATGTTCCTTCGATACCGGAATGCAGTCATTTCTTTTCCGAGTATAGCACTGCAGTCATGTTTCATTTTGCAAAAAAGGCAGAGCAGCCGGAAGAGCGCCATGCATGGACAAGGGAGGTGAATGAAGGGCTCCTGGAGCTCGAACGAACTGTATTTCTCACAGGGTACGAAAGGGTGTTTCTGCTTTTCATGGACAGCTGTAACCTGTGTGTGGAGTGTCCGGGGGAAAGGGAGGACTGCAAGAAGCCGCACCAGGCAAGACCTACGCCTGAAGCGATGGGTGTCGATCTTTTTTCTACGGTCAGGCACTATGGGTATCCGATAGAAGTTTTAAGCGACTACACTAAACCCATGAATCGCTATGCATTTCTAATGATAGAATAGGGCAAGCCGGGAGGCGGCTGCGGCTTGGTCATTAATATATCGGTTGTCTTCGGCGTTAGGGGTGAAGGGTACCACACCGGGCGCTATCCCTCATATATAGCATGCTCACTATCTATCTGCCCAGAGAGGTATGTATGACAGACATTCGGAAAAAGTTAGAGATTAAAGATGGTATGATTGGGAGAATCATCAATATACCCAAGGAAATGGCCCCTGAGCAATTGATCAGTACAGATTGTGTAACTGAAAAGAAATCAGGACTAAATTGGGTGATAGCATTTGTTGCTGACGGTACTGATTTAAAGAAGTACTATAGAGAGGCTTTAGACACTGTAGAAAGAGATGGAATTATCTGTTTTTGCTACCCTAAAAAATCATCCGGAGTAACAGCCGATATTAATAGAGATGCCGGGCGGGAACTATTAGATCGGGAAGCATAAAGAGGAATCAAACAGATATCAATAAATGAAGAGTGATCCGGACTTAGATTCAGATATAAAGAGTTTGTGAGATAACCGCGCATAGCAGTTCAATACACCGGATGCCGTAACAGGCATCTGTAATCTCCGCCGTCTGGCGGTGAAGCCGGATACTGAAATGCTGGTCAGGATTTTCCGCATTATCATTTTCACCTTCTCCATGCATATTGTCACTCATCTGATAGTGTTCTTCATGCTTCCGTTCGGACTCCTCATTGTGAGGTTCAATGGAAAAAAGCTTCCTGGTCTCAAACGGTGGTTTAGGAGAGCGCTGTTCAGGATTGTGGGAAAGGACCTTGAGGTTCACGGTGAGGAAAATATCGAAAAGGTCAAGGGTTATCTGATAGTCGCCAACTATCCTAGTTTTTATGCAGGTTTCGTCATGGTAAGCCTCTTCCCAATGTCGTCAATCGTCGCTCACTCATTCACTTCCAGGATACCGATCCTCGGGCACATCCTGAAAAGATCGGGGGCTATCTTTGTGAACCCGAAAAGGGCACAGAGGTCAAGAAGATCAATCGAGATGGGTATAGATAATGTTACAGGAAGTGTGATTATATTCCCCGAGGGGAAACGCACACCGGACGGTGAGATAAAGAGATTCAAACGCGGGTACATCTATATTCTGCGGCACAGCTGGCTCGATTTATTACCTGTTTCGCTGAACGGTTTATACAGCCTGAAACCGGTGAAACGATTCTATTTGGATCCGGATGCAGAACCGGAAGTTTTCATCCATAGGGCCATCAGCAATTCCAGACTTCGGGAAATGAGTGATCAGGAGATTCATGACTTGACGGTTGATATCATTCGCAGCGAGTATCGGCCTTGACCAAGACATATAAAACAAAGGGAGTCATACGAGCGGTAGCATGGGTGTTTGTCGCGCTTGCGGGAGTTTTCGCTCTTGTTTTGGCTGCTTCCCTTTTGGTTTATCCTTCGGAGTACGTCTTCCGGGTCTTGGCCTGGGGGGATTCGGATTCATTCGATTGGCAGAAGTTTCCTGAGCACCGTCTGGATTCCGCTCCTACGGCCTTCAGATTCGATGAAGCACCGGATGACCGTGTGGCCGGCCTTTTCTCGAAGCTGGCCGGGGTCGACGATTGGGATGCCTTTCTGGAAGAGAACCATACTCAGGCCTTTATCGTCATCAGGGACAAGACAATCCTTTATGAAAAGTACTTCAACGATACCGATCGTGATTCGATCGTCACCTCTTTCTCGGTGGCAAAATCTTTTACGTCCGCGCTGATCGGCATAGCCGTTGACGAGGGCCTTATCAACAGCATCGATGATCCGATCACAGACTACCTGCCCGAGCTGGCCCAGCGTGATCCTCGCTTCGGCGGCATAACCATTCGCCATCTTCTCCTCATGTCATCCGGCATGGAGTACAAGGCCTTCCGTTTTCCCGGATTGAACAGCGACGACCCTTTGACCACGTACTATCCGGACCAGCGCCAGCTCTCGCTTCAGAAAACAAGGATTATCGATCCGCCTGGAGTTTATTTTCAATACAACAAATACCATCCCCAGCTGCTCGGTATGATCCTCGAGCGTACAACAGGGGGCTCTGTGACCGAGTACCTGCAGAAAAAGATATGGGACCCGCTCGGTATGGAGTTCAGCGGCTCATGGAGCATTGACAGCGAAAGGAGCGGCTTTGAGAAGATGGAGACCGGGGTAAATGCCCGCGCTGTTGATTTCGCCAAGTTTGGGCAGCTGTTTCTTAACGAGGGCGCCTGGGAAGGCCGGCAGGTTATCTCGAAAGAATGGGTAGCGGTTTCAACCCGGCCGTACCTTCCATCCGGATACGCAGCCTACTATCCTGGTTGGTTCTCGAAACTTCCAGGACTGGGGTATTACAAGTATATGTGGTGGGGAATAGCACGCGAGGAGGGAGGATACGACTTTTCGGCAGAAGGCGATAAAGGGCAGTACATCTACATCTCCCCAAGTCGCTCACTCGTCATTGTCCGAAATGGCATAGACTACGGCATCTCGTTCAATGAGTGGTTTGAGCTTTTCTATGAATTCGCAGGCAGGTTCTAACCCCCATTTCTCGCTAATTACGTTAAATAGAAATAAACAGGGAGGGGGTTTGACAGTATGACATTGCCCGCCTTCACTGTCACGGTCTACCCCCTGCCGTGCCCCTTACTCTCATGAAAGATACTGCATTAGTGATAAACAGCAGAAGTGCAGTGTTTGTTGTAAACAATCTGCGTTCCGTTTGTTGACGAAAACGGTGTTCCTCGTTCACCCATAGAAGAAAACAACTTTACTTGTGATCAAACTGCTTCCGAGATAGTCTTCAACTCTGTGATCAAGAAGCTCATGGTACCGATCGACGCCACCTTCCAGGTACCGCTGAAAGATTCCCATGTACAGACTATACGGGATGCGGATACACCAGTAGCAAGGCAGGTAGCAAAGATCCTTGAAGTCTGGCCAGAACAGGTACGATTGATCCACAACAGTATGGGCCTTCCCGTTGAATTCAGCAGGTTATACCTTCATGATCCGCTTACTGTTGCTATTGCTTATGATATGAGCCTCGTTACTATTGCGATTCTCCATATTGAGCTCGAATATCCTCCTGCCATATTACCTCGCGACATGCTGATACGGTATGATATCTTGCGGACAATACCCAAGAAGAGACCACCGAATATGGAAGTAGCTATCGAAGTCGACGTGAAGCGGTTCACAGATTTATTTGTAGAGAGGATTACTAAAAAGTAAATATCAGTTCCTAATACTTTCCAACTCTTCTGCAGGAAGCTCCCTTTCGGCAGAATTCGCATAACTCTTCCCAACAAGCTGTTCAAGGTCCGGCCGGCGGCCGGACCCTACATTTGAAATAATAAAATACGGGGTTTGACATTTGGGTTTCCTAATGTCATACTGTCAACCTCCGTCCCTTTTCCTCCACAGGGCGGAAGCGAACATAAATGAAAAATAATGAGAGATTGTCCCGCGGTTGGACCCAGCGGCCGGTTGAGTATATATTGCCGGGAAATTGGAAAGTAGTGGTAGGCCGCACAGACGGTGATAACGATTATCTCAGCTTCAAGGTTGCCGCAGCCGACGATTGGTGGTTCCACGTTCGGGGGATGCCGGGCAGCCACGTGGTCTTGAAGTGCCCGGCCGGGGTAGAGCCCGACAAACAAACTCTAAGGAAGGCGGCGGCCATTGCAGCGTACCACAGCAAAGCACGTGGGGCGGGCGTTGTCCCTGTCTCCTGTACAAGGGCCCGGTATGTGACAAAACCCAGGGGCGCGAAGCCGGGCACTGTGTGCATCCGAAAGGAGGTCGTGCTGAAGGTCCGTCCGGAGAAAGAAGATGCGGTGTTACAAGAGATGAAGAATAGCGGCGGGGACGGGGCCTGACTCTTTGACATCCGGTTTCTGTAATGTCATACTGTCAACCTCCATTCCCCTATAAGGCATCAATAGAATCCCTCGCCGAGCCCCGGATTTAAATCCTTAATCATCACTGTACCGGTAGCGGTTCCATCGCTTCTCCATGGCTCGATCGAATATATTTCATTATCGGCCTTGAAAAACAGGGTCCCGTTTACATCGGCGAAGAAACCTGGAGATGAACTTCCGGAGCCTACGATTATATCCTTTACCATGGTGGTGCCGACCTCAGTGCCGTCACTCTTCCACAGCTCTTCCCCGTTTGTGCCGTCATCGGCTCGAAAATAAACGGTTCCATTCACGTAGGCGAAGTACTCGGGATATGAATTGCTTGCACCGGAGTTTATGTCCTTTACCATGACCGTACCCGCTGCAGTCCCATCGGTTTTCCAAAGCTCATATCCATGCGTACCGTCATTTCCGGGAAAATAGAACGGAGTCAGTGTTGTTCCTGTACCCCCTCCACCGGCAGTACACCCGATAACTGCTGATACACAAACAAAAAGAATCATTGGAATACTTAATTTTTTAATGATAGATCTCTCCGTTGAGGAAAATTGAAGGTATCGTGCCGGGAATGCATCACAAGCCGCGTTCTCCGGATGCACAATGCTCCACTGCACGCTGTTAGATCATCACATCATACTCAGATCCTAATGCATGTCAACGGAAAATATATTAATTTACTAAAAAATTTATGATAAAAGGGTGGGCATCCAAACTGCAGTAACCGTTTGGTTAAAACTATAGAGTTCCCATAATCAGGTGGTTCCTCGGGTCGCTGTCCGTAATATAGAGGCCTGTTTACTGCACCGGTATGACGATGGGGTGACCTTTGCAATCCTCCAGTAATACTTTTACGCCGTATACTTCCTCGATCATCTCTGCAGTAACGTCTTCGATTCTTCCGTATGAGAGGACCTTTCCGGCTTTCATGAAGAGGAACCTGTCCGAGTAGCGGAGGGCCGTATTGAGGTCGTGGACGGCCATGAGGCCGGTGATCCCGTGACCCGACACCACATGCTTGATGAACCCGAGGATTTCGAGCTGGTTTCGCAGGTCAAGGCTCGCGGTAGGCTCGTCAAGCAGCAGGACCTTGGGCTCCTGTACGATGGCGCGCGCGATACAGACCTTCTGAAACTCCCCGCCCGACATCTCATCGATGTAACGGAGCATGAGGTGCTCGAGTCCGAGCTTCTTGATCGTCGCGTCCACGATCTCCATGTCGTGCTTGGAGACGTTCCATCTGATGTGCGGCTTTCTTCCGAGAAGTATCGCGTCGAACGCGGTGAGGCGGGCCGAGTCACTCTTCTGGGCGACATACCCGATCCGCTTCGCGACCTCCATGCCGTGCAGATGCCTTATATCCTCGCTTTCGATGAGGACCGTCCCGCGCTGCGGCTTCAGAATTGCATCGATGCAGCGCAGCAGCGTGGTCTTGCCGACGCCGTTCGGACCGAGGATAGCGACGAGCTCGCCCTCCTTCACATCGAACGTGACGTTTTCCAGGACCTTACCACTCTTGTATGCAAATGAAATGTCCTGCACGCGAAGTATCATCTCTTGTACCCCCTGATGAGAAGGTACACGAACACCGGGGCGCCGAGAAAGGAGGTGAGTATGGAGACCGGCAATATATGCGGAGCGAGCATGGTTCGAGCGACCGTATCAGACGTGAGCAGTAGTATTGCCCCCATGATGGAAGTGCCCGGGATGAGAAAGCGGTGGTCGTCGCCTATGAGGCGCCGCACGATATGAGGGCACACGAGTCCCACGAAACCTATGATGCCGAGAAAGGAGACGATGATAGCGGTCACGATCGAGGCGACGAGCATGCCGGAGATCCGCACTCGCTTAACGTTGACACCGAGCCCGTTCGCAGTCTCATCTCCTGCATCGATCGCGTTATAGTTCCATCGGTTGAACATGAAGTATACACAAGCCAGTATAACTACTACAGTGATGAACCCGAGCTCCTTCCAGCTCGCCCGGGCCGTGTCACCGAATGTCCAGAACACCATTGCAGCGAGCTGTACGTCGTCGGCGAAGTACTGGAGGAACATAGTTCCAGCGGTAAATAGAGATCCCATGGCAACGCCCGCGAGAACCATGACCTCAGGAGAAGCCCGCCTGATCCGGGTGATAAGGAGAATGACACCGACACCGACCAGGCTGAAGAGAAAGGCAACGAGTGTAGTAATGTAGGGGTTTGATATCGCAACAGCATTCGCTCCGGTGCTATGCATGGCACCGGTTCCAAGCACCATAACGGAAAACGCAGCACCGAACGCGGCGGCCTGCGAGATACCGAGGGTGAAAGGTGAGCCGATCGGGTTTCTGAGAATCGACTGCATTGCAGCTCCCGATACGGCGAGCCCGATGCCAGAAACGATAGCCGTGAGCGCCTGCGGAAGGCGTATGTTCCATATGATGATGTCATATCGTTCGGATACTGTTTTTCCCAGCAGGGTCCGTACGACGTCAGGAGGCGGGACCCTCACCGCTCCCACGGAGATCGAGAAAACGAGTATGATGAGGAGCAGGATAAAACCTACTGCAATGAAGGCAGCCTTCCTGCCGGTATACTGTTTGTACTCTTCCGGGATCTGTCCGTCTTCGAGGTGCATTTTATCCTTTATTCTTCCAGTATTATCCTTTCGAATGCGAGACCGCCGAAAGCATCGTTCATCATACCGAAGACCGGCTCTCCGACGAGAAACTCGTAAATCTCATCCGCCTTTTTCACGTGGTCTGTATCGCCGAACCTGTCGGGATAGAGCACTGATCCGATAAAGTATCCGTCCGCCAGTATTGAGCCGAAGTTCTGGGTGTATAGGTTGTACGGGAGCACGCCGAACACCTTTCCCTGCTCTACAGCGCTGAGCGTTCGATAGGCGGGGTCATGGGCCAGCTCGTAGATCGCGCCAGCGGCTTTGTCCACCTGTATCGTGGCGAGGTCTACGAAGATATACTCCGGGTCCCACTCTACGATCTTCTCCTTTGCAATATCGGCGTGAGAGAGCTCGCTGACAGCCTTCTCCGGGTCATAGGCGGCGTTCTTTGCATTGATAAAGAGAAGCGGAGGGTAGACCGGCTCTGTGGATTGGAACCCGTGAGGACCCCTGAAAGAAACACCGCCGACGAAACAGGTTTTTTTCTCCGAATCCGGTATGTCTGCTGTTCTGCGTTTAAGATCATCTATTGTATCATCAAAGAAACGGATAACCTGCTCTGCTCTTGCCTGTTTTTCCACGATATTTGCCATGAGCCGTATCGAGCTGTACAGGTCTTCCCGGCGGCCTGCGAGGTCGCCGTAGTTCAGGACCACAACAGGTATGCCTGTCTTCTGCTGGAGCTCATTCGGGTCGTATCCCATATCTCCGAAGGTTTTGAAGATCACCTGGGGCTGGGGGTCAAGCGCAGCGATGAGTTCCGGGTTATCGTACCCCCTGAACTCCCCGAAGAGAGGGTATTCTTTGAGCTGGGGGTTGGCGAGGGCGTACGGCCGGCCGGCGATCCTCGAGGTTTTCTTTTCCATGTCGTCTACTGCAACGATTCTATCATGAGCGCCAAGGTAGACGAGGAGCCTCAGGCTCCCGGGACCCGAGCATATAACATGGTCGGGATTTTTGGTTATTTCGACCTCGCGTCCCATTCCATCGGTGACCGTGATAGTATCGCCAAGTTCAAGCTCCGAGCCCCCCGGGCTGCCCGCGTAAACAAGAACAGCAGGAACGAGAAGGCCTACCAAAACTAAGATGATCGCGCCAATTGTATTACACTTCATCGTATTCCCTTTCCCACAACGGTGCTACTTTTATAATCAATTGTGTTACTATAATGGTAATCTGCAGGGATTGTCAAGGGGTTTTTCAGGCCTGGTAGCGGATGTGTACGGCGATATGATCCATAGGGGCTCACGGTACAGTGTAAAGGCGCCGGCCTGGGCCTTGATATGTAAGGCAGGATAGTCCAGACAGGATAGCATCGATATCTCTCTGGTGCAAGCGGTCTTACGTCAAACGCGGCTGATCGGTGTCCCGGTGAATAATATGCGGGACACCCGGTAAGTGTATCGGCGGCTGAAATGTCTTACCCTTCCTCCTTTCGATAAGTTATACCCCGAAGATCTTTTCGTATATCTCGTCATACCTCTTCCGGGTTTCCTTATAATATTGGTACACCTCAGGGTCGGGTTCCACCCTGGTCCTTCTGTACTTGATATATTCCCCGACACCATCTAGACTTTCAATCACCCCGAGCGCACGGAGAGCGAGGAGAAACGAGCCGTATGCCGAGGATTCTTTAACAGCAGGTATAAGAAGTTCCCTGCCGATAAAATTCGAGAGGATCTGGAGCCATACAGGGGAGCCGAGAATTCCCCCACTCATTACGATATTCATGTCCCGGCCCTCTCTCAGCATATCAAAGAGGGTGCATATCCTGTATGATATTCCTTCCATGAGCGCCCTGACGATGTGACGTCTGTCGTGAACGAGAGAGAGGCCGAGAATCGCTCCTCTCGAGTGAGGGTTGTTATGGGGAGAGCGCTCTCCTGCGAGGAAGGGGAAGAACATCAGGCCTTCAGCCCCGGGAGATATCTGAGACGCCTCTCTGTTGAGAAGCTCGAACAGCTCTTCCTTCCTGTCTCTCTCTTCGAAGACGTTACTCGAAAGCCACTTCATCACGGCGCCTGCGTCGTGGATCACCCCCCCGAGCAGCCACCGTCCCTCCGCCATGTAGTAGCACCAGGCCTCTCCGGTTTCGAGCATTTTCGGCTTCGGTATCATACGCCTCATGGCAGCGGTCGACCCTACGGTGAGGCTCAGGGTCTCAGCCGAAAGCCCTGCGCTTGCGAGGTGGGCAAGAGGGCCGTCAGCGCCTCCGATCACGCACGGCGTGCCGGCAGAAAGACCTGTCGGTTCTGCATACTCCGGAAGAAGGCCCTTAAGGAGATGGGTCGGCTCTTCTACCGGAGACAGAAGCTTTTCACCTGTCCCGGCCAGCCTGAGAAGATCAGTGTCCCAGCGCTTGGTATGCAGGTTTAATAATCCGGTTCCGGAGGCGGTCGAACGGTCTACCGCCAGCTCTCCGAAGAGGCGGAATAGCACATACTCCTTGATCGATATGAACCTGGCGGCCTTTGCGAAAATATCATGCTCCTCCTGCTTGAAATACAAAAGCCTCGGCAGCCAGTAAAGCGGATGTATCGTGCAGCCGGTCCGGCGTTTCAGGTCGTCTATGTCGAGAATTTTTTTCAAAAGCTCGCTCTGGGGAATGCTTCTTGAATCGGCCCAGTTCAGGGAACGGTAAAGAGGTGTCATGTCCCGGTCCACAGGCATGATGCTGTGCATCACCCCGCCGAACGCGACCGCTGAAATAGAGGAGGGACCTATGTCGTTTTTATCGATCAACGCCCGTATAACACTCAACACTGCATCCAGTATCTCCTCCGGGTTCTGCTCCGCCATTCCGGGAGCGGGGTAGTAGACAGGGTATGATTTCGATTCTGAGCCGCAGATTTCACCTTTCAGCGTGCAGAGGAGCCCCTTGGTTGCGGAAGTACCTATGTCGATGGCTACTATGTGTTCTTTTTTCATTGGATACAGGTGCGAGAGATCGGTCCTGCTGCCTGAAATATACAGGTTCAGGAACTCTCTCTTCCGCATGTATTGTATTCTTTTAGCAGGATAATTGCAATGCCAAGTGAGGTGTTCTCCCAATGATGAAGGCGCTTGAGTCAGGGGCTGGAATTCACTCATGCTGCCGGGACGTGTCTCATTCTCATACTTCTACCCCGGCTCGCTTAGTGCGGTTTTCTCATAGATTTCATAGAAATCAGATTGCATATCAATGGGTTTAAATGATGACTTTGCAGCTGTAAAAAATAATGTTTTCGGTGAACAAAGCGCCAAAAGCCCCGTTACTTACAATTTGCTGTTGGTCATGAGAAACGGGGATTGACCCCCACCATTCCTATGTGAGAAATGGGGGTTAGCGGGTCTCTCTTTAAAAAAGGGGATTGAAGTGGGGGGCTGTTCATAAGTATGGACGGAGTTAAATGATGAGCCTTCTATTATTTTATATGTGTTTACGGCGAAAAACCGCGATACCCACGATGTATCGGTATTTACGCAGGCAGGTATCAATAAAACGAAGGACCTCTTTCTTCTATATAACTATTTGCACCCGGCCTGACAGTTTCTGTCTTTAGAGTACGCCTCTGGAAAGTTATTGAAGGCTCTATCTCAATCATTAGGATTTTTAAGCAAGGATAAAACTTCGATCGAATGAGTAGGATATTCGGTTAACCTGCTGCGATAGGGGTTCCTCTTTGCAAAGTTTCAGTTTTAATCTAAGAAGCTAAACGGGTTTGGCTCGATGAAGGCTCTGAGCTCACAAAACGCTTCTTTGTCTCTCCCTTTGAGATCTGGTAATAGGCAATGATTGCATTAAGATTCTTGCTGTAATCATTATCCGATATGAGGGTAAAAGGATTGAACCCGTGTTTTTGCTCTATTGCTTTTACCTTACGTTCACTGATGGTCTTCAATGTATTATCTCCTTTTGCCATATGAAGCAATTTATTTATAAATATGCAATACTTGTGCCAACTGGTTGAATTGCGATTTATTAAGTCATTATATTGTTAGATTTAAATCCGCAGAAAATCCGTTTTTTACGATATGGTGCAGCCGTGGCAATTTGGGAATATATGCGCCGTATCTTATATGTTTACTGTATCATAGTGATACGATTGACGTGCAGCGGCGATTATAACGGGTCTCAGAGCCGGTTTTCTTTTATGATATCGGGGAGAATCTTCTTTATGCCAGGAAATAAGGGGCACTCATGGTCTGTGTCAGGCATGTTTCATATCGCTGCTTCACTATCATGGAAACGGTACGGGCGTTCGGTTCGAAAAAAGTGCAGCTATTCAAACGCCTTTTACAGGGTTTCGTCTCAGCTCAGACGGAAATATACAGGAGGTGTAATGATACGGAGCACTGCATCTTATGTTTTTGGTTGGACGTTCTTATTGTCGATATATATAACAAGTCAGAGGCGCGGTATACAAAAGAGGTACATCTGAGAGCTTTCGTGTCTATCCCGGAAGAATATTCTCGGAACCGTCTCTCAGCGATACGACATCTATCGCCCTGTTGACGATTGCGAGCAGCTCTATTATTTTTCGGAGCTTATAGTCTTCCCGTATATCGGTGGAAGAATTCTTGAGAATCATGTTTTCACTTATCAGCCTTGTAAGCTGAGTTCTCTCGATCGTGTAGTCCGCAACGTTGAGTATGAACTCCTCGTTCGGCTGTATATCGTATCTATTCTCAAGAACTCTCTTTATGAGGTCGACAATGATCATTTTCGATCCAGTTTCGAGAGCCGTAAGGTTAAGGAATATCATTAATAGGATACCGTTAAAGCTTTTCTATACAACAGTATAGCACATTTTTCGGAAAAACAAAAAAATATCGAAGGGTTTCTGAGGTAAAATGAACTTTATCGACGTGATTATTATCATAGTAGTGGTGATATTCTGTATTAAGGGATTCCTCAGAGGATTTCTGAAAGAGCTTTTTTCGGTTCTCATAATCGTGCTGGGCCTGATCGGGGCCTTCCTCTTTTACAGGGCCCTGAACGGTGTCATGAGTACCCTTATTGAGAACGACGACCTTTCTCTCATACTCTCGTTTGCTGCGATCTTTGTCGGTATCACGATACTCCTCGTCATCATACGGAATACACTCCTGAGGTTCGTGGATACCCTCAATTTTTCCGATATAGACCATGTACTTGGAGTGGTGATCGGTCTCTTCAAGGGCATTCTCATCTGCGGCGCAGTGCTTATCTTTCTTTATAACCACCCGGTTCTCCATCTCGACAGGGCGATAGGACGCTCCGCGCTGTTTCCATTGCTATCGAGGGTATTCACGGCCCTCCTATCCCTTCTCCCGGAGAGGATTCTTGCAACCGCTTATTTAATCCTGGGTCTTTCTTAAGTTTTTGGCGTATATTCTTCTTTGATATGAAGACTGTCCGATCCCAGCCTGTTTCCGTATATACTGTTATCCTGTGCTTGTCAGCCTTCGTTGTTCTGCTGTGCTGCGCTCACGTGACCGCAGCAGCGGCTACCTCTAAACAACCCCGCAGTGAGATAGAAAAGCTCTTCAAGGCTGGCAGGTATGAGGAGATTGTCGCGAGAGCGCAGAGAGTCGACGGGCTGAGCGATCGAGAGCAGCTGCTTGTTGCCAAATCCTACGGGAAGCTGCGGTTTTATCACAGGGCAAACAGGGTGCTGAAGGTACTATACAACGGGAATACAGGGTTCAAGGACTTCATCCCGCTCTTCATCGGCTATAACTATGAGAGACTGGAGGATTATACCAACGCCCTGAAATGGTACGCTCTCTCCTTGCAATCCAGAGTCGAAGTTGGTGATTTAGAACTGGAGATGATCCTCATCAATGTTTTAGAGAGAATAATCGCAATAGGAGAAAACGATCCAGGCTCATCCGGATACTGTATGAAAGTGCTGAAGAAAAGCCTGAAGCTCCATCCCGTGACGGTCTACTACCTCGGGCGACTACATGAAAGCGGAGGTGACCTGGAGAATGCGGCAAGCTACTACTCGGAGGCGATCGGCAGTACAGATGGCAGCATCCGGAAAAAGGCCCTCGATAGGATTGTCGAGAACAGTCCGCTTCTGCAAAGGCTCAATGATACTGGTTTGAGCAATACGCGCCTGCTCGAGCTTCTCGTAGATGAGGGATACTGGGACGACGCCCTCCGTATCGCTTACCTCCTACCCGAGAACAAGCGGACCGCCCTGGTACGGGCCCTCTGCCACTATAAAAAGCAGGACTACGAAACGTCCGAGGCCCTCTATAAAGAGTACTACAGCAGCTACAAAGATCCCGGCGCTCTCAAAAAGCTCGCATTTTCCTCCTACTACAACGGGAAACGGGACCTGTCTTACGGGTATATCAAAGAATACCTCTCGTTCGAAGATCTTGAGATGAAAAATGATATTGAGGCCCTGCTGCTTAGGCACGATCTCGAAAGAAGCAGGCTCGATCTCGATTCCCATCTCATAGAAGCAGAGCAGCTCGTCAGAAATCATAAAGAGCGCGGGAAGAGCGACTGGGTCGTTCAGGATGCCTTTTACCGCGCCGTCAGTGAGGGCAGGTATGACACCAGCATAGAATTCTTGAAATCCAACTACAGATATATGGTGAACCCTGTCCCAAGGGCGTGGGCGATGTTCGTGCTCGGTATATATGCGGATGAAAGCGCACTGAAAAAGGCGGTCATGCTTTCCCCCGGGAGCTACTACTACTTCAGGGCCGCCGCACGGATAGAGGTCGATACGGAAATTCTCACAACCGCGGATAGATACTACAGCAGAGGCATGCAAGAGAGGGCCTTGCAGCTGTATATACAGCTCTACAGTACCGGATATAAAAAAGAATATCTCAGAAAGAAGATCGTATCAATCCTCAGCACACAGGAGCATTACAGGCCCTATTTCCAGATTGCGTCGATGGAGAGGGGGCGCGTGGAGTCCGCCCTCTTCGATTTTTTGGAACTGGGATTGTACGATGAACTGAGAGAGATCATTCTTCAATCGTATGATTGGGAAAGCCCGGGGCACAAGATGATCTGTGACTACCTCCTCTCGAGGATCTACTATGATACGAATTTCATATACAGAGGCATACTGTATGCGGAAAGAGTTGTAAACGGATCGGAAACCGGCAGCCTGCTTTTCCTGCCGAGAGAGATACAGCAGCTTCTATATCCCCGTGTATATACCGGAATGATAGAGCGCGCAGTCCCAAAAAACTCTCATATTCCTGATGATTATTTCATTCTTGCCGTTATAAGAGAGGAGAGCAGGTACAATACAAGGGCACGCTCATATCAGGGGGCTGTCGGTCTCATGCAGCTTCTCCCGGTAACGGCAAGCTGGATTGCGGGCAAGGATGTCTCGGAAGAAGACCTCGTAGACCCTGCAGAGAACATCACGATAGGCGTTCAGTACCTGAACTATCTGTTTTCCAGGTTCGATACGCTGCCCCAGGTGCTTGCAGCGTACAACGGAGGACCCAACAATGTCAAGCGCTGGCTCTCCCGGCAGGCTTCAAGCGACATCGACATTTTTACAGAAGAAATTCCTTTTCCAGAGACAAGAAATTTTGTAAAAAAGGTTATTAGGTCTTATAATATGTACAGGGAGCTGTATGAACACGACATACAGCCCGACAGCTGATGTCTATCATACGTCCTGAGGGCCGTTAAAACATGAATTACAAACCAGGGGCCGATATGGCTGCTGAATCCGGGAATACGTTTTTTAATTCTCCCCAGATTTTCAGTCTTGACTGCATAAATTATCTTAATTCTATATATAATAGTACTTAAAATAAATAATTAGTGGTTTAGAGTTGCACTTTTCGGTGTAATCAAGAATAAAAAACATTCTTGACATAAATTCATCCTTATGATACGGTTCTACAATGGGCCGTAACCTTAACTAACCAGAAAGAGGTGTTTATCGCTATGAAAATCACTGATGTGAGGGTCAAAAAGGTTGGTAACGAGGGCAAGTTGAGAGCTTATGTTTCTGTAACGTTCGACGACTCATTCGTTGTACATAATCTGAAGGTTATAGATGGACAGAGCGGAATATTTGTCGCTATGCCGAGCAGAAAAACTACTAGCGGTGAGTTCAAGGATGTTGCACATCCCATTAATTCAGCTTTCAGGGAAGTCCTGCAAAAGGCAGTGTTAGAAGCATACGATAAGGAGACGGAGAAGCTAGAAAGCGAAGCGAGAAGCGCACACAGAGAATAGTAATAAAGTCACAACCCACTTTAACAATATCAGACTGTTATGAACAAACGATATACCTGTTTGTTCCATATCAACACAAAGTTCCATAAATCATTGTATTGAAACTACTTTTTGTTTTCATTCTTTCGTAATATAATTATATTGAATGAGATGAATTGGGGCGTCGGCAAGCGGTAAGCCATCAGGTTTTGGTCCTGACATTCGGGGGTTCGAATCCTCCCGCCCCAGATATTATATGGTAGCCGGGCCTCATTGGCCTCTGAAAAAATGTGATTATTTTATGGTAACATCAGAAGTTGATCATACCTTGACAGGATAATTACGGTGGCAAGAAGAGAACTGAAGATAATATCAGGTACCGCAAACTGTACGCTCGCAGAGAAAATTGCCGAAGGGCTTCAGACAAGGCTTACCGACGTAGAGATATGCCGCTTCGCAGACCGTGAAATATTTGTCCAGATAAACGAGTCGGTGAGAGGGGCCGATGTGTTCGTCATACAGTCGACATCGAACCCTGGAAACGAAAACCTGATGGAGCTTCTGATTCTTCTCGACACGCTGAAGAGGTCTTCGGCGGGAAGGATCACCGCGGTGATTCCGTACTACGGGTATGGGAGGCAGGACAGGAAGGCCCAGCCGCGTACTCCGATCACAGCGAAGCTCGTGGCTAACCTCATCACAGTTGCAGGGGCGAACAGAATCCTCCTCATGGACGTTCACGCCCTCCAGATTCCCGGGTACTTTGATATTCCGGTAGACCACCTGTTTGCGACTCCCGTCCTCTTCGACTACTTCAAGAATTCCAAAGAGGAGTACGTTATCGTATCGCCTGATGCAGGCGGTGTGGAGAGAGCGCGGTTCTTTGCAAAGCTCCTCAATGCGAACATGGCGATCATAGACAAGAGAAGGTCCGAGAAGAACGAGTCATCGGTTATGAATATCATAGGCGAGGACCAGATCGATGGCTCTAACCTCATCATTGTGGATGACATGATAGATACTGCAGGGACGCTCTGTTCTTCGGCTGGAGTACTTGCAGAGAAGGGGGCGAAGCACATATACGCCTGTGCGACACACGGTATTTTTTCGGGCAACGCTATGGAACGGATCAACGAATCTGTTCTACACAAGGTCATTGTTACGGATTCAATTAATATAGACAACAGGGGCTCAGATTATAAAAAAGTCGAGGTTCTCTCGATTGCCAGTCTCATGGCTGACGCCATAGGACGGATTCATGAGGACCGGTCAGTCTCCCCGCTTTTTATTGATATAGGAAAAGACCATATCATGGACCTGGAGTAGATAGATTTATACAGAAAGAACTATCTCTGAAAATAGAGTGAGGATTGTATGGCAGAAAATATATTGGAAGTCAAAGAAAGAGAGCAAAAGGGTAAAGGCCCTGTGAAAAAATTAAGGCGTCAGGGGTTTATACCGGCAATAATGTACGGCTATAAAGGGAACAAGCCCCTTTCTATTCATTACTCCGAGTTCCAAAAGCTGTTCGAGGAGATCGGTGAGCACGCAATCATTACACTGAACATTGGAGAGAAAGAGAAGATCGATGTAATCGTCAAGAGCTTCCAGCTGGACCCGGTGAAAAGAAACATTATTCACATAGATTTTCTCCAGATTCAGGAAGGTCAGGTCCTGCGGACGGAGATACCGGTCAAGGTCATAGGAATTTCAAAGGGGATCAAGAAGGGCGGGATCCTCGAGGAGTACGTTCGTGATATCGAGGTCGAGTGCCTTCCAAAAGATATTCCTGATTCGATCACCATTGATGTTTCAGATCTCGATATCGGGGACTCCGTTCACATAAAAGACCTCCCTGTGAGCGATAAGCTGAGGATACTTGCCAATCAGGAACAGGTCGTGCTTGCAGTAGGCATGCCTTCCAAGATCGAAGAGCCGGTTGTAGAGGAAGCAGAGGAAGAGGAGGCCGCTCCAGTTGAGGAGGCGGAGGAAGAAGCTGCTCCTGGGGAGAAGAGCGAGTAATTAATGCGGTTTTTTCAAAGATTGCTGCAATCAAATTGCATAGTAATGGATTTAAATGACGACTTGGTACATTTTATAGTCTTATTTACGGTGAAAAAAGCGCCAAAAGCCTCATTCCTTCTTATTACGATTTCAAATAAGGAATGTGGATTAAAGCCCCGTTACTTACAGTTTGCCGTTGGTCATGAGAAACGGGGATTGAAGCTGTTTTAACGACACAAAGCGTAGCTTCGACGATGCGTAGCTTCGACGATGCGTAGCTTCGACGATGCAATACCGCGTTTAATTTTTAAACGGCTTTCAACCGATAAATACAGTAGCAAGGCTTATAAACAGAGGTCTTAGAGCAGCAAAATATCCGAATGAATACCTTGTATTCACTTCAACATATTCGCCATTCCTTCAGCAAAAAAATAAAGTGCTTCTAGTAGAAGAGGGAAGACTCTTGAAGCTTATTGTGGGACTTGGAAATCCTGGGCAGAAGTACAAGAACAACAGACACAATATAGGCTTCATCGTAGTAGACAGATTTGCAAAAGCACACGATATCGAGCTTTGCATAAGGAAGAAAAAGGCTGTTTTCGGGCGCGGGGCATTCGGAGGAGAGGAAATCGTACTCCTGAAACCCCAGACATTCATGAACCTCAGCGGTGAAGCGGTTCTCTACCTCGCTAGTTTTTTGAAGATAAAGACACAGGATATCATCGCCGTTGCCGATGATACGGAACTCTCGTTTGGTAAGATTCGGATAAGACGCAGCGGCGGGCACGGCGGGCATAACGGGATCCGGTCTCTTATCTACTCCCTCAAGTCGGAGGATTTTCCGAGGCTCCGTTTCGGGATCGGCAGACCCCCTAACAGCACGGAAAAGGACCTGTGTGAGTATGTTTTAGAAGACTTCACACAGGCAGAGATGACCTTTATCAATGGGGAAATCAACAAGGTGGTGGAGGCGATTGATACCATAGTGCTTGATTCTATCGAAGAAGCAATGAACAGTTTCAACAACAGATAACTCGCCCCCGGAGACCTTCAAATCTTACAATCTCTCTTCGTAAATATCAAGTACCGTGAAGGTTTTCACCGCAGGCTGCTGTACAGAATAAAACAGTTTCTTTTCTGGTGAATAGGAGATATGGATATTATCGAAAGGGTCCGGAATTACTGTCTCGAGAAAAACCTGTTGAACACTGGCGACAGAATTATTCTCGCGGTCTCAGGAGGACCGGACTCTGTCACGCTCCTGCATATCTTGCATTCGTTTTGTCCGGAAATCGGGGTCGAGATCGCGGTTGCGCACATTGAGCACGGCCTGCGGGGACCTGATTCTCTCGATGACCAGCAGTTCGTGAAAAGGCTCACAGGGGAGCTCGGCTTGGAGTTCCACACGAAGTCCGTAAGCGTACCGGACATCAGACACCGGGGCGAGTCTGTTGAGGAGGCCGCCCGGAGAGTTCGATACGAATTTCTTTTCGATCTGCTCAAAACCACCGGGTCTGATAAGATCGCCACGGGACACACTCTCGACGACAGTGTGGAGACCGTTATTTTCAGACTGGTCACCGGCACGGGTCCCTCCGGATTTTCAGGAATCCTTCCACGTACGGGAAGTGTCATTCACCCCCTTCTGGCTGTTACGAGAGAACAGATCATGAGCTACCTCTTGGTAAAGGACCTTGAGTATAGAACCGATCGGACGAATTTCGACCTGAGGTACCCGCGAAACAGGATTCGCCACGATATCATCCCGGTGTTCAGGGGAATCAATGAACGATACAGGGAGCACATTCAGCAGCTCGCTGATATCGTTCGGGAGGAGAGTGATCTCTTTGAAAGCATCGCGAGGGAGAACCTCTCGAAAGTACTGGTCGACTGGACAGATGATGCCGTGTCTATCAAGCATAGGGAATTTCTCGCTTTCGAGCCAGCCGTGCGGAGGAGGATCATCATTGAGGTAGTCAGGAACCTGCTTTCCGAGGCTGGAACTGCCGATCGTGCATACCTGCCTCACAAGGTCATCAGATTTCTGGCTGAGTATGACGATATCGGTAACAAAGTCCTCTATCAGAAAGGCGGTTTTGCCGTACAGCTGGAGTACGGTATGCTGCTGTTCAAGAAAAGTGTTGTCAATGTACAGTATAAACCGTATCTTTACAACGTAGAGGAGACCGGCAGTCCTGTTTCTATCAATGAAATAAAGAGAACAGCAATATTCCGCAAAAGGGATCAAGTAGAGACCTTTGAGAACAATAAGCTCTATTTCGATTACCATAAACTCAAATTCCCAATTGTTATGAGGAGCAGGAAAGAGGGAGACAGTATCTACCTGGGAAACCTGGGAAGTAAGAAGATAAAATCGTTATTTATAGACGAGAAGGTACCGAAAGAAGCTCGGGAGCGTGTGCCGATTGTCGAGAGCAATGGAGAAATATGCGGAATATTTCTATCCATTTGCGGAAAAATAAACCGGTGTGCGGCCCGCTTCATGATCTCTCATTACACAAAAAAAATTCTCGAGTGTGAACTGGTATAGTGGAAAAGGTAAAAATTGTACTAACTAAAGAAGAGATCCAGCGTAAGGTACAGGAGCTCGGCGCGCTTATCTCTGAGGAGTATAAGGGTGAAGACGTAGTACTGGTCTGTAATCTCAAAGGTGCATTCGTATTTCTTGCGGATCTGTGCAGATATATCACCTCTCCAGTCTACATTGATTTTATCGCCACGACGAGCTATAAGGGCACGCAATCGACCGGGGACGTCCGGATAATAAAAGATCTCAAGATGGATGTGAAGGAGAAGCACATTCTCCTTGTCGAAGATATCGTTGATACAGGATTTACGCTCGATTACACGGTGAAGTACCTTGCGCTTCACCGCCCGAAAAGCATCAAGATATGCACCCTTCTCGACAAACGGTGCAAACGGGAAGTGGACCTCACTATCGATTACATAGGATTCGAAGTGGACGACCGGTTCGTCATCGGGTACGGTCTCGATTATAATGAGCGGTACAGGGAGCTCGACTATATCGGAGAACTCATAGTAGAAGGAAACAGCAGGTGAATAACAACAAGAACGACTTTAAAAATTTCAAACCTTCAAATAGATTAGCCCTCATTGCCATTATAGGTCTCATCGCTCTTTTTCTTATGTTCATGTTCAACAAACCGAAAGAGAGCTACAAGGAGCTCGACTACTCAAACTTCGTCAGTCTCGCAGGGGAGGGCAGAGTACAGCAGCTCAAGATCGTGGAAAAGGATATCTACGGATACATAGCCGGAGGCGAGCAGCCGCTCATCTCCTTTCACACGATAATTCCGTATGAGGACCCGAACCTAATTCCTCTTCTGCTCGAAAACAACATCGAGTTCAAGGGTGAGGCAAAAAAGAACTTTCCCTTCCTCAACGCGCTCATCAGCATCATCCCCTGGATACTTATACTCGGTGTGTTTTGGTTTATCATGCTGCGTCAGATCCAGGGAACGAGCAACAAGGCGCTCTCCTTCGGTAAGAGCAGGGCGCGGCTGCAGCCCGATTCCGCGAGAAAAGTGACATTTAATGACGTGGCTGGAGTGGAGGAGGCCAAGGATGAGCTGAAGGAGGTTATCGACTACCTGAAGGACATGAGCAAGTACGTGAAGCTCGGCGCGAAGATACCGAAAGGTCTGCTGCTTATCGGACCTCCCGGAACGGGAAAGACCCTCCTCGCAAAGGCGATTTCAGGAGAGGCTGAAGTTCCGTTTTTCAGTATGAGCGGATCCGATTTTGTAGAGATGTTCGTCGGCGTCGGCGCGAGCAGGGTACGGGATCTCTTCGACCAGGGAAAGAAACACGCACCCTGTATTATTTTTATCGACGAGCTCGATGCCGTCGGCAGGGTGCGGGGAGCCGGTTACGGCGGGGGCCATGATGAACGGGAGCAGACTCTTAACCAGCTCCTCGTCGAGATGGACGGGTTCGAGGAGAACAAGGGTATAATCGTAGTCGCGGCGACCAACCGGCCTGACGTCCTCGATCCGGCCCTTCTAAGGCCTGGGAGGTTCGACCGTCAGGTTGTCGTCGATATCCCTGATATCAAGGGAAGAGAGGGTATACTGAAGGTCCATACGCTGAAGATACCGATAGCAAAGACTGCCGATCTGAAGGTCATTGCCCGCGGGACTCCCGGATTCACAGGTGCCGACCTCGCCAACCTCGTCAACGAGGCTGCGTTGCTCGCCGCACGGAAAAACAAGCGGAAGGTCGGGATGGAAGAGTTCGAGTTTGCCAAGGACAAGGTGCTCATGGGGCCGGAGAGAAGGAGCATCGTCATCGAAGAGGAGGAAAAGCGCATCACCGCGTATCACGAGTCGGGCCACGCACTTCTCGGTATGCTGCTGCCGAATGCCGATCCCGTGCACAAGATGACTATAATCCCAAGAGGCCTCTCGCTCGGGCTGACGCAAAGCCTTCCGGAGACTGAGAAGCACAACCTGCCGAGAGACTATATCGTCGATCAGATAACCCTGCTCATGGGCGGCAGGGTCGCGGAGGAGATGCTGTTCGGAAAGGGAGGAATCACAACAGGAGCGCGGAACGATATCGAGAGGGCCACCCAGACAGCACGCAAGATGGTATGCGAGTGGGGTATGAGCGACAGCCTCGGGCCCCTGCTGTACGGGCAGAAAGAAGAACCTATCTTCATAGGTAAGGAGATCGCGAGGCACAAGGACTACAGTGAGAAGACTTCACAGATGATCGATGACGAGATCAGAACCATTGTCGAGGGTGCCTATAAAAAGGCATGGGACCTTCTCACCGGGCACAAGCGTACTCTTGACAGTCTTGCAAAGAGGCTCCTCGAGAAAGAGGTTCTCGATGGTAAAGAGATACAGGATATCACGGGAATCAAAAAGCAGGGAAGCAGGAAGAGTCCGAAAAAAAGTGCGAAGAGTACAGAAAAGACGAAGGTCGATAAAGGCAAAAAGCAGGAGGAGAAAGAGGAGAAGATCGGACTCCCCGATATCAGAGTGGCGACCAACGAAGCAGGCGGAAATTAGATTTTGTATTTCCGCTCCTCTCCATGTTGATCTCATTACTACAGAACTTAGTCAGATATCTGAGATTCCATACCGTCTGTTAGAATCAAGATCTAGAGCACACGGCGAGAGGGTTTTGAGACCTGCCGGTCAAAAGACCTTTCGGTCTAAAGAGCTCCCGGTCTAAAGACCTGCATTGCCGTGCGGTTGTCGTATAAGGACGGAAAATCCTCAGTTTATAGCCATGAAGCCAGAGCTTATCCTCCCGGCAGGCAGTCCGGAGAAGATGAAATATGCGTTCGCGTACGGGGCGGATGCCGTGTATGCCGGTCTGTCCGAATCGTCTCTCAGGGCCCGGTTCAATGAATTCGACGTCAAATCTCTTAAAGAGGCGGTCCTTTACGCAAAGAAACTAAAAAAGCTGATATATATCGCTGTCAATTTATTTGCCCATAATGAAGACCTTCCCGCCGTGGACCGTACTGTTCGGGAGCTTTCAGAGGTCGGCCCCGACGCGTTTATCGTCTCTGACCCCGGTGTATTGCGAGCAGCCAGGCGGAGTGCCCGTCATATCCCGGTGCACCTCAGCACTCAGGCAAACACAACCAACTCGGAGTCTGTGATGTTCTGGAAGGACTTCGGAGTAGGAAGAATCATCCTCGCAAGGGAGCTCACGTTTCAGGAGACCGAGGAGATCTGCGGGAAGACGAGCGGCGTTGAGCTTGAGATCTTCATTCATGGCGCCATGTGCGTATCCTACTCAGGGCGCTGTCTCCTCTCGAACTTTCTCACAGGAAGGGATGCAAACCGCGGGGAGTGTGCAGGGACCTGCAGGTGGCCATACTATCTCGTAGAGGAGACACGAAACAAAGAGCTGTTTGAAACAGGCGAAGACCTTCACGGCACCTATATTCTCAACTCAAGAGATCTCTGTCTTCTGGAAAAACTTCCGAAGCTTAAGCCCCTGCCTCTCCATGGGTTCAAGGTTGAGGGACGTACCAAGAACCTTTTCTACGTTGCGCTTGTAGCCAAGGCCTACCGGCTTGCCCTGGATGCTGTATATGATGACGGGGCGGCCGCACCGCCGGATGAGGCGCTGGAGCTTCTCGAATTCACCGACAGCCATGGATATACCAACGGGTTCATGTTCGATAACAAGGAGCCGAAACAGCTGTACCGTGACAGGGAGGGAAGCAAGCAAAACATCCTCGGGCTGATCGACGGGACTTCCGGAAACGAGATCATCATCAGGGCGAAGAATCCTGTATCCGAGGGAGATACAGTTCTGGGCATATCCCCTCGTGAATATGTGAGGTTCAGAATACTGGAGCTATACGAAAACGGCGAAAGGATACCGCGTGCTTTCGGCGCGAAGCAGCAGCGGGTACGGGCCGTTACAGACAGACCCTTCACCGGCGATGAATGGAGTTTCGGTATTATCGCGAAACCGGATGATGGTGACAGATCGGTTTGAAAGCGTTTTGTGGGCCGATCGCTCTTATTAAAAAAATTTCTTTGCTTGGGAAAAACAGGGACAGCTCCCCTTATTCTTTTCACTATAGCATATAAATATATAATTATGAAAGCGATAAAGTACCGTGTCAAAAATGGGAGCTGTCCTTGTTTTCTCGGGCAATATCTCACCGTTAGCTGTAAGCGATTTTGTCTGATTTTAAATACTATAGCACGCAAGGTTTTCATTTTGTATGTGTCCTGGGATATAGTGTTACCAATAACAGTAAAAAGCAATTGACATCTATCCTGAATTACTGCATACTATGTCCATGAAATGTGGACATACATGCTAGTAAACAAGGCAACCTATGTTAGACGATATTGTCAGGATACGACGCACCGTTGAGCAGGACGTTTTCGATTATCATACGCTTACCGAGACGCTGCTTTCATATCGAAAGCCACGGGATAAATTTACGAAGCTTCTCGAAAGCGGTGCGGTGGTTCGTATAAAAAAGGGGTTATACACATTCGGCGAGGATTTCCGCAAGGAGCCTATAAGCCGGGAATACGTTGCGAATTTGATATACGGCCCCTCCTACGTCAGTCTGGATTATGCATTGAGTTACCATGGGCTCATCCCTGAACGGGTAGATGTAATCACGTCAGTCACTGTGAAAAGATCGAAGGAGTTTCATACTCCTTTCGGTGTGTTTTCCTATCGTATGGTCACCAGCAATCGGTATTCCATTGGTGTCATGCTCGAACAAGCCGGCAAAGTATCTTTTCTCATTGCATCACCTGAAAAAGCCTTAATCGACAAGGTGTGGACAGACAAGAGATTTCATGGTAGCACCCTTTCTGAGTATCATGCTTACCTGACGGAAGACCTTCGTATAGATCTCGAAGCCATCTCGAATCTTGACTTGTCTCGTTTGCAATCGATCGTCAGCAGGTACGACTCGGCTAAGATCAATACCTTGTTGCAGTTTATAATTCGTAAGAGGAACTCCCACGATGCATGATGCCATCCGGTCAATGTTAGACCGATATGAGCTTCAAACCCGCGACGATTATATAAACGCGCTTCGTGAGATACTGCAAGAGATCGCACTTCTCGGACTATGGCGAAGCAAGTTCTTCGAACACGCCGCCTTCTATGGGGGCACAGCTCTTCGAGTGATTTACGGTCTCGACCGCTACTCCGAAGATCTCGACTTCTCATTGCTGAAGCCTGACGATTCTTTCTCGCTCGGAACCTACGCTGATTCCTTACAACGTGAAATTCACAGTTTCGGATTTCACGTTGATTTCGAGCAGCGCCGCAGGTCATCCCAAAGTCCGATCGAATCGGCATTTTTAAAGACAAATACTTATAAACAGCTGATCATTATTGAGGCAGCGGAAGACCTATTACAAGAGCTCCACCCTTTGAAGAATTTTAAGATCAAGTTGGAGGTCGATACTGATCCGCCGCTGGGTTTCAAAACGGAATCACGTTTTGTCCTCCAACCGATTCCATTCTCTGTTCGTATCTATAGTATACCGGACCTCTTTGCAGGCAAGATACATGCTCTTCTTTTCAGACATTGGGCATCCCGTGTCAAGGGTCGCGATTGGTACGATCTCGTATGGTATGCAGGTAAATATCCTGAATTCAGAATGTCTCACCTTGAATTACGTATGCGCCAATCGGGTGATTACCAGGAAAAAGGGCCTATCTCTTTTGATAAGCTACAGGGTCTACTGCGGGATGCAGTTGATAAATTGGATGTGGAGAAAGCCCGCAAAGAAGTTTCGCCTTTTGTTCGGGACCAACGTACTTTAGAGTTATGGTCACCTGAATTTTTTATGGATGTTATTCAGCGCGTGATCCCGGTTTAAGTAGAAGCTGGAGACGGGTCTACACATTTCCTAACTGCTTTGCTAACTATAAAAGCCCGGCTTTGTTTTTGATTATTTTTTCTTCAGTGGTCATCTGACACTCTTCTTGAAAAAAATTTTTACATCTTTTTTCGTCGAGTGTCAGATCCCATCTAAACTATTTCAGAATAAGATATAGTACTGTGTTAAAAAATGGGCGCTGCTCCTATTTTTCCTCCAAACGTATCAGTCAATAGACAATCCGTAACAAGTGGCTGAACGCTCTTTTGAGTTGTGTGCTCGTAGCGACCGAAGGGAGCGAGAAAACTTCAGGTCAGTGTTGTTGCATGGTCCAATTGGCGTATAGACAAACAGAAATTGAAAATGTGGAATGTGTAGACCTGACCCCTTTTTCACTTTTATCTTTTGCTTTATGCGAAAAAAAGTCGTTCGAGCGGAACCCTCGTAACGAGCGAAGCGAGCGAGAAGGTTTCCGCTCCAGCGTCGTGTTAGCCATTCATCTTGCGATAGCCATTGGCAGCAAATTATTCAGGATAGGTTCAAAGTACCTATATAGTTTGGATAGCTACTTTCATGTTCATCGGCTAGAAAGTCGACTAAATAGTTTCCATTACCGACATAGATATGCACTTTTTTCCCTTGGCAATCAAAGATGATATCTCCGGCAGAATTCTGAGTAATAGTATCGTAGCCGGGATAATATTCAAGGTCGCGAGGAGGCGCTTCTCCAATGACGATAATTCTAGGATTCATCTGATCTAGGAATTTCTGAGGCACCCTGCCGCTGTCCCTGCCGTGGTGGGGCGCAAAGAGTATCGCAGCTTCCGGCAACACCAATTCATTCTTGATGCTTTCCATGAAGGAATTCTCTAGATCTCCCATCCAGATAAAACTTGCGGCCTTAGTAATCGTGTATTTAATGACGGGCGAAATGTTGTTTGGGTTCTTCCCCTTTTTTGCCTCAGATAGAGCTCCTTGGTAAGCCTCATTCGTAGTGTATGGCCACAAAATATCTATCCCGGCACTCCCTCTTTCGCTATCGCTTTGATTTAGCCACTTTCTCTGGCAGCCTTGTTCAAGATAATAGACCTTTTCGGAATCCCTTAGGCTGCAGTATCTCGCAAAATCGTCGGTTTCATCCTCCTTGGTCGCTTCGTTTCGCACGCAATAGAAATTCACTATTGACATCTCGTCGTCGAAATACTCCAATCCGCGAATATGATCATCATCCGGATGCGTTGAGATAAACCTCTTAATTCCTTTGCCGCTCGACTTGGACTTTATCTCGCGGGTGAGCCTTTGCTCCTCTCCCTCGTTTAGACAACAGTCAATGATCGTAAAGCTGTCTGACAAATGTTGAATGTAGAACATGTCCCCTTCGCCTACTGACAGTGATTTGACTACGCTCACTTTTTCGTACCTCCTACTCTCTTTGCAATAAAGTTTGTCTGCTTTCTATACGAGAACAGAAAAAAGGCGAGGACTATCGCAATGAGCACATAAATAGATGCTCCTCGAAAATTAGATTCTTGTGGAACGAGCAAGTCCCAGACCTTCAGCAGCAACAGCAATACACACATCGAACAGATGCTCCTATAGGTATTGTTGACTTCTGATAGCAGATCAAGCTTCTGATCTTTATGTGAGGCGGCGACAAATTCTTCATATTTCGCAAACTTTAAAAACGAAACTTTCTTTAGAAGAGGTTCGACCATAAGCGAACCAAATCTCGAAATTACTAGACCAATGAAATAGTACTCAAAAAGCGCAACCAAAATGTTGTCCTGCAACAGGCGATAAGAGGTAATATATTGTGCGATCAGGGCAAACAGTATACCAGGAAGGAAATTCGTGAAGAGATTGTAGGATGACAGTCTGTCAAGAAATTCTTTCATAAAAACCTCCTTTGGTTGTACTAAGGCCGGTGCAGAAAAGATTCGGGTAATGTATGGCTAACGCAAAAATCAGCCGTGAGAGTAACGAGTCGGCTGGATTGTTTTGTTGGGCGGATCAAATGACATTTTGCTATCATGGCAATTCCATACCTCCCAATAGATTGCCTGTTTTGATTGTCTCAACTTCAAGGATTGTAATCACTTCGCCTCTTTCACGAGTAGGCACTAGTAGTTGCTTGGTGTTCACCGACAGTTCTGTTATTAGGTTGTCGTCTTCAAGTAAACAAAAGAATATCTCCTCTTCAGAATCTGGCTTTTCATCAGTATGGAGCTCACCTGGCTCGGAAGGGATTTTGAGAGAGTCCAGCAGTGTCTTAAGTCGATTATCAATGTCGCCTCCTTTAGTCACTATTGAACCAGGTGGTTCAGGACGTAGTAATGTTATGTGTATACTCGTGACAAGATGGAAGGCTTGGCAAATCAATGGGACAAATTTGAATAGACCTATTTGGCGAGTAATTGAAGCTTCATCTTTGAAGCTTTCATAAAACCCAGTGAAGTGCGAGAGCGGTTCTTGACTCCAGAGTGTCTTAAGCTGTGGATGAAAGCTTTTTCTCAGTAGGTGTTTCTCTTTAGGGCTAGCTTTCGATTTTAGTGGACCGCGGTAGTAGAGAGAAAAATTCATATTTTCTTCCTTTTTAGGCGACCAACGTCATGGATCACTTGCCGCTATGAAGCGAAGTGGAATAGCGGTCAAGTGCACCCAATTGTTAGACGATATCAATTTCTTTGACTATCTACAGGTCCCACCAGAATGTACCGTCTTTCCTCGTTGTCAAAACATTGCGATTCTCTCCATTAAACGTTATTCCTCGCGCATGTCTTGCATACTTGTTAACCATTTCTTGGGTCGCATAGTTTTTTGGACCATCTGCAAACACGATCACATCTGGGGTACAGTAGTTGAAAACTTCCTCACAGTAGCCGCCCTCTCTCCCGTGGTGCGACGCTATAAAGACATTTACTCTACGGAGGTTCTCACAAAATTCTGAATTCGTAAGTAAGTTGCGCCAGCCCTCAGTCTCGAGATCTCCAGGTATTAACACGCATAAATCTTTGCAATCAAGGAACGCAACTAAACTGATATTATTGGTGTCATCGAAGTCATCAATATATCTGTTCCAGAAGGAGCACCAATTGACATCGGGAAACGACGGCGGCTCAGTCACGTCGTATGTATATCGTTTCATCATATCAAGGAGAACCTCCATAGCTTCCGTAATAGGCCCCACCTGTATTTTGAGGTTTCGTAACTGATCTGGAGAAATTGTTTTATTACGATGCAGAATCTTGACTGGAAGTTTTTTTTGGATATTTGGAAGGTCAGAAATATGGTCCTCGTCATAGTTAGTAATAAATAACCACTCTACAGAACGCTGGCCAAGTTGATAAAGATGGTCAGACGGTCGGACCAAAGGATCCGTTTTGTGACCACAATCAAATAACATCAAATTTCCATTGTCTGCAATGAGATATGCACAGAATCCGTGTCCAACATCTAAGACTGTGAATCTCACATTGACCTCCTAATCTTTATTGCTTTCAGCATACGAGATGAAGACATCCATCGTGTAATGTCTGAAAAACTTTAAATATCGAAGGAACATAATATATGACATCACGACGCTTCCTAAAGCAGCCAAAAGCTTAACCACGGAGTGATGGTAAAGTTTACTGCATCCACCACTCCAAATAGCGCCAATTGTCAATATCAAAGCAACCAATAGCAGGGCCATGCTGATATTTCGTGAGAATCCGTAGAGGTTTAGAAAAACATTTAATCGCTCAAGTGCTGCCTGATCGCGTTTTGCAATGGTATGACAGTGAAGGAATAAAGCCCGCCCCGGTTTGATAATACGAGCTTTCTTTGCCTTTTTTAGAATTCGCTTTTTTGTTTCCTCTGGAGAAGGTTTGAAATTGCTAGGAAATACTCTATTCCAAATTGTCTCAACTGAATTTGAAAATAGGTGATCTTCCGGTGATCCTAAAACCTTTCGAAAGAAATTTGCCTCAAACACGACGCTCGAAATATGAGCAACGACGTGGCCTAGTATATAAGCTACAAGCAGTGCCAAGAAGCCTATGCCTATTGGTAACTTTTCTTTTGTAATCCACCCCCACTCAAACGCATAGTCTGTCGCTGCAAGCAGCAAAAAACCTGACGCCAAGTATCCGAAGAAATCATATATGATGAAAGGAATCTTATTCAACTTTCACTATCATCCTTATATATGGCGTCTAACGTCGGAGTTGAGTGGAGTGGACTTCCGCTCGAATGATTTATTAGCGCCGTGCGCAGCACGGCGCTAACATTCTATTTTAAACTGCAGCAATCAAATTATATTTATTGTATAGAGCTGTACTATATAAGTCAAGATATTATAGAACTTGCTTGACATTATTGATTTTAATGTTTTAAAATAACGAATAACCATTTATTATAATAAAGCGGTATAATAATAGGATTAATTATGAACTTACATATAGTTTTGTATTTTTAACGGGCAAGGCAGGAATAACTATCAGGTTAAAACGCGGCTTACTATTAAGGCCATTTTACAGTGCGATATAGCGATTACGATTAGACCTCAGCTCCATGGAATATGGTTTTCGTTCAGTGAGAAAACCGCACTTCCCATGAAAAATCTACGCTTACCCAGCCGCGGTCCGATAAATAAATTGTACAGCAGGAGGAACAATGGCCGAGGCAACCGAAAATATCAGATGCTGCATCTGCGGAGGGGGCGAAACCGGGCCGTTCCTGGAGATGGACGGTTTTCATTACAGTCGATGCAGGAAGTGCGGTCTCGTCTATCAGAACCCGAGGCCGATGTTCGGGGACCTCCGAAAGCGTTACAGCGGCGACTACTTTCAGTATGAGCTCGAGAACCAGGAGAACTTCTTCAATCTCATGAAGCTCGGGCTGCGCGACATACGTTTCGAAAAATTCTGTAGGAACGGAAAACAAGGAGAGCGAAGGTTCCTCGATATCGGATGTGCCACCGGATTCCTGCTCGACCATGTGAAGAAGCTTGGATGGGGGGCCAAAGGGGTCGAAATCTGTAAACCTTCCGTGGAATACGCGAGAAGAACGTTCGGCCTGGATGTGTTCCTCGGTACTCTGGAGGAGGCTTCGTTTCCTGACGGCTGTTTCGATGTGGTACACTTCTCGCACGTGATAGAGCACGTACCTGAGCCGAAAGCGATGCTGCTCGAGGTAAGAAGGGTGTTGAAGGATGACGGCCATGTCATTGTGACGACCCCCAATGTAGGCGGCTGGCACGCGAGGTTTGCAGGCAGGAATTGGAGGTCTGCAATCCCGGATCACATCTATCTTTTCTCTATCAGGACACTGAGAGCACTCCTGGAGATTACCGGGTTCAGGGTAATCAGGCAGGTGTCATGGGGGGGGATACCTGTCGGAAAAAGGCCCGTTTTTCTGAAAAAACCGGCGGACCGGCTCGCAAAGCTGTTCAACGTGGGGGATGTTATGCTTTTCCATTGCAGGCCGGAACAGAGTGGAGGGTGAAAGTGAAAACACGGTTCATAGGGGTACTCACGACGTGCGGCAGCAGAGCCGAAGCTGAAAAGATCGCCGAGGAGCTCGTAGGACGGCGCACGTGTGCGTGCGTCCAGATCACCGGGCCCGGCACGAGCATCTACAGGTGGAAGGGCAGGATCGAGCGAAGCGAAGAATGGTACTGCATGGCAAAAACGAGCACTGACATGTTGGACAGGGTTGAAGAAATAGTAAAATCTCTCCATTCATACGATGTGCCGGAAATAGCAGTCCTGCCTATCGTTGGAGGAAGTACCGACTACCTCTCCTGGATAGAGGAGGAGACAGGCCGCTGATAGGACGCTTTCAAGCCTTCAGGCCTCAAGGCACGCTGCCCTCCGACGATCTCGAAAGCCTCCTTTAAGCTGCACCCGTTACTGCGTTTGTACAAGGACGCTTCAGGTCAAAACGTTTTTACCCTCTCAATTTACATTGGATTGCTTCGGACTTAAGTACAGGACAGGGCATTGCATGGTCTTCATACTCTCTGCCTTTGAGAAAATCCGCTCATCAGTATATACTTCAGTCAGGGTAATGATCTTCTGTACGGGATATTCACAAACTAAATGACAACAGGGCTGAATTATGAATCGTAAATATCTTACACTGTTCTGCAATAACCGGAATTTACGGTGAAAAAGCCGCTTAACCCCCATTTCCTGATATATTTTTGGTGACTGTTAAGGAGAAGTTGCTTGTTTTATTTGTACCAGATACATTTTCTTAGTACTATTGGTTCCTAGATTTCGATGAGAGGTGCCCTATGCTGTACGTTACGATCATTCTTGTCGCAGGAGTCGCGGTCGGTATTGTAGTGAGAAAAAAAAGGACATTCCTCTATACTCTGGAAAAGTTCGTTCCCTGGATCGTTTTCGCCCTCCTCTTCTTTCTCGGTGTTTCGGTCGGGCTCAATGAGGGAGTAACGAGAAGCTTCTCGCGTCTCGGCCTTCAGGCGTTCGTCATATCCGCAGCAGGAACAGCAGGAAGCATCTGCCTTTCGGTTCCCCTGTACAGGTTTCTTTTCAGGCAGAAAGGACGGATGTGAGAGGTATGCACGGGAAGAACAGCATCATCGTTGTAGGTGTGTTCTTATTCGGCTTTCTTATTGGAAGATACTCACTCGTCCCTTCTTGGGTCGCGCAGTCACACCTGGAGCTTTGGGCCCTTTACCTGCTTATCTTTACCGTAGGTATCGGAATCGGTGCGAATACCGATGCCCTGAAGGTAGTAAAGAGGATGCACGCAAGGATCATACTCGTCCCAGCCGCAGTGATAGCCGGCACCCTTCTTGGCTCCGGCCTGGCGTCTGTTCTGCTTCCCGGTATATCACTGAGGCAGAGTCTCGCGGTAGGAGGAGGGTTCGGCTACTACAGCCTCTCGAGTGTGATCATATCGAGAATAGAAGGCGAGACACTCGGCCTAATCGCCCTCATGTCCAACCTGATGCGGGAGATCGTGACCCTGTTTCTGTCCGGACCGCTCGCAGCGTTATTCGGTCCGCTCGCACCTGTCGCGGCCGGCGGGGCTACGGCAATGGATACGACCCTTCCAGTGATAGTAAGAGCGTCGGGGAAGGAGTACGCGGTCGTTGCCGTATTCAGCGGGATGGTGCTGACCGTGCTCGTTCCGTTTGTCGTGCCTCTGCTCCTGAGGGTTTAACGTGCATACCCGGATTTTAAAGCTCCGATTGGATCACTAATCGAAGGGAAGCGGACCCCGAAAACATGGTTGAATAGTTGAAAGAATTTAAATACTGATGTATCATAGAAGGCAACAGGAGATTATTTCGCATGAAGAACATACCGGTGCTCCATGTTGAGGGAAGATCGATTGCTGAAGCGTATGAGAAGGCGCTTGTCTCTCTTTACAATAACGGCATAAGGATGCGGACGCAATACGACAGGGAGGACGACCCTCCGTCTATCGACGCAACGATGAACATAACGATCGAGCAGCCCTGGTCCGACCCCATGATACACAAAGCGTTCCCCGGCGGGATCGAGGACCTTCACGAATATGTACTGGAGCTTTCCGGCGCCAAGGACCACTGGATGAAGAGCATGAACGACCTCGAAGACACGAGGTGGGAGTACACCTACCACTGGAGGCTTAAAAACTACGGTACGTGGAAAGAGCGTAAAAAACAGGAGAAGGAACAGACCGTGTGCGGCCCCTTCCGGGTGGACCAGATCGATGCGCTGGTAGAGAAGCTCAGCACAGAGCCGTATACACGCCAGGCGCAGATGATCACGTGGATGCCCTGGATCGATCCGGACTGCTACGATCCGCCCTGCCTGCAGTCTCTTCACTACAGGATCGTAGAGGATGACGAAGGGGTATGGTGGCTCAACTGCAACATCAGGTTCAGGAGCAACGATGCGTGGGGGGCAAACTTCATGAACATGTTCGGATTCGTGCAGTTCAACAGAGATATGGTAGCCGGGCCTCTTTCCCGGAAAGCTGGGAAGAAAGTCGAGATGGGGAGACTGAACTGGCATGCCGATTCATACCACATCTACGGCAAGGACATCGAAGATTTAGAAAAGCGGCTGCTTGCACGCCTGAACAAGCCGTTCGCATCAAGGGTGTACAACTTCTTTGATCCCGCAATCCAGGAGATCTACACTGAAGCGGAACCTCGGATCTGGAAAAAGATCGAAGAGTACGACGAAAAACACAAGGAGTAGAGCAGTCCTATGCAGGGCTTTTGGGAAACTTTCCTCAGCGTGGTTCCCGTTCTGAGCCTGTTCCTCGTAGGTTTTTTTCTCAAAAAGGGGAGTTTTTTTCATGAAGCGTCTGTAGGGGACATCAAGAAGATCGTCGTATATATCACCCTCCCGTGCCTTCTTTTTCTGGCCTTTTCAAGGATCAAGCTCGAGCTCAACCTGCTGGTAATTTTCGTCACCGTATTTTTTATCTGCCTGCTCATGGTGTTCTACGGCAGACTCTCAAGGAAGATCTTTGATATCCGCACCCCGTACTTTACACCGCTCATGGTGGGGTATGAGACAGGGATGGTAGGGTACGCCATATTCATTTCCGCCTACGGCATGGAGGCGGTAGGGCGCTTCGCGGCCGTGGACCTCGGTCAGCTTCTCTTCGTGTGGTTTGTTCTCATCGGGCCTCTTATAGCCCTTCGCGACGGGCACAAGCGATCGGGCAGGGTTATCAGGACATTTGTTACCTCGCCTGTGGTGATCGGGATCTTCCTGGGGATAGCTGCAGGTGTGCTCGGGAGGGTGTACGGTTTCTCCGGGACAGCCCAATACGGGGAGTTTTTAAAGCTCCTTACCCTTGTCGCGAACCTCACCATGCCGCTGATCTGTATAGCAATAGGCTACGAGCTCATGATAGAGCCGCGGACCCTGAAGCTCACGCTCATCACCCTTGTGCTTCGGATCGTTCCCCAGGTATGCCTCGCGCTTCTCATCAACAAGCTCGTGTTCGTCAATATAATGGACCTCGACATCATGTATCAGAGGGCGCTCTTAACGATGTTCCTCCTCCCTCCGCCCTTCGTGTACACCCTGTTCATCAGGGAGGGAGACAGGGAGAACCAGAGGTATATCTCGAGCACGCTCTCTCTTCATACGATCGTGTCCGTGATACTATTTATATTTGCTTCAGCGCTGTACAGGTGAGGTATTCTCTGCCGTCCCATATCGGGGTCAGGAACAGAGGCAGCTTAATGAGCTTTTTTCCTTAACGAATCAAAATGTCAAGCTCTAAATTGTTTAAATCCTAAAAATTACTTGACAAAAGGACCTGAAGTCGCTAACAGGGCTGGTCAGTCTCAGGGAAGGTACTTGAGCTTTGCATCGATCATCGCTTTATGCGGAATATGAAGAATCGTGGCGAGTTTATGAACGATATGATCTTCGTATTTGTCAAGTCTCCCGTTCGCGTAGATCACCCTCCAGATGTTATCCATAACACTGTGCTTTTCGGTTTCGGTGTAGTTTTCGTTGATGATGTTCGCGAAATGCCACATGTCGACACTTCCCTTTCTCTCTTCATCCGAGGCCGCTATCAGCTCAGAAACCTCTTCATCACTCAGTTCAAAGTTGTCTTTCAATATCCCGACAATACTGTTCTTTTCCGATTCGCTGAAATCTTCATCGGAGTTTGCCACTTCGAGAAGGATGACTGCTGTTGCAACCTGTATGCGCCTTGTGATACCCTCTTCTTTCTCGCCGGGTTGGGACGATTCCGGTAGTGTAAATACAGATTTCAGTCTTTCGAACATCTTCATACCCGAACGGTTTGGTATTAACTGTTATTATAAAGGATAACCCTGCTTGCGCCCCGTGTCAATCGTTAACGGATAGATGAAGGGACTGAATTTCGAGTGATGATCTACGGCACATTGCCTTGACAGATCAGTGATCGGACATTACCTCTATTGTAATAGAAACGAATATGGAGTATGTAGTGAATAGAAAAATATCCACAGCAGTATTCATTACCGTTCTATTGTTTCTATCGTATAATTCTTTTGCCGAAAAAGTGGGCTCGGCCGGTGCCTACGCCATAGGAGAAACGTTATACATTTACAGCAGTAAAGCAGGAGGATCTGGTGAAAGTGGATAAAGTAAAGAAGACAGACGAAGAGTGGAAAAAGAAACTCACGCCAGAGCAGTATCGTATCACGAGGGAGAAAGGGACGGAGCGGCCCTTTACAGGAAAATACCACGACAACAAGAAGGAGGGCATCTACCGCTGTGTGGCTTGCGGTACGGAACTGTTCAGCTCTGATGCGAAGTTCGAGTCAGGGACCGGGTGGCCTTCGTTTTACGAGCCCGTCTCGGAGCACAACGTCGTTACCGAAGAGGACACGAGCCACAACATGCGGAGAGTCGAAGTGCTCTGCGCGCGCTGCGACGCTCACCTCGGGCATGTCTTTGAGGACGGTCCGCGTCCGCCAGGCAAGCGGTACTGCATCAACTCCGCGGCCCTGGAGTTTGAAAAGAAGTAGTACGGTGACACGGACGATTTATTCTCTCCGGTTCGTAATCGTTTGGGACCTTCGCACGAAGGTAAAACCTGTCGAGACCCGATACGGCACTCTTCTGCGCAGTACGGTTTCATGACTTTGTCCGCTCGGAGAGCGGACCCTACATGGGATATTTTGTCGCATATTAAATATTTATAAGCAGTCATATATATATCGATCTGTAATGCTTTTAGCGGGAACCGAGCAGACCTGTTAAGTAAGCGGGCTCGCTCCGAGCAAGCCTGCATGGTATACAGTGACCTATTATATTATCGTGATTATGGAGATGCCCGCCTCGTACACGTCGTGTTGTGAGGCGTTCCTGTAATTATCGAAAGATAATACGGTTCCGGACAGGACGTTTCTTAGAAGGAAACCGAAAGGACCTGTTCGCCGGGTCGGCCAGCTTCCCGAGCGTGCCAACACGGTATATTTTATCGCGTATCAGATATTTACTAAAAATCATATGTACATGTGTCCGATTACCTTCGGACAGGACTGCACAGTACTCGGAAACTGCTCGTAAATCGATATCACAGTGCCGCTATACCTCATTCTTCACATGGGAACGGACTTTATAGCGTTTTTCTCACCGTGTACGTATATAGAAAAATGCCCCATCATGGTTTATGGCTCTGCTGTCAGGCAACCGGTGAAAAAACCGCATCAATCCAGATAGCCGTCATCACCCGTGTCCGTCGCCGCATTCGAGTTGAGCGCCTGTGAAGCGCCCCAGCTCACACCGCCGTTTACGGACCGGGAGAAGAAGATGTCTAGGTCCGTACCTGCGACGTTGAGATCTTCGTTGGACAGCCACACAGCGGTCCAGCCTTCTGCGCCGCTCGGTAAAAGTATTGGACGGATATCGAGGCCTGTCCATTTATTAGTGCCCGTGACCTGTGCGGCATTCGAGTTGAGGGCCTGCGGAGTGCTCCAGCTTGCGCCGCCGTTCGTAGACCGTGCATAGCGGATATCGGTATCAGTGGCCCCGTCAAAGTAGTTCCAGGCCGCGATCCATGTCCCGTCACCGTCTGTCATGAGAACAGGGTGCCAATCATCATCAGTTGTCTCGTCCGTGGTTGCGTTGGAGTTGAGCAGCTGTGATTCGCCCCATGTCGCGCTGTTGTCAATCGACCGCGAGAAGAATATGTCATTGTCCGCACCGGCCCCGTCGAGGTCTTCGTTGGAAAACCACGCCGTCACCCATGTGCCGTTTCCGTCCGTCATAACAACCGGACGTTCATCGCTATCCGTATTGGCAGAGCCCAGGACCTGAGAGGCGCTCCAGGAGGCGCCGTTGTCCGTGGAACGGGAGAAGAAAATATCCCTGTCTATACCGGAGTCGTTGAAAATTTCCATCGAGCGCCACACCGTTACCCATGTGCCGCTGCCGTCCGTCATCACAGAAGGTAACCTATCCTCGCCCGTGCCCGAAGTCGCATTGGAGTCGAGAAGGTGGGGGCCGCTCCATGGCACGCCGTCGTCCGTGGACCGGGAGAACAGGATGTCAAGGTCCGTACCCGCGTAATCGATATCGGCAGAGGAGTACCACGCAGCTACCCACGTGCCGTTTCCGTCCGTCATTGTCCCAGGAAAATAATCCCAGGCAGTCTCGTCAGAGGCGGCGTTGGAGTTGAGGACCTTCACCGCGCTCCATGAGGCACCCCCGTCCGTTGACCTCGAGAAGAAGATGTCTAGATCGGTACCCGCTCCGTCGAGGTCTTCGTTTGAGTTCCACACCACGACAATCGTCGTGGAAGAACCGCCGCCTGTGTTGCATGAAGAAAGAAGTATCAAAGACATCATTACCGGCAGAAGCACCCATGTCCATTTCAATACGGACATAGGCCTCCCTTGATATCGATTCCCCATGTTGCCCTCCTTAGTATTCTATGTTTTCTTACATGTCAGCCCGGAAAGGCAACATGAATTTTATCAATATAAAATATTACAATTTACCAAAATATACAATAAATAATTAAAAATCAATTAATATAAAATAGCATATTAAAGCTAATTCTATACTTATTGGACTTTTATAAGGACAGTATGTAGAACTGAATGCAGATGAATGATAATGTAGAAGATGTACGTGCTGGTAATCGGGGGGAGTATGTTATATGCTTTTCTTTATCATAGCAGGCCGATACGGTTTTACGCCGGCAGGATAAAGGCTTCTCATAACTGTTGAAAAAAATATGCAAAGGGAGTACCATCAAGATAAACGGGGGTTAGTGCGAAATGATACGTTCTTCGATCTTTCCGGGCAGGTACATACAGGGTGAGGGCGCGTTAAAGGTTCTCGGCGAGGAGCTGAAGCGGTTCGGAGGCAACGCTCTTCTTCTTCTCACACCCTATATGCACGATAATATGCGAGGCGAAGTGGAGAAGGCCGCAGGGGGGAGCGTGTCGTTCAGGGTGGAGCGCTTCAGGGGGGAGTGTTCGGACGAGGAGGTCGAGAGGGTAACCGGGATCGCAAAGGAAAGCGGAGCGGAGATAGTCGTCGGTATCGGGGGAGGAAAGACGATCGATACGGCAAAGATAACGGCGTATAACATCAAATCTCCAGTGGCGGTCGTGCCGTCAATCGCATCCACAGATGCGCCGTGCAGCGCGAACTCTGTTATCTATACCGAGACCGGAGAGTTCAAACGGTACTTCATGCTCCCGAAAAATCCCGACATAGTGCTCGTCGATACCGGTATTATCGCCCGGGCACCGGTACGCTTTCTCGTTTCCGGCATGGGAGACGCGCTGTCGACCCGTTTCGAGGCCCAAGCTTGCGCAAAGAAATATGCGGATAACCTCACTGGCTACAAGGGCACCTTCACCGCCTACAGGCTCGCCGATCTCTGCTACGATATCCTTATTGAATACGGCCTGATTGCAAAGCAGTCGTGCGAGTGTGATGTTGTTACAGAGGCGCTCGACCACGTGACTGAGGCGAATACGCTTCTCAGCGGACTCGGGTTCGAGAGCGGAGGCCTTGCGGCAGCTCACGCACTACACAACGGCCTTACAGTAGCCCCGGAAACACACGAGTATTATCACGGAGAGAAGGTCGCGTTCGGTACGCTCGTATCGCTGTTCCTTACTGATAAGCCGTCGGCCGTTATCGAAGAGGTGTACGGTTTCTGTTCTTCCGTCGGCCTCCCTTTGTGTCTGGGCGACATCGGGCTCGGGGATTTACAGGACGCGGACCTGTTCGCTGTCGCAGAAGGCTCGTGCAGGGAGGAGGAGACGATATACAACGAACCGATTCCCGTAACGCCGCGGGGTGTTTTCGGGGCGATGAAGGAAGCGGACAGATATGGGAAACATCTCAAGGCGCAACAGTAACCGCATAATGCAGAAAACAGGAGGGATTCATCATGAGAAGGGTATTTTTTTTAATAGCCTCTCTTCTCGTACTGACCCTGGCAGCGAACACAGTATGCGCAAAAGATAAAAAAAAGGAGGGTAAGCCTGTGGACCTTACAGTAGAAAGCAGTGCATTTCAGCACGGAGGGATGATCCCGGTTAAATATACATGCGACGGTACTGATGTCTCTCCTCCAATCACTTGGACGGATGGGCCTGAAGGCACGAAGAGCTACGCAATAATCTGCGACGATCCCGATGCACCTGTGGGGACGTGGGTGCACTGGGTGATCTACGATATTCCACCGGATGTCAGCTCTCTTCCTGAGGCGGTGCCGTCGAAAAAGGCCCTCGATAACGGGGCCGATCATGGAACGAACGACTTCAAGCGGTACGGGTACGGCGGACCGTGCCCTCCCGGTGGGACGCACCGCTACTTTTTTAAGGTGTATGCCCTCGATGCTTTGATCGGAAAAGGGCCGGGGCTGAAGAAGAAGGAGCTTTTAAGGCTTATGGAGGGGCACATCGTCGCGAAAGGTGAGCTGATAGGGAAATACAGCAGAAGGTAGTCCTCAACGGGTAAAAAAACCGTAGGAGCAGTTTAGTCCAGGGTTCTTAACCATAACTACCACATGGATCCATACGTCGTGTTCTTGTCCGTTTTAAACGCGACATTAATACACCGAGAAGATTCTCGGTTCAGTAAGCACTCTTCGATGACGTGGAATGGCGACGCAAACCCATTTCTTTAAACGCTGCAGATGGATTGTAAACTGTATTAAGCGGCTAAGCGTAAGTTTTCGGTCTTTTTAGTAGATCCCGTAATGGCTTTTTATTTCGGTGGAACGAAAGGAGATTTTTAACCGGAAGAGGTTTTATGCGCCCCGCCTTTTCACTTCTACGAAGTGAAAGGAGATTTGTAATTGGCAACGGTTTTAACAAGCTAAGCTGCAGTTTTACATCGCAGATGTGAAGCTGCTAAGTTTTTTCGCTTCTATGAAGCGAAAAAACACAATTCCTTCTTGACGCTCACCCTGTTTTCTTTTATAATTGGCTGTCAAATGCATAAAGCAAGAATACCAGCAGCCAGGTCGAATGCGATGGAAACTTTCTCCGTTTCGTGGAGAAAGTTTTTTTTTATGGTTTTTGGTTCATGTGCCATGACACATGCATGTCTTTAGAATCGGGCAGGCGAGATCAATGTGAGGACTATTGTGTATGGAGCATGAGAGGGCAATCGAGCTTTTAAGATCTTCAGGAGCGCTTCTCGGAGGGCATTTTCTGCTCACTTCCGGGAACCACTCCGGGAGGTATATTCAGTGCGCCGCTCTTCTGTCGCGCCCTGAAATCGCGGTCGAATTTATGGAGGAGATCGCAGAAAAGTTCAAGGGGGACAAAGTGGAAACGGTCGTCGCGCCTGCAGTCGGCGGTATCATCGTAGCTTATGAAGTTGCGAGGCTCCTTGGCGCGCGGGCCCTTTTTTTCGAACGGGTTGAAGGCAAAATGACATTGAGAAGGGGCTTTCATATCAGCGAGGGCGAGCGGGTCCTCATTGTCGAAGACGTGATCACAACGGGCGGTTCTGTGCTCGAGGTTCGGGACACGGTAGAGGTGAGGGGGGGGACAGTTGCCGGGTTGGCTTCAATAGTGAACCGGTCCGGGGGAAGATTCGAACCGGGAGTGTCATACTACTACTGTATTAAGATGGAAATCCCCATCTACTCTCCTGAGAGCTGTCCGTTCTGTAAAACAGGTTCTCCGGTAGTGAAACCGGGTTCGAGAGGGTTGAAATAAGTAATATTACAATAAGGTGACAAGGCCATGAATTTCAAATCTCAGAGCATTATATCCATCAGAGATATGGACAAGGAAGCACTGCTCAAGATCATCCATGCTGCACAAGAGGTGAAGGAGGGCGGGCACAAGGGTTGCCTCAAGGGAAAGGTCGTCTCCACCCTCTTTTTCGAGCCGAGCACGAGAACGAGGTTCTCGTTCGAATCCGCCATGAAATATATGGGCGGTGATGTGATAGGGTTTGCCGGTACGCAGTACACTTCTGTGACCAAGGGTGAGTCGCTTATTGATACGATAAAGACGATATCCGGGTACTGCGATGTAATAGTAATCAGGCACCCGATCGAGGGGGCTGCACGGCTCGCCTCCGAGGTCGCCAGCGTTCCCGTAATCAATGCGGGAGACGGGGCCAACCAGCACCCCACGCAGACATTCCTCGATATCTTTACAATGTGCGAGATCTTCAGTGATCTGTCGAAACTAAAGGTCGGATTTTTAGGTGATCTCAAGTACGGGCGTACGGTCCACTCCCTTGCATACGCTCTCGCGCTGTTCAAGGCGCCGCTCTGGTTTATTGCTCCTGAGATCCTCTCCATGCCGGACTATCTCGTCGAAGAGGTCAGGGAGATGGGATCCGAGACCCGCGAGTGCGAAAGCCTCGAGGATATGGAGGAGCCCCCGGACATACTCTACGTTACGAGGATCCAGAAGGAGAGGTTCGGGGACCTGCAGGAGTACGAGAGGGTCGCAGGGACCTACAGAGTGACCCCAAAAACGGTCGAGACTCTGGGCGGAAACATCAAAATCATGCACCCGCTACCAAGGGTGGATGAGATTGCCCCCGAGGTTGACAGGATGGAAAACGCGATATACTTCAAACAGGCGCACAACGGGATTCCGGTACGGCAGGCAATCCTGGGGCTCGTTACAGGGATGATAAAGTAGCCCGGTGTAAAAGACACGCTTTATGGGCAGTACAGGCAGACTCTTTAACAGATCAAAGGAGTACGGCGATGAAAGCATACAAGGTCTATGCGATCAATGACGGTACTGTGATAGACCACATACCAGCCACAAAGGCGCTGAAGGTAATCGACATACTGGGACTCGAGAACGAGGGAATCCTCACGATCGGCATAGGTTTTTCGAGCGAGAAAATGGGGAAAAAGGACATCATCAAGATCGAGAACAAGTACCTCAAGAAGGAGGAGACGGACAAGATATCCCTCTTAGCGCCCGGCGCAACGATTAACATCATAAAAGACGGGAAGCTTAAGGAGAAGCGCAGGATAGAGCGGCCCGACGAGTACATTAATATCGTAAAGTGCCGAAATCCGAACTGCATCACACAGCACTCTAACATCAAGACGAAGTTCAGAGTCGTCAAAAACTCCCCCCTCACGCTCCGGTGCCACTTCTGCGAGCGCAGCATTGAAGCGGGAGAAGTCGATATCCTATGAAAGAATCGGTACGGTTTTTGAACACGGATCTTGAAAACCGATCGGTTCTCGCGTCAGGAATTCTCGGTGTGACGGTATCTTCTTTGAGAAGGATGCACGCCGAAGGTGCGGGGCTAGTCACGACGAAGTCCGTGGGACCTGAGCCGAGAAAGGGCCATCCCGGCCCCGTGATTTTCGACTGGGGAGAGGGGCTTGTTAATGCGGTGGGCCTCTCAAATCCCGGCATAGATGAGTTTTTGACACAGTACGGCAGCAGCTCCGTAGACTTTCCGGTGGCTGTATCGATATTCGGCAAGAGGGAAGACGACTTCGAGTCCATCGCGGCGAAGCTAGAAATGCTCTCCTGCTCTTTTATCGAGATTAACATATCATGTCCCAATGTACTCGACGAGTACGGGCTCCCATTCTCCTTTTCTCCGGAAATCACGGGCAGGATCACAGGGAGCGTAAAAGAGACATCTTCGAGACCGGTCATAGTGAAGCTCAGCCCGAACACCCCGAGAATCGCGGATGTCGCCAAATCCGCCGAAGCTTCGGGTGCGGACGCCCTCTGTATAATGAATACGGTAGGCCCCGGTATGGTCATCGATATTCATACAGGGGTCCCGGTCCTGGGTAACAGGGCGGGGGGCGTTTCAGGCGGTGCCGTACTGCCCGTCACAGTGAGGAATGTTCACGAGATCTTCAAAGAGATATCCATTCCTATTATCGGGACAGGAGGTATATCGACCTGGGAGGGTGCAGTACAGGTGATGATGGCGGGAGCGTCACTGTACGGAGTAGGAAGCGCGGTCTATACCCGCGGGATCGGCGTTTTCAGGGAGATAGAACAAGGAGTACAGGAGTTTATAGCAGCAAACCGGTTCGGGAGCTCGGAGGAGATCATCGGGCTCTCCCACAAGACGAGGCCGATCTCCTTCTATAACAGAGTTCGCTCTGAAAGAGCGCGCTTCGACAGAGCCGAATCGACCGGTACCCGGTGTAAAAAACAGCGGTTGGACCTTCCTGAGTTTACCGTGCGCCCGGTGGACAGGACAGAACAGACTGAAAGGGGAACTGTAAAAACCGTCTTCTTCGAGATGCATGAAAACGCGAAAAAGCCGGTTCCAGGGCAGTTCTACATGCTCTGGATCCCGGGATTGGACCAGAAACCGTACTCTGTGTCCTACTGCGAAAAGAACACCCTGGGGTTCTCCTTTATAAAGAGAGGCGGGTTTTCAGAGCGGCTGTTCAGTATAGAGCGGGGATTTCCCGTCGGGCTTCTGGGACCACTCGGAAGGGGCTTTTTCGAAAGGGAGCCCGACAGGGGGAAGAAGCGGTACCTACTTGCAGGGGGCGGCATTGGGACGGCTCCCCTTATCTTTGCGGCAATGAAGCTGAAAAAAATGGGCAAGGAGACCTGTATCATAGCTGGAGGAAAGGACCGGGAGGCGGTGACCTGGATAGAGCCGCTTTTAGGTACTCCGGGCATAGAGGTCATCTGCACTACGGAAGACGGCTCCATCGGGAAAAGGGGGATGGTCACCGAACACCTTCCTGAGCTGATAGACAGGACAAAGCCGGAATTCGCACTTCTCTGCGGACCGGAACTGTTCATGCAAAAGGCCATAGAAATACTGACAGAAAAAGGGGTACCGGGAGAAGCCGGGCTCGAGCGGATGATGAAATGCGGGATAGGTCTCTGCGGGAGCTGCTCTCTGGACCCTACCGGAGACAGGGTGTGTGTCGAAGGGCCGGTATTTTCTTTTTCGGAGGTCGGCAGGCTGGGTGAGTTCGGGAAGTACAGAAGGGACTCGAGCGGTTCTGTTGAACGGTTGTGAGGCGCGCTGCATGCTTATCATATCCCATGTAAAAGTACCGGACGGTGATGGATGGGGAGAACGTGACGTCCTAATCGATAGGGGACGGTATAAAAGAATCTGCAGGCCTGGGAGCGCTGTGCCTCCCCCCGGCTCGGAGACGCTGGAAGGTGAGGGAATGTACCTCGTTCCCGGGGCCGTTGACCCGCACGTGCACGTCCGGGAGCCGGGATACCATTACAAAGAGGACTGGGAAACCTGCTCGAAAGCGGCGTTGAAAGGCGGGGTCTGCGCGATTTTCGACATGCCTAACAACAAAGATCCGGTCGTTGAGTACGCGCAGCTCGTTAACAAAAAGAGGATTGCGCTCGAGAAGAGCCTCGTTAACTTCGGGCTGTACGTCGCGCTTACCGATGACAACATCGATGCAGTAGAGGAGGAGAAGGTACAGGGTGTTGTGAGCGGGGTAAAGGTATACCTTGCAAAAACCACGGGCGGTCTCCTTGTACGATCGGATAGGGCACTCCTCGATGTTTTCGGCCAGCCCAAGGCGGTGCTCGTTCATACGGGAGGGTCTGAAGGGCTCGATAGGGTACTTTTTTACTACGGGAAGGCGAAAAGAAAATATCCATCGATCCCTGTACTGTATATCTGCCATGTGAGCACGTCAGAGGAGGTCGCGCTCATAGAAAGAGGAAAACGAGAGTTTCACGACCTCTATGCTGAAGCGACCCCTCACCACCTGTTCCTCCACAGAAAGAACTATACGGACTACGGCTCGGTTTTACCGAACCTCGCCGGCCCGGAGGATGCAAAACTTCTCCGGCAGGCTGTGGAACGAGGGGTGATCGATATCATGGGAACGGACCATGCCCCTCACACTGTCGAAGAGAAAAGCTCCGAAGAGCCTCCGTCCGGCTTCCCCGGTCTTGAGACGGCGCTCCCTCTTCTGTTTACCTCATACCTCGACGGGTCTCTTTCCCTTGGGAGTTTCGTCCGGTTTACTTCCTCACGGGCGCGACTGCTTTTCCGGATGGGAGGGGCAGCGGTGGAGGAAACAAATGCGGCGGACTGTGTGCTTCTCGAAACCGGAGATTTCCGAATCGGAGCGGATGGTTACGAGACAAAATGCCGGTGGTCTCCCTTTCACGGCCGGAAGGTAAAAGCCCGTGTCGCGGCGACGGTAATGAACGGGCGTATCGCATACCGCCCGGGTTCGTTTTCGAAGACAGGGACCCGGCTCATAACAGCATAGGATGATAAAGAGGTGCTATGGACGATTTTAGAGAGAAACTCATACGAGCTGAAGCCGAAAAGGGAACGATGCTGTGCTTCGGGATGGACCCTGTTATCGAACGGATGCAGATCGATTCTTCCAAATCCCTCTCGGACGAGATAACCGGCTACTTTTGTGCTGTTCTCAACGCTATTAAGGACAAAATATCCGCGGTGAAGCCGAATGTTGCGTATTACCTCCAGTACGGAGGCGATGGACTGAAGGCCCTTGTTGCGCTGGTGAAGAGGGCCCAGGAGATCGGACTTCCAGTCATCGTGGATGCGAAGCTCGGAGATATAGGAAGGACTTCAAAAGCGTATGCGAAATATGTCTTCGAGGTGTTAGGGGGAGACGCGGTGACCCTCAATCCCTATATGGGCGAGGACGCGCTCGAACCGTTCTTTTCGTACAAAAAAAAGGGTTTCTTTGTGCTTGCCCTTACCTCGAACCCGGGAGCTGGTGTCGTGCAGCTCTCCTCTCTCGCTTCCGGGGAGAAGCTCTACACGCATGTGATCCGGCTTATATGCGGCTGGAACCGGACGCTTCGGTCCGTTGGAGCGGTCGTCGGTGCGACCAAACAGGAGTTTGAGCGGTGTGTTCGCCAGATAAACGAGGAAGGGGTACAGGTCCCGCTTCTCATTCCCGGTGTCGGGGCCCAGGGAGCAAGTTACATGAGGACAGAGGAAATATTAAAAGAGCATGGATACGAAAGGGGTATCGTGAGGATAAATGCATCGTCATCCATTGCATATGCACATGAGAGATTCCCGTACAAGAGCCCGGAAGAGGCCGCTCTGCTCGCATGCGAGGAGATTCTGAAAGGATAGGGATCATACCTGTTCCGTCAGTTTCTTCAGCTCGCGGGAGTGATGGTAGAGCTCCTCGAGATCCATGCTTTTGATATAGACTATCCCGCGAGTTGCCCTGATGAGTGCGCTCTCGTGCTCGTAGAAGAACCCTCTCCCGAGACAGGTCTTCAAGGTTTGGTACTGCGCCACCTGTATCTTGCGGGCGAGCTCTGAGAACGGGCCGTCATGCTCGTAGGAAGGAAAGGAAGCGGCCTTCTGCGTCAGAAACGAGTTTCTGAAGGCATTGTCCTGAAGAGCAAACATATTGAGTGAAACAGGAATAGCGATGTCCGCCTCACTCGGGTGAAAACGGTACCACACGTTGCGGTACCCCCATATCTTGATGTCACCTCTCCCCGTTTCTTCTTCATACTGCTTGAGGGCTGCTGTCAGGACCTGCAGGACCTTGTAGTGGGTATCCGGGCCGCTCGCTTCGGGATCGAGGGCGACGGTGACCACGTCGGGTTTGATCTTCCTCAGGAGCTCGAGTGCAGGGAGCACATCCCGCTTGGGATCAGGCTCCTCTGTAAAGATGTCTCCGGTATAGAACCCGAGCCTGAGGTGGAATATCGAATCCGTGTGCCACCCGAAGTAGCTCCAGAGGCAGTCGGCCTCCCACTCCCTGCACATCCCTTTTAATCTCTGGATATGGGGAGAGTCTTTCTTTCCCGGGTACTGGGTAGTAAAGTAGTTGATGAGCTCATCGATTCGATATTTGAGCTGTTCTGTATCCGCCTTCTCGTAGAGTGAGATGAGGTTTCTGAGGAATCTCCGTAGAAGCCCTTCTTCTCTCATTGCCTTGGAATCTGCGGCAACCCCGTCCAGATATTGGAGAACGTCCCTGTTTTTATACGCCATATTGTCGGGTTCGAAATACCCCTCTTCAAGAAGGTCGTGAAACGCGTTGCGGGCCATGTGCTCTCGCAGCTTCTGGAGCCAAACGAGCATAAACTCATTTGTAACAGCGGTAAACCCGCTTGTGAAAGTGGCAAAGTAGTGCCGTGTCGAATGGTTCCTGATGTGCCGTACCACACCGGGAAGGTAACCTAGCATAATATCGTCATGGTGCGGTTCGGTATGGAGAAAGGTTACATCGTTCAGGACTTCCGAGCCCTTCTTTATCTTTTGTTTCAGGGAGCCTATTACTTTCGATGTAAGGAGGTCAATGCTGTCCCGGGTCTTTTCGAGCAGGATTTTCCCGAGCGGATCGGCTTTTATGTCCTGCAATGAGAGTTCTTCGATCGGCTTTTTTTTATCGCATGCAATATTGACCAGGATGCTGTCCCGGACTTGGCCAGTTATTCCGGAGAGGCGCTGGATCTCGATTGCTTCACGTCGCAAGAGGAGCTTCGACGCTCCCCTGGTGAGGTAGTATCGTGAATTCACAAGCTGCTGAAGAATTGTCGCGGGGTAGTGTATATGCAGGGGGCTCTGGGCGGATTCTGCGACAATCTTCGCCTTAGCTTCTCCCGCGGCTATGATGATTGCAACACACGAGGGATTAAATACTATCGTTGCGAGGCCGATCGTGATAACGAGCCTCTTTCTTGCCGTCTCGATCCCCCCAAGGTCCTGTGCTGTTGCCGCCTGGGTCTCGTAGTTCGTCCTGGTGAGTCTCGTGGTGGAAAAGAGGTCCGATCCGCGTATGTTGAACCCGACATGGCCGTCAGGGCCTATCCCCCCGAGAAAGAACCCTATTCCTCCCATCTCTCGTATCTTGTGCTCGTATTCGGAACACCATTGATCTATATTTTCGAGCACTGTTTTTTTCAGTTCCTCTTTTTTATTTTTTGCCTTCCTCTGTCTGAGGTTGAGGTCCACCTCTTCGTCCGGCCACACTTCATCGAGTGAGGTCCCCTTCGGCAGGCCGATCCTGTTGCAGTTGATGAGAAGAGCCTTTTCAGGGTCGAGGCCGAATCCGCGGATGTAGAACTCTTTCACATAGTAGTAGAAGCTGTTGTGGTAGTTCGGGTTGATTGGATAGAACTCATCAATCTGTACAAACCGCAGGCTCTTCATGTCCGGAGGTCTTGCTAGGTCTACTCCGCCGGCTTCGAGCTCCTGCTGAACGTCTTTGTTCTTCCAGCCTTCGAGGTACCGCTGCACCTCTTTGATGAAATACTCCGGAGTCTTGCCGGTCGGCAGGCTGATCAAGCCTCCGGGGTTGTTCTGCACCCATTCGAGAAATCTCAGGGCTGCGAGCCTTCCAAGCATCGGAAAGCTGTCAACCATGATGATGCCCACCTTCTCCTCAGGCCCGTACATGAGCTCCATGTTCGAGCGCTTTAGTGCCGTTTTTTCTACTAATGAATCCATGGGGGCTACCGAAAGGTGGTTTTTAAAATAGTAGCAGAGCAGCGTTCCATTAGCAAGATATTATTAAACGTTATTGTTTTTCTTTTTTCTTCACTCAGTTGAAAGTCGGTATGGAAATATTTCAGATCTTGTATTATTATGATCAGGGTAGCTCCTGGTAATTGAATCGTCGAAAAGGGGTTTTATACCGATGGCATGAAATAGGCAGGTGTCTGGTGAATCCCCTTAATTATTGACGCATGATTTACCAGCAACCAAAAATCTTTAGTGATAATACAGGAACAGGCAGTTATGAAGCGATACAGGTGGCAGATAATATTCGGGTTCACTCTCGTCATCCTCTCTGCGGCGATCTATGTGATTCACTACTTTTTTTTCAGGGACGCCCATCACATATTCATCTACCTTGTGGGAGATATCGCGTTCGTGCCTATTGAGGTCCTGCTCGTCACGCTCATCATCCACAGGATGCTTCGGACGAGAGAGCAGAGGGCGATGCTCAAGAAGCTCAATATGGTGATAGGGGCGTTTTTCAGCGAGGTCGGCCAGGACCTCTTGAAGCTTTTTGTGCAGTACGACCCGAACAGCGATGAGCTGTGTAACCGGCTCCTCGTGTCCGGGGAGTGGAGCCGCAGCGACTTCCTCGCTGTGAAAAGCCGGGTCATGGATCAGAATATCGTTGTCGATCCGAAGAAGACGGACCTCGAAGGGCTTCGGGGTTTTCTCAGGGAGAAGCGTGGGTTTCTTCTGAACCTGCTTCAAAACCCGAACCTTCTCGAACACGAGTCGTTCACACAACTGTTGTGGGCTGTTTTCCATCTTACAGAGGAGCTCGTCTGCAGAAAGAACATAAAAAAGAGTATCTCGACCGACCTCGATCACCTCAGGGGCGACATCAGGAGGGCGTACGGACTCATCATCACCGAGTGGCTGCAGTACATGGAACATCTGAAAGAGGATTATCCCTATCTCTTCTCCCTGGCAGTTAGAACGAACCCCTTCGATCCTGCAGCTTCGGTCCAGGTCGGGTAGGGGGTATCGTAATGCAAAGGCCGAGCAAGCCATTTCGGAAAGGCACCGGCATCATAAAGAGGAACAAAAGCTGTTTCCCTGCGGGGGTTTTCCATGACATGGGCGGATACCCCGTACATATGCCGCCTGTCAAGCGCAGTAAGGGGCCGTACCTCTACGACTATGACGAGAACAGGTATGTCGATTTCGACCTTTCATGTGGATCTCTTCTCCTCGGACATGCTCCTGCGGTGCTGTGCTCAACGGTGAAGAGCTGGCTTGGCAGGGGATACGCGAGCGGCTATCCTGTCGTTTCCCATGAAATGCTCTCAGGCGGAATGCGACAGGCGTTGAAGTGCGGTGAGAAAGGTGGAAGCTGGCTCTTCTATAACTCGCCTTTCGAGGCGGGAGGTGCGGCGGCCTACCTCCTGAAAAGATACTGGAAGAGGGACAGGGGATTACGGCTTTCAAGCCCCGGCCTCCTCATGAGGCTATCGCCGTTTTCCGGCATCAATGAGCGGCTCCTTATTACAGAGGAGATTAACGATTCATCTTTCCTGAACACGGATTTTGTCGTGTTGAGGGTGGGGAGGAGCAGGGAAACCGGGAGGGTCGAAGATCTCGTCGGAAGGATAAAGGAGGAAGGGCTGATGGTTGTCTCCGACGAGACCGATTTTGGGGGCCATGTCCACATGTCGCACGGCACGGATATCACGGACATGCTCGATATGAGGGTCTTCGGGAGCTTTCTCTCATCGGGTCTTCCCTTCGGGTGTATATTTATAGGTGAGAGCCTGATGAAGAGGATATCCGCTCCTAAAGACTACGAAACTTTTACCGATATTGCCTCGTTCTCTTATTCGGTTCCGCTGTATACTATGAAGACGGTGATACGGTATCTCGGAGAGCTGCAGAAGCAGGGGGGGATCGAAAGGGTCCTACAGAAAGCCGAGTTTTTTTACAGTATGCTCGACGGTACCGGCTTCGAGCTTGAAGGCGGTCTCGTCTACCTTAAAGAAGTTCCGGGCCTGAAGGAGGGCTACCAGAAGTTGCGGCTCCTACTCCTGAATAACGGTTTCTATTTTCCGCTTTATGCCGGTGATCCGATAGCTGTTTCGCTCGCTCACTCCGATGAGCTTTTAAAGAAGTGTGCGGGAGAGGTGAACGCACTGCTGAAAAAATACATACAATGAGGGATTGATGTGATGATATTCCATGTCGTGAGTATTTTAAAGATCGCTGTTGGAGCTGCGGCTGTCGCGCTCGCCGTTATACTCTGGTCCCGTTTCAAGAGGTTCGCATCCGGTTTTCTGGCTGTTACCTCCCTTCTGCTCTATGCGACGGTCCTCCTCGAGCTGCTCGATCTGTACGACCTGTTCGACATAACCGGCCCCATGTACAGGGGACAACCCCTCTTCCGAAGTATTATTTCTCTTCTCCTGATGGCCGCCATGCTCCTGACCCTGATCATTTTTATCAGGGAGGAAAAGAAGTAGCTTCGCCCGTGAAGGCGGGACTGCATCGAATCGAATTGCAAAGAAACATATTATATGCTATAAAGACTCATATGCGTGTCTATGATATTATCGTCAAGAAAAGGAACGGCGGAACACACACCTACGAGGAGATAACGGAAATCGTTAGCGGATACGCCGGCGGGAAGGTGCCGGACTATCAGGTGTCCGCATGGCTCATGGCTTGTTTTCTGAACGGCCTAGACAGGGAGGAGACCTTCTATCTCACAAAGGCCATGCTCCTCTCCGGGAGGAGCATCGACCTGAGCGGTCTTCCGGGCCCCAGGGTAGATAAGCACTCCACCGGAGGTGTCGGGGACAAGATCTCCCTCATCCTGGCCCCTGCAGTCGCAGCGTGCGGGGTCTTTGTCCCGATGATGAGCGGAAGGGGACTTGGATTTACCGGCGGTACTCTGGACAAGCTCGAATCAATTCCGGGATTCAACGTGCGCCTGTCTGACGAAAAGTTCTTTGAGGCCCTGCAGGAAGCAGGCTACGCGATGATAGGGCAGAGCGAAGACATTGCTCCCGCAGACAAGCTGCTGTATAGCTTGAGGGACGTCACAGGGACTGTCGAAAGCATACCTCTTATCACATCGAGTATACTGAGTAAAAAGCTCGCAGAAGGGGCTGACGCGGTGGTAATGGACGTAAAGTTCGGGTCAGGCGCGTTCATGAAATCGAAAAAGGATGCAGAGGCTCTCGCCTCCTCACTCGTCGATACGGCCCAAAAAATGGGAAAGCGGGTGATCTGCATTCTTACCAGCATGGACCAGCCTCTCGGGAGAGAGGTGGGAAATGCCCTGGAGGTGGAGGAATCGGTCGCTGCTCTTCAGGGAGCCGGCGAGCCCGATGTGGTCGAAATAACGGCAGTGCTTGGAGGCCACATGCTTCTCGCTGCGGAGGCGGCTGAAAGCTTCGAGGAGGGCAGAGACCGGATCATAGAGAAGCTCAACAGCGGCGAAGCGTATGAGAGGTTCCGGATGTCCGTGAAGCTTCAGGGAGGCGATGTCGATACCGTTACGGATACTTCAAAACTCCCGAAGGCGGGCCGTAAAAAAGATATACTGTCGAAGAAATCAGGGTATGTCAATGCAATAGGGACGGAGGATATAGGAACGGCGTCGGTATTCATAGGTGCAGGCAGGTTCAAGAAGGAGGACCGCGTAGACCCCGCTGTGGGGATCACCGTGGAAAAGAAGATAGGCGATCACGTGGAAAAAGGAGAGCCGCTCGCAGTGTTACACTACAACGAATCCGCCTGGCTTGAAAAGGCGGAGGGGCTGATACAAAATGCATATACAATCGAGACCGAAAAAAGGGGAGAGTTCAGGCTTGTTCATGAAACAATACAATAGGAGCTTGCAGTATGGGATACGACGATGATGAACACAGCAATTCCTCCCCTGAATGGATCTTCGGAGAGGTCGACGCCGAAGAGGTCGAAGAGTTTGCACAAAGGACCGGGTACAGCCGGATCGTAAGCAGGATCCTCATCCTTAAAGGGATACGGAATGAGGAGGATCTTGCCAGGTATCTCAGCGGTGATTTCTACAGCCTTCACAACCCTTTTCTCTTCAGACATATGGACAGGACCGTTGCCCGCGTGAAGAGGGCGATCAGCACGAAGGAGAAGGTCTTCGTTTTCGGGGACAGGGACGTGGACGGTGTTTTGTCCACCGCCATGCTGTACAATACGCTGAGAAGGTTTGATGCGGAAGTCTTCTACAAGGTGCCGGAAGGAGAGTACGGGTACGGTATAGAGAAGAGAGACGTGGACCTGGCGCATGAGAAAGGGACGACCCTGCTCATTACTGTTGACACAGGCATTTCGAGCATACAGGAGATCGAGTACGCCGCGACTAAGGGAATCGATACTGTCGTGATCGATCATCATGTACAGACAGGACCGCTGCCGGACTCCTACTCGGTCCTGAATCCGAAGGTTGAGGGCGAGACATACCCCTTCAGAGATCTCTCTGCAGGCGGCGTTGTTCTGAAGTTTATCCATGCCTTGATTCTCTCTTGCACGAAGAACTTCAACCGCGTGTTTGTTCCTCTCGTGCCGGAAGGAGACCGCATATGTGGAGTCAGAGTCAGAAACGGACTGGTAGAGGAGCCTCTCGAAATAGAGGAGAGTATCCACTATCCGATTGAGAAGAGTCATACTGTCGTGCGGGACACCGGGCGGCCGCTGCCGAAATATTTCAGCTCCTGGCTCAAAGAAAACCGGATAAAGCAGATAAGGCTCCTCTGCTCCCAGCCCTACGGGACCGCAGACCAGTTTGCCGATATATTCATAAAACTCTTTGCGAAGAAGCAGCAGAAGAGCGTTTCTTTTGTGCGGTCGTATATCGATCTCGCTGCAATCTCGACAATCGCAGATATAATGCCCCTCAGCGGGGAGAACAGAATCATCGTACGAGAAGGTCTCGAACAGGTAAAACATACGGAGAGTATCGGCCTGGGCATACTGCTCGGGTATTGTGATGTCCCTGAGAGTGAACTTACTGCAAAGAGCATAGCGTGGAACCTTGCCCCGATCATCAACTCCGCCGGGAGGATGGGAGAAGCTCACGTTGCAGTAAGGCTCTTTACGACAGAGGACGTGAGCGAAGCGAACGAGCTTTCGAGCCTTCTGATAGATCTGAATGAGAAGAGAAAACAGAAGGGTAAGAAGAACCTTTCTATCATACGTCCGATGGTGGATGAGCAGCATGCCGAGGACCCGGTGATAGTACTCTCAGCCGATTCTGCCGAGCAAGGAGTGACAGGGATCATCGCAAGCAGAATCTCGAAGGAGTTCTGCAAACCGACTATCATTATCGTGAAAGACGGGAGTATAGGGGTGGGCTCGGGCAGAGGAGGCGATAACTTCGATCTCGTTGCGCTCGTTTCGAACTGCAGCGATCTTCTAATGAAGTACGGCGGCCACCCATCGGCGGTAGGGTTTACCATAAATACGGAGAACATAGAGCCGTTTATCAGCAGGGTTCACGATATCGTCTCCAGTGATCTGGGGAGCTTACAGGGTAAGAGCACTCTGGAAATAGACGCGCAGCTTTCGCCGGGGGATGTAACGTTCGATCTGCTCGGGGAGCTCGAGATATTCGAACCTTCGGGCGTGGGAAACGAGCTGCCGAAATTTTCAATGTTGGGCACTACGGTGATAAATCCAACTGCGATAGGCAAGGGAGGGGAACATATAAAGTTTTTCATACCGACCCGGTCAGGAACGATTACGGTCCTAGGGTGGAGTTTTGCAATGCGGGGTTTCCGTATTCTTGAGAAGAGCGACCTCATCGATATAGTGGTTTCCATAGAGGAGAACAGGTTTCGCGGGGAAAGGAATATCCAGCTCATACTTCATGATATGAGGGCCTCCGGTACTGCCGTCTGATATGCCAATAATGCTTTTACTGCGTGAGGAAGGGGGCTAGTATAGAGATCATTGTTGTTCCGGATTATGAAAGCTTGAGTAAAAGGACGGCGATGATAATATCTGAAGAGCTGAAAATACGTCCTGATCTCGTGCTCGGTCTTGCTGCCGGAGGGACCTGCAGGGAGCTCCTGAGAATGCACACGGAGGAAGGGCTGGATTTCCCCAAGGTAACGACCTTCAACCTCGACGAGTACATCGGGTCCAATCCGGCCCACCCGAGCAGCTACAGCAGTTTCATGTGGGAAAACCTCTTCAGCCATATTAACGTGAACCCGTCAAATGTGTACATCCCTTGCGGGGACACGGCAGGTCCTGGAGAGTTCTGCCGCTGGTACGAGGACAAGATAGAGCAGTCCGGGGGTATGGACATCCAGCTACTCGGTATCGGCGGCGAAGGTCATATCTGGTTTCAATGAACCGGGATCTTCGCTCGGGTCCCGTACGAGGAAAGTGGCACTCGACCCGAGTACGATCGAAGACAACTCCCGCTTCTTCGAGCGGCAGGAGGATGTTCCCCGCTTTGCAATTACCATGGGCGTGGGCACCATACTGGAGGCAGACCGTATTCTCCTGGTAGCAAACGGTAAAAAGAAGACCGGAGTGTGCGCACAGTTCATAGAGGGGCCGGTAATGAACCAGGTGACGGCGACGACACTGCATCTCCACAAAGGACGTGACGGTGATCCTGGATGAAGAAGCATCCTCCGCGCTTGAGAACAAGGACCGCTGCAGGCGGGAGATGATAGACGGAGAGGAGAAGCCCGGCAGATGAAACAGGCGGAAGTGCCCAAAAATATGGATTTTGATGAGCTCCTGGAGTCGTCTGAGCTGCTCAATGCAGTACAGCCCTATAAGGTGAAGAGAAAGAAGAGCGCCCTCTTCGGCGACACAGTGAGGGGATTAACCGCAGAGGAGATAGAAACTCTCCTCTCCCAGGGGAACCGTTCCTCGTCCTGGGGCAAAGTGCGGGTCAAAGAAGGGTTCACCGCCGGGTTCGTGCACGACAGCACGTTTCACGGGGACTGCGTGCTCGGTATTTTCGACGGGAAAGAGATAGAGGCGGCAGAGGGAGTGTTTTTGAGTAACGGGGTATACAGGAGCACAGTGGTGAATTCCGAAATAGGAGACGGTGCCCTCGTCCACGATGCCGGTCTTGTTTCGAGCTATGTGGTGGAAGACCGCGCAGTTGTGTTCAGGGTAGGGGGGCTCATCGCCCGCGGGGAGTGTACATTCGGAAACGGCAGGGATGTTTCGCTTGGGATCGAGACGGGCGGGAGAGAGGTCAGGCTGTACGCCGAGATCAGTGTGCCGGTTGCGTGGGAGATCGCGGTGAGAAGGGCAGACCAGGAACTGCAGAAGAGGTACGTTGAATTCGTGGATTCCTACACAAAAGGTGTGACTTTGCCTTTCGGAGTTGTAGCTTCGGACAGTGTCGTCAGGTTCACCTCAAAAGTCTTGGACTCCTGGATCGGCAGAGGTGTTATTGTGGACGGCGCGCTGCTTATCGAAGACTGTACGCTGCTCGGGGCTGATGAGGAGCCCGCATCCGCCAGGGACGGCGCATACGTAAAACACTCGTGCCTGCAGTGGGGGGCCGAAGCGAGCTCCATGGCAATCGTGCAGGAATCCGTCCTCACCGAGCACTCGAGGGTAGAGCGGCACGCGATGGTGACGAGGAGCATCATTGGTCCCAACACGTCAATCGGCGAGGGAGAGGTCACCTCAAGCCTTGTCGGTCCTTTTGTGGGGTTTCACCACCAGGCCCTCCTCATCGCAATGCTGTGGCCTGATGGAAAGGGGAACATCGGCTACGGGGCCAATGTGGGTTCAAACCATACAGCAAAGGCGCCCGACCAGGAACTGTTGTGCGGTGAAGGTATGTTTTTCGGTCTCGGGGTGAACGTCAAGTACCCTTCCGATTTTCTTCAGGCTCCATACTCGATCATAGCCACAGCAGTGGACACTCTGCCCCAGAGAGTCGAATTTCCGTTCTCCCTCATTAACAAACCGGGAGCGGTACCGGGACCTGTTTCTCACAGTTACAACGAGATCTTTCCCGGCTGGGTCCTTCTGAACAACATCTATACGGTGCGGAGAAACGAGAGCAAATACCGCAGAAGGAACAAAGCGAAAAGGACATCTTTCGTGTTCGAGGTCTTCAGGCCCGATACGGTTGAAAAGATGGTAGCTGCACGGGACAGGCTTCGCGGGGTGAAAGATAAAAAAAGTCACTATACAGAGAAGGAGATAGAGGGGCTCGGGAAAAACTTCCTTACCGAAGAGAGCCGTGAGCAGGGAATCGGTTCCTACTCCTTCTTTATAGGGTACTATGCCCTCTCAGGCCTTAAAAAAAGGGTGGTCATGCTTCTCGAAAACGGTGATTCAGAGGCTGTTTCCGGTATCTATGACGATGAAACAGGGGATCCCGAATGGGAATACCAGAAAAACCTTCTGCACGCTGAAGACCTTGCTGACAGGAGCGCGGCTCAGAACATGAAAGAACTTTTATCTATGCAGAAGAGGATAGCAAAGAGCACTGAGGAGTCGAAAAAGCGGGATGACAGCCGCGGAAGAAGAATCCAGGGCGAGTATTACGATGCTCATACGGAGGGATCCAGGGACTCGTTCGTGCTCGAGACGTGGGAAGAGACCCGGAGGCTCGAGAGGGAGATAGAGGGTCTTTTAGCCGGAATCGGAGAGGTGGAATGAAATCAGCGATGCTCATGCTCTTCTGCCTACTGCTTCTGTTTCTGGGGCTGCCCTCTTTCGATGCCGAATCTACCGTATTCGAGAGCGCACTCGAGCGGCCTGAGGTGCAGAGGGCGCTCGACCGGTTTCTCACGCGAGAGCGGGACTTCGTGCAGCGCGGCCTTAACAATGCGCCGCACTACTTGCCGATCGTACGGGAGGCTCTGGAAAAAAGGGAACTTCCGGGCCAGCTCGCATGGCTGCCACTCATCGAGAGCGCGTATTCAGTGCGGGCTTTCTCGAGGACCGGCGCATGCGGTATATGGCAGTTCATGCCGTCGACTGCGAAGTGGTACAACCTGAAGATCGACTTCTGGGTCGACGAGCGAAGGGACCCGATAAAATCTTCCGGCAGCGCTGCCCAGCACCTGACAGAGCTTTATCATTACTATAAAAACTGGGAGCTTGCGCTCGCGGCATACAATGCCGGAATGGGTTCGGTAAACCGCGCAATAAAGTACGGCGGGACGAAAAACTTCTGGACCCTGTGCAGTAAGGGCCTACTGAAGCGTGAGACCCGTTACTATGTCCCAAGATTTTACGCTGTAAGTGAGATCGCGGACCATCCGCAGAAGTACGGGTTCAAGCTCGACGAGGACGTGGGTTTCCCAAACTTCGAGATGTTGCGGACCGATCATCCAGTGGACCTCGCCCAGCTCGCTGAGAGATCCGGCATGAAGAAAGAGACCCTTGTTTTTCTCAACCCCGAGCTTAGAAGGCTTCTGACACCGATAGGAAGGAAGTACGATCTCAGGGTCCCGAGAGAACGGTACGCGAAAGTGCTGACCGTGTATCACGAACTTCCCGTAGGAGAGCTTGACGGAGTCGATATGTACAGGGTGAAGTCCGGAGAAACGCTGGGTGAGATAGCGGAGAAGCTCGATACATCCGTCTCCCTCATAAAGCTTTTGAATAACATATACAATCCCAGGAGGCTCTTTGCGGGGAGGGTGATACTCGTTCCCGTCGGAGAAGACGTAGAGATTGAGGATGAATCTTTTTTCCCGAAATGGGGGTTCAATACCCAGGAAATTTCCTACAGGATACAGAGAGGAGACACTCTCTGGGAGATCGCCTCGAGATACGGAACCGATGTAGAGACGATCCTCGCCATCAACGGGCTGTCATTCGAATCGACCATACGGCCCGGGGATGAGATAGCACTCTGGATAGAGACAGCCTTCTGCAGGTAAAACGATGGCTGAGATCAGGATTGGCTGCTCAGGATACTACTACACACACTGGAAAAACAGGTTCTACCCGGAAAGCTCGAAGAACACGGAATTCTTCCGACTTTACCAGCAGTCCTTCGACACTGTCGAGATAAACGCGACCTTTTATCACTATCCCACGGAACGGCAGGTCGGCACATGGCTCGACAGGAGCAGGCCGGACTTTGCATTCGGCTTCAAGGCCCCGAGGACAATCACACACTATAAAAGATTCTCGGAATGCAGAGACAGTCTCCTCCTCTTTCTCCACCTCATCAAGCCGGTTAAAGATGCCGGAAAGCTCGGAGTAATACTCTTCCAGAGCCCTCCCTCTCTGCAGTACAGCGAGGAGGTGCTCGAGCGGTTTCTGGAAGAGCTTCCTTCGGGGTACAGGTACGCGTTCGAGTTCAGGAACAGAGAGTATTACAGGGAAAAGATATACGACATCTTGAGAAAAAAGGGGATGGACTTCGTATGGGTATCAGACCCCACTGAAAAACCGTTCGAAGAGGTCATTGCGCCCTTTAAGTACATACGGCTGCACGGTTCAGGCGCTCAATACTCATCGAACTACACGGAAGATGAGCTTCGTGACCTTGCACGGAAGATCCTGGAGTTCGGTACGGATATCTACTGCTACTTCAACAACGATTACAACGCGTATGCGCCGCAAAACGCATTACGCCTTATACAGCTGGTAGGAGAATAGTAGTATCTTAAAGCAGCCTTCATTCACCGTCGTTCCAATTTTTAAAATTGATGTATTCCAGGCAATACGTCATTTACCGTGTCAGTGCGATTTTATAGTGTTAATCGGACGGCGGAACGTAATGTACATTAGAGCGGTTTTTACACGGTAATCTCTATGTTTGTATAACACTATTTATTACTACCAGGTACTCATTGAGCTGTGCCGTTATCCAATTTGTGATGAATGGGGGCTCATGCTGCATGCTAGGGAATGGGGACTAATCAGCGCCTTGGGAGCACGTACGCATCATATACGGACTTTAATGCTTTTATGGATGCGCTTTCCAGCTCGGTTCCTGAGTACTGCCCCTTGTAGTCATCGGGGTTCAGGGGCTGGATGCCGAGGCCATAATTCACATTGAGGACCTCTATGAAGGCGTTGGCGCACAGAGCGTGGCCGAGGTTGTTGAGGTGCACGCCGTCGAGGCTGAAAATCGTGTTGTCCCTATCTTGTAGTACAAAGGCACCCGAATAGCCGCCGAATGCAGGCGCCTCCTCAGGGCCCAGGTCGTACTCTCTCCACCAGCTTTTAGTGATATCGACGAGAGGCACTTCAAGGCTCCCGCTGAGAGAGGAAAGTATCAGATTGTACCCTTCGACTATAGCCATCGCTACATCCTCTTCAGCCTGTGTTATGGTAAAGTTACCTTCCAGAGGAGCTGAAGGGTCAGGGGCTATTATTCCTGCGTCTGTCATGGCGTTGACCATGGCAGCAGCTTTTTCGGAATCGCTTACCATTTCAGCGAGGTCGGTCTGATCGGGGATTCCCTTTTTCTCCTCGAGATAGGCAATCGCACCGTTCAGGGTGAGGTGCTTTGCATCCGCCTCTTCGAGAAGGAGCGGTACATACAGATTTCCGTAAGTTTCACCGCAGTAAAATAGGATCGGATCGAAAGTTTGCGGATCGAAAACACTCAAACTGCCCGATACGAAAATACCGTCAAGGGCATAACCGTATGGAAGGTAGGAAGGTATGCTTGCCATTACGATGTCGTCGGTGACAGTCTTCAGGTCGTTGAGGAGGTTGGTGTATTCTGATTGGAAAGCCACCTCACTTGTGGGCGGATCTATATCAAATCCGCTTCCATCTACACCGCACCCGTCGAGCACGGTGTGAAGTATATCGTTGTTTCCGATCCAGAGCAGTATAATATCAGGCTGAAGCATGGCGGCCTGCTCCACAACAGTCGTGTTGCCGAAGTCTGGCAGGAGAGGGGGAGAGGGAGAGATATTCCGCAGTACGATATCAAAGAAGTAGTTGTCTTCTGTCACCGAATCGGTAGCCGTTGTTGTCCAGCGCATTTCGTATAGCCGCGCACCGTTTACTCCGAGGTTGTTGTACGGCGTAGGGCAGAAAGGGCTCATCAGCCGGGAGATAACAGTGTCTATAACAGTGTCTACGTCGATATCGCCCGGCCATTCTTCTGCAATGATCGTGTTACCGCTTATACTCAGCGGTCTCTCATACGGGTAGACCCCTATCCCCGGAAAGCGCACATATGGCTGTCTGAATGAGTTCGAGGCCCCCATCTGCTTGGCTATGAGGTAGGGGTAGCAGCTCAGCTGATAGTCGATGATGAGCCCTGCATCCTGGATGCCCATTGTAATGCTGTCGCCTATGGAGACGATTACCGGAGGGGGCTCAGGGGGCTGTTCGGGCGGAGAGGCAACCTGGCAGGATATCAGTAGAATAGAGGAGGAGATGAAGAGTAGCAGGAGGAGTTTCATCGTATACCAGCTCTTTTAATTAATAATATCTATTTTATCCGTATTACTTCAAAGTGCAAGCTTTTCTTTTGATGTTAAATATATGATGATCTAATACCTGTGAGTTTTATTAAAGGGGGAAGGGAGGGTTACGGTTTTTTCTCGGCCGCCCCTCATGACCATACTTCGCGAAGGAGCTTCAGTAGAAGTGTGAACCGCTCGGAGGAACGCTCGAACGGGAGGCTCTCTGTGATGATCTGAATGTGGCTTTTTGTTACGCCGTATCGTTTCGCCTTTTTTATATCCGAAAGAACGGCAGGTTCATCGGTCTTACCTTCCAGATACCTGTAAAGGCGGGCCTTGATCCATGTGATCGAATACTCCGTTCTCCTAGCGCCCCTGTCATCCGTGTGTGTCAAGTTCTATCCTCCCACCCTCAAACGCTGCTTTATATTCGTAAACACAGAAGCGCCCAGCGCGAGAAGGAACAGTATTGCTGTCATGGTATCGACGAGCTTCGCATTCACGTCGAGTCCGGTCATTGTATCGACGAGAAACTTCGTGTAGGAGTAAGTATCTATTGTAAACCCCAGCCTGAGCCTTACCTGCCAGTGCCACTCTGTGGAGGGGCAGTAGCCGAAGCCGTACCATATCCCGAGTATGAACCAGCAGAACGCAGTCCCTCCGAGAGTTACGAGGTTGGCGAGCCTCGTCCGCTTCCATACCCAGCCGAAGAGGTTGAAAACGATGAGAACCGTATGGAACACGAAAAAAAAGATGTTGAGAAATACGAGCATTGTGTTCTTTCATCTATTATCATGAACTGCTGACGAACCGGCCTCTTTATATATTGTAGCACGAAGAAGGAGCCGTGCAAGAGGATATTGATTCCGGTGGAAGGCTTTCTGTTTTTCTGGCTATTTTTTCTGACCCGTACTATTGTTATTTATTCAATATTGTTGTAAGGAGTATGTACGATGAAGCTCATCGCTCCTTCGATACTCTCCTGCGATTTCGAAAAGCTGGGAGATGAGGTAAAGGCGGTGGGAAAGGCCGGCGCGGACTGGGTTCACGTCGATGTAATGGACGGCCATTTCGTGCCCAATATAACGTTCGGGCCCCTCATTGTAGAGGCATGCAGGAGGGCAACCTCTCTTCCTCTCGACGTGCACCTCATGGTAGAGCACCCTGACAGGTATATAGAGCAGTTTGTAAAGGCCGGGGCAAGCAGTATATCCGTGCATGAGGAGACGTGCGTGCACCTGAACCGAACTGTAACGGCCATACGCGAGCTGGGAGTAAGTCCGGGTGTGGTGCTGAACCCTACGACCCCACTCGCGTCCCTCGAATGGATTCTGGAGTATGTGGACTACGTGCTCATCCTCAGCGTCAACCCGGGTTTCGGGGGCCAGTCTTTCATCCCGAACAGCATCGACCGCATCAGAGCTCTTCGAAAGACCATCGATGAGAGGGGGCTTTCAGTCCTCATCGAAGTGGATGGAGGGGTGAACGAGAAAACGATAGAAGAGATATCTCTTGCAGGGACAGACGTCTTTGTAGCCGGCTCCGCAATCTTCGGAAGCAGGGACTATAAGAAGACCATAGACAGTTTCAGGAGGCTGGTAGAGGTATAGTGCCGGAATGATTTGTCCGGTAATAACCAAGCTGCCCCAGATGTATTCGGATAACTGTGTTTTGTGAGAGAGGCGATCAAGGATATGGGAAAGGCCGCAAGGCTCGTCGATGTTCATACCCACCTCGAACAGTACAGCGCTACAGATCTCGAGTCCGTGCTGAAGCGAGCCGGGAGCGCGGGAGTGGCCTGGATCGTAACCTCCGGCATGGATCTCGATACTTCGACCCGCGCCGTCGAGTTATCGCGCTCTCAAAGTGGTATCGCGGTCTCGGTCGGTATCCATCCCTGGGTCGCAGCCGATGGTTTTTCGAATGCTTTATATGAGAAGCTGACCTCTCTCTCACAACAGGATACAACAGTCGCTATCGGCGAGATCGGGCTGGATTTCGTGGATAATGTCTTTAAGAAAGTTGTCTACCGTAATAACAGGGAATTATGCAGCGCGCAAACAGAAGCGTTCAGGAGGCAGGTAGAGCTTGCATGCAGGATGAAACTGCCGATGATAGTACACTCCCGCGGTGCTTATCCGACCCTCATAACAATCCTGAGAGAACAAAAAGCACACAGGGTTGGAGGTGTCATACACAACTTTGACGGAAGCATAAGGGAAGCGCACGAGCTGTTGGATATGGGTTTCTATCTTTCTATTGGCGGTGCCATCACCTATCCGGCGGCACATGAGCTATTTGAAACATTTCTCCGGTTGCCCCTGGAAGGAATTCTGACCGAGACAGATTCGCCGTATATGCCCCTCTACAAGCAGGAGGCTGAGAATGAGCCCGCCAACGTGGTACATGTTCTGAGGGCGCTTGCAGAGCTGCGGAGAATCGATGTCGAAAGGCTCGTTGAAATCGTATATTCAAATTTTGGGAATCTATTCCGCCTTCCGTTATAAAGGAAAACATCAGGGGCCAGAGAAATAGACCCCGCAAATGGTGGTTAGTCTTCCTCGGCGATTCGTACCTCTACCTTCTCTGTCCCGTGCTGCCATATCCTCAAACCGATCTCCTCTATTGCTTTCCACTGGGAGTCGGGTATGCGTGCAAAGACATTGACCGGTAGGTATCCCCTGTGGTCCCTCGTTACTTCGGGACCGTAGTAGATAGCAATCGCTTCGGCCGCTTCGAAGCCCTCTTTCTCCCATTCCCTCCAGTATATCACATCTCCCGTATTGGTCTGCGCCGTCTGATTTTCCCTTGGGATTTTTTCGCTGCTCTTCACAGGAAAGTTGATCTCCCGTCCGGACCACCTCGAGTGGTAGACAACTGCCTCCAGAGGCAACATCTTGATGAAGACGGAAACTGTTTTCGGATTGTGTTCCGGGAGCAGAGAAGCCGTAAGTTTTCCGCCTCTTTCAAAACTGAACACGAGCTTTTTACTCATCCTGTCCCCCCTTTAAGCTCTTTTCTGAGCTTCTTCGTGGCCTCCTGGTCTACAGACATTTCGTCTTTGTTGATAACAACACCGTAATCTTCACGTATACTTTCAAAGGAGACATATCCGTCGATCACATCCCGCAGGACGAGATCGGGGTCCCTCTCCAGGGGAGGACCGTATCCTCCCCCTCCGCCTGTCTGGAAGCTCACCACCTCATTCTCATCCAGGGGAAGGTTCGAGATTTTTCGCCACTTTTCCTGTTTTCCGTTGTTCCTGTACACAACAGTAATATTCGTCTTTCCCGGCTTCCCGCCAAAAAGCCCCCATGGCGGGGTATATTTAACCCTGTCAGTAGTCACGGTAAGTCCGGTGTTATGGCCTATGATACGGTAATCTCTGATCACGCCGAGACCTCCGCGGAATTTCCCGGGCCCGCCTGAATCCTGGCGAAGCTCGAACCGTTCTACCCGCCAGGGATACCTGACCTCTGCAACCTCAACAGGCACGTTGTATGTATCGCCAAGATCCATAGAGAAGAAGGCGTGCTCTCCATCCTCGTACGGTTTTCCGCCGTAACCGCCCGCATCTCCCTCTGCGCATACGTAATACCGTTTTGTCCTCGGATCCGTCCCGTAGAGGAAGTTCGCCATGGAGTCACCGAAATGTCCGGCTCTCACTCGATCAGGCAGCGCAGGCGCCAGTGCCTTCAGTATGAGGTCCGGGATCGTCGTCGTGGGGGCGGGCCACATGGCACAAGCAGCGGGGAACCGGGGTTTGAGCAAACTCTTTTCGGGGATTACAACCTTCAGCGGCCTGAAGAAACCCTCGTTGCTCGGCAGGTCAGGAGTGGTAATGATCTTGAAGCCGTACCGTGCTGAAGATATCGTGGAAGGTTCTGGTACGTTCATCGGACCGCGACACTGCGGATCGGTCCCGGTGAAATCCATGGTTATCTCGTCATCTTCAACTATAATAGCTATCCTCACCCAGACCTTTTCGTCAAGGGGGGCATCGTCGTTGCCGTCTCCGTCGAGCAGGGCCTCAGCCTTATATGTCCCGTTGGGGATCCGGCCCACTGCAGCCCGTGCGAGCCTCTCTCCCTGATCAAGCAGTTCACTGATGGCGGCACGTGTCACTTCCAAACCGTAGGTATCAATGATCTCATAGAATCGCTGGCTTGCCTTTCGAACCGCTGCGATCATGGCCCTGATATCTCCCAGCACGGCATCAGGGACCCTGGTGTTTGCTCTGATAAGTCTCAACACATCTTCATTCGGTTTTCCCTGTACCATGAGCTTTACGGGCGGAAGACGAAATCCTTCCTGAAATACCTCTGTTGTGTTGGAGTACCACCCTCCGGGATAGATGCCTCCCATGTCCACGGTGTGGCCGCGAAAGGCGGCCCACCCCTGGATATTGTCGTCGTAGAAAGCGGGACAGAGTACCGTCAGGTCCGGGCAGTGCGTACCTCCTCCGTTGTACGGATCGTTGCAGAGAATGACGTCCCCGGGCATCAGATTTTCTCTGCCTATGGTCTGGTAGGTGCATTCCACTGCATATCCCAGATTAGCGAGAAAGATGGGGAGACCCGGGGTCTCTGCAACGAGATTCGCCTCGCTGTCCAGGATTCCGCAGCTGAAATCTACAACTTCATAGAGGATCGGGCTGTACGCGGCCCTCTCGATGGTCCTCCGAATATCACGACTGGCTGCAATCAGCCGGTTTCGAATAACTTCGAGTGTGATCGGATCTACCTTCATATTCCCTCCTAATCCCCATTTCTCACAAATCACAGTAGATATAAATAAATGGGTATTTTAACGGTTTTCTCACCGTAAACTCATATAAAATACTACCAGGTCATTATCTAACTCTGATGTTATCCAATTGATAAGAAAACCGTACTACTCCCCGGTAATGATAAGATTGCCGTACCGGTCAACAGAGCATGTCTGCCCCTTTTCTACGACAGTGGTGGCCGTGTCCTCTTCGATGAGCGCAGGGCCGGCGATCATGTTCTCCGCCAGCAGCAGGTCGCGCCTGTATATGCTGAATTCCTCGTATGCTCCGTCCCCGATGTACACATTCCTCGCTCCCAGCTTGGCTTCGCCCGAGGGTTCGGGGGATCCGGAACCGATGAGCTCGAGTACCGGCTTTCGAACCTTTGCGATTCCCGTTGTCTTGAGGGAGACGATTTCTTTCGGCTCCCTCGGGGCATTATGCCCGTAAACCTTGAAGTGAAGCTCGTCAAACTCTCTTTCGAGCGTCACCCTGCCTTTTTTCTGTATCACGGCAGGGGCCTGTACACTCAATGTATGTTCCTGCCCGGAATACCGGAGATCCATGCCGTAGGACAAAACGATGTTCTCTGCCGCGATCTTCTCGCGCTCGAAGAGTTCCAGTACCCGTGCCTCCAGCTCTCTGTACATTCCATTGATTGTGCCGAGGTCTACATCTTCCATCGGGTTCAGATATGTCTGGTTGAAGTCATGTCTCATATCGGCCATGAGCATTCCCCACGCGGAAAACACTCCGGGAAAGGGCGGGACTATTATCGTCGGTATCTTCAGCTCCTTGGCGATGGCTGCAGCATGGATGGGGCCGGCTCCTCCAAAAGCCACGAGAGCGAACTCCCTTGGATCGTATCCCCGCTTGACGGTCATCGATTGCAGCAGCCCCGACATGTTGATGTTCACGATCTTTATAATTCCGAGGGCCGCCTCATCGATGCTCATGTTGAAATAGTCGGCGATCTTCCGGATTGCCTCCTGTCCCAGCTCAGGTGATATCTCCATTGTACCCCCGAGAAAATACTCCGGATCGAGGATGGCGAGTTCGAGGTTTGCATCGGTTACCGTCGGTTCTCTGCCCCCGCGCATATAGCAGGCCGGACCGGGCTCTGCTCCGGAGCTCTGCGGGCCGACGTGCAGGGCGCCCGCTTCATCTATCCACGCAATGCTTCCTCCTCCGGCCCCGATCTCACGCATGTCGACGACAGGGAGCAGTATCGGGCGCCCTTCAACGAGGTACTGCTCTGTCGTCTCAGGCAGTCCTTCCCTGATAATAGCCGATTTTGCAGTCGTGCCCCCCATATCGTAGGTGATGACGTTTTTATACCCGATCATACTCGCAAGCTGGGCCCCGCCGATTGCTCCTGCAGATGGGCCGGACTCGACCATGGCAATCGGCATTTCCCGGGCTACTGCGGATGTCATTATCCCGCCGTTGGACTGCATAATCTGCAGCACACTTTGGAAACGCCGCTTCTCTACTTCCTTCTCCAGACTCCGGAGGTATCCCTGTACCACAGGCATCACATAGGCATTCTGCGCTGTGGTGCTTGTCCGCTCATACTCATAGTAACGTCTCGTAATCAAATGCGACAAGGAGATGGTCGCCTCCGGAAACTTCTCCTTCAGTACCCTCCCTATCTCCTCCTCATGCTGCGGATTGGCATATGCGTTGAGAAGACAGATCGCCACCGATTCGATGAGCTCCTCTCGCATCTTTTCAACGATATTATCGAGATCATCGATCTCGAGGGGAACGAATACTGTTCCGTCCGCCAGTATCCTTTCGTTGATCTCAAAACAGAGATGCCGCGGAATAAGCGATCGCGGTCTCGAGTAGAGGGCGTTATACATATCCGTCCGGTTGCTCCGGCCGATCTCGAGAACATCCCTGAATCCTTTCGTCGTAATCAGGGCCGTTTTGGCACCTTTGCCCTCTATCAGTGCATTTATTATCACAGTAGTTCCATGGACCAGAAAGGTGACCTCTTCGAGAGGAACACCGAACCTCTCCATGCTCTGAATCGTTCCTGTTGCGGGATTCTTCGGCGTGGAGGAAACCTTACTCACCTGTATCTTTCCCGTGCTCTCATCGAGCAGCACTCCATCGGTAAAAGTTCCGCCTACATCGGTCCCCAATCTGTACATTGCTTCCTCCTGGCAAAACAATTAGTTGCGTTCAAAAAGCGTACTCTCTACGGCTGTTTCTCAGGTTCCGGGAAAAGATGACATCTCACCCAATGGCCTTTTTCTTGTTCTGTCATTACAGGATCGATCCTGGTACAGATCTCCATGCGCAAGGGACATCTCAGATGAAAACTGCAGCCCGGAGGGATATTGACCGGAGATGGAATCTCTCCCCTTGATCTGATCTGTTTTGGTTTAAGGCCCTCCTCTTGGTCAGAAATAACCGGAATAGAGGAAAGAAGCATCCTCGTATAGGGATGCAGCGGTTGCTGAAAGAACTCTCGCGTCGGGGCAACCTCGGATATCTTCCCAAGATACATGATTGCGACCCTGCTTGCCATGTTTCTCATCAGGCTCAGATCGTGGGTGATAAAGAGGTAGGTAAGATCGAGACCCTGCTGCAGACGCATCAGCAGTTTGATGATCTTCGCCTGGATGGAAACGTCCAGGGCCGAGGTCGGCTCGTCCAGCGCAACGAAAGAGGGGTCTGTCGCCAGGGCCCTCGCAATCGCCACCATCTGCTTCTCGCCGCCTCCGATAGTCTGTGGGTACTTGTACAGATACTCCTCCGGCGGGAGCTCAACCATCCTCAACAGGTCTGATATCTTCTCCATCCGGTCTTTATTCGGGAGAATACTGTGAACCCTCAACGGTAGCTCAATAATCTGTTTGATGCTCCATCTGGGATTGAGAGACGATCCGGGATCCTGAAAGACGATACGGATCTCCTTTTTCAGTGTCTTTGAGCGATGAGTAAAATCATCTCCCAGGCTCTGGTCCTTAAAAAATGTTTTTCCTCCAGTCGGGTTGTAGATACCGACAAGTGTGTGGGCCACCGTGGTCTTCCCCGAGCCTGACTCTCCGACGAGACCGAATGTCTCGCCCCGGCGTATGGAGAAGCTCACGTTATCGACCGCCCTGACTGTACCCAGCTTTGTAAAGAAGTATTTCATCAGGCCTTCTACACGCAGTATCTCTTCCGGCATAAAGGTCATCTCCTGAAAAGCCAGCAGGCCACCTCATGATTGTTCCCCGGGCTGAAAAAAGGGGGTGTTTCCTGTATACAGATCTCCATTGCACTGTCACACCTGGGGTGGAACCTGCACCCTGAAGGAGGATCGAGGTAGTTCGGGATCCTCCCCTGAATTCCCTCACTCAAACCCTCTCCCGTCAGCTTCGGAACGGTTTTCAGCAATCCTTTCGTGTACGGATGCAGGGGGTCGTCGAAAAGATCTCTTGTACCTGCTGTCTCCACGATGTTCCCCGCATACATAATATAGACACGGTGCGTCAGGTTCCGGACAACACCCAGAGAATGGGTTATAAGCAGAATCGATGTTCGCCGCTTCTCCACGAGCTCATCCAGCCGTCTCAATATCTGGTCCTGGATCGTAACGTCGAGATTCGTCGTGGGCTCGTCAGCGAGCAGAAGCTTGACTGTGATTCTGAGAGCCTCACTGATACAAACTCTCTGTCTCATTCCGCCTGAGAGCTGTACCGGATAGCTCTTCAAGATCCTTTCCGGGTCCGGCATACCGGTTTCCTTGAGAAGCGCCGCAGCACAGGATTGTATCTCCTTTTTCGATACACCTTCCGTGCCCTGCTGTCGCAGAGAATGCTTGATGATATCCCCGAGCTGATGGCCTACCGTAAAAACCGGGTTAAGAGATGTAAGCGGGTCCTGAAATATTGCGCTAATCTCTCCTCTTCTGAGGCCCGGTATCTCTCTGGGACGCATCTTGAGAACGTCTCTTCCCCGATAGAAAATTTCTCCTCCAGTGATCTTTGCAGGAGGGGAGGGGAGGACCCGCAGTACAGATTTGATCGTTGTGGTCTTTCCGCAGCCCGTCTCCCCGACCAGGCCTACCTTCTCCCCTTCGTAGATTGTGAGGTTAATACCGTTGAGTACCTTCAGCACGCCCTCGAATATTTTGAACTGAACATGCAGGTCCTTTATCGCCAATAAGGGCGTCTCGGTACGCATCAGATTTCCTCGACGGCAAACATATCGTGAAGACCATCGCCTATGAGATTAAAAGACAGAATCACCAGTACAATAGCGAGAGCTGGAAATATAGTCATCCACCACTCGGCGGGCAGGCGCTTTGCGCCGTCCGCAACCATTGTTCCAAGGCCCGGCCTCGGCGGCTGTACTCCGAGTCCGATAAAACTGAGAGACGCTCCCAGTATTATCACAAATCCCATATCAAGGGTTATCTTTGTAAGGACAGGCCCGACGCAGTTCGGGAGGATTACCCTTGTCAGGATAAACCCCTTTGGTGCGCCTGTCAGCTCTGCATCATGCACGAAATATTCATGACGCAGTGAGGATGTAACCGAGTACACCAGCCTGCAGTACCAGGGCCACCACATCAGGGATATGGCCATCATCTGGTTGAGCAGTTTCGGACTCAGCATCGCAGTGATTGCCAGCGCCAGAACGAGAGGAGGGACTGCAAGGAAGACATCGGTGACCCTCATTATCCCGATCTCGAGCCATCTTTTCCGTGTATAGCCGGCTATGAGGCCCAGTAGAATACCGGGGGGTACGCTGAGGCTTATAACGACGACCGCGAGGAGCAGGGAGAAGCGGTATCCGAAGATGACCCGGCTGAACACGTCCCTGCCGATGGTGTCGGTCCCGAAAGGATGCTTCAAGCTCGGAGGCTGGCTCGATTCGCGGAAGTTTGTGTACGGACCTGCATGCTTGGGGTACGGCGTAATGTACGGCGCAAACACTGCAGCAAGAATGATGATAATGAGAGTGGTCAAACCCAGTACAGAGAGAAGGTTTCGAGAGAATTTGTACCATCCTTTGGAAATATTGATCTTTTTAGTATAGATCACGGTATTAGAGCTATCCTTTTTTGACAAGGCCTATCCTCCTCTCCTTTGAAGTCGTATTCTGGGATCGAGAAAGGAAACCACAATATCAACTATCAGGTTCACAATCGCAAAAGCAACTCCCATAATAAGAACAACCGCAACGATGGCGTTGAGGTCCTTGTTCAGCATCACGGTAACGGCATATCTGGCAAATCCCGGCCACATGAATACCAGCTCGACAAGAAAGGCATTGGCGATGATAAAGGCGAAATCGAGGCCCATTATCGATACAGTCGGTATGAGTGATGGTTTTAAAAGATATTTGAAGATGACGGAACGAGTTGGTATCCCGTGCACGATGTGCGCCGCAATATAATCCTTCTGCATATTATCAACGATGGATGAGCGGGTAACCCTTCCTTCCTGGGCTATATGCGCGACAGCAAGACTTAGAGCAGGAAGTATGATATGCTTGAACCCATTCCACGCAACCTTGAACTGCCCGGCGATGAGGCTGTCGAAGATAAGAAAACCGGTTACCTTGGGGGGCGGCTTCATTACGATGCTGATCCTCCCCACTGCGGGTATGAATCCGAGAATGTGACTGAATATCAAAAGAAGGAAGATCGCTACAGCAAACGCAGGAGTGGCAACGCCGATGTATGCAACCAGCCGGGAAAAGCCGTCGAACCAGGAATTCCTGAAATAGCCTGCCAGCACCCCCGTTGCCTGTCCGAGGATGAGGGATATTAGGAAAGAAAAAAGACAGAGCTCCAAGGTTGCGGGAAGGTATTCGTTCAGGTCCCTGACGATCGGCCTTTTGGTATACAGAGACCGCCCGAGATCACCGTGGCTCACGGATCTGAGCCAGAAATAGTATTGTAAAGGGAAGGGCTTATTGAGGTGCATTTCCTCCCTGAGTTTCTGCACCTGCTCCTCTGTTGCAAGAGGACCGAGTGCGACACGGGCCGGATCGCCCGGCATGATTCGGGCGATGAAGAAAATTAAAAGAGAGAGGCCGAACAGGACAAAAAGAGAGTGTAAAAGCCGCAGCCCTATATATTTCAGCATGATCCGTCACTACCCCCTGATAAAGAGAGGGAAGGTGAGCGAGCTTTTTACCCACCCTCCCCATACAAAACCCTGTCCGTGTTCTGCCCTACGGCTTACCTCTTTTTTGTCAGGTCTATCCGCCAGTTGTACATATTGACGGTCGGCCCTACGATGGGAAATATCTCTTTAGGTCCGATAAGGTAATCCTGGCTCGTGAACTGTGCAGGGATCTCATATGCATAGAGCGCGAGAGCTTCGGATGCAATTTTTTCCTGGAGTTGCTTGTATATCCCGAGTCTCGTCTCAGAATTCAGGGTTTCCCGGGCCTTGTCTATGAGCCGTCCGAATTCTGCACTCTCGTACCAGTGAGCCGAGTAGATTCCGCCGATATTATCAGGATGGTACATGAAGAACATGAAGGAATCAGGTGATGGATAGACCAACGGGAAAAGGAAGATCGTGAGGTTGGGAGTCGTTTCGGGCTTTGCGCACTCTTCCGAATACTGTGGCCACGGGGGCCCTGCAATCTCGAGCTCTATTCCCAATTTAGCGAGGTCCGCCTGAAGCTGCAGTCCGATCTCCTCTTCTGCTTCGAGCCCCGCACAGTAGTGATAAACGACCGTAACGTCTTCCGGATCATACTTTGACATGGCGAGCTCTTCACGTGCCTTGTCCAGGTTCTGCTGTCTCGGCTGTGGAGGTATAGTGAGGAACCCGGGCATCGTCGTTGCTATGATTCCAGCTTCTTTTGCGCCAAACGGGGCGTACTGCTCCATTATACCGCCGTAATCGAATGCATACAGAAGCGCTCTCCTGAAATGCACGTCGTCTGTAGGCGGCTGTGTTGTGTTTATCCACACTGTCCAGATCTGAGGCCAGGCCTGGTTCAGGCGGATGCCGGGATTATCCTCTATCTCCTTGAGCGTCTTTCTGCTGAAGCCGCCGTTTGCCTCGAGATCAAGCTGCTGGCTCTTGAGCAGCATCATCAGGGTTGATGTTTCATAGTTCATGATAAAGATGAGGTTCTCTATAGGAGCTTTAGTCGGCTCCGGTTGCTCCCAGCCCAGGAAGTAGTCTTTAAATCTAGCAGCTTCCATACGTTCGCCGGGGCTGTGACTCACCATCATGTAGGGGCCGCACCCCGCATCATGATCATTCAGCCACTCCTGCCCGTAATCACCAAACTCGCCGTACTCACCTGCGGTTTTGTTGCTCAGTACAAGGTCCTTATTCAGGAGCCAGAACAGTGTGAGAGTGGACGGAAATACTGCATTGGGCTTTTTCAGCATGAAATCGACAGTATAGTCGTCTATTGACTTTGCAGTAACCTTTCCCATTATCCCGGAATATCCCTTGCCCATGGCTATCAATCGCTCCATCGAGAATACGACATCCTCTGCAGTGAGCTTGCTGCCGTCATGAAACTTGATGTCACGTCTGAGATAAAATCTCCAGTGGTCCAGCTTGCCCCCGACAGGTTCCCATTTCTCGGCGATGTGAGGGGCAAGCTTGCCGTCAGGGGTCGGATAGATCAACGGGCTGTAGAGGTTATAGATTGCCTGTGTGTCATACCAGTCCATGGCCAGACCGGGGTCCGGTATTATGACCGGCATCCCGTTGATCACCACGATGTTCTCTGCCAGTGGAGCCGCTTCCTCAGCAACCCCAACCTCTTCCTCTTTCATCTTCGATTCCTTGGTACCGGCAATCAGAAAAGACGAAGAAAAAAGAAGAGAGATTACTATAATGAAAAGCAAAGATTTTTTCATGATGTTACATACCTCCTTTTTTATATTATGGAACAACAGTCCCTAGCATCACGATATAGCGAGATATCCGCTACTTACGACGCTTTAATCACCGAAAACAACGAAAAATGTATTAAGACATATTAAAGCATAATAGAGAAAATGTGTCAACAATAACCGATATTATTTGAAATAGATCGACAAAGCTGTAGTTTTTTGGTTGTATATTGTCTTACTGCATTACGACAATATGTATGGTATTACCGTTTTATAGAAAAGCAGGATGTCATCGGAGAGAGTTTCTCGCTTGTTTGAAGGATAATTTTTTACATAAAATCCGTATTGTGTCATAGATTACTCTTATATGGATCTCGCACATATCTTTTGTGGCCGCTGCTTCTTACTTGTAAGGAGGATGTCAGCCGTCTTCCAGGACGCTGCCGATCCTCTCGACCGCCCAGTCTATCTCCTCCTTATCTATGATGAGCGGGGGCGCGAACCGGATGACGTGTTCATGTGTTTCCTTGCAGAGTAGTCCCTTCTTCATCAGCTTCTCGCAGAACTTCCTCGCACCTCCAGCTTCGGGATATAGCTCAACCCCGATGAGAAGCCCCTTGCCACGGATGTCCTTTATGTGAGGGCTCCTCATTTCTGAGAGCTTTTTCAGGAAGTAGCCTCCCATAGACTCGGCGTTTTCCGGCATGCGTTCCTCAACGAGCACCTTCAGCGCGGCATTTGCCACCGCACACGCGAGGGGGTTTCCTCCGAAGGTGCTTCCGTGGTCTCCCGGAGAGAAAACCTCGAGGATCTCGCGCTCCGCCAGGACCGCAGATACAGGATACACCCCTCCTGAGAGCGCCTTGCCGACGACAGTGACGTCGGCCCTGATTCCATCGTGCTCCTGGGCGAGCATACGTCCGGTCCTCCCCAGTCCGGTCTGGATCTCGTCGGCAATGAGGGCTGCGCCGTGCATTTCACATATCCGTTTTGCCTCCGTCAGGTAGCCGGGAGGAGGAATGATGATGCCTCCCTCACCCTGGATCGGCTCCACGAGGAAGCCGGCCGTGTTGGGAGTAATTGCCTTCTCGAGAGCCGCGGTATCGCCGTACGGGATAACCCTGAAACCGGGAGTGAACGGGCCGAACCCCTGTCTGTACTGAGGCTCCGTGCTGAAGCCGATGATCGTCACGGTCCGCCCATGGAAGTTGTTACGGCATACGATAATCTCCGCGCGGTCCTCAGGTATCCCGCGTTTCGTATATCCCCACTTTCGTACGGCCTTGATCGCAGTCTCTATCGCCTCGGCCCCGCTGTTCATGGGGAGGACCATGTCGTATCCCAGGATACTGCATATCTGTTCGTAATAGGGACCGAGCCTGTCGTGACGGAAAGCGCGGGACACGAGCGCGAGCCTGCCCGACTGCTCTTTCAGGGCTTCTACGATCTTCGGATGACAGTGCCCCTGGTTGAGGGCCGAGTAGGCGCTGAGCATGTCCATGTACCGGTTCCCCTCGACGTCCCAGACCCAGATTCCCTCCCCGCGTTCGAGTACAACGTCGAGAGGAAGGTAGTTCTTTGCGCCGTAGTTTTGTTCGAGCTCGATGCACTCCGCCGATGAAAAACGTTCATTCCGAGACATCGTCTTTGTCCTTTCCCATTAGAAGAAGTAGAAGGGCCTTCTGAAGGTGGAGACGGTTTTCCGCCTGGTCGAAAACGATAGAGCAGGGGGAGTCGATCACCTCGTCCGTGACCTCCTCCCCGCGGTGCGCAGGGAGGCAGTGCATGAACAGCGCATCAGGTTTCGCCCTGCGCATGAGGCCCTCGTTTACCTGGAACGGTTTGAAAACCTTACGGCGCTTTTCAGTCTCCGATTCACGGCCCATCGATGTCCACACGTCCGTGTATACGGCATCCGCCCCCTGAACAGCCCGGCCGGGACTGTGGGTTATTGTTATTGAAGTGCCTCTGGCCGATGCGGCAGCGAGCGCATTTTTTGTTATTTCTGGGTCCGGGTCGTACCCTTCGGGCACCCCTAGGTTGAGATTGACGCCTGTCTTTGCAGAGGCCCACATGAGTGAGTGGGCGACATTGTTCCCGTCGCCGACCCAGGCGAGGGTAAGCCCCTCGATCCTCTCTTTGTGCTCCATCAGTGTGAAGAGATCCGTGAGGGCCTGGCAGGGGTGGTACAGGTCGTCGAGCCCGTTTATTACCGGGATCCGGCACGCCCCCGCGAATTCGGTGATGTTCCGGTGAGAGAACGTTCTGATAACGACGCCGTGGGCCCAGCGTTCGATGTTCCTGGCGACGTCGTGAATCGATTCCCTCTTCCCGAGCCCGACTTCATCCGGGCCGAAATAGATGCCCTTGCCCCCGAGCTCGTATATCCCGGTTTCGAAGGTGAATCTCGTCCTCAGCGAGGGTTTTTCGAACAGCAGGGCGAGTACCTTCCTGTCAAGCGCGTCATGGTAACGCTCGCTTTTTGCCTTGATTTCGGCAGCGAGACGGAATAACTGTTCGATCTCCTCGCTGCGTAAGAACTCTATCGAAATGAGGTCCTTTGCGCGTATCGGCATTCCTACTCCTTTTTCTTGAGCCACTCTTTCAGAATATCCTGGAGCGAAGGAGTTCCCAGCTCCTGGAGCTCGTAGCTTACCCGTACGGACGGCCTTTTTATCTCTATGATGCTTCCGAGATCGACAGGAGTCGCGATTATCACCAGATCGCATTCGGTGTTGGCTATCGTCCTCTGGAGGTCCTTTATCTGCCCCGGGCCGTAGCCCATAGCCGGAAGGATGGGGCCCATATCGGGGTATCTGCTGAAGGTATCTTTGATCGTTCCGACCGCGTATGCGTGCGGGTCGACGAGCTCGGCGGCCCCGAACTTACGGGCAGCGACGACCCCGGCCCCGTACTTCATATCGCCGTGGGTGAGAGTCGGTCCGTCCTCGATCACTAGCACCCTCTTACCCCTGACGGCATCCCCGCCTTCTACGATGATGGGGGAGGCTGCATCCACAACTGTTGCCCGGGGGTTGTATTTCCATATATTCTCTCTCACGACAGCGATGTTGCTGGGGTCGGAGGTATCGATCTTGTTTATCACTATGACATCGGCGCGCATAAAATTGACCGCGCCGGGGTAGTATTCGATCTCATGGCCCGCACGGTGGGGATCGGCCACTACAATCTCGAGGTCTGGTCTGAAGAAGGGGAGGTCGTTGTTTCCGCCGTCCCAGACGATGATCTGAGCCCTCTTCTCCGCCTCGCGGAGGATCTCTTCATAGTCGACCCCGGCATATACTTCCATACCTTTCTTCAAATGCGGCTCGTACTCCTCCATCTCCTCGATTGTGCAGTTGTATCGCTTGAGATCTGAGATCGTTCGGAACACCTGCACCCTCTGCTCGCTGAGATCGCCGTACGGCATCGGGTGCCTCACGATCGCAGTGCGGTATCCCTCGGCTTTGAGAATATCGGAAATCCTTCGTGTAGTCTGACTTTTCCCGCATCCGGTACGCACTGCGCATACCGAGATTACCGGAAGCCTGCTTTTGAGCATCGTTTCGCCGGGCCCGAGCAGTATGAAGTTGCCCTGTGCTTTCATCACCTCGGCGACCTTCCTGAGAACGTACCCTGATGAGACGTCGCTGTATGAAAAGTATACGTCATGTATCTTGAACTTTTCTACCAGCCGCTCCAGCTCGGATTCGGGGTGTATCGGGATGCCTTCCGGATAGAGCGGGCCGGCGAGATCCGGAGGATACCTTCTTCCCTCTATATCGGGGATCTGGGCCGCGGTAAACGCTATAATCCTGATGTCCTTCCGCTTTCTGAAGCACACATTGAAATTGTGGAAGTCGCGGCCCGCCGCTCCCATGATGAGTGCATTTCGTATGTTGCTCTGCATGTTTTTTGTCCTCGACGAAATAGTAATGGAGCAGCAACCAATAAGAAACTCTACTAAAAGAATAGTTTTCGGGCGGTCATTTGTCAAGACAGGAGATTTCCGAGCTAACTGCCGATACGAGGGTCCTGTTTGGGCTTGACAGCAATGCCAGCCCGAAGTAGGATGACTTTGATAAAGGGAGGGGGCATGGACAAGAGACTTATAGCTGTATCGTTTGTGTTCTTTGTTCTCTCATCCGCTGTAGCTTTTGCTTCTATAGACAGGATAGCTGAAAAAGCGGACCGGCTGCACGAGAGTGAGCTGCACGAAGAGGCGGAGGCTTTTCTCCTCCAGTCGTTGAATGAAGTGAAGATGGGCAGAGATAAGGCTGCCATCTTATGGAGGCTTTCGAGGGCGGTTCTGAACATAGGGGACAAAAAAGAGGGGGAGGGTGCGGCTGCGGCCGAGCTCCTGGCTCTTTTTGAAAAAGGACAGCAGTATGCGGACGATGCCATACGGCACGATCAGAACAACCACCTCGGCTACTACTGGAAGTCCGCGAACATAGGGCGATGGGCACAGACGAAAGGGATCCTCGATTCATTGTTCAAAGCAGGTCCGATGAGGGACCTTTTGAAAAGTGCGGTCGCTCAGGAGCCCAATCATAGTCAGTCGTACTATGTGCTGGGGCAGCTTTATGAGCAGGTCCCTGGCTTTCCCATATCTTTCGGAAACGCCGACTACTCGGTCTCTCTCGGGAGGAAGGCGGTACACCTTCTGGAGGCACAGTATAAAATGGGGATCGAGAAGGAGATAGATTACGATTTCTATACTGAGCTTGCCAAGCACCTCTATAAGAGAAACTGGATCTCCGATAAAAGAACGAGAGAACATAAGCGCAAGCGTTCCCAATATGAATCCGCAAAGCATCCTCTTGAAAAGAACTTTTACTATGAAGGGGTTGTAGAGCTTGACCCTGTTTCTGACAGAGAGGAGGCAAAAAAGCTCCTCGAGTGGACGATTGAAAAGTTCGAATCGCTCCCGCAGATGAAGAAGAGCACGGCCGACGATCTTGCCGAGGCGAGAGAGGTACTTGCCGGCTTTTAATGCGGTTTTCTCAAAGATTGCTATGCAATCAGATTGCATAGCAGTGGGTTTAAATGATGACTTGGCAGCTGTAAAAAATAATGTTTACGGTTAACAAAGCTTTTAAAGCCCACATTACTTCCTATTACGGTTGCACATAAACAATGGGGATTAAAGCCCCGTTACTTACAGTTTACTGTTGGTCATGAGAAACGGGGATGAGTGCGGTTTTCTCGTAGTTGATTAACGGCTTTGTGGTATTTTAGATAAGTGTATGGAGAGAAAAGCGCCAAAAGCCCCGTTACTTACAGTTTGCTGTTGGTTATGAGAAACGGGGATGAGTGCGGTTTTCTCGTAGTTGATTAACGGCTTTGTGGTATTTTAGATAAGTGTATGGAGAGAAAAGCGCCAAAAGCCCCGTTACTTACAGTTTGCTGTTGGTCATGAGAAACGGGGATTCAACGTCAGCTTACGGCTGTTTTTCTGCGGCATAGAAAATATGCGGTAAGGCTCTCCTGTTTTGCTTTGTTTCCCGCAGCTCTGAATCGCAGTAGGTAGAACGGCTTGCGGTTATCGATATATATCCGTACTGTCGTTTTCCGCCGTCTCCCGAAAGGGCCGGTTCGATCATACGTGGTTTTCTATCCGCCGTGGTGGTACACATCCCACCCGAGATAATCGCTGAAAGCTTCCTCTACCGCGTCCGCAGATTGGGAAGGGTTCAGCGCCACGTGATGCTCGAAGCCGTTCTCGCATATAAAGCGGAGGAGGCCCTGGAAATCAGAGACACGGATCACTCCGTAACCGCCGAACGTCTCTACAGAGTCTTTCGTAATTTCTCCATGCCCGACGTAGCACTGTATCGTTCCGAACGAGTCATCCGTCGAAACTCGGCAGAAAGTCACAGGCCTCGGTTTGATATTGCCGGAAACCGTTCCATACGTATTCTCTTTTCCGACGCTTCCGGCGATGATCTCCTGATAGTCCATTACCGCCTCTCCGCCGAAGATGTCTTGCGGCAGGTTGCTGCAGTGAAACACCACAGCCTTGTCCGGGTCATCTCCATAGTTATTGTTCCAGTCCAGCAGCGCGCTCGGCTTCCCGGAGGCGAGTACCATGGCGTACATGCCGATCAGACCGGTTATATCGGTCTCGCAGGCGCTCGGGACGAGGTTGTTGCTCAGCATGCTCATCACGGTACACGGGACGACTCCGAAGTACTCTTCCATGGAAGTCCAGCATTGGACCGCGGTTCCGACAAGCTCGTGCTCTTCGATAAATCGATCGAGAACCACCGCGAACTTTGCCATCTTCAGGAGAGACTGAGAAGGAACCGTGCCGGTCTTGATATAATCCTTTACCGCTTTCATTTTATTGGTAACGTCCTGGTCCGCGTCCTTGAGCTTCCACGCCTGACCGAAGACTTCCGAGAGATCGATAGACTCGACCGAGATCCCGGCTTCCTCGAGGAGCTTTTCCGAGTAGCGTACGGTAATGAATGCCGCAGGCCTCGCCCCCACCTGGCCGAAGCGGGCTTTTCTCATGCCTTTTACTATCCGGCAGACCGCGCCGAATTTCTGAAGGTCTTTCCTGAAGATTTCGCTTTCCGGATCCACCGTATGCAGCGAGGTGAGGCTGAACAGTATTCCATACTGCGTGAGGTTGTTGCACACCGACATCTTTCCGCAGAAACCGTCCCGCCTGTTCTTGATGTCCATTTTTTTAGGGTCGTCGGGGAAGGCCTGAATCAGGACAGGTATATCGAGTCCTGCGAGCCGGATAGTGTCCGCAACACCTCGCTCGTCTCCGAAGTTGGGTAATGCGACGAGAATGCCGTCGAGCTTTTCTCTGTTTTTTTTGAAAAGATCGGCGCATCGTTTGGCGTCATGATAGGTCTCTACGGAACCGTTGGGGGTTTCCTTTTCCGAAAGTGCGACTACATCAAACCCTTCCTCCTTCAGCACCTTTAGAATCGTACGTCTCCCGCTTTCGCAGAGGTGC